>Ga0316217_10002253_pt1 | contig 23514 bp, 22 predicted proteins | sample 1anoAmetaG_FD_203633 | JGI IMG/M metagenome (GOLD analysis project Ga0316217, IMG submission 203633) | Freshwater microbial communities from Trout Bog Lake, Wisconsin, USA - 1anoA | ecosystem: Environmental > Aquatic > Freshwater > Lake > Hypolimnion/Profundal zone | place: USA: Wisconsin...
CGTATCGTTTTGTTGATACGCTTCGGCCCTCCGCCTTGCATCCGGGCCTTTTCCGGCCCATCGTGAGGCCATTGGCTTCTCACACACCCTCTGACAGAAATGCGATTGGCGCAAATGGCGGCGGATTTTTCACGTTCTGGCCGCTGGTTTAGCGCAGGTTTTTTCCGCCAAAATCTTCGGCCACTTTGGGGCGGCCTTGGGGCGTTTTGGGGGCACCTTGGGGCGTTTTCAAGGCCTCTTGGGGCAGTCGAGAGGGGGTCGAGAGGCCTCCAGATGAACTTAAGGCCGGGAAACCTACCCCTAACCCCCGGGAACCTCCGGGGAACCTCGCGGAACCTCCCCTGAAAGTCGAGGAAAGTACCCTAAAACTCGGACCAATCTCGGGGTATTTAAGCGTACTCAACCACTTGAATTAGCGTGTAAAAGCTGTTTTATCAATTAAATTAAGAAACGTACCCTGATTTGAAAAATTCACCCGAAATTACATTTTCGCAGGTAAGTCCTTTGAGCATAAGGACTTACGGCGAAAATCAGTGTGCGCAACTTGCGCAACGACGGCTCTTGATCTTCCGTCACCTTGTCACCTTGTCGACTTCTACGGTACCTGCCGTCGCCAGCTTACCACTCCTCGGATGTTTGGCCACGCCCTGCCGGGATTTCTTCCATTCGGCAATTGGCAATCACCATGGGGCGTTCTTACAATCCCGGCATGATGTTGGCCGAGTTACAAGATCAGTGCGCGCTGGGGCAGGAACAACTGATGCACATGGATTATCTGGCCGCGCAGCACACGCTGGCCGAGGCCGAAGCGGTGGCCTGGCATGAACGGGATTTCGATACGCTGGCCCGGCTGTACATGCCGTTGCAGGAGGCGCGGCGGCAGCGGCGGCAACGCTGCGGAGAAGGAATGGTTTGCCTCGATCTGCTGGCCGAATCGGCCCATGATGAAATGCTGGGCCGGCATATCGTGGAAAACTACGCGCAGGGGCAATTGCTGGTAGCCGGGTGGGGCACGGTGCAGCCGGCGCTGGAAGTGCGGCGGCTGGCAGAGGAATACGATCTCTATCTGGAGACATTTTTGGCGGCGGTTTATCCGCTAACCGGCGGCGAGCGGGCCATCGTGGTGGTGCCGCTGGGGGATGGCGAATTGCCCGCGGCGGAGGAGCGGTCGCTGGAGGAGTTGCAAAAGCTTCTGCCGAGTGATGCCCTGCTGCTGGATGCGGCGCAACTCCCGGCCGGCAGCCAACGCGGCACGGCCCAAACGTGTGCCACGGTAATGGCTTTGTGGGAGCGGCTGCACACGCCGCTGCTGGCGCGGGCCGATGCCCAAACCGATCCGGTCTTGCGGATTGAAGGCTATCGCACGACGATAGCGGCGGATTATGCCTGCGAACTGGCCCATCAGAAATTATCGGATGTGGCCAAAACGCTGGCGAGAGCGAAGTGGGCGGGAAAGTAATATCAAACGAGGAAACGAGGATCACGGATGGCCAAGGCAATAGCGGTAGGGATCATTGGCGGCGGTTGGCCGGCGGCGGCACATGCCAAGGGATATCAGGCGGCCGGTGGGTTTCGGCTGGCGGCGGTGGCGGATTTGATTCCATCCCGCCGGCAAAAGCTCATGGCGGATTTCGCCATCGCCAAGCAATATGCCTCGGCCGAGGAACTGCTGGAGGATAAGCAGATCGAAGCGGTCAGCGTCTGTCTGCCCAACGATCTGCATCAGCCGGTGGCGGCGGCAGCGCTGCGCGCGGGAAAACACGTCCTTTGCGAAACACCGCCGGCGTTGGATGCCAAACAGGCGCGGCGGATGCAGACCGCCGCCGAGCGCGATAAGAAAATGTTGATGTACGCCTTGGCCCGTCGCTTCGGCGCGGCCGAGCAGGCGTCGGCCCAGGCGATTGCCAAGGGATATTTGGGCGAAGCCTATCAAGTGCGCACGCACTGGACGCGTACGCGCGGCATTCCCGCCGGCACCGGCTGGTACACGGAAAAAAATCGCAGCGGTGGTGGCGCCATGATCGACTTGGGCCTGCCCATGCTCGATCTGGCGTGGCATCTGCTGGGCCAGCCGGCGTTGCAGCGCGTGCTGGCCACCGGCCAGCGGCGGTTCTCGCCGGATTTGGCCGATGCCGCCAACCAGGTGGAAGACGCCATGGTGGCGTTGCTGCAATTTGAGCATAACAAGACGATTGAGCTATCGGCCGCATGGGCGATCAATCAGCCGCCGGCCCAGAAAGGTTCGCTGTGCCGGGTGTATGGCACGTTGGGCTGTCTGGAAGTTTACACCCCCGCCGGGGCAACGCTGCATCGCAACTTTACCGAGGATGGCGAGCCGGCCAGCACGGTGTTAAAGGAGCCGAAGACGGTGGGCTACGAAGCCATGATGCGGCAATTCCGGCGATGCATCACCGAAAATGCCCCGTGTGCCCAAGGCGCGGCATACGGCGTGAGCCTGATGGAGATTGTCGATGCCATTTACAAGAGCGCGGGGAAAGAGAAGGCGGTGTGAAGGCGTGAATGGTGTGAACGTGCGAAGGGTGTGAACGTGCGAAGGTGGTTGGCCTTCATACCTTCAAACTTTCACACGCTTCACACCTGATTTATCCTTCTCCGCCGCCCAGTTCCCTTGTCTGGAAGCTCCACATGCCTAGCGACAGGGCCACGGCGGCGTAGCCGATGGCGTAGAGAACGGCGATGCCGACGTAAGACCAGAGCGTGCTGAGTGCCACCGCTTGGGGGTCGCGGGCGAAGTTGCCGACCTTTAAGGTGCTCATCAAGGTCAGTTCACGCAGATCAAACGTCTGCAAATACGGCAAAATCAGGCTAAGCACCCAGCCCAGGCCTTTTACAAAAGCTGACTTGTCGTGCAAGGGGCCGTCGGCAATCGGGAACAGGAAGCGCGTGAGGTTTCCAGCCAGGTAGATAATGATCACCGTGGGCAGGTTGACCACCAGCGAAAAACGCGTGCTCAGGGCCACGCCCACCGCGGCCAGCACGCAAATTTCCAGCCAGGTCAGCAGCAGTTGGGGGAACAGCCCGGCAATGTGCATGAAGCGGGTGCTCCAGACTTCCATCTGAATCCGGTCGTTGACCGAATTGCTGGCAAGCATGTAATCGCGGGGGATGCGCAAATAAGCCGCCACGATAAGAATGGTGCCCAGAATCACCATCCCCATGAACGCCGCCGAGATAATCCCCAGATATTTTCCGACCATCACTTCCAGCTTGCGCACCGGCTTGCTCATCAGGGTGAGCATGGTGCGATCTTCGATTTCCTCGAATATTGACTTGCTGGTGGCAAACAGGGTGGACAGCAGCACGAACAGCAGGATCACGTCCAAGGCCACCGATTTGAACATCAGCGTGTCTTCACCCAGGGTGAAGAAGGGCAAAAAACCAAAGATAACCAGCACCGCTCCTGCCAGGGTGAGGAGCAGGCCGTAAATGGGTTGCAGCACCACGTCGATAAACGTGTATTTGGCGATCACCAGCGTTCGATACATGCGCGTTCCTGTCTTGAAAGAGTCGCGAAGCTTACCGGTTTAGGCGCGGGGATGCCAGCGCCGTCAACTACTGCACGCGCGGCAGGCTCGGGTGTTGCAGGTCGAATTTTCGGGGAAAGATCAAAGTCGGATGCTGAATTGTTCGAATTCGCCGGTGGCGGGATTGGTGAAGGAAACCACGTCGTAAACGTAACTGCCCATTTTGCCGTTGACTTCGTTAATCAACCGGTTGATCTCGTCCTCGGAGCCTTCCAAGACCAGTTCCACCCGGCCATCCGGCAAGTTGCGGACGTAGCCCATGACATCGTACTGCATGGCGATATTCTTAACGGTATAACGAAACCCCACCCCCTGAACCCTGCCTTTGAAGTAACAGGTTCGTCGATGCGTCGCTTTGTCAACCACGCTTCTCAACACAGTCCGCATTATGCGCAAACCTGATCTGAAACGGAAGCTAAAAAAATGGGCTGGCGGACATTTTTCGCTTTCGCGGTTGCGGGCGTTGACGGAAAATACAACGTGGATGTGATTCCTGATGGCTGAGAACGGATATAGGAGTGGAATGACCGAAGCAGTGGTATCGACCGGCACGTGGTGCAGCGATGGCGAATTGCTCCGAGAGTTTGCGCAAAGCCGGCGCGAAGCCGCGTTCGCCGAAATTGTCCGCCGGCATGGCGGGATGGTTTTGGGCGTATGCCGGGCGGTTTTGGGAAACACCCCTGATGCCGAGGATGCGGCCCAGGCGGTGTTTTTGACGCTGGCGCGGAAAGCCGGCGGACAGCGTGCCGGATCGCTGGCCGGCTGGCTGCATCGCGTGGCGTGGTATGTTTCCACCCGCGCTGCCAAAGCCCGGAAAGTCCGGCTGAAGTATGAGAAAGAAGCGGCGCGCATGAGACCTGAAATGCCAGACGCGAATAATGTTGATCTGCCGCTGGAGCGGCTGCATGAAGGGCTGGAAAGCCTGCCGGAGAAATATCGCTTAGCCCTGCTGCTGCATCATGTGGAGGGGCGTTCGCAGGCGGAAACCGCCAGTTTGCTGGGGTGCGGCGTGAGCGCGTTGGCCATGCGGCTCAATCGCGGCCGGGAAATGCTGCGCAAGCGGTTGGGGAAGAATAGCGGGGCCGCGGCGATCACCGCTCCGGCGCTGCTGGGGGCATTGGGAATGCAGGCGACCACCAAAGCCGCCCCGGTGTTTGTCGCGGCGGTCAGCAAAGCGGCGGTGGCGGCGGCTGGGGGAACGGCGTCGGCATCGGTGTCGGCGTTTACTGTGGCACTTTCACATAAGGCGATGAATATGTTGTTCTGGACCAAAATCAAATTAGCGGCGACGGTTCTCCTGGCCACGGCTTTTATCGGCGGTGGCACCGGAGTTTGTGTTTCTCTGGCCCGGGCCAATACGGTCAATACACCGCATTTGGCCAGCCCGGCGGCTTCGACAAGCTCACCACTGGTAACTCCGGCGCGGACGATGCCGCTGGCGAATTCGCCACGCTCACCGCTGGCCGAAACCGGTGCCAATCGCGTCACCGGTGTCATCGTGAAAGTCGCCGATGGCACGCTCACGCTCAAAGGCAAGGACCAATCAGTTGATGTGCCGATCAATGATGCCACGGTGATCAAGGTCAATGGCAAAGTGGCCACGGCGGCGGATTTGAAGCCGGGCATGAACGCGATTGCGTTTGTGGTGAGCGGCAGCCCCGCTACCGAAGTTCGCGCCTACACGCCGACCACCAAACCGACCACCCAGCCGGCCAATACCAACAAAGTTTTCGGCGCCATCACCGTGATGGGCACCGGATCGATCACGCTGACCTACAGCGGCAAATCGGTAACGGTCACCTACAATGACGCCACCGTGGTCAAGATTCAGGGCAAGGACAATGCGACTGCGGCTGATCTGCGGATTGGCATGCACGCGCAGGCTTTGTTGGTCAGGTCCAACCTGCCCGCCAAGGAAATTGACGCCTATATACCCGTTGCAAAATGAGAGCGTTTCTGCGATAATCAATTAATTCTCAAACGTCGGAGGCTTTTGTGCATAAGTCAACTCGCCGGTCGGAAAAGAACAAAAGTAAGCGTATGACCTTGGTAGTCACCGAGGTTCTGGAAAGCAGAGTGCTGTTAAGCGGGGCTTACAATCTGGCAACCCCCTTGGTTGACAGCCTGGCCACCACACCGACGGTGTCGGCGGCCACCATCAGCCCCGCCGGCAACACCACGGCCATTGCGGCCCCCGTGGCGGTTTCGCCCGGCAATGTCACTTCGCCCGGCCCGGTTCTGACCACCCTCACCCCGACATTAACTTGGGATGCCATCGCCAGCACCGGAAACAACACCGCCAGCGGCATCACCGGATATGAAATCATCCTCTCTGATTCCACCTTATCCAAGTCCTACACCTACACGGTCGGGACGTCGGTGACCAGCTACACCATCGCCTCGGGTGTTCTCACCGCCGGCGATAGTTTCGTGTGGAACGTCCGCGGCATGAATGGCAACGTCAGCGGCGCGCCCAGCGCTTACATGTATTTCCAAGCCCCGGCGGCCGCGGTATTGCCGACGCCGACTGCGATCAGCCCCGGCAACGCCACGTCCCCCGGCCCGGTACTCACAACGCTGACGCCCACCTTTAGCTGGAGCCTGAATACCGTCGGTGCTAATCCAGTCAATACGTTCACGGGATTCCAGATCAACATCGCCGATACCACGGCAAACAAGTCCTACACCTACACCACCGGCGCATCGGTAACCAGTTACACGATTGCCTCCGGCGTTCTGACTGCCGGCGATAAATTTGCCTGGACCGTGCGGGCCATGAACGGCAATGTCAGCGGCTCGCCCAGCGCCTATATGTATTTCCAAGCCCCGGCCGCCGCGGTATTGCCGACCCCCACAGCCATCAGCCCCGGCAACGCCACGTCCCCCGGCCCGGTGCTGACCACCTTGACGCCAACGTTGACGTGGAGCCTGCCCAGCGGCACCAGCACTAGCGGCATCACCGGATACGAAATCATCCTCGGCGATTCCACCGCAAGCAAATCCTACACCTACACCACCGGCGTATCGGTGACCAGCTACACGATTGCCTCCGGCGTATTAACCGCCGGCGACAGCTTTGTGTGGAACGTGCGGGCCATGAACGGGAATGTCAGCGGCTCGCCCAGCGCTTATATGTATTTCCAAGCCCCGGCCGCCGCGGTATTGCCAACGCCGACAGCCATCAGCCCCGGCAACGCCACGTCCCCCGGCCCGGTACTGACCACCTTGACGCCAACGTTGACGTGGGGCCTGCCCAGCGGCACCAGCACTAGCGGCATCACCGGATACGAAATCATCCTCGGCGATTCCACCGCAAGCAAGTCCTACACCTACACCGTCGGCGCTTCGGTAACCAGTTACACGATTGCTTCCGGCGTTTTGACCGCCGGCGATAGTTTTGTGTGGAACGTGCGGGCCATGAACGGGAATGTCAGCGGGTCGCCCAGCGCCTATATGTATTTCCAAACCCCGGCCGCCGCGGTATTGCCGACGCCCACCGCCGTCAGCCCTGGCAACGCCACTTCGCCCGGCCCCGTGCTTACGACCCTGACGCCAACTTTCACTTGGAGTCTGCCCAGCAGCGGAAGCAACACCACCAGCGGCATTACCGGTTATCAGATCAACATCGCTGATACCACGGCAAGCAAGTCTTACAGCTACACCACCGGCGCATCGGTAACCAGTTACACGATTGCCGCGGGCGTTCTGACGGCCGGCGATAAATTTGCCTGGACGGTGCGGGCCGTGAACGGCAACGTCAGCGGACCGGCCAGCAGCTATATGTATTTCCAAGCCCCGACCGCCGCAGTGTTGCCGACGCCCACTGCCATTAGCCCCGGCAATGCCACCTCGCCTGGCCCCGTGCTTACGACCCTGACGCCGACTTTCACTTGGAGTCTGCCCAGCGGCACTAGCACCAGCGCCATCACCGGATATGAAATTGTCATCGGCGATTCCACGGCAAGCAAATCCTACACCTACACGGTCGGTGCATCGGTAACCAGTTACACGATTGCCACGGGCGTTTTGACCGCCGGTGACAGTTTTGTATGGAACGTGCGGGCCATGAACGGCAACGTCAGCGGACCGGCCAGCAGCTATATGTATTTCCAAACCCCGGCCGCTGCGGTGTTGCCGACCCCCACTGCCATTAGCCCCGGCAATACCACCTCGCCCGGCCCGGTGCTTACCACCCTGACGCCCACGTTGACTTGGAGTGTGGCCGAACCCGTCGGCGCCACCGGTACGTTTACCGGATTTCAGATCAACATCGCCGATACCACGGCAAGCAAGTCCTACAGCTACACGGTTGGTGCATCGGTAACCAGCTACACGCTGGCGGCCGGCGTTTTGACCGCCGGTGATAGTTTTGTGTGGAACGTGCGGGCCATGAATGGCAATGTCAGCGGTTCGCCCAGCACCTACCTTTATTTCCAAACCCCGCCCGCGGCGGTTTCCCAAGCCCCAACGGCGCTGACTCCGGGCAACGCCACTTCGCCCGGCCCGGTCATCAGCACCACCCTGCCGCCGACATTTACCTGGACGGCCATCAGTGGTGTCACCGGATACCAGATTAGCATCGCTGATTCCACCGCGGCCAAGACCTACACCTATACGGTTGGCGCATCGGTCACCAGCTACACGATTGCTTCCGGGGTTCTTACCGCCGGTGACAGTTTTGTATGGAACGTGCGCGGTCTAAACGGCAACGTGAGCGGACCGGCCAGCAATTACCTCTACTTCCAAACACCGACCGCCACCGTATTGCCTACTCCCGTTGCCGTCAGTCCCGGCAATGCCACCGCGCCCGGCCCGGTGCTCACCACGCTGACGCCGACGTTTAGCTGGACGCCGGTCACCGCCGGTGTGACCAACAGCACCATCACCGGGTATCAGATCAACATTGCGGATACCACGGCCGGCAAGTCCTACAGCTACACCGTTGGCGCCTCGGTAAGCAGTTACACCATTGCCTCCGGCATTTTGACCGCCGGCGACAAATTCGTATGGAATGTCCGCGCCTTGAACGGCAACACCAGCGGGCTGCCCGGCAACTACCTGTATTTCCAAACCCCTGCCGCGGTCGTGATACCAACCCCGATCGTGACTGGCCCCGGCAGCACGACTTCGCCCGGCACGCAACTTACTACCTTGACGCCCACGCTTAGTTGGAATCCGATCAGCAGCGGTATCACCGGATTTCAGGTGAATCTGTACAACGTCACCGCTGCCAATGCGGGCGGCAGCAGCACCAGCAACAAGCTCAGCTACCAGGTCGCCGCCAGCGCCAGCAGCTATACGCTGCCGTCCGGCGTGTTGATTGCCGGCGACACCTATCTTTGGAATGTGGTGGCGCTCAACGGCAGCCAAAGCGGATCGCCCAGCACATATCTGTTCTTCATCGCCTAAGGCGGGCAGCAAAATTGAAGCTCCACGCAGGACATCGCCGGCAGACCCGGCGGTGCCCTTTTCTTTTGGCAATTGGGCCTAACAATTATTGCCCGGCCATCTTGACGACAGCCCCGGCTTGTTTTATTCTACTTGGCTCGCGCTAGTTGCGTGAGAATAAGGATTCAGATGCCACGTGTATGCCATTTTACCGGTAAGAAGACCAGCTTCGGCAATCAGGTCACCCATCGCGGCAAGGCCAAGTACCTTGGCGGTGTGGGCACCAAGATCACCGGCATCACCGCGCGCAAGTTCATGCCCAATATTCAAAAGGTACGCGCCGTGATCGATGGCCAGGTGGTCCGCATTAAGGTTAGCGCCAAGGCCATCCGCAACGGTTTGGTGGTCAAACCGCCGAAACGCAAAAAGCCCGTCGTGGCGGCCTAAAAGGTGCGAAGGGTGTGAAAGTTTGAAGCGTGTGAAGGTGATAGCACGACTTCCTGCCTGCACACTTTCATAGCTGCGCACTTTCAAACTTTCTTCCGCCCATCCTATTCGCCAACTTCTTTGACGCTGCGCGGCGCCGGCTCCCGCACCGTATCCCCCTTTTTGGTCGTGGTCTTCCCGGCGATCTTGGATACGCGTTCGATAAAGACACGCCCGCCATTATTGGTGAGATCCCCGCCGATCACCCCGCTGTGGATTACCTTGGCCCCGCGGTTGACGGTCAGGCTGCCTTGCACGTTGCCGTAAATGTGAACCCGGCCACCCCACTCCACCACCAGATCGCCATACACGCTGCCGCGCAGGTACAGCTTGCCGCCTTCCATCACGTGGACGTTGCCGGCGATCGAACCCCATAAGGTGTACAACTCGTCGACAATCACATTGCCTTGCACTTGGCCACGTTCTTCACGCATGAACAAAACTCCGTTGCTTGACGATATTGCAACTAACGCGGAATCTCAAATCCCCAATCTGAAATCGCAGATCTGAAATCGCAGATTTCAAATTCGGCATTGTCGCGTCATTTGGTCCCGGCCGCCAAAATGCTACATTGTCATCCATGCAGTCCACGCGTAATTTTATCATCGAACCCATCGGTCTCGACGCCGACGCCCTGCCGCGGCCCATCTCCTGGCCGGAAATGTTCGGCAACGATCATCCCGTCGAACTGGAGATTGGTTCCGGCAAAGGCACTTTTCTCCTGGAACAAGCCAAAACGCAGCCGGACACCAATTTTTTTGGCATCGAATGGGCAAGGTGGTTCTGGATGTACGCCAGCGACCGCCTGCGGCGTAACGCCTGCCTGAACGTGCGGATGGTGCGTGCCGAAGCCGGCTTCTTCCTGCGTGAGCACGTCGCCGCGGCCAGCCTGGCCGTGGCGCATATTTATTTCCCCGATCCCTGGCCCAAAAAACGCCACCACAAACGCCGCCTGATCCAGCCCGCTTTCCTGCTGGACATCGTCCGCGTGCTGCAACCCGGCGGCCGTTTGCAAGTGGTGACCGATCATGCCGAATATTTCCAGCACATCGAGCCATTGATTCTGGCGTCGCCCTTAAAGGTAATCGACTACAACCGCCCCGGCTCGGCAGCGGAAGGTGAATTTGTCGGCACCAATTTCGAGCGTAAATACCGCCGCCAAGGCCGCCCCTTCTACGCCATTGCCGCCGCCAAGCCGGGATGATGTAACGCTCAAAGTTGATTGCCCACATGGTGCCGGAAGCAATCGCCGGGTCGAACCGAATTAACATTACATACCAAATGTAACATGCCCGGCACCTGCATCAATGCACCGCTTCGGTGGGTGCGGCCTTGTCATGGCACCCGGCGCAGCAGGAACACCAGCGGCACCATCAGCACCACCAACAAGCCAAACCGGCGGAACTGATCGACGTAGGCCAGCATGGCCGCTTGTTGTTGCACCATGCCATAGACCAGGCGCAGCGACAGCAGCGGGCCGGCGGTGGGATCGGCGGATGACGAAACGTGGGATAGCTGGCCAATGGTGTTGGTGGCAATCGAGTTATAGGGGCTGACATTGTGGACCAGCATGGCCTGGTGCGTCTGCATGGAGCGTGTGAGCAAGGTGGTGACCAGGGCCACGCCGATGCTGGAGCCTTCGTTGCGGACCAGGGCGTAAAGGGCGGAGGCGTTGCCGGATTCTTCGCGCGGCAGAAAGGTGAAGGCGATGGTGCTGAGCGGGACGAACATCATGCCGCCGCCGACGGATTGCAGCACGCGAGCCCAGAGGATGTTGGACGGGGCGGCCTGGAGATTCAGGCCGGACATCCACATGGTGGCGCCGCCGCAGACGATCAGGCCCAGAGCGATGAAGATGCGCGCATCGACCCCGCGCGAAAGCATGTAGCCAATGCACGGCACCAGGGCCATGGTGAAAAGCCCGGCGGGGGAAAGGATCAAGCCGGCTTTGGTCGGTGAATAGCCCATTTGCGTTTGCATCAGCACCGGCAGCAGCACGTTGGAGGCGTAGATGCAGACGTAAACGGCCACGGCGATCACGCAGCAGAACATGAAGTTGCGCTCGCGCAGCAAGCGCAGATTGAGGATCGGGTGCGGATGGTCCAGTTCCCAGACGACGGCAAACAGCAGCGCCAGGCCGCCGATGATGGCCAGCGTCACGATCAGGCTGGAGGCGAACCAATCATTCTCCTGGCCTTTGTCCAAGAGGACTTCGGTACAGCCCAGCCCCAGGGCCAGCAGGATCAGGCCGATGTAATCGATCTTGAGTGGTTTGCCACGCTGTGCCAGCCGACGGCTGACCAGATAAGGCGGATCGTGCAGCAAGGGTTGGGCGCACAGCAGGCAGAGGATGCCGACCGGGACGTTGATGTAGAAAATCCACCGCCAGGAATAATTGTCGGTAATCCAGCCGCCCAGCGTCGGCCCGAGCACCGGAGCGACGAGGATGGCTACGACGTAGAGGGCCATGGCCATGCCGCGTTTTTTGCCGGGGAACAGATCAATCAGCACCGCCTGCACCGACGGCTGCAAGCCGCCGCCGCCCAAGCCTTGCAGCACCCGGCAAAACACCAGCATGTGCAGGCTGCCGGCCATGCCGCACATGGCGCTGCTGACGGTAAAGATCGCCACGCACCACATGAAAAATGGCTTGCGGCCGATCAAGTTGGAAAGCCAGCCGGAGATGGGAATGACAATGGCGTTGGCGACAATATAGCTGGTCAGCACCCAGGTGCTTTCCTCGACTGAGGCGGAAAGACTGCCGGCAATGTGCGGCAGGGCGACATTGGCAATCGAGGTGTCCAGCACTTCCATGAACGTGGATAATGCCACCACGCCGGCGACAAACCAGGGATTGATCACCGGGCTGATTAGCTCGGGCGGGCCGGACACTGTAGGCGCTAACAGCGCCTCGGTGCCGCCACCGCGAAATTCTGTGGATGAGGCCAAGGACATGATGTTAATGCCCGGCCGGAGCGGATTGAGTGGCGGAAATGACGACAGGCTCCGGCTCGCCGCTGACGCGCACCTGCGGCACCACCGACATGCCCAGACCCAGCAGTTGCAAATCCTGATTAGCGCTATCGAACATAATCTTCACCGGTACGCGCTGCACCACTTTGACGTAATTGCCGGTGGCGTTTTCCGGCGGCAGCAAGCTGAATCGCGCGCCGGTGCCGGCCTGGATGCTTTCAATCTTCCCGTGGAAATCGCGATCGGGAAAAGCATCGACCACAATATCCACCGGCTGGCCGACACGCATGTGCGTCAACTGCGTTTCCTTGAAATTGGCCGTCACCCAGTAGTTTTCCGGCACAATCGCCAGCAGCGTTTGGCCAACCTGGAGATATTGACCCGGCTCGATGTTTTTGCGAGTGATCCGCCCGGCCACCGGGGCCTTGATGGTGGTGTAAGAAAGATTGAGTGTTGCCGCGTCCAACTGCGCCTGCGCTTCGCCCACTTGGGCATCGGCGAAACGCGTTTTGGCCTGAGCGGCGGCGATTTGCTGCTCGGCAGTTTGTGCCGCCGCCAGCACGCCTTGCGCGGCGGCCACTTTCGCCTTGGCTTCGCTCACCTCGGCATTGGCGGCGGTTACGCGCTTTTTGGACGCCAGCAGTTGGGCACGCGCCGCATCGGCGGCGGCGCGGGCGGCGTCAAGTTGCGCCTGCGATACACCCCGCGGATCCAATGATGTGTACCGCGCTTCATCCGCTTCACGCCGGGTGGCTTCCGCCTGCGCGCTGGTCACATCCGCTTCCGCCGAGGCCACCTGCGCTTGGGCGGTATCCACCGCGGCGTTGGCGGATGCAATCCCGGCCTGTGCCTGGCTAAGCGTGGCGGCGGTGGTGGCCCGCGTCAGTTCGACATTGGTTTTCGCCGCTTCGGCATCGGCGCGGGCGGCTTCCAACGACGCTTTGGCCTGGGCCAACCGGGCCTGAATGTCACGGGGATCGATCTCGGCCAGTACATCGCCGGCGTTGACCGTTTGATTATCAAGAACATCGACCGCCTGAATGATCCCGGCCACTTTGGTGCCGATGGGCATCACGTCGCCGTCGATGAAGGCGTCGTCGGTTTCCTCCCATTGCCGCGCATACAGCCAAAAAGCGGTCCCGCCCAAGCCGCCCAGCAGCACGAGCAATAACAGCACCAGCCCGATCGGCCGGCGATAAATCGGCTTGCGAACGGCCGCCGTGGCGACGATTTCAGAGGTACTCGGACTTTCCATGGTTGCTTGCGACATAGGTGAATCTCTACAGTCAATCCCCTCCCCTGGTACTCCGGGGGAGGGTCAGGGTGGGGGAAGGATTTTTGGGCGCCACCGGCTCCCACCCGCCGGCCAGCGCCTTGTACAACGCCACCAGCGAGGTAGTCACCGCGCGATCGCTATCAGCCAACTGGTCTTGTGATTCAAACAATGATCGCTGCGCCACCAGCACGTTGAGAAAATCCGTGACCCCCTGGCGATACTGGTCCTGCGCCACGGCGACCGCGGTCTGGTCGGCAGCCACGGCATCGGCCAACGCCCGGTGCCGCTGTTGCTCGGTCGCCAGCGCGACCAGCGCGTTATGTGTCTCTTCCAACGCGCCCAGCACCGTGCGGTCATATTGCGCCAGCGCCTGCTCCTGCTCGGCACTGCGAATGTCCACCAGCCGATGCAAGCGGTCCGCATCAAAAATCGGCCAGGTGACCGTTGGCCCCACGCCATAGGTGGCACTACGCCAATCGAACAGCTTGGTCGTGTCGGCACTGAGCATGGAGAAGTTGCCGGTCAGCGAAAATTTCGGGTACAGGTCGGCAGTCGCCTGGCCGATGCGTGCCGTGGCCGCGGCCAGTTGCCGCTCCGCCCGGCGGATGTCCGGCCGCCGCCGCAATAATTCCGCCGGCACACCAATGGCAATCTCCGGCGGCGGCAGCGGCACCGGCTGGGGCGGGGTCAATTCATCCGTCAGCGCCTCGGGCTGCTGGCCGAGCAAGGTCGCGATGCGATGAATCGCCTCGGATTGCGCCCGCCGCAAGAGCGGCAATTGCGCTTCGGTCTTGGCCACTTGCGATGTCGCCTGGGCCACATCCAGTTCCGTCACCACGCCGCGCTGGCGGCGATCACGCGTCAGTTCCAACGTCTCCTGCTGGCTTTGCAGATTCGCCTGATCGATGGCATAACGCCGCTGCAAACCACGCAGATCGACATAATTTCGCGCCACCTCGGCCATCACGCTCAGCAACACATTTTGCTGATCAGCCGCGCTGGCGGCCAAATCGGCCTGCGCCGCCTCCACCCCGCGCCGCACCCCGCCAAAAACATCCACTTCCCACGCGGCGTCAAACCCCACCTGATATTGGTTGTAATCCCAGGGAAACCCCGGCAAATTGAACGCATTATAAGGCGCGGCCGTCTGGCTCAATTGGTTGTACGAATAGCTCGCGTCCACATTCACCTGCGGATATTGCCCGCCCGTGGCGTAGGCCAATTGTGCCCGCGCCTGCCGCACGCGCGCCGCGGCAATCTTCAAGTCCAGATTGGAAGCCACCGCCCGATCCATCAACTTATCCAGCAGCGGATCGCCCAGCGTCCGCCACCATTGCGCCGCTGCCATGGCCGAGTTTGTCACGGCACTCGGCTGCGACGCCGCCAGCCGCGTGGCCGGCCCAAACGATTGCTCGATCGCGATCTTGGGCGCGCGATAATCCGGCCCCACCGTGCAAGCGCACGGGAGCAAAGCCAGAGCCAAAATGATGCTGCCACAACGCATGTTGAGTTAATAATCTGACCAGTCAGTCAGATAATCATATAGTCACGCCACGCAATGTCAATTCCGTTTAGCGACAACCTTGCCCTTCCGTCCCAAATATTCCGCCTCGCTCAACAATCCTCCCAACAACACATCCAGCAAATCCGCCGCCTGCCGCTCGGGTTTAATCCGCCGGCCATGGAAACGGTTCATCAAAATCGTCCCGTACAACAGATCGCTGATGATGTCCAACGCTTGATCCGTCGGCATCCGCCGCATTCGCCCCTGGGCCATCAGCCGCTCGAAATATTTTTGCCACCGCTGCCGGCTGGCGGCACGATAGCGGTAAAACGTAGGCTCCTTGCGATCGCGGAAATCCGACCGCTCGTGCGCCAGCAACTCCACGTATTGCGGATGCTCGGCGAAGTAGCGCAAAAACCCATGCACCATCTGTTCCAACTGATCCAGCGATTCCCCGTCATCGGCCGCGCCGATGGCCTCAACCATATTAAACATCACATGATCCACCGACGCGCTGAACAGATCCCCCTTGGTGGCGAAATAGTTATACAGCGTCCCCTTGGAACACCCGGCATCAGCGGCGATCACCTCCAGATCGGCCCCGGTGTATCCATTGCGCGCAAACTCCTCGATCGCGTGCCGCACGATCTCCCCGCGCCGCCGTGCCGCCAACCCGCGATCCTTCGGCCGCCCCGGCCGCGAGCATTTGCTTTTGCTTGACCCATTCATTTTCACGCCGGGCACTATACGCCGGGATTCATGCGATTTACAGGCGAAGCAGCAAGATGAATCTGAAGCAAAAGGGTATACTGAATTCGCCCATGTATCTGCTGACTGACCAGATGGAGATTACCGATCCTGAACTCGCGGACATCGAGCGAGCCTTCGCCGGTCAATTGCGCCATGTTATCTTAATTCGCTCCAACAATTTCTTCCTGCAAGCATGGAATCCCGGCAATGACGATCGCTATTTGCTGAAATGCCGCGAGAAGGGACGAGAATGTTTGACGTGCGAAAAAACCGACCTTGAAACCGTTAAGGGAACTTTCCTTGCTTATTTTGCTGACGACCGTACTTGGCGCAATGCCTACCGATGGAAGTCAATTCAACATCGCCCGCGTCAATGGGTGGTACGGCTGCTCAAATCTCTTGCGGTCGTTTCTGTTGTGTTGTTTGTGCTAAATCTATTTTTCTGGGCGCGAAGCCATCGGGTTCACGACGCTATCGTGTTCTCCCGCGATGCAGCGCGCGGTGATTATGAGATTCGTTCTGCCGACGGAGCCATCCAGTTCGGTCGAAACAGCGTTGACAAATTGCTTGGCCCATGGTTCTCGTGCGATTACTGTTATTGGTACGCCAACGGCTTGCATTATTTCGGTGTCCTGCCGTTTCTATGGCTGCTCGCCTGGGCGAAGCGCCGTGAATTGAAACGCAGCCGGGGCGCGGCCTGTCGTTCCTGCGGGATCTTTGTTTCGAATTCAACGCAAATGTGCCCCAATTGTGGATGGCCTTACCGGCCGATGTCCCGAATGCGGCGACCATCCGGTTGGCCATGAGCCGTAGATCGCCTGCTAGACACCCTCAAACGGTCATGTGCTGGCTTTGGCGGCCACTCACCGCAGCAGAACCAGACTGCTGGCCAGCGGCGCGAAGAATAGCCAGGCATTCGCTGCCTCATTCCACAAATGGGCGTAGGGGCCGTCTACCACAAAACTGCCGATGGCAAAAGCGGCCGTCACCATGGCGGCCAGACTGGAATAGCGCACTGCGCAAAGCGCTCTGCGACTGAAACGCAATCTAAGCCAACAGGAAAGCAGCGAAAGTAGTCCGCTCAGCACGATCATGAACACGCTGATGGGGACGACGGGGTAAGCAATCCAAACCCAATCGAAACGCACGCCATCAATTTTCGCGACAAAGCCCACCGCGATCAGACCTGCAAACATGAAAAGCCCGGACCACAGCCCGAATGGCACGGCAACGGCAAGGGCACGACCAAAGCAGTTTTGCCGTGAAGGCAATTCTGGGGTGGCATAGTTCAAGATGGGCGGTTGGCTATTGTCTGCCGGCTGGGAATCGTCCGGTCGTTGCATATGGGCCGATTATCCCATTTTATTGAAGTGCCAACAACGACATCATCACGGGCGGCGATTGACGCCAATAGCAGTGTGTTTTTCTCGTTATAGCTTCATAGTTAACGCAGTTTATTTGCGATTAAATCTTGGGCCACTTTGGGGGGGCCTTGGGGCGGTTTGGGGGCACCTTGGGGCGTTTTGGAGGCCTCTTGGGGCCATTTAGAGGGGGTCGAGAGGCCTCCAGATGAGTTTAAGGCCGGCAAACCGACCCCTAACCCTCGGGAACCTCTAGGGAACCTCGCGGAACCTCCCATGAAAGTCGCTGAAAGTCCTCTAAAACTCGGACCAATCTCGGGGTATTTAAGCGTACTAAACAACTTAGGTTTCTACGCCAATGCGGTTTTGTCGATTAAATTGAGCAACGTGGGCCGACCAGAAAAATTCACCGGAAAATGTGCGAGGATTGCGCAAAGCTAGGCAAATGAAGGACTTATGACAAAAATGACTGCGCGCAAGGCGCGCACAAGTGTGTTGTAAATGCCAGTTCGCAAGAGAGCTTATCTGGCCGCTTCCAGCATCTCCCACATCCGCTTGATGTAATGCCGATACCCCGCCAACGGGGTGCCGTTGGGGATGCGGTGGTCCAAGGCCAGCACGCAGCCGCCGGTGGCGATCATCGGCGGGACTTTGTAGGCCAGCTCGGCGTCGATGGCGGCGTTGCCGGCACGCAGCACGTGCTTGTCGATGCCGCCGATGAACGCCAGACGGGTGCCGTAGGTTTGGCGGAGCTTGACGATGTCCATACCGGCGGCGGGTTCGCAGGGGTGGATCACATTCAGGCCGGCTTCGAGGAAGGCGGGCAGAATGGCTTCAATGTTGCCGTCGGAGTCCTGGTTGAAAAGCCGGGCGCCGCGGTTTTGCAGCATGGTCCAGACTTGCCGGTAATACGGGCAGAGAAATTCGCGCACCTGGGTTGGGCCAAACAGCGGGCCGGAGCGGCCGGCCATGTCTTCGTGAACAAACAGGTGGTCGATGGGCACAGCGGCCGAGACGCGATCCAGCACTTGGCAGGCGGTGGCGGTGAGGGTGGCCAGGATGTCGTGCAGCAATTCGGGCTGATCGTAGCAGGCCATGGCCAGGGCCTCTTCGCCCATCAGGGCACGCGGCTCATCGAATCCGCCGGGAATGGCCACGGTCACCACTCGCTCGGCGGCGCGATGTTTGGCGGCGGCGGCTTGCCAATCGCCGGCCAGGCGGGCTTCGCTGAATTCATAGTGCGGCTTGATGCGGAGCCAATCATCCATGTTGGCCACCGGATAATCGCAGGGCAGAGCGATGGTGGAAACACCCTTGGCCATGCGCATGGTGCGGCCATAGCCGTCGCGATAAATCAGCAGCGTATCAGTTTCTTCCAGGATGATTTCTTCGCAGCCGCCCATAAAGCCGGTGGTCACCGGCAGCCAGCCGTCGTCGGCATAGCGGTAGGTGAAGGCGGAAAAATCAATCTCGCCGGGCGTGGCACCTTGTTTGGCCCATTCGGTTTTCACGCCGGGCAGCGGGCCGAAGATTTCGGTAAACAGCGGCCGGCGGTTGGCCTTGAAGGTCATGTAATCCAGATATTCTTCCCGGCCCACGTTGGGATGCTTGATGATGCCCAGTTCGGAATGGGCGGCGCGGATTCGTTGGGCGGCGGTAATGGTTGTGTTCACGCCGGCAGTATACCACCGGCAATTTCGGCGTGTTATACTTCGCGGCTATGAAAAAAACTCGGAAGGTGGCATTTATCGGTTGTGGCAATCGTGGTAAAGCACATGCGCGCGGCGTCAAAGCCGACGAGCGTTGCCAGGTGGTGGCGCTGGCGGATATCAACCCCGCGGCCATGACCGCGTTGGAAAGCGAATCCGGTTTCAATGTCCCGTACTACACCGACTATAAGAAAATGCTGGCCGAGCAAAAGCCGGAAGTAGTGGTGGCTTGCTTGTGGACCGGCCTGCATTTACAAGTGCTGCGCGATTGCGTGCAAGCTGGCGTCAAAGCCTTCATCGGCGAAAAACCCATCGCCCCCACCTGGGGCGAATGCCTGGAAACCGCCAAGCTGGCCGAGACCTCCGGCTGCCAAGTCACCTTCGGCCATCAGCGCCGCTTTGCCAAGGGCAATCTGCTGGCCCGCGAACTGATCAAGTCCGGCCGGTTCGGCAAAATCATCCGCATGGATTTGTACTCCCCGGTTCACCAGTTGGATTGCGGCACGCACACGCTGGACCAGGCGTTAAGCTTCAACAACGAAAGCCCCGCCAAATGGGTGCTGGGCGCGGTGGATGCCAGCAAGCCGCACGCCTATTTCAATATCCCCTCGGAAACCGCCGCCACCGGCCTGGTGGTTTTTGCCAATGATGTCCGCGCCTATTACCAAATTGGCGGCCCCGATATGGACATGGGCACCGGCGTGCGCGTGATTGGCACCGATGGCTTCATCGAAGTGGAATGGGACGGCCAATTCAAACGCGCGGTCGTTTACGCCGAGCCAACCTGGACCGCGCCGCAGATTATCCTGCCGCACGATCATTTCTGGCTGACGATGCCGCCGCTGATCAAAAACGCGTTGGATTGCTTGGAAACCGGCGCCGAGCCGGAACTGAGCTACAAGAAGGCCATGCGTGCCGCGGAGATTATTTTCGCGTTGTACGAATCGATGCGGCGGCACGCCCGGGTGGAATTGCCGCTGACCGGCATCACCGACAACCCGTTCATCAGCATGTTGGAAGCCGGAGAATTTGCCGCGGCGCGGAAACTCGGTTAGCCGCGAGGCGCAGGGCATGTACCCATGCCCGTAGCGGTGGGTTTGGGGCCAAGCCTTCACGCTCCGCGGCGCGACGGGATACCGTCTCTCCGCGTCGCGGCTAACCCCCGAACGTAGCGCTGGCATATTGAACCGGCCGCGCCAACGCGGTAACATACCGCCGTTCTTAGTCCCAATTCCGAGCGATGCCATGAAAAAACGATGGGTATGGTTGTTAGCCTTGTGGGCGGCCTTTTCCGCAGCGGCAGTGCGCGCCGATGAATTGCACATGGGCGACAAGATGGACTTTGCCTTCACGTCGGTCACCGGCCAGCAGGTCAGCATGAAAGCGCTGGCCGGGAAAATCGTTATCGTGGAAATGTGGGTGTCCTCGGTTCAACAGTGCCAGGAACAAGTGCCGCATATGGTACAGCTCAATCAGGAAGAAAGCCCAAAGGGCGTGCAGCTTATCGGCATCTGCATGGACAACGACAAGGCCGCCCTGCTGAAATATCTGGACAGCAAAAAAATCACCTGGCCGCAGTGTTTTGACCACGACTTGGGCAAAAACAGTCTGGCGCAGCTATGGAAAATCACCAATATTCCGCGTGCTTTTCTGGTGGCGCCGGATGGGAAAATCTTGTGGATCGGCCATCCTGGGGAAATGGACCAACCGCTGGCCGATGCCCTGAAAAACTTCCCGCCGGTGCTGGTCGATCCGGAACTGGTCAAAGCCCAAAACAAACTGCTGGATCAGGTGGAAGCGGCGATGGCCGACAAAAATACTTCCAAAGCGGTCAAGCTGCTGGCGACGGTTAAGCCGGAGGCCTGCAAAGACGCCACCTTCGCGGCGCGGTTCCAGGCGATTCAGCAAAAGCTGCAAGACGCCGCCAAACAGGCGCTGGCCGACATTGATCCGTTGATCGAGAAAAAGCAGTATGTCGAAGCCAGTCAAAAGCTGGAGGATTTATGCAAGGCTTTCTTCGGCACACCGATCGGCAAGGATATCAAGGCCAAGCTGGACAACCTGCTGAAAAACCCCGACGCCAAGGTCGCCATCGAAGTCGCCAAAACCGAAGCCGCCGCCACCGCCGCTCTGACCGCCGCGCAAAAGCTGGTGGACGCCAAGAATGATTTGGACGCCTATCGGGCCATGAAGCGCATCGTGGCGCAGTTCCCCAACACCCCGCAAGCCGCCACCGCCGCCACTGCCGTGGCCAATTACGAAAAGGTTCCCGATTTTGTGCTCCGCGCCAATTCCGACCAAGACACCACCAAAGCCCGCGCCATGCTCGGCTTGGCCGACAGCTTCCGCCAGTCCGGTGACACCGACAAAGCCAAGGCTAAATATCAACAGGTGATCGATCAATACAAAGGCACCCCCGAAGCGGCGCAGGCGCAGAAAGCGCTGAACGAGATCGGGAATTGACAGGCGTAACCGATGGGCTTTTATTATCGCAAGTCGGTGAATTTCGGCCCCTTCCGCGTCAATCTCAGCCAGCGCGGCTTGGGTTACTCCATCGGCGGGCGCGGCTTTCGCACCGGCGTGTCTTCTGGCGGCCGCCGCTATTCATCCTTCAGCCTGCCCGGAACCGGCTTAGGCTATCGTTCCTACAGCAGCAAACGTGCCGCGCAGGGCTGTGCGTTAATGTTAGCTTGCCCCTTCGCGGCTGGTTTGGCGGCTTGGATCATTGGTCATTTTGTTTGGCGATAAAGTTTTCCTACGAACGAAAGGCATCCCATGGATTTCCACCTGCAACGAGTCTTACGCACGCCGCATTCCGAACGGTTCCTGCTGCTCAGCGGTAGCAAGGAGATCGCCGCGCTGGATTTGCATTATCTGCCTGCCGGCAAGGTCGATGCTACGGTGGTGGTGATCGAGGGCGGCGGCGTTACCGAACAGCAGGTGCCGGAACTGCTTCAACAAATCGACGACCGGCTGTTGCCCGACGTGAATCTCAAGGATCACAGTTTGTCGTTTACCGTGGTGATCGGGCGGGTGTTGGGGGCGTTTCTACCCGATCGCGGCGAGCATTGAACGGTGGCGAATAATATCTTTTGTTCGGCGGTTCGAGGACACCACTTTTTGCGTTACGCTTGGCGGATCGGGTCGCCGATAGCGCCGCGGGGTTGAACGTGTTCCTCAAGTTGCTCGACCGTTTTGTCGTGGATTAGGCCGGCAATTCAAGCTGCCCTTATGTGCCGGCAAATCGAGATGTGTTACCATAGCCCGCCAGGTGAAGCTCGACGATTTTGAAATCCTCGGTTCGATCAGGAGCATTCAGGTCATTGCCGCCGGACGGGGTGTACGAATTAAACGGCGGCTGCGGCGCAACCACGGTGGCTTGCGCTGGCGAAAAATGAAGGGCATCGTGGTTATTCGCGACTATAATGGTGATATTTATGAAGCAGAAATCCACTGGTTTGAAGCGCATGGGATTGGCCGACGGGATTGGAAGATCAAAAAACGCTTCCGGTAGCGGGGCGCGGAAATATCCCTATCTGGCGATCTGCGTGCATAACACCGGTAACACCGCATCGCTGGAACGCGGCAAGGCGTATCGCATCATCAAACCGCTGCCGACTGATCCCCCGCAGCATATCAGGGTAATCGACGAAGAAAACGAAGATTATCTCTATCCTGCCGATTGGTTCGTGCCAATTGAGGTGCCGTTAGCGGCAAGAAGAAGTGTGCTGCAAGCGGTTTCAGCTTGACACCTACCTTTTTCTGACTTGAAACGGATAAATTTGCTCAGGCTATATCCAGCGCATACTTGGGCTGCCCGCAATGGCGACACAGGAACCGATATACTGCCATTCCTCCACCAGGCACATAGCTTTTGACGAACTCAGCCCATCGTGTCAGTGAAATCGGCCACTCGCTTTGCAAGCGAACTAACGCCTCGCCATGAAGGGCAGTAAGTTCGGCTTTGGAGGCGTCTCCATGAAACTCACAAGCGTCGCCACAACAAGATTGCCATACTTCTTGTTGCCAACTGCTGTAGCCCGGTGTTCGGCGGGTTACTTCGATGATAATAGGTCGCGGCACGCCAGCGTCAGCAAGCGGATCACCGTCGGAGAAAAAACAGTCATGCTCGGACGCAGCTCTGCCATTTGCAATACACCATGGACATAAGCTATCGCGCAGTTTTTCGCGACCGTAGACCGACGCCACGTAAATAAACCCAGTCGATGCCCCACAACAAATACAAGCAGCTTGGCTTGGCTTCACGCTTCCAGTGGAAATTGGATCCGGATGGTAGCGGAATGTCGGCAAAACTGGCGTGATTCCTTGCATCGCGGTCTAATTTTACGTGAATTTGGCTCAATGTCGAGCGACTAATTTCTGTGGGGGCTTTGAATCACGCGATCCTTCAACCGATCTTAGAGGGTGTGTGAGAAGCCAATGGCCCCACGACGACATGATTTTCGCCTCGCATCAAGTAGCGACGACGAGTCATATCAATCAAAAGATATGGCGAGGAGGA
>Ga0316217_10002254_pt1 | contig 23513 bp, 16 predicted proteins | sample 1anoAmetaG_FD_203633 | JGI IMG/M metagenome (GOLD analysis project Ga0316217, IMG submission 203633) | Freshwater microbial communities from Trout Bog Lake, Wisconsin, USA - 1anoA | ecosystem: Environmental > Aquatic > Freshwater > Lake > Hypolimnion/Profundal zone | place: USA: Wisconsin...
TGACGCCCACCGCGCTGCGCCAGCGTTGCAGTTCGACGCGATCGCCCAGCTTGGACTGCTGCGAGGCTTCCAGCAGCGTGGTGCGCTTGCTGTAGAGTTCGTCGGTGACCCGGTCGGCCAGGTCGGGCAGGAAGAGGCTCTTGCCGCCGGCTGCGGCCAGCGTCTCGCGGATGGCGCTGTTGCGGTAGAGCTCGAACTTTCTTTCATCGCCAAAATAGCCGTTGCACACCACGTGCACCACGCCGCCGGGCATCTGCGCCATGTAGTCGTTCAGCATCTCCAGGCTGTCGCGCTGGCGGTTGATCACCCACAGCGTAATCAGCGGCCGGGCCAATTCGCGCAGGGAATTCAGAAGGATCGGCGAGTGCTTGGCGACCGCGTTGTTGCTCTGCGCGGGGGTGTTGATGACCACCGCCTTGAAGGGCATGGCGTCGCAGACGTTGACCAGTTGAATCCAGTCTTCCACATCGTCCAGGTTGAGAACTTCGCCTTCCGCGTGGCGCCCGTAGCAGCGGCAGACGTCGGGGTTGTTCGTGTCCGCGTCGATCAGCTTCAAGAACCTGTGGTTTGCTGTAAAGTAATCCAGCAAGGCCATCGTCGTCAGGGATTTCCCGACACCGCCCTTGCTTCCGCTGACAATAATGATGGGCTCGTTCATGCCTGCATCCTAACAAATGGAATCCCCGGATGGGAATTCATGCGCACCGGCGGCGTCCCTATGGAAAAGCCGTTTGCCGCGGCAGAGGCGAACCGGTTCGTGCCTGGCCTCTCGATCAAGCCCCTTCCTGGAGCAAATGGGATGTGGCAGGGGCCATTCCGCTGGCAAAGCTCGGCTGTTTGCGATGAGCAGAATTGCGGAATGGCGCCTGGAATTGGACAACAGCAGCAAGTCAGCCCCCGCCGGAGCGGGGAGAGCGGGTCAGCGAGTCAGCGGCATTATGCGGCAGTCTGAGCCTCGGCTCTGCTGTCCATTCCTGTGGAAGATCAACTTGGCGAGGCTCGGCAGTTTTTCTTTGAACGGGCGGGTTGAGGGGGTCGGTTTCCCACCCTTTCCGCACAAAACGCGGAAAGGATGGGGCACGGAGCCTTGGTGGCGGACCAACCGGTCCATTCCTGCCGTAACCCGGCTGCGCGGGTGGGGCTGCTTCCTACTCCCTATTCCCTATTCCCTATTCCCTGCCCCCTGACCCCTGACCCCTGATTTAGAATCGCCCATATATGAAGTGTCCATACTGCGGTTTCGGGCAAGATCGGGTGGTGGACTCGCGCGAAAGCAAGGAAGCCGACGCCATCCGCCGCCGGCGGGAGTGCGAGCGCTGCAATCGTCGCTTCACCACCTACGAGCGCATCGACGAGATTCCCTACATGGTGGTGAAGAAAGACGGCCGGCGCGAGCGCTTCGATCGCCAGAAGGTGCTCAGCGGCCTGCTGCGCGCCTGCGAGAAGCGGCCCGTGCCCCTGGTCAACCTGGAGGCGATTGTGAACGCCGCCGACACCTTCCTGGTGGACGCCCCGGAGCGCGAGCGGACCACCGCCGAGATCGGCGAGCTGATCATGAAGCACCTGAAGGGGCTGGACACCGTGGCCTACATCCGCTTCGCTTCGGTCTACCGCGACTTCAAGGATGTGCGCGAGTTCAAGGAAGAGCTGGAAGGGCTGCTGGGGGGCAATGCAGCCCGAAAGGGCAAGAAGTAGGAACAGTTGTCAGTTCTCAGTTGTCAGTTGTCAGTCTTTCCGCGCTGGCACCGACTTGAAAGCTGACGCAATGAGGGCGCGAGGAAAGCGACAACTGAAAACTGACTACTGACAACTGACTACTGAAGGAGCACCATGGCCGAGCAAAAGACCCACGCGGTAACTCTCATCCCCGGCGACGGCATTGGCCCGGAGGTCACCCAGGCCGTGCTGCGCATTCTCGAAGCCACCGGCGTCAAGATCGAGTGGGAGCGCTTCGCCGCCGGGGCCGAGGCCTTCGAAATCTTCGGCGAGTACATTCCCCTGGCGCTCTACGAGTCGATCGAGCGCAACGGCGTGGCCTTGAAAGGCCCCGTCACCACCCCCATCGGCGGCGGCTTCAAGAGCATCAACGTCACCCTGCGCAAGAAGTTCGACCTGTTTGCCAATTTCCGGCCGGTCAAGAACCTTCCGGGGCTGGCCACGCATTGGCCCGGCGTGGACCTGGTGATCGTGCGCGAGAACACCGAGGGCGAGTACGTGGGCCTGGAGCACGAGGTGGTGCCCGGCGTGGTGGAGAGCATCAAGGTGATTACCGAAAAGGGCTCCACGCGCATCGCCAAGTTCGCCTTCGAGTACGCGCGCAAGCACGGGCGCAAGAAGATCCACTCGGTGCACAAGGCCAACATCATGAAGCTCTCGGACGGGCTGTTTTTGCGCTGCGCCCGGCAGGTGGCGGCGGGGTTTCCCGATGTGGCCTATGCCGAGCACCTGATCGACAACACCTGCATGCAACTGGTGATGAATCCCTACCAGTACGACACGCTGCTCTTGGAAAACCTCTACGGCGACATCGTCAGCGATCTGTGCGCGGGGCTGGTGGGCGGGCTGGGCCTGGTTCCGGGCGCCAACCTGGGCTTGAATTGCGCCATCTTCGAGGCGGTGCACGGCTCGGCCCCGGACATCGCCGGCAAGGACATCGCCAACCCGACCGCTCTGTTGCAATCGGCCATTCTGATGCTGCGCCACTTGGATGAGCCGATCGCCGCCGGCAAGGTGCAAAGAGCCATGGAAGCGGTGTACTCCGAGCGCCAGACGCTCACTCGCGATGTGGGCGGGACGGCCGGAACCAGCGAATTCGCCGACGCTGTGCTGGCGGCGATGTAGTCCTCAACGCAGACTGTTCAGGATGGACTCGAGTCCTCCGCACAGCCCGTACCCGTTCTTGCCGCTCTTCTTGGCCTTGTACATGGCGGCGTCGGCGCTTTGAATGAGCGTGGTTTCGTCGCAGCCGCATTCGGGAAAGAGCGTCATGCCCGCGCTGGCGGAGATTTGCGCAATTTGGCCGTCCAGGTTGAAGGGTTCTTCCAGTTCATGAACGATTCTCTGGGCAAATGCGACCAGTTTCGCGGCATCGCAATCTTCCAGAATGATGGTGAACTCGTCGCCCCCGAAACGGCTCACCAGATCTCCCTCGCGCACGCACTTCACCAGTCTTTGCGCCACCAACTGGAGGAGTTTGTCCCCGGCCAGGTGGCCCAGGTTGTCGTTGACCGCCTTGAATCCGTCAAGGTCGAGAAAGAACAGAGCCAGGTGCTGTTGGTTGCGCGCCACGCGGGCCAGGGACTTGGATAGATAATCCTGGAACATCAAGCGGTTGGGCAGGCCGGTCAAGGTGTCGTAGCGGGCGGTCTTGATCAACTCCTCTTCGGCCTGCTTGCGCTCGGAGATGTCGTGAAAGACCAGCACCCACCCGTAACGCCCGTCGCCCTCGAAATCCAGCGGCGAGGCGGTGTAACCCACCGGGAAGGACGTGCCGCCCGCGCGTTGAAACAGGTCGCACTCGCGGTGCACACTGGCCGACCCATCGTGAGGCTTGGACAAGGGGTGAGCGGTCCAGTCCGCGCGGGGATCGGTCTGGCGGAGAAGCTCCGTAAGGTGGCGCCCGTTGAGCTGGTTCAGATCGAAGAGGAGCATCCGTTCGGATGCGGAGTTGGCAAAGCGAATTCTGCCGTCCGCATCGATCCCGACGATGCCGTCGGCGACGGTGCCGAGGATGGCTTCGTTTAATTTGTCCAGCCTGCGCGCGCGCATTCGCTCCTCGTGAGCCGCGCAGGCCCGGTGGACCACGTTGGTCAGCAGCCTGAGGTAGCCGCCTTCCACGTCCTTCACCAGATAATCGCTGGCGCCGGCCTTCATGGCGGCGACCGCAACCGACTCGTTGCCTTCTCCGGTCAGCATGATGACCGGCGCGGAAGTCTGGCCCGAACCTTCGTACTTGCCCAGGAACCCGAGCCCGCTCATGTCCGGAAGATTGAAATCGAGGAGAATGACGTCGGGGCGCTCATCCTCCACCCTGGCCAGTCCTTCCGCTGCGGACAGCGCGGAAACCAGCCTGAAATCGGCGGCACGAAGCGCCCGGCGGTAAAGCCGGTGATCGTCTTCGCTGTCATCGACAATCAGGACTGTCAGGGCCATTGCTAGACCTCTTCATCCTTGGGCAAAATGGCAATTTCCAGCCAGAAGTCCTTGAGGCGCGAGATGGCAAGGATGAAGCTCTGCATATCCACCGGCTTCTGGACATAGGTATTTGCGCCGTCGGCATAACACTGCTCGATGTCCTTTTCGGCATTCGAGGTGGTGAGCACGATGACCGGTATCCTGCGCAGTTTCGCATCGGCCTTGACCAGGCGGAGAATATCCCGTCCGTCGAGTCCGGGAAGGTTCAGGTCGAGCAGAATGATCGACGGCAAGGGCGCGGAGTTCAGCTCGGCGAACTCTCCGCGGCGAAAGAGATAGTCAGCCGCCCGATCGCCATTGGTGCAACGCTTGATGGGGTTCTTGAGGCCCGCCTTCTTGAAGGCGCGTTGCGCGGCGAAGAAATCGTCGTCGCTGTCTTCAACAAAGAGGATCAACTGCGTATCTGCGGTCATGGCCATTCCTTTTGGAGAGAGTATCGGCATCATCCCAACTCCGCGCTCAGGGAGAAGTAAATGGTGGTTCCCTGGCCTTCGGCAGAGTCCACCCTGATGCGCCCGCCGTGCCGTTCGACGATCTTCTTCACGATGGTCAGCCCCGCGCCGGTGCCGCCCCCGAACTTGCTTTGTTCGTGAAGCCGCTTGAAGATCTGGAAGACCCGTTCGCGATGCTGCGAGGGAATGCCGATCCCGTTGTCGCGGACAAAGATGACCGGAGTCCCGGCGTTTTCTTCGCACCCAACTTCCACCCACTTCTGCGGTTTGTCGTTGTATTTGGCGGCGTTCACGATCAGATTCTGAAATACCTCGCCGAGGCGGAGGGGATTCCCCGTGACCTTGGGAAGGGGGCTGGTGCGCCGGAGTTCGACACCCAACGCCGCAAGCGTGGGTTTCAGGTCCTCCGCCACGCCGTCCACGATGGCATCGAGATCGACGGGTTCCAAGGGCAGCGGCGCGCTGCCCAAGCGCGAGTAATCCAGGAGGGTTGCGATCAGCGCGGTCATGCGCTGAGCAAGGCGCTTTACGCTGTCCAAGTAACTCCGCCCCTCCTCGTCCAGGCAGTGACCGTAATCCTCTTCGAGGAAGGTCACATAGTTGTGAATGCCGCGTAGCGGCTCCTTCAGATCGTGGGAGGCGATATAGGCGAACTCGTCCAACTCGCGATTGCTGCGCTGCAACTCGGACATGGTCTGGGTGAGGTGGAGGTTGGACTCTTTCAAGCCCTCCTCCAGGATCTTGCGTTCGGTGATGTCGTGGGCAATTTTGGAAGCGCCCACGATCCGCCCGAAGCGATCCAGAATCGGAGACAAAGTGACGGAGACATCGATGGGGGAACCATCCTTGCGGATGCGCACCGTTTCGTAGCGGGAGATGTTCTCGCCGTTGCCAATGCGGGCCAGAAGTTCTGCTTCCTCGTCAATCCGGTCCGGCGGAAAGATCATGGTCATGGGCTGCCCAATGGCCTCCGAAGCGGAGTAGCCAAAGAGCCGCTCCGCCTCTGGATTCCAACTGGTGACGATCCCTTGCAATGTCTTGCTCATAATGGCCACATCGGAGGAGCGGACAATGGCGGTCAACAAGAGCTTCCGATCCTCTCCCTGCCGGGTCTTGCGAATCATCAGGCAGATGAATGTGGCGGAAATCGCATACACCGAGATCGAAGCAAACGCCTGGTAGGTGAGCGACCATTGCCAGGCGGGCGGAATCAGCAGGTAGTCGGACACCATCGCACTGACGACGATCGTCATCAGCGCGGGACCGGTCCCGCACAGCAGGGCGACCAGGGTTACGGCTGGATAGAAAGTGAAGAACGGATAGCCGGCATCGAGGGGAAAGATCGCTAGCCGTAGCGCCAGAGCCAGGAAGAAGACCAGCAGCGCAAAGGCATAGCGAATCGGAGGTCTCTCCAGAGCGACGAATAGTGTGCGGCTGGCGGCAGCCGGAAAAGCCCGAATTCCTGTCATGCGTTCGCGTTCTTTCCGAGGGGAATAGGAAGCCCGTGCCCAACTCCTGAAAATGGTGGATCCGATCAAAGACCCCCAAGCTCTGGGGCGTGGAAGTCTCCTCCAGGTCCGTCTGACGATCCTGAGTTCAAGCCGCTCCGGACACTATCGGGAAATCATCCCCCTTTGTTCTCCAGGTCGTCAATCGGCCCAGCGCCGGCCGAAAAGAGGCTGTACCGGCCCGATCGCCGGTATTTTGCTGAAGCCCATCCCGTCCTCCTGTACACTGGAGTGTCTACAGCCATGAAAAACAAAACCCCAATCGGCATCCTGGGCGCGACCGGAATGGTCGGCCAACGGTACATCCAACTGCTGGAAAACCACCCCTGGTTCGAGATCGCCTGGCTTGCGGCCAGCGATCGCTCCTCGGGGAAGACCTACGGCGAGGCCGCCAAGTGGCGTCTGGATACGCCGCTGCCCGAGCGCATCGCCAAGATGATTGTGGCCCCGGCCGATCCCGAGGGCGCGCCGAAGATCATCTTCTCTTCGGTCGATTCGCCGATCGCGCGCGAACTGGAGCCCAAGTTCGCGGCCGCCGGCTGCGCGGTGCTTTCCAATTCCAGCGCTTTTCGCATGACTCCCAATGTGCCCCTGGTGATTCCGGAGATCAACGCCGAGCACCTGCACCTGATCGAGGAGCAGCCCTCGCGTGCGGCCAGCGGCGGCTATATGGTCACCAATCCGAATTGCTCCACCATCGGCTTGGTCATGGCCCTCAAGCCCATCCAGGAGCGCTTCGGCATCGAGAAGATCTTCGTTTCGACGATGCAGGCGGTCAGCGGCGCGGGTTACCCCGGCGTGCCCTCCATGGACATTCTGGGCAATGTGGTGCCCTATATCGGCAGCGAAGAAGAGAAGATGGAAGAGGAGACCCTGAAGCTGCTGGGCAAGCTGGAAGGCCATGGCGTGACGCCGCTGGCCGCGGGCATTACCGCGCACTGCAATCGCGTGGCGGTCGAGGACGGGCATACCGAGTGCGTCAGCATCAAGCTGGCCAAGCCGGCCACGCGCGAAGAGATGCTGGCCGCCTGGGCGGAGTTCAATCCGCTGGCGGGGCAGGCGTTGCCCACCGCGCCCAACCCGCCGGTCTATTACGCTCCGCAGCCGGATCGCCCGCAGCCTCGGCTGGATCGCAATCGCGGCAACGGCATGGCGGTGACCGTGGGCCGTCTGCGTCCTTGCGGCCTGCTCGACTGGAAGTTCGTCGTGCTCTCGCACAACACCATTCGCGGCGCCGCCGGCGCCACCATTCTCAACGCCGAACTGCTGGCCAGTTTGGGGAAACTTTAAGAGCTGTTAGCTATTAGCTTTTAACTGCCTGTCCCCGGTTTGAAGCTGGATTGGGGGCGGGCGCGGAAGAAGCTGGTTCAACGCTGGAACAATATGCCCAGCACAAACGGAGCTAACAGCTAATAGCTAAGAGCTAAGGGCTATTAGCTGTTTTTAGGAAAACTCGCATGAGCGTGGTAGTGATGAAGTTTGGCGGCACGTCGGTGGAGGATCCGGCGGCCATTGGCCGTACAGCGGCAATCGTAGCTGGGCGCGTGGCCCTGGGCAAGCAGCCGGTAGTGGTGGTCAGCGCCATGGCCAAGGTGACCGACCAGTTGCTGCGCGCCGCCGCCGCCGCCGCCCAAGGCGATCGCGTGGGGGCGCTGGCTATCAGCTCGCGCTTGCGCTCGCGCCACCGCGACACTGCCGCGGAACTGGTCAAGAATCCCGCCGACTGCGCCGAATTGATCGGCTTCGTCGATCGCAAGTTCGACTCGCTGGATGAAGTCTTGCGCGGTCTGGCCGCCATTCTCGAACTCACCCCGCGCATCTCCGACCTGATCGTCAGCTACGGCGAGCGCATCTCCAGCCGCATCGTGGCCGCGGCCTTCCGCGAGAAGGGCATCGACGCCGCGCACGTGGACGCGCGCGAGGTCGTGGTCACCGACTCGCAGTTCCAGAAAGCCGTTCCCCAGGACGCAATTATCGAAAAGCGCGCCGCGGAAAAGCTGCGTCCGCTCACCGATCAGAACAAGGTCCCGGTGATGGGCGGGTTCATCGCATCGAACGAAGCCGGCATCACCACCACGCTTGGTCGCGGCGGCTCCGACTTCACGGGCGCACTGCTGGGCGGCGCGCTGGGGGCCGAGTCCATCGAGATCTGGACCGACGTGGACGGCATCATGACCAGCGATCCGCGCGTCTGTCCCGACGCTCTGCGCGTCAAGGTCATCAGCTTCGAGGAAGCGGCCGAGCTGGCCTACTTCGGCGCCAAAGTGCTGCATCCGGCCACCATTCTGCCGGCGGTCAAGAAGAACATCCCCGTGCTGGTGCTGAACAGCCGCAACGCTAGCTGCGAGGGCACGCGCATCACCTCGCTGGCCCCCGGCTGCAAGAGCCCGTTCAAGTCCATCGCCGTCAAGAAGAAGCTGAGCATTATCGATGTGGTGGCCAGCCGCATGTTGATGACGCACGGCTACATGAAGTCCATCTTCGATATCTTCGACAAGCACCAGTGCCCTGTCGATATGGTCTCGACGAGCGAGGTCTCGGTCTCGCTCACCGTCGATTCGAACGACAAGCTGCCGGCCATCGCCGCCGACTTGAGCAAGCTGGCCGACGTGAAATACGAAGGCCGGAAGGCGCTGATCTGCATGGTGGGCGACGACATCCGCGGCCGCAGCGGCATGGCCGCGCAGGTCTTCACCGCCATCCGTCACATCAACGTGAGGATGATCTCGCAGGGCGCCAGCGAAATCAACATGAGTTTCATGATCGACGAAGACGACGCCGACGAGGCCGTGCGCTCTCTGCACGCCACGTTCTTCCAGGATCCCGATCCGGCGATCTTCGATGTGGAAGCGAGAAAGACAGATGACAGATGACAGATTGCAGATGACAGTGAAACCTTGACACCACAGTCCACGGGCGAGTTGGCGAAACTCAACTCCGCCGGTACATGTGACCTCCTTCGCCGTCGTATGTAATCCGCATATCTGCAATCTGCAATCTGTAACCTGTCATCTGTCATCTGAAGAAGAGGTCCATCATGCTCTTTCTAATTCTAGGCAAGGGAAAAACCGGAAGCCAGGTCGCCGAAGTCGCCCGCGAGCGCGGCCACTCCGTCCGCGCGCTGGACATTACCGAAAACGAACACGCCTCCGCCCTGACCGCGCCCACCCTGGCCGGCGTGGACGTGGTGATTGACTTCACCGCCCCCGAGGCCGCGGTCGAAAACATGCGCGCCGTGCTGGCTCTCGGCTCGCGCATTGTGGTTGGCACCACCGGCTGGTACGCGCATCTCGACGAGGTCAAGGCCCTGGCCGCCGAACGCGGCGGCGGACTGCTCTACGGCACCAACTTTTCCATGGGCGTGCAAAAGCTCTTCCGCCTCACCGCCGACCTGGCCCGGCTCGACGGCTACACCTTTTCCATCGCGGAGACCCACCACGTGACCAAGCTCGACGCGCCCTCCGGCACCGCGATCACGTTGCAGCAGATTATCCAGTCGGTGCGTCCCGGAGAGAACGTCGAGATTGTCTCGCACCGCATCGCCGACGCCAAGGGCGAGCATGTGGTGAGCGCCACCGGCCCGGACGATGTTCTTGAGATTCGCCACAACATCGAAAGCCGCCGCTGCCTGGCCATGGGCGCTGTCCGCGGCGCCGAGTGGGTGGCGGGCAAGAGCGGCGCCTGGGAGTTTCGCGACATCTTCGACGAGATCTGACGTTCCGCGGGACCTGCTGGGCCCCGCACGGCCCCTGTAGCCTCGTCTTAAAAACGTTGTGCTATCCTTTTTTTAGTTGGGCGGCGCCTCGAAGCGGCGCAGCTGCAAGGGGGGTGCACTGTTGCACCTTGGCCTACAAGACTCAGGCGGAGAATGCTCACTTGGTTTTGGAGGGGGATTTGAAAAAGGCCCACCTAAGTGAGGATGGCGAAGCCTTGCCTGAAATTCCCCTCGCAGGGATTCTCTCACCCCGCGGAGGATCTCAACCCAACTGCCCTTCGGAGACGGCTCGCACCCCAAAATGGTTCGCCGTTCGCACTGTCCCGCGTCACGAGAAGAGCGTGGCCTCGCACTTGAATTTGAGGGGCGTCGAGCATTATCTGCCCATCTACCATTCGCTGCGCAAGTGGCGCAACGGACTGAATGTCACCCTGGACCTTCCCCTGTTTCCGGGATATCTATTTGTGCGTATCCACACTGCCGAGCGGGTGCGGGTTCTGCAAGTGCCTGGCATTCTGGCCATTGTGAGCGGAACCGGGGGCGAAATGGCCCCCCTGCCGCAGGAGGAGATTGAGGCGCTGCGCACCGGGCTTCCGCTCCGCCAGGCTGAGCCGCACCCCCTGCTGACGGTTGGGCAACGGGCTCGGATTCGAACCGGCGCCTTGGCCGGGTTGGAGGGGGTTGTGCTCCGCAAGAAGAATAGCCTGCGCGTTGTTCTTACGGTGGACTTGATAATGCAGAGCGTGGCCGTGGAAGTCGATCGGGAGGAACTGGATTCCCCGGATTTGGCGGGCCTCGGCAGTCGCCCAAACTGAGCCCTTCGCTGTTGGGCAAGCGCGCGACCCTCTCTGCTTTCGAGGCGTGCAGACTCCGGTAAGTGGCGGAAGCGACTGCCATCGGACTCGCGCCCGGTCTGTCGGTCTGGCCGCAAACTCACGCTGTGCTCCTCTGCAAGATTGCCTGCGCAGCACAAATTGACGAGTCTGCTGCTTTCCACCTTCACTCCGGCGATGCCTAATTTCCAAGCTTCGCGACAAAGCACTCTCTGCCAACTCGCCCTTGCGGACGGCTGCCCTGCACAGCATCGAATCTGCGGATGAGCGGCTGGCTGCAACGTAACGTCCACAAAGCAGAAGCTAAGTTCCCCTATCCCTCCCAAATGACAACCGAATCGCGCCCTGTACGCTCCGCGGTCTCTGGAGAATTAGCGATGCGCACGTTCCGGATGCTTGTGAAGGACTAAAGGTTGCACGCGCCCGCAAGAGCACGACGAATTTAGCTATGCGGTGCGGAATGGGCAAAGGACAGCCACCAAATGTGCAAGTCTGCATTTTTGCGGTGAGGGAGAAGCCGGCGAACCACTCGGACCGGTTAAAATACGAAAGTGCCCAGACGGCGCTGGCGCAAAGTGGACCCCAAGCGGAGCGCCCCCCAAAAACTGTTCTTGGCCCGTATCCTGGGCTTCGGTGATGCATTATTGCAGCGCACCTTTATCGAAGAATCACCACCCTATTTGAGATGGATTTGAATCTGAGGATGTTGTCTATGCTTGGTTGGCTGGCCTCGTTTGTACCCCGGGTGTCCCCGAAAGTTCTGCGGAGTTTGCAAGGAGCATCGTTGGTGAGAGTATCTGGATTCTGGATGTGCGCTCTGCTACTGGGAGGAACGTTGGCTGTTTCTCCGTTCGTCCGGGCGCAAGAAGCGGAAAGCAAAACGCAATCCGCAAATACGCCCGATCGGCCTTACTCGACAATCGAGTCGGGCGACCTGCTCGATCTGTCCGTCTATCATGTGCCCGAACTGCTTGTGAAAGTCCGCGTGGACTCAAACGGCGTTGTCAGTCTCCCGCTGATCGGAGACTTGAAGCTTGCGGGCTTATCGGTTCGCGATGCGCAATTGTTGATAGCCCACGAGCTGGTCGAACGTCAACTTATCAATATGCCGCAAGTGTCGCTCTTCGTCGAGGAGTTGGCCACCCAGGGAATCACCGTCTTCGGAGAGGTCAACGCCCCGGGGATTTACCCCCTGACTCGTCCCCCCAAGCTCTACGACGCGATCTCCGCAGCAGGCGGATTGACGGTCAAGGCCGGCAACACCATTACGGTCCTTCACGGCGGGCAGTCAGGCCGGGAGGAGATTGTTGACTTGTCCGGGGAGCACGCGCTCGAAAAGTCGAATGTAACCATCTCCTCGGGCGATACGGTAATCGTCTCCAAGGCGGGCGTAGTCTACGTCCTGGGCGAAGTTAACAAGCCGGGCGCTTTCTTGATGGAGAACAATACCTCGGTATCGCTTATGAAGGCCATCGCGATGGCCGGAAGCACAACAAAAATCGCTTCGCTGAAGCATGCCATCGTCATCAGAAAGTCCGCTGAGGGAACGGTGGAAATCGACGTCTCCCTGGACAAGATTTACCACGCCAAGAGCGCGGATATGCAACTGCGCGCTGAAGATATCGTCTTCGTCCCGTTGAGCAATTGGAAGAGCTACGGGGCGATGGGTATCCAAGGTGCGATTCAGGCAGCCGTCTACACGGTATATGCGGCCGAGCTACACAATTAGCAGTAATTCGCTATACGGGAGAGGGAACTAAGTGAGTCATAAAACTCAAGCAAATACTGGCGCTGCCGGTCGCGAGGGCAACAGGAAAGATGCGGGCGCTGGGCGCCCGGACGCCTCCGACGAGATCAGCCTGTCGAGCCTGATCCGGATTTTCCGGCGCCGCAAGAGCATCCTTGTTGTCTCCGTCGCCGCAGTCTTTCTCCTTGGGTCGCTCTATTGCATCGTGAAGACCCCGCGTTACGACGCCACGGCCGATCTGGCTATTAACCCCGAAGGCGCGAATTCCCTCGACATGGGAGATATCACCGCAACTCTGGGCGGAGGGGGGCTCGGTTTCGAAGAAAAGCTCGGAACGCAGGTCCGCATCTTGAATAGCAGCAGCCTGGCATGGACTGTCATCAGCGAAATGCGCCTCGACAAGCTGCCGGAAATGTCTCGGCTGCGGAAGTATGTGTATTTTGGACCGGACCTCTGCGAAAACAAGCCGGATCAGATCGACAAGACCAGCGCGGAATGCCGCAACCTGATGCTGGCAAGGTTCAAGAAGTCGCTAACCGTCGAGACCATCCCGCATACCCAGGCGGTCGAGATCACCTTTCGCAACGGGCGGCCCGAGGTGGCGCGAGACATCGTGAATCACCTCGTATCGGCCTACACCCAGCGAGCCTTTATGACACGCTACTCCGACACCATGAAGACGTCGGACTGGCTGTCGGGGCAACTGGCACAACTCAAGACCAACGTCGAGAACTCGCAATCGGAGCTCTCGCAGTTCCAAAAGCAGACTGGTATCTTCGGCACCGACGAGAACAACAATCTTGTACTGTCAAAGCTAGACGACCTGAGTAAGGAACTGACCGACGCCGAAGCCGATCGGATTGTAAAAGAAGCACAGTACCGGGTCGCGCAGTCCGGCAACCCGGAGTTGATCGGAACAATCGTTCCCGACAGTGTTCTTCCCGTCCTGCGCAGCAAGGAAATCGACCTGAAAGATCAGCTCGCTCAGGCCACCTCGGAGTACGGTCCGCACTATCCTGCGGTAATTCAGCTTCGCAATCAACTTACCGAAGTCCAAGAGGCTTTGAAGAAGGAGATAGCGGATATACAACAACGCTTCCATGCGGATTACGACATCTCCGCCGCCACCGAGAAGCAATTGAAAGCGTCGTTCGATCGCCAGAAACAGATGACCTACGACATGAGCGAAGGTCTCGATAAGTACGGCGTCCTGAAGCGCGAGGTGGAATCGGGCAACGATCTCTACGACGATCTGCAGAAGAAGCTGAAAGAGGCAGGCGTTGTGGCCAGCTTGAAGGCGGCAACAGTGGATGCTATCGACCTGGCAACCCTGCCTACCAAGCCAGCAGAACCGAGAGTCGCCCTGGTGCTGGCAATGAGCCTCTTCCTCGGATTGGGAGTTGGCATAGCATTTGCCTTTGCCGCCGAGAGCCTTGATAATGTCATTCGAAGCACGGAAGAATTCGAAGCATTGACGGTGATACCCCTTTTCGGCGTGATCCCTCACATCAGCAGCGACCGCAAGAAGACAACCGGCCAGGAGAGCGCCGCGGATGCGGAGGCTTCTCAGCAGGCTACGATTATCTCCCTGCAAAGACCGAACTCTCAGATCGCCGAAGCGTTCCGCGCCTTGCGTACCGCCCTTCAACTTGCATCTGCCGGCACGCCGCCGAAGACAATCTTGATCGGCAGCGCAGTGCCAGGAGAAGGTAAGACGACCGTAAGCATGAATGTAGCTGCGGCCTTCAGTCAACGGGGCGAACGCGTGTTGCTGGTCGACTCCGATCTTCGTCGTGGGACGCTGCAGGATCGCCTGAATATCCCCAAGAATTACGGGCTCAGCGGGTCGCTTACCGGAGCCGGCAATTGGCGCGACGCGGTGCTGGCGCTTCCCCAGGGGCCGAATCTCTATATGCTCCAGTCGGGCCCGCGCCCGCCGAACCCGGCGGAATTGCTAGGTTCTGCACAGATGCACGGGCTGCTGGAGGAGTGGAAAGCGGAGTACGATCGGGTGATCATTGATAGTCCCCCGGTATTGCTTGTTACCGATTCCGTGCTGATCTCGCAGTGGATCGACGTTGTGCTCTTGGTGTCGAGGATTGGGGTTACTCCCCGCATTGGCTTTGCAAGAGCGCAGGAATTGCTGCAGACCGGAAAATCCGAATTGACCGGAATGGTAGTGAACGACATCAGCACCTCGGATCACTACTATGGCTATGGCTATAGCTATGGCTATGGTTATGGCTATGGATACGGCTATGGGTCGAAGAAGAGCTACTACACGGATGACGAGCCAGGCACGCATTCCTGAGGCTTGTTGTGGGGAACCCCTTCGGACTGGCAACTGTAACCGGAAAGCTATTGACCATTGAGCCTATTTTCTAAGCGAAACTACCGGGTGCATCCGTTTCTCGTCGATGTGATGACTTCGATTCTCTCTGAGGGCGGAGTCCTCACAGCGACACTGCTAAGCATCGGCATCGTCGGACACACCTTGGGCGCAACGATCCTGGGAGAGTACCTGCTGCTCAAACGAGTTTCGGCATGGCTCATCTCCGGGTCTCAGCTGGGGCTTGGCGTGGCGGTGCCGCGGGAAATCGCACATTGCACGCAAGACACGGAGAGCCACGCCAAGCGGTACTTGGCAGCGTCCATGATTTTCGTGACGCTCCTTGTAAGTATTGTCTGCGCTGGCGCCCTGCTCGCATTCAAGCCGGTGTCTCACGCGCTTTTTGGCCGGGAGAGCTGGGATATGCTTGCGGCCCTGGGTCTGCTCGTGCTGGGCACCGGTACTTACACGATGCTCTATAGCTATTATCGGGGCTTGCAGCGGATTCAGATCGCCAATGCAGTGCAGATTATCTATGCGGGAGCTATCCCCATCCTGGCGATATTTGCCACGGTATCAAGCAAGTCGGCGTCTGTGACTATTGGACTTACTGGCATCGTAGGTCTCGGGCTCTCTGCGATCTGGGCGTTCTCCATATTGGTAAATGCGACCGGACTTGGCCTCCGTGCGCTGTATCAAGCCATTGTTCATTTGCTCGGATATGGCATCCGCAGGGTCCCCGGCGATTTTGCCACCAGCAGCCTATTTGCTCTGGCCCCGTTGATCGCCGTCCACTTTGTATCCGCCTCGGAGGTGAGTTTTCTTCTCATGGGGACAGCGTGCCTCACCGCGGCCAGCGTGGCAATCACTCCGCTGGGAGTGGTGATGCTTACCAAGGTGAGCAGGTTATTTGGAACCGGCCGTGCGGAAGACGTACGCCACTATATCGGGCATTTGCGCTCGGCGGTGCTGCAGATATCCGCCTTCATCATGGTGCAGGCCGTGATTTTCGCAAAACCCGTGATGTTGTGGTGGGTCGGCAAAGCCGCCGAAGGGTGTTTGCCGGTCATGTGTATCTCAATGCTTGCGGTTCCCGGCTATATGTACTACGTGGCCATGCGTTCGGTCATCGATGCAAAGTCAAGAACTGCGCACAACGCTCATAACGTAACGATTGCGCTCGGCGTATTCATACTTCTGGCGGGCGCGGCTGTTATCGCAGTTCCGTCGTCCTGGTTGATTATTGCGCTGTCGCTCTGCACGCTCATTACCGTGTATGTGCTCGCAATCCTGACAGAAGTCCGGCTACGCAAGATGGATCTCGGTTCAATCGCATTTTTGTTTCAACCATTCGTTGTTGTAGGAATAACGGGGGGTGTCAGCCTTGCCGTCGAAGTCGCTACGGCCTTTCATCCGAGCAAGAGCGTCTTCGTTTTTACGATACTGCTGAATGCGGCAATCGCCGGTTGGATGATCAAGACGAGGCCGCCGGAATGGGTGAATCTCGTTTTAAGAGTCGGGCTAGGCACCCGGTAGCCGACAGGATAACTATGGATAACCGTGCGATTGCCAAAGAGATAGGTGGACTATAATGAAGACCATAAAAGCGCTAGTCCTCGTTGGCGCATACGTCGTTCTACTTACATGGGCTGACTTTACGGTGGTCGCGCCCTACTTTGCCTACGATGGACTTGGCGTGGTGTGGCCGGGGATTCGCGGCTTTCTCGGAATCTTGTTCTTGTGCGTTGCGCCATGCGTGCTCCTCCCCGTCGGACTGCAACGTCCTTCCAGGGTCGTCGTGTGGTGGATATACCTTGTCTCCTATATTCCTTCCATTTTGGTTTGTGCTTTGAGCGATCAATATACAACTAACTTGAAAATTGTGGTGCTGGGGGCACTTCCCTGGGCAATGCTGGCTCTAGCATTGTCCAACCGGGTATCCTTGCGGCTGGCCATTCCGCAAAGGCGTGTTCCTCCGATCATGTTCTGGATTGTCTTTGCTGCGCTGGGAGCGGTATGCTACATCTCCATATTGATCTCGACGCACGGCAATTTCGATATCTTCCGCACGATGCTCGCAGGTAACGCCGATGTATACGACCTTCGCAGCAACTATAAAGGAGCGACAGCGACCAATATTGTGGCGCAATACGCCGTAGGGCTGCTTGGATACGCCCTGGACCCGTACCTGATGATCTACGGCCTCCTGAAGAAAAGGCGACTCGTATTTGTCGCCGGAGCCTTCGGCCAAGTGTTTCTGTTCGCGGTAACGGGACTCAAAGGAATCCTGGCGTCGACGGTGTTCCTGATTCTAATGCTCATCTTGGTCCGGCGGAGACAGATTTTTGGGATCTACATGACCGTCAGCCTAGGTGCAGTCGTGGGGGTTGCGGCAATACTCGACGCGCTCCGCCATTCCTTCACCCTTTCGTCGCTTGTTACGCGCCGCCTTTCTCTTCTGCCTGGGCAATTGACTTCGCTGTACGTGGAGTATTTTTCCGCACACCCTAAGCTATATTTTTCTACCGGCGTTCTCGGCAAGTTGACCGGCGCGCCGCAGGTCTTATCCTCCGCGTTACAGGTCGGCTCGTACTACTTCAAGGCGGATAATGACGCCGATGCGAATCTCTGGGGCGAGGGATTTGCCCAGGCAGGTCTCGCCGGCTTGTTTGGGTACACACTCCTCTTGATCGTTTTGCTGTGGGTATATGACTCGCTTTCCAAGGAGGTAGATCCTATCTTCGCGGCCTTGATGGTGGCCATGCCGGCATATGTATTATCGAACAGCTCTCCGCTGACGATGTTGCTCACACATTCGGGGGTCGTGGTGGCACTGCTGGTGTATCTATCGCCTTCGTTTTATGCGGACAGTTAGCCGGATGTCGCGGGACCGGGGCTAGGGCGAGAATCTCTAACATGAGGATGAGCATGGTCGCGACTGGCAGACCACTAAGAAACGTCCCTGTTGGACAGCTTGAGCGGACCGAGACCTGCACTAAAGGGAAACTGGTTGGTTCAATCGGAGTCGATTGTCACAGAGATGGCCGATCAGTTCCTGGCAAAGTGCAACTGCCGTCTGGGAGAATCGACGTCAGGATATCTAGTTAAGATGTGCATTCGCTAGATGGCTCAGTGTTTTGTTTTAGGGGCGGTGATGTGACGCCTGCGTGGGCATCATGGATAGTCCGCATGGGGAATCATGAAGGGCTGCTAAGGAGACGGAATGCTTGGTAAGGTAGTTCATTTGTCGTCGGTACATTCTCCATTTGACACTCGAATATTTCAGAAGATGTGTAGGACTTTGGCTTTCGCAGGCTATGAAGTGGTCTTCGTTGTGCCGCACGACGCAGACGAAATCAGAGACGGTGTGCAGATAAGAGCTCTGTCGAAGCCCCGGAATCGTCGGGAGCGACTCACCAAGACGGTATGGAATCTCTATCGGGCAGCCGTGCATGAACGTGGAGATTTATATCATTTTCACGATCCGGAGTTAATGCCGATAGGGATGTTATTGAAGCTTCGTGGGAAGCGCGTCATATATGACGTGCACGAGACTTATCGGATGACGATGCTGTCCAAGAGTTGGCTCCCCTGGCCAATACGTTGGGTGGCGAGCCTGGGAGTTGCGGCGATGGAGACAATTTCGGGAATCGCCTTCGATAGGATTGTGACGGCAAATCCGGGGACAGCCAGTCAATTTCCTCCTAAAACTACCTTGACGATTCATAATTACAATAATGCCGGCTTGGAGGATTCTAGCAGCGGGGATGGGGAGAATAGCGCTCTCGCCGAGCCGAAGCAGCGCGGTCAAATTGCATATGTCGGCGGGATGTGGGTCGAGCGCGGGATCGTCACTATGGTGGATGCTATGGCGATGGTCCCTGAAGATCTCGAACCTCAACTGGTGTTGGCAGGGGAGTTTGTGCCATCTTCCCTTCCAGAGGAGTTGAAGAAGAGGGATGGATGGGCGCGAGTGAAGCCGCTCGGGTTCTTGTCACGAAGCGACGTTGCGAGGATGCTCAGGGAGTCCCAGATGGGCCTTTGCTTGTTTCATCCAGTGCCGAATCATTTGGTTTCATATCCAAACAAGTTTTTTGAGTACATGGCGTCTGGGATTCCCATTGTAGCTTCTGATTTTCCACTGTTGCGCGAGATCGTCGAAGGCTCGTCATGCGGCCTCTTGGTTGACCCTGAGAATCCGGCGGAGATAGCAGAGGCGATCACATGGCTTTTGCGGCATCCAGAGGAAGGCGCACAAATGGGCCGCAACGGACGACGCGCTGTAAGCGAACGCTACAACTGGGATTCCGAGGCTACGCGCTTATTGTCGATGTATTCAGAAGTTCTTGCAACCGCGGGAAGCCATCGTTGAGAGCACCCCATGCACCAAGGTGCGGCTTTAGCTGGGCAAAGGTGAATCTTAGCGCAGCGCGGTGCAATTAAGAATCAACTGTGTTTTTGATCGAATCTAGTATGGAGAGGCTCCGTTTGTCTATGTCAACTCGTCGCTGCCGTGTCTTTTGTGTGGTTGGGGCACGCCCCAACATGATGAAAGTGGCTCCTATCCTGCGAGCCATGCAAGCGGATAGCAAGCACTTTTCCCCCGTGTTAGTTCATACCGGCCAACATTACGACTATGCGATGTCTCAAGTATTCTTTGAGCAATTGAATATGCCCGATCCAGATTACAATCTGGAGGTTGGTTCCGGGACGCATCATGCGCAAACCGCGGAAGTTATCAGGCGGTTTGGTGAAGTCGTCGAGAAAGATCGCCCGGATTTAGTGCTAGTTGTTGGCGACGTCAATTCGACGTTGGCTTGCGCGCTGGTCGCCGCCAAGGAGAACATCCTGGTCGCGCACGTAGAGGCAGGCCTGCGGAGTTTTGACCGGACCATGCCGGAAGAAATTAACCGCCTGGTAACCGACTCAATCTCCGATTTCTTGTTCATCACCGAGGAGAGCGCTCGTGTGAATCTCAAGAATGAGGGAGTGGCGGACAACAAGGTGTTCTTTACCGGCAACGTAATGATCGACTCTGTCGTTTCGAGCCTGGATGTTGCAAGGCGCTCGAACGTGCGCGAGTCTTATGGACTGAAGCCACTCGATTATGCCATTCTTACCCTGCATCGGCCTTCCAACGTGGGCGACGCGGTTCAGTTGCGGCGGACTCTGGAAGCTGTTGCGACCGTCGGGCGCGAACTCCCTGTGATCTTTCCAGCCCACCCCCGCACGGCAAATAAATTGCGTGAAATGGATATTCAACTCAAGTTCATCGAAGATGGCATAAAGGTTGGGGATTCGGGGATCTGGGCCATTCCTCCCGCTCCGTACATTGACTTTCTCGGCTTGGTGGACAGTTCGGCGATGGTCATCACCGATTCGGGAGGGATTCAAGAGGAGACCACCTACCTTGGTGTCCCGTGCCTGACCTACCGCGATAATACTGAACGGCCGGCGACAGTAACCCACGGCACCAATCAGCTAATTGGGGCAAACCCGGAGAATCTTGTCAGCGCCGCGCTGGAGGTGCTCAGCCGCGGGAAGAGAAAAAGTGAGGAGAAACATGAAGTGCCGCCGCTCTGGGATGGAATGACAGCATCCCGAATTCTGGACGTTTTGAAGGACAAGTGTTGCGCGTAGGGAGCGCACCTGAAGGCGGGTGTGTTAGTCAGATTGAGGGCATCTTGGACGTTCCATAGGATGGTGGCGAGACCTGCAAAGGATGGGTTGATGGCTGAATTGCAGGTTCCCCGGAAGGTCGCGAGTGCCGCAAGACCCTCAGGAAGCACCGGGTGTTTGGGGGCCGAATGACCAGATGGAGGCCGCGGCGTCGCAGTAGGCAAAGCCGGGTACGCTATGCGATAGTCTATGGCTGCTAGATCTGTTTCTGCGATAGCTATATCGAGTGACCTTTCGATTCTGTGCCCGCTGATCCTCGACGAAAGTCGGTCTAGCCTGAGAGGCTTTGAGATCTTGCGGGGCCGGTGTTGACGCAAAGAGATTGGTTAGAAGGTAAGAAGGGGCAAGATATCATGAGGTTTTTGATCGTTTCGCAGTATTACCCACCTGAGATCGGCGCACCCCAAGGGCGACTTCGCGGGATGAAAGAAGCACTGTTGCGCGCCGGCCACGAGGTTGAGGTGGTGACCGCAATGCCCAATTATCCAACTGGCCGCGTTTTCTCCGGATACCGCGGAAAAGTGCTCTGCACCGAGGTGGATGGGACTGTTGCCGTCCACCGCACGTGGATTTATGCGTCCAAGGGCGCGGGCCTGCGGAGAATGTGGAACTACCTCAGCTTTGCGATCACGGCGATTGCCGGGATCGCCCGGGCAAAGCGGCCCGACTGGATTTTTGTCGAGGCTCCGCCGCCGACTGTAGCTTTGCCGGCGCTGCTTGCTGCGTGGTTTTGGAAAGTTCCAGTTGTTCTCAATGTCGCCGACTTATGGCCTGACTCTATCGTTGAGTTGAAATTGATCACCAATCGGACCGTTCTGCGGATGCTGACGGCGCTTGAGTTGTTTGTCTACCGGAAATCGGCAATCATAACAGTGGTGACGGACGGTGCTTACCGGCGGTTGGTGGAAGTAAAAGGAGTTGAACCCCGGCGTCTTGCGATGCTTCCGAACGGGGTAGACACCGATTCTTTCCGTCCCCTGCCCCCCGACCAGGAACTGGTCGCGAGACTCGGCTTGGAAGGGCGAAAGATTTTTCTGTTTGCAGGAACGCTTGGATACGCTCAGTCGTTGGACCGGGTGCTCGAGGCCGCACGTGGCCTGATGATTCGGAATCCAGCCATTCACTTTGTGTTTCTCGGAGATGGTTCCTCGAAGGCCGAACTTATCGAAAAGGCGCAGGAGTGGGGTCTTTCCAACGTAACATTCCACGACCCTGTTCCCCTCAAGGAGGTGGCATCCTTTATGTCTATTGCCACCTGCGGCCTTGTCTCATTGAGCGATGTTCCCTTGTTCGACGGAGTGCGACCGTCGAAGATGTTTCCAATCATGGGTTGTGGCAAAGCTGTCGTTTACGCTGGAAAGGGCGAGGGTGCTGAGATCGTGCAGCGAGCAAAAGCTGGGTGGGTTGTCCCTCCGGAAGACCCAGAAGCTCTCGCGACCGCACTCCTCGATGCCGCGGCAAGGCCAGAACTTGCGAGAGAATACGGCATGAACGGTCGCAAGTTTGTGGAAGAGAATTTTACTTGGGATTCGCTGGTAGGAAAGTGGCTTGGGGCGCTTGAGACGTTTTCGAGCGCCGAGCGGAATACTCCTAAACGCTAGGGGGTTGGGAGCGCGGATTGCGGTGAAGACAAGCGTTGCGAATGGCCAGGAGAGTTACGGGTGATTCCAGGACGAATGGATGCCAGGATTTCCAACGAGCCCGATTCGCTCTTGGTCGCAATGCGGGGTAATCGCTTCAGAGAATCTGAAGCGAGCATTGCTTTAGGGTGAGGTAGGAGTTGCTGAGATTGGCGATTTGTAACTTTCGCCGAAATGACTTTAGTTCATCCTGTTCGGAGTGGATTCGAAGTAGGGCGGAAGTGTAGATCGCGGCGATGGCAACGGAAAGACGCGCACGACATGGCACGACGCAGTGCCCTCGATTTCGAGTCAGTGCGCGAACGGGCCGGCGTATCTTATCGGCGGGATAGAAGCTCGCTGGAGAAGAGTTAGCCGGGATCTGGACAACATGGAAGACCAACTATTCTGAGTGCGGAATGGGAGATGGGAACATGAGAAACCTTGTAATTTGCCTTGTCCTGATCGCGACAGTTGTAGATACTAGTTGGGGCCGTGGTAGAGGCGTGGGCGCGGAGCCGACGGTTACCGCCGCAGTGAATGCCGGGAACGCAGTCACGTATGCGAAATTCCGGACGAGCTGGGACGCCGTCATGCTGCCATGGATCGCAAAGCTGTCCGGACTAAGTTGGGACGAACAGAGCAGAAGCTGGAAGGCGACTCCCGGGTGGGCATCGCCGGAAAGCGGTGTTGGGCCGAATATCTACTACCTTGAGCAAGCGCTGCGTCCGGCCACGCGTATGGCCATCGTCAAGCAGGATATTCCTTTCATGGAAGAGCTTGCCAGCTTCCATCTCGAGTTGCTTCGGCAGCGGACGATTACACTGGGCGCCCTGCAACCAAGCCATATCGGTGGTGGAATCGATCTGATTGACGGTTTGCCGAGTAATCGACTATTCGAATGGCGGCAACGCTCCGGGGCCGGAGTGCATGCGAGCGATCCCCAACTCAGCACTGTTCAATATCTCTCGACCGCCGCACGTCTTATGCGGGCGATAGCGGAAATGCCCAAGGCGCAGCGCACCAAGCCGCTCCTCGCATTTGTGAATGAATACCGCCCCTTCCTTGTTTCAGATCAGCTCCTTCGATTGCTGTATGGCAGATCGCCGATCGCCTATAGTTACGACAAGAACATTCCTCAGCCGGTGGTTCAAGCTTGGGTATTCCTTGCGAAGACCGGTTACGCAGCGCCGTATCCGCTTCATTATCGATCCGCCATGAGCGACGCGGAGCTTTGGGTGCTCGCGGACGCGGCCGAGGTGTTAGGCGCGGATGCAGCCGACCCATCCCTCGGGGTGTTAGATGGCAAGTCCAGGGCTCAACTCAAGCAAGCAGTTCAAGCCGGGGTGAGCGTGCTCAGTTCGAGGTGCCACCACGTTACCGCGCCCGACGGAGCCGATGTCCTCTCGGTTTTTGCAGGCGATTACGATGGCCATC
>Ga0316217_10002255_pt1 | contig 23501 bp, 20 predicted proteins | sample 1anoAmetaG_FD_203633 | JGI IMG/M metagenome (GOLD analysis project Ga0316217, IMG submission 203633) | Freshwater microbial communities from Trout Bog Lake, Wisconsin, USA - 1anoA | ecosystem: Environmental > Aquatic > Freshwater > Lake > Hypolimnion/Profundal zone | place: USA: Wisconsin...
GCACCCTGGCGCCACAAGCCGGCCACCTGCCGCAACGCCGCCACCACCGGTCGCAGCGCGGCGGCATCGGCCGGGGCTACTTTCACCTGCTCCCAGGTCGTGGCTAAACTCTCGGCCGCGCCGGCCCACCGCACCAGATCCGCGGCCGTCGGCAGTGCCGGTTTGGTCCAGGCAATAGCCCGAAGCTTGGCCACATCCGCATTTTCCGTCAGCCAGCGTTGCTTGTCTTTGGCATCCAGCAGGCTCTCTGTGGAGGCCACCAGCGGCAGTTTGTTGAGCCGGTCGCGCACCGCCCGTAAAGACTCCAAATCGGTGGCCGTCACCACGGCATACCAGGTCGGCAGCGAATGGACCAGCTTTACCGCCTCCAAACCCTGCGGCTGGAGATGCAGCAGATCCGGATCAAAATCCGTTTTGAGCGCCCAGGGAATGCCCGCCAGCAGCAGGCATACCCATGCGCACGGCGCGATCAGCCGCCACCCCCCCGCCGGCGGCGCCGGTCGATCATCGTAACGCCACTCGGGATCAGCCTTGCGCTTCATCGGCCAGAGCACCAGTAGTGCCGGCAGCACCGTATAGCCCGCCAGCAGGCACAATAGCAACCCCCCGCCGGCAATCACGCCCAGCTCGCCGGCGCCCTGGAAAGGCGTCAGCCGCGATACCAGGAAGGCCCCGGCGGCACCCAGGCAGGCGGTGGATATTGGCGGGCTGGTGTAGCGGAACACGCGGGCCCAGATGGCCGCAGGCCGGGCGTAGCGCGCCGCCTCCTGCCGATAGCGCGTCAGTATCTGCACAAAGTAGTCCATCCCGATGCCGATGAGCGCCAGCACGAACACCAGCGAGAGCAGATTCAACTGCCCCACCGCCGCGGTGGCCCAGCCAAAGGTCCAGGCGATGCCAAACCCCAGCGTCATCTCCGCCACCAGCGCCAGCCATAACGAACGCAGCATGAATGCCAGCCCCATGAAGATCAGCGGAATCGCACAGCACTCGGCCCAGAAATTATCCGCATCGCTGATCTTGAGTTCATCGGCCGAAATCACCGGCCGGCCCGTCAGCGCCACGTGAAACTGCGGATAGGTGCAGGCAACGCTCCGCACGGCCGCCCGCATGGCATCAACGTGCGCGGCCGCCGCATCCAGGGAGGTCGAATCCTCCCGTTCGTAGACATTGATCAGCAGTACATGCCGCCACGGCTCGCCAGCATCCGGAATGTAGTAATACCCGAACTCCCGCGGCGTGCGCTCAGGTTCCAGTTCCGCCAGGTCGGGCACGCCATGCCCGCGGGTCAGCGGTGTGTCCGGATGGTCGATGGCATAGCGCCAGCTTTGCGCCACCAGGCCGACAAACTCCATTTGCTGCCGATCCAGCTTGCGGACCAGCAACGCATTGCGCTGCGCATTGAGGAACCGGTCCACCGGCGTTGGCCCCAGGAGCATGTCCTTAAACCCCGGCCGGCCGGCGACCAGTTGCGCCAGATCCGCCAGTTCGCCGGCCCCCTCGGCGACTTGGGCCTTCACATCCTTCCAATCGTCAAAGAGCATGCTCTGGCAACCGAGCTGTTCCAGCGGCATGTGACTGTCGACCGCCTTGACATACTGGGGCATACCCTGAAGTTTGGCGGCAATCTTGTCGGCCAGTTCGATCCATTGCGCCGCCGGGGGGCGCTGGGCCTCGTTTGTAGGCCGCACCACCACCATGATCGCCTCGTTCTCCGGAAACGCATCGGTAAACTGGATGTAATCCTTGAAAAACTTCACATCCCGATCAAAGAGCTTGTTCTCATCGGTCGAGATCGGCAGGCACAACTTGGCCATCACAATGCACACCAGCGCCACGCCGGCGCACAGCCCCAGTGTCAACTTCGGCCAAGCTACCACCGCCATGACGCCGTTGATAAGTTTTCGCTGCATCGGACCCATGTGGGAATCGTAAGGCGGAAGGCGTAAATCGTAAATGGTACCAGGGGAAAAAGTTGGAAGCGGGAATGGGCATAGGTACTCCGGCGATCCGTGTTACGGCACTGGAAATGCATAGACGCTCAGGCCGTCGCGCGTGTGCTCGATGTGGTGTGCGTCGCGGCTACCGAATTGCAAAATAAGGGGTATATTCCTGTACAGCCCGTTGGTTGAGGGCCTGGAGGCCGGCGGCGAGTTGGCGGAGGGATTCCAACCAGTCTCATGGTCGCGGGGCACGTTTCTCATGGGGCACCGCCTTCTTTTTGAACTATTCGGATATTCCGAAGAGTTGCGGCGGGGATGATTTCGCCTTGGGCATAGAGGTGGGCGAGGTGTTCGTTGATGGATCCAAAACCCGTCTCATGGTCGTCGACGATGTTTCTCATGGGGCACCTGCATCATCGGGCGGGGAGCTTAGGATGTAGAGTTCATGGAGCTTGGACTGGAGGAGTTGTTTATCGGGCAATTGGGTTTGATAGGCGGCGATGAGCGTGGGGGAAAGGGTGCGGCTAAGCGCATACTCGACAACCTCGGCATCCTTGGTGGCGCACATGAGCAGCCCGATGGCGGGTTGCTCATGGGGTTTTTTGACGTCGCGGTCGAGTGCTTCGAGGTAAAAGCCGAGCTTGCCGAGGTATTCCGGTTCAAAGCGACCGACCTTAAGTTCGATGGCAACAAGGCAGTTGAGGCCGCGGTGGAAGAAGAGTAGGTCGAGGGCGAAGTCGCGACCGCCGACCTGGAGTGGAAACTCGGTGCCGACGAAACAGAAATCGCGGCCGAGTTCGATGAGGAAGTCCTTTAGTTTGACGAGCAGTGCGCGGTGGAGGTCGGACTCGTCGTGAGAATTGGGGAGGTCGAGGAACTCGACCATGTAGACATCCTTAAATACGGCTAGGGCATTGGGATACAATTGCGTCACCAGCGGTGAGACAATTGGGGGATGGAGTACGGAGCGTTCAAAGAGGGCAGTTTTGAATTGGCGTTCGAGTTCGCGTTTGGGCCATTTTTCGCGAATGGCAAGGCGAAGATAAAATTCGCGTTCCTCGGGGCGTTGGCTCTGGGAGAGGATGATGAGATTGTGGGTCCAAGGCAATTGTCTCACCAGTGGTGAGACAATTGGAGAATCGCGGTAGGCCTCATAAAACTGCCGCATACGGAAGAGGTTTGGGCGACTGAAACCACGCAGGCCGGTTTGGGTAAGTGCCAGATGGTCCGCGAGTTGCCGGACCACACCATCCCCCCATTCGGCAGCGGCGATTTTGCGGCTGATGTACTGGCCGACGTTCCAATAGAGGTCGATCACGGTGGCATTGACGACCTGATAGGCGCGCTGGCGAGCGGCGGTGATGAGGGCGACGATTTCGGAGAAGTCGGGAGTGGGTCCGGTGGCGGGAGTCAATTCGCTCATTGGGTCAGGCCTCCGATCATGGTGGGGATGCGGTCGGTATTGTCCGCTTGAAGTTGTTCCAGTGCAAATCTGAAACGGCCAAGGAATCGAGCCATCGGGTGATCGGGTCATCGAGCCATTGAAAATGCAATTTCAATGGCCCAATGGCCCGATGGCTCAATGGCTCGATCAAGCCTTCAGCGCCCCCTTCGCCAGCCCCAGCACCGTATTCCACGCCGTGCCGGGGAACTTGGTCGTGTCGTCGAGTACCTGATCCATCGCCCCGATAAACCAATCCATATCTTCCTTGGTCACGATCATCGGCGGCAGGAACTTGATCACTTCGGTGTGGTAGCCGGCCACCTGCGTCAGAATATGGTGCTTTTGGAGCAGGGGAATAATGATCATCTGCCCGAAGACGCCGAAATTGAGCTTGTGGAGCATGTCCCAAGCCATCTTGAGTTTGAAGGATGATTCCGGCCGGGCAAAGTCGATGCCGAACATCAGGCCCTTGCCACGCACCGCGGAGACAAAGGGGTTCTTCTTGCCAACCTCGGTGAGACGATCCATGGCGTACTGGCCCATGGCGGCGGCGTTTTCCACCAGTTTGTCCTCTTCGATCACGTACAGCGACGCCAAGGCGGCCGCCATGGCCATGTCGTTCTGCCCGAACGTGTTGGAATGCACCACGCAACGTTCCATGGAGTTAAAGACGCTGTCCATGATCTTGGGCCGCGTCACCACCGCCCCCACCGGCACAAAGCCGCCGGAGAGCGCCTTGGCGGTGCAGACAATGTCCGGCTCAACTTCCGGCCAATGCTGATAGCAGAACCATTTGCCGGTGCGCCCCAGGCCGCACTGCACTTCATCGCAGATCAACAGCGTGCCGGCCTTGTTGCACAGGCGCTGGGCCTCGGCCAGGTAGCCATCGTGCACCAGTTCGCAACTCTTACCCTGGATGGGCTCGACAATAAAGGCCGCCACATCGCGGCCGGCCAGCGCCTGTTCCAAGGCAGCAATGTCGTTGAACGGAATCTTCACGGTGCCGGGCATCAGTTCCCCGAAGCGTTCACGGAAGAACTCCGCACCGTTGACGGCCAGCGAGCCGGTGGTCAGGCCATGAAAGCTGTGATCGCAATACACAATTTTCTGGCGGCCGGTATGGCAGCGGGAGAACTTGATCGCCGTCTCGACGGTTTCGGTGCCGCTGTTGGTAAAGAAGACCCGGGACAAATCGCCGCAGGTACGCTGCGTGAGTTTCTCCGCCACCAGGCCGCTGAGCAGGCTGCAATCCATGCGGACCAGGTTGGGCATGTTGTGGTCCATCAACTGGTGCAAAATAGCTCGCACCTTTGGATGGTTACGCCCCAGGGCAAATACGCCCCATCCCGTCAGCAGATCCAGATATTTGTTGCCCTGTGCATCCCACAGGTAAGACCCCTCGCCGCGGACGTAGCCCTTGTCAAACCCGATGGTGCGTAACATCTTAACGAACACAGGGTTGACGTGCTGTTCGTGGAGTTTGTATTGGCGACCCTGATGCGGCTCAAGCCATTTGAAGAAATCAGTATGCACAGAGTTTTCCCGTTTTGGATAATTTGGTCAGGTCAGCATTATATAGTGCTTAGTGGTTGGTGGTTAGTGGTTACTTGCTGGTTTGGCGGCATTGTGATAGTTTCTACTGTCACGCAAGGAAAGACCGCGCCCATGCCGTTGGAAGGCGTGGGGCCATAGAAATACATGTCCGCCTGGATACAAGGGATAGAACCGTTTTGACAACGTCTGCCCATAAAATTTCCGGACCCGCTGCGACGCTGGGCTCCACGTCGGTCGAGCTGCACGTACCGCCGACTGGCGCTGCGACCTCCGCATCTCCCCCCCCCACATTGGAAAACGCCTTGGTCCGCGCCAAAGCCGCCTTGCTCGCCAAGCATGCCCCGGAGGGCTACTGGGTTGGCGAGTTGCAAGGCGATTCGATTCTCCAGTCCGAATACATCCTGCTCAAGTACATTATCCGGCAGGAAAACGACCCCCAATTACCCAGAATTGCCACCCAGCTCCGCCGCCTTCAGCAATCGGACGGCGGCTGGAACATGTACCCCGGCGGAGCCAGCGACATCAGCGGCACCACCAAGGGCTACTTTGCCCTCAAGCTCATGGGCGATGACCCGGAAGCCCCCCACATGCGGGCCGCACGTGATGTGATCCACCGCCTCGGCGGCGCCGAAATGTGCAACAGTTTCACCAAGTTCTTTCTGGCGGCCCTGGGGCAAATCAGCTACGACGCCTGCCCGTCGATCCCGCCGGAACTGATCCTGCTGCCCAAGTGGATGTATTTCAACATCTATGCCGTCTCCGCCTGGTCGCGCACCATGCTCATCCCCTTGGCCATCGTCAGCACGCTGCGCCCGGTACGCCAACTGCCGCCGGAAAGCGGCATTCGTGAGCTCTACAAGGATTTCAAGACCGCCAACAGCGCCGCCGGCCGCCTGCAAGGCCTGCCCCGCAGTTGGCGCGGCATGTTCCTCCTGCTGGATCTGACGCTCAAACGGTTTGAAAAGACCGTCACCACGCCGCTGCGCCCCCTGGCCATGCGCGAGGCGGAAAAATGGCTGCTGGAACATCTGGAAGGATCCGAAGGCCTGGGCGCCATCTTCCCGCCGATGGTCTACATCCTGATCGTTTTCAAAACGCTCGGCTATCCGGATGACCATCCCAAGGTGCTCGAGGCCCACAAACATTTGCGCGATCTGTTCATTGAAGATGGGGATGCCATCCGCATTCAACCATGCCTTTCCCCAGTGTGGGATACCGGCATCGCCCTCCACGCCCTGGCCGAAGCCGGCATGACCGCCGAGGACCCGGCGGCCGCCAGGACCACGCGCTGGCTGCTGGACAAGGAATGCCGCGTCGCGTCGGACTGGGCCAAGAATTGCCCGGATGTCGAACCCTCGGGCTGGTTCTTTGAATTTGCCAATCCGCATTATCCGGATGTCGATGATACGGCCATGGTGACCATGGCTCTGCGCCGCGCCGGCGGCAAAGGGGCCGAGCCGGCCGTCAAACGCGGCCTGGCCTGGCTGCTGGCCATGCAGAACGATGATGGCGGCTGGGCGGCGTTCGATCGCACCCGCCAGCGCCCCATCCTGGAACACGTGCCGTTTGCCGATCATAACGCCATTCAGGATCCGAGTTGCCCGGACATCACCGCCCGCACGCTTGAGTGCCTGGGGCATTGCGGCATGACCAGCAAGCATCCGGCGGTGCGCAAGGCGATCGACTTTTTGAAAGACACGCAGGAAAAAGAAGGCTGCTGGTTCGGGCGCTGGGGCGTCAATTATATCTACGGCACCTGGCAGGTGCTCACCGGCCTGCGCAGCGTGCACGAACGCATGGATCACCGCTATATCCGGCGCGCTGCCGACTGGCTGCGCAGTTGCCAGAAGCCCGATGGCTCGTGGGGCGAATCGTGCGATACGTATGAGAATCCGAACCTCAAGGGCCGCGGCGCCAGCACCGGCTCGCAGACCGCCTGGGGCGTCATGGGCCTGATGGCGGTGGCCGGGACCAATTCCGGCACCGATCCGGCGATTGGCAAGGCCATCCAATGGCTGATTGAGAATCAGGCCGATGACGGCCAGTGGGATGAACCATGGTTCACCGGCACCGGCTTCCCGCGCGTGTTCTACCTGAAGTATCACCTCTACCGGCTCTACTTCCCGCTCACGGCATTGGCACGCTTCCGGCGGCTCACGGCGACGACTGACAAATAACGTTGTGCGATTAACGAACGTGCACTAAATCACTTCCGGTATTCTTGACGAACGTTCAATCCCGGCACGCCGGGATCCAACATCCAATGAAACGGCTTCGTTCAACGTTGAAAGTTGGGTCCCGGCGCGGCCGGGATTGGACGTTTGCTCTAAATCGGGAAGTTACTGCGATCTCATCCCGAACTGCCACCGCAACGCCTATTGGGAAACTCAGGCCGGGGCCTTGGCCTGGGCGATAATCTTATCGCGCTCCGCCAGTTGGCCCGAGAGGGCGATGACTTCACGCGAACTCTGACGCAGACGAATTTCCGCCATGACCGTATCGGCCAGCAGTTGGAGCAACCGAATCTCCCGCCGTGTCAGATGGCGCGGCTTGGTGTCCATGATGCACAGGGATCCGACCGGCTGCCCCGCCGCCGTGCGTACCGGCACGCCGGCATAAAAACGTAAACCCGAGGCTTGGATCAACGGATTGTCCGCAAAGCGCTCATCGAGCGCCAGATCCTCCACCACCAGCAGATCGTTGGTGCCCACCACGTGGCCGCAAATCGATAGCGAACGCAACGTCCGGCGCGGGCCGATGATCTCCGGCGGCAGCCCGTGGGCGGCCTTGAAGAACTGGTGCTCGCGATCGATGAGCGAAAGCGTGGAAACCGGTACTTCAAAAATACTCGCCAGCGCGGAGGTGATCCGGTCGAAGGTCGCCTCGGGCTGCGTGTAGAGAATCTCCAGGCGATAGAGTTCGGCCAGGCGATCTTCTTCGTCCGGGGGTATCGGGGGCGTTTGCATGGTCATCTCCACGGAAAGCTGCATCGACCAGCCCTAAGTGTAGCATCAACCGGCGCGGTTGCCAGACGCCAGCGCCTGGCGGAACTGCTGCGTCAATTCCAACTTCACCTGGGCCATGCCCGGACCGCCGGCGCCCAGCAGTTTCTGGAGCGAGGTCACCGGCCGCCCCAGGCCGCACGGATTGATCATATCAAAGAAGGACAGGTCGGTGGTCACATTGAGCGCCAGGCCGTGCAGCGTGACCCAGCGGCGAAGTTTGATGCCCATGGCACAGATTTTCGCCGAATGCAAGGGGTCCAGGGGTCCAGGGGTCGAGGGGGCAAGGGTGTTCACCCACACGCCGGTGGCGCCCGGCGAGCGGTCGCCGATGATGCCGAAGGCGTGGACGGTATCAATGACCACGTCTTCCATCAGACGCATGTAACCGTGCAGGTTCAGGCCATAGGTGTTCAGCGGGATGATCGGATAACCCACCAATTGCCCGGGGCCATGAAAGGTAATGTCGCCCCCGCGATCGGTTTCGACCACCTGCACGCCGCGCCGGGCCAGCAGGTCGGCCGCGGCCTTCAGGTGGGATGCGGCCTCCGGGTGCCGGCCGATCGTGATCACCGGCGGATGCTCCACCAGCATCAACACCCCACCGGGCCGGGCACCATCGAGCACCTGCGTGTGCAGGGTCAGTTGCTGCTCCCACGCGGCGCGGTAGTCCATCACGCCCACGTCCAGTACTTCCAGCGGTGCCAGGCAATCCCGTGTCACTGGGGCGCTCCGGTTGAGGTAGCGGGACGCCGCCTGCGGGTCGGCTTGCCGGCTGCCCTGCCGTTGACCTTGGGCAAAGCCGCTGTGCCCAGCACCAGCGCCAGCACCTGCTCGACCCGTGCGGCAAACTCGAACTTGAGGCTCTTGCGGATATCGGCGCGGACTTCCTCCAGGTTCTTGCGATTGCGTTCCGGCAGGATCACTGTTCTAATCCCGGCGCGTTGGGCAGCAATCACTTTTTCTTTTACCCCGCCAATGGGCAGCACCAGGCCGCGCAGGGTAATTTCGCCGGTCATCGCCACATCCGGGCGCACCGGCTGGTTCAAAAACAGCGAGGCCAGCGCGGTGTACATCGCCACGCCGGCCGAGGGGCCATCCTTGGGCACCGCCCCGGCGGGCACATGGACGTGCACATCGACCTTGCCAAAAAGATCCGGCTCCATGCCCAGTGCTTTGGCCTGGCTCTTAAGCAGCGAATAGGCCGCCTGGGCGGATTCCTTCATCACCTCGCCGATATGCCCGGTGAGCAGCAGTCCGCCTTTGCCGGGCATCTGCGTGGCCTCGACAAAGAGGATTTCCCCGCCCACCGGCGTATAGGCCAACCCGGTTACCACGCCCGGCGTGGCAGTACGCTGCGCCAGTTCGCTCTCAAACTTGGTCGGGCCCAAATGCTTATTGAGATCCGCCGGGTTCACGGTAATGACTTCTGCAGCGCCCTTCGTTTTGCCACTGCTCTTGCCATTGGGCTTGCCGTTGGCTCCCGCGGCCGGGACTTCAGTCGTCGTTCCCATATCCTCGGCAATGCGCGCCGCGACCGCCCGAATCACGCTGGCAATGGTACGCTCCAGATTGCGCACACCCGCTTCCCGCGTATAGCTCTCAATGATCGCCGCAATGGTGCGGTCGGGAATGCGACATTGTTTAGCTGTTACGCCGTGCTCGCGCAACTGCCGCGGCACCAGGTAGCGCCGGGCGATCAACAACTTGTCATGCTGGGTGTAGCCGGGCACTTCGATCAGTTCCATCCGGTCCTTGAGGGCCGGCGGCACCGGTTCCATGTAGTTGGCGGTGCAGATGAAAATCACGTTGCGCAGATCAAACGGCACGCCCAGGTAATGATCGGTAAAGGAATTATTCTGCTCCGGGTCCAGCACCTCGAGCAGGGCCGACGCCGGATCGCCGCGGAAATCCACGCCCAGTTTGTCGATCTCGTCGAGCATCATGACAGGATTATTGCTCCCGGCCTTGCGCAATTCCTGGATGATGCGCCCCGGCATGGCGCCGATGTACGTGCGCCGATGCCCGCGGATATCCGCCTCGTCGCGCACGCCGCCCAGGCTCATGCGCACAAAATGCCGCCCCAGCGATTCGGCAATCGACTTGCCCAGGCTGGTCTTGCCCACGCCCGGCGGCCCGACAAAACACAGAATCGGCCCGCGCCCCTTGGGGTTGAGCTTGCGCACCGCCAGGTATTCGATGATGCGCTGCTTAATCTTCTCCAGGTCGTAATGGTCCCGGTCGAGGATGCGCCGGGCCTTCTTGATGTCCAGGTCGTCCTGGGTCGATTTGCTCCAGGGTAATTCCGCCACGGTATCCAGAAAGCTGCGGATCACGCCGAATTCCGGGCTGGCCTGCGGAATCGTGGCCAGGCGCTGCAACTCGCGATCAGTCTCTTTTTTTACATTCTCCGGCAGCTTGGCCTCATCGAGGCGCCGGCGCAGTTCGCCCACCTCCGCCGATTGGCCATCCTCCACGCCCAGTTCCTTCTGGATCGCCTTGAGCTGCTCCTGGAGAAAGTAGTTGCGCTGCGATTTGTCGATGTTGGTGCGCACCTCGTTCTGGATGCGGGCCTGGAGTTCCAGCAATTCGATGCGCGAGGCCAGGCGTTCGCGCACGCGCTCGAGCCGGCGGGTCACGTCGATCTCTTCCAGGATGGACTGTTTTTCCTGGAAATCGCCGCTGAGATTGGCCGCCAGGAAATCCGCCAGCGTCCCGGGAGCGTCGATGTTGTTGAGCACCACGTTGGCCTCATCGGGCACATTGGGCGACAGCTCGATCATGCGCGTGGCCGACTGCCGCACGGATTTGACCAGCAGTTCAAAATCCGGCGTGGACGGCGGCAGCACGTCGGCGAGCACTTCCACCCGCGCCTTGAGATACGGCTCGGTGCCGACAATCTCCAGGATGCGGAAGCGTACCAGGCCGTGGACAATAATATTCAGATGCCCCTCGGGCATGCGCAGCATCTTGAGCACCAGCGCCGCGGTGCCCAGGGTATACAGGTCCGCCGGCTGGGGATCTTCGGTACTCTCGTTGCGCTGGGTAATCACGCCGATAATTTTCTCGCCCGGCAGCACCTCGTCGAGCACCCGCTTGGAACGGTCGCGGCCCACCGTCAGCGGCATGACCGCCCCGGGAAACGCCACCGCGCCGCGCACCGGCAACAGCGGCAGCAGGTCGGGCACCTGGATCTGCTGGAGCAGCGGCGCGGCAATCATCGGCCGCGGCACACTGGTTTTGCCGCGGCTCGCCTTGGACGTCCCCCCCCCTCCCGCGGGCTTCGGCGCCGGGGCAGGCTTGTCCGATTTATCCAGCTTGGCGGGTGGTACGATCGGCGACGTCGGGCCGGGTTGGTCGGGCGTGGGTCCACCCCCGGGTTGGTCCGCCGGGACCGTCGCCGCGGGGGTGGCCGGCAATACAGGCTTCTCGGCGGCGTCCGACGCACCGGCCGGATCCGTTGGCGTAACTGGCGACACCGGTTGTGCGGGCTGCGGTTTCTTGTCTTTATCGGATTCAGTCATCTGTAGAAGCTCACAGTAATCGCGACCTTGGGGCATTGGACAATTTCGTCAATGGTTCGATGGCCCGCTGGCTCGATGGAACATTGGTCATTGAGTTTTGATTCGTCATTAGTCATTCGTCATTCGTCATTTCAGGGCCGGTCTTCGGCAATATCACCCACAGCATGCCTTCTTTATAGGTGGCGGAGATGCCCGCCGGGTCCACGTTGGCCGGAATATCCACCGAACGGCAGAAGCTGCCGTGGTCAATTTCCATCAGGTGCACCGCGCTGGGCCGGGTGCCGTCCGGAGGAACAGGACTCTGGCGGCGTCCGCGCACCACGACGGCATCGTTCTGCACCTGCACGTCAATGTCGCGCTGCGTCATGCCGGCCAGGTCCAGGCAAATCAGAAAATGCGTTGCGGTTTCATACAGGTTCACACTGGGGCGCCAGGCATCGGTCGGCGAAAAGCCGAAATAATGCCGCCCCATCACGTTTTCCGCAATACTGTTCATCTGGCGGACAAGGTTGGAAAACTCATCGCTGCTGGCAAGCTCGGCGACCATGGTCATCTCCCATGAAAATCAGACCCTGCCGCTATTGTACCGGGTGCGGGGGATGGAGGGAATGTTTGCGGGCTCTTACATGCGGTACGCATCGACGATCCTGGCGAAGGATACCAGGTTGGAAAAATCCGCCGGCCCGGTGGTGTACATAATGGCGGTCACGGCGGGGTATGGGGCGGCCGAATCGAGCCCTTGGAGCACGCCCGTCACCGGGGCGTCGTCGTAGCCAGCCATGAGCTTATGATGGCCGCCGGCGGCGGACGGGGCGCGGAGCAGGAAGCGCAGCGCGATCATGTGGGACAACGAGGAACGCATGGGCCCCTTCCAAAAAGAGACTCCACCCCCATAGGGGGTGGAGTCTCATTCGTCATTCGTCATTGGCCGGCGGTCGGGCACCGCCATGCGACGGTGCCATAACCAAGCACATGGGCCCATGGATTGCGATCCATGGGGGTGGGCCTTACGGAATGACCTTGTTGAGCGGGTAGCTGATCAGACCCGTCGCGCCGGCGCGCTTGAGTTTCGGAATCAGGTCGCGCTCGGAACGCTCCTCGACGATCACTTCCAAGGCCACCCAGTTGCCATCGGCCAAGGGCGAAATCGTCGGGGATTTTTCGGCTGGCAACAGCGCCAAAACCGCATCGAGCTTGTCCTTGGGGGCGTTGAGTTTCAGGCCCACTTTCTCGCGGGCGTTGATGGCGCCGCGCAGCAACAGGGCTATGTTCTCAATCTTCTCGCGCTTCACCGGATCCTGCCATGTCTTGTGGTTGGCGATCAGCCGCGTGGTGCTCGTCAGCAGCGTATCGATGATGCGCAAGTTATTGGCGCGGATGGACGAACCGGTCTCGGTGATGTCCACAATGGCGTCGAGCAGGCGGGCCTTGACCTCGGTGGCGCCCCAGGAAAATTCCACGCGGACATTGAGGCCTTTGCCCTCAAAATACTTGCGCGTGCAGTTGACCAGTTCGGTGGCCACAATGCCGTTGTTGAGTTGTTCGGGCTTGGTGATGTCCGATTCGGCCGGCACCGCCAGCACCCACTTGGCGGGCTTGGCGGTCGCCTTGGAATAAACCAGTTCGCACACTTCGTGGACGTCCGAGCCGTTTTCCAGGATCCAGTCCGAGCCGGTCAGGCCGAAATCGACCACGCCATCGGCGACGTAGCGCGACATTTCCTGGGCGCGGAACATCACCGTCTCGATGGTCGGGTCATCGATGGCCGGGAAGTAGGAACGATCGTTGACCGAGATGCGGTAGCCCGCTTTGGCAAACAGATCGACCGTGGAATCCTGAAGCGAACCCTTGGGGATGCCCAGGCGCAACAGATTGGGGGTGGGTTTTAACATGAATACTCCAAAAACAGCAGGGACCACTTTTATTATTATTTCTTCTTGGCGGTTTCAACTTTGGGTTTCTCACGCTCCGGCGCTTTGGCGGGCGCGGCTTTCTTCTCCGGCACCACCTCGGCTTTCCGGACTTCCTTAACGTCCTTAACTTCCTTCACATCCTTGACGTCTTTGCCGTCCTTGGAAATCAACCGCGTGGTCGGCACGCTGTCGGACGAACGCAGGTTCTCCGGCGCCCCGATCGGCGGCGGGGCCAGCATCGGCGAATAGACCTTGGCCACCGGCGGCCAGCTCTTGGGCACCCAGTCGTTGATCTCCTTGCGGGAGCCGTGGAACAGGTCGAGCGCCTCGCCGGCCTTGATGTGCTTCTCCAGAAACGCCTGGGCGGTCTTGATATCCGTCCCGTCGGGGAGCACTTCCTTGCCGACCAGCCAGAGCAGGAACTTGGTGTCCATGGGCACCGCCGGGATGGCAAAGCAATCGACGCATACCGCCGCTTCCACATACGGCACCACGCCCGCCAGCGATTGGAGGTACGTCCGGATCTCGCCTTTCTTCATCTCCGCCAGGCGCGACAGGTTCATCTGGTGCTCGCGATCGAAGACCGACTGGAGCGTCCGGTGCAGGGCCGAACAGCGGGACTCGGCAAACGGGTAGCGCACGCCCAGCAGGGCAGCCAGTTCAATGGCCGGGGTGACGCGCAGCTCGTTGTTATCGACCATGTTTTCGGTCAGCTTTTTGAGCGCCAGGTCGGTGCGGGCCTCGTCGCAATCGTATTCCATGAACGCCCGGATCAGCCGGGGCAGCGGCTCAAGCGGCTCGGCGCGCCGGGCCGGCGCCGCCTTAAGCAGGCGCGCGATGACTTTCTTGAGGACCTCGGGTTTGACATTGATCTTATTGTGCATGGCCGCATTCCTTCCGAAGCGTGACGGGGCGCCGGGCCCCGCGTGGTCTAGGGCTTTCGCGCGTGCGAAAGACTGTCAATTTGCCGCAGAATTTCCGCCTCTTTCTTGAGGGTTTCGTCGAGTTCAAACGCCAGCCGCGGAATCGTCCGCATCGCCAGGCCCTTGCCCACTTCCGACTGGATATGGCGCGTGGCCGAGCGGATGCCCGCCAGCACCGTTTCCACGGAGCCTTTCTGCCCCAGGATGCTCAGGCCGACCCGGGCTTCCCGGAAATCCGGCGTCACCTCCACGTGGGTGATGGTGATCAGACCGTTGACGCGCGGATCGGCCAGCTGGCGCGCCAGGATGTCACTGATCAGGCGGCGCAGTTGCGCTGCGACTTTGAGTTGCCGTACCTTCATTCAATCCCGCCCGTCAATGATTTCAATCCGAAAATCCAGGAGTTCCGCCAGCCGTTCATGTTTGACGTGTTCGACCAGACGCGTCAGGGTGCTTTCCATGTGCCGGGCATCGGTCCCCACCAGCGCCACGCCCAGCAGGGCATGCTGGGGATGATCCTGGAAGTCCACTTCCGCCACCGACACGTTATGATGGTGATGCCATTTATCCTTGAGCGATCGGACCACCCGGCGCTTGTCTTTGAGGTTCAAGGCGTCGCCGATTTTCAGATCCAACTGCAATATCCCGATATTCATAACCACCACGGCCTGGTAAAACATGCGCCGTGCGGCGGCCGTCCGACCGCACCCGGCGGCGGGCCGCTAGAGCGTCCGCGCCACATCCACCGTCTTGTACGCCTGCACGCGATCGCCGACCTTCAAGTCGTCGTAGCCGTTGACCTTGATGCCGCATTCCATGCCGCCGCGCACTTCCTTGACGTCTTCCTTGAACCGCTTAAGCGATTCGAGCAGCAGGTTCTCCGCGACCACCGTACCCTCGCGGATCAGGCGGTACTTGGCATTGCGCTGCAGCACGCCATCGGTAACCATGCACCCGGCGACATTGCCCACGCGGCTGATCTTGATGACCTGCCGGATCTCGGCATGCCCCAGCGTCTGATCCTGCTTGGTCGGCGCCAGCAGGCCGGTGAGCGCCTTGCGGATATCGTCGGTGATCTCGTAAATGATGCGGTAGAGACGCACCTCGACAGCCAGATCCTCGGCCATCTTGCGGGCCGCCTCGTCGGGCACCACCGAGAAGCCCACGATAATCGCCCCGGAGGTCTCCGCCAGCAGCACGTCGCTTTCGGAAATGCCGCCCACGGCCGCCCGAATCAGCCGCACCTTGACTTCCTTGGACAATTCCTCGGTCATCAACTGCTTGAGCACATCCACCGAGCCCTGCACGTCGGCCTTGAGGATCATCGGCAGTTCCTTGATGTCCCCCTTCTGGATGGTCGTGTAGAGATTTTCCAGCGTGACCTTGGTGCGCTGGGCAATCTCGCCCAGGCGGTCGCGCTGCTGGCGGTCTTCGGCAATTTCCTTGGCCCGCGTGAAATCCTCCACACAGTAGAAGCTGTCGGCGGAGGCCGGCACTTCATCCAGCCCGATGACTTCCACCGGCGTGGCCGGTCCGGCTTCCGCGACGCCCTGGCCATGGTCGTTGGTCAGCGAGCGCACGCGCCCGTGCCCCGGTCCGCATACTATCACATCGCCGGTGCGCAGGGTGCCGTTCTGCACCAGCACCCGGGCCACCACGCCCCGCAGCGGATCCATGAACGCCTCGATCACGGTGCCCTTGGCCGGCAGGGAAGGCGAGGCCTTGAGTTCGCGCAGTGTCGCGGTGTAGTCCAGGTACTCGATAAGTTCCTTGACGCCCTGGCCCGAAACGGCACTGGTACGCACCACTTCGGTGTCGCCGCCCCATTCGCTGGGGTTCAGGCCATGCTCGGCCAACTGGCCCAGCACCTTGTTGGGATTGGCCTCGGCCTTGTCAATCTTGTTCATCGCCACGACAATCGGCACGCCCGAGGCCTTGGCATGGTCGATCGATTCGACGGTCTGGGGCATCACGCCGTCATCGGCCGCCACCACCAGCACCACCACATCGGTCATGTTGGCACCGCGGGCCCGCATGGCGGTAAACGCCTTGTGGCCCGGGGTATCCAGGAACGTCACGCGTTTTTCCTTGCCGTCGGATCCGGGCAGGGAAACGGTATAGGCGCCCACATGCTGCGTAATGCCGCCGGCTTCGCCCGCCGCCACATTGGCCGAGCGAATCTTGTCCAGCAGGCTGGTCTTGCCGTGATCCACGTGGCCCAGAATGGTAACCACCGGCGGCCGCAGCGACTTCTCGGTTGCGTCGGCCAGGGTCTTGTACTCCCGTTCCAGCACCGCCATCGGGGATTCCTTGGCCTTGACCACCAGTTCAATGCCGTATTCCAGCGCCAGCACCTGGGCCACTTCGGCATCGAGCACCTGGTTGACCGTCGCCATGGTCCCCTGGGCCATGAGTTTCTTGACAATTTCCGACGATTTGACACCCAGCGCTTCGGATAGTTCGCGCACCGTCACCGGCGGCGTGACTTCAATATGGTTCGGACGCTGCGCCGGCGAATGGGCCGCCTGCTGGCGCTGCTGCGTCTTGCTCATCTCGCGCCGGCGCTCTTTAAGCACGCCGCTGGCCGAGGCAATGCGCTCGGCCCGATCGGCCAGATCCGCCTCGCGCCATTCCCGAATCAGGTCCACGCCCGCATCGGCACTGCGCCCGCCCTTGCGCCGCGCGGTGCGGCCCTTGTTCAAGCGCGCCTGGCGGCTTTCTTCCTCATCGACCGCCGCGCTGCCCGTGCCGCGGCCTTTCGAACGGCCCGGCGTGGTGGGCATCGGCAGGGGCATCATGCCCGGCGCGGTACCACCGCCGCTGTTGCTGCGCGCCATGCCCGGTGCGCCCGCCGGGCCCATGCCCGACTGCGGCCGCGGCCGCGCCCGCGGGGCCGGCAGATTGTCCGGCTGTTCCATGCGCACCACCTTGGGCCCCTGCACCTGCGCCGGGGTCGGCACGTTGCGCTGCCCGGCCGGTATAACCGTCGGGCGGTTGACGACATTGGGAATGCCCCGCGCCATAATGAGCGGTTTGACCGGCTTGACCGGCACCTCGCCATGTGCCCCGGCCTTGCCGGGCACATGATGATGCGCGGCCGGCCGCACCGGCTTGACCGGCACTTCCGCCACCGCCGGCACCGCGCTCGGTTCGCTCACCACTGGCGCCTCGGGCGCAACACTCACCGGCGCCGCCGCCTCGACCACGGGGGAAGCCTCGACGACCACCACTTCGGGCGCAGGCGGCGCGGGCGTTACCGCCACCGGTTCTTCGACCGCCACGCTCGGCGGCGCCGCCGGCGGGGTCACCTCGGCGATTTCGACCACCGGTGCCGCCTCGACGACCGGCGGTTCGGCGACGGCCGTGGCCGTGCCACCATCGGGGTGCGGACCGTCTTCGGCCCCGGACTTGCTGCGCGCCGGACGCCGCTTCTTATGGGCGGCGGCGGCATCCACATGCGCGCTGATCTCGACGGCGGTTTTCATTTCTCCGGAGGCAAACCATTCGCGAATCGTGGCCGCCAGGCCCGCCGACACCGGACTCATGTGCGTTTCGATATTGGGGATCTGCTCGTCTTTGCACTTTTTGACGATCGCCTTGGAGTCGACCGCCAACTCCTTGGCTAATTGGAAAACTTTCAAACTCAAGTATCACTCCCGGGTTTTTACCGTACCCGCTGACGATTCGATTTCTATCATTCCATCACGAACACATTACACGCGTCCAGGGTCCAGGTCAGAGCACTGTACTATTATGCAGAGGTTGGAGTTGGCGCCTCCCTGTCAGTTGGGGCTGCCGCCGGCGACTCGGCCGGCTTGGCATCCAGCGGCGATACCGGCAGCTCGGCCGTACCGCCCTTGTCCTCCAGCGGGGCGGCCGCCAGCACGGCTGCCGCGGCCCGCCGCGCGACCTCGTCGGCCGCCTTGCGGGCGGCATCTTCCACCGCAATGCGCTTGGCTTCCTCGCCGGCCACTTTGCGGATCTTCTCGACGAGTTCCGGCGACAATTCCAATTCCTTGATCAACGGCTCGACGCCCACTTCTTCAATGTCCAGCAGGTTGATCAGCCCCATCGCCACCATGCGATCAAGCATCCCCTCCTCCACGCCTTCAACCTTCTTGAGGGAATTTTCCAGATCATCCAGACCCTTCTGGTATTCCTTGGGCGTCAGAATGTCGATGTCCCACCCGGTCAGGCGGGCCGCAAGGCGGACGTTCTGCCCGCGCTTGCCGATCGCCAGCGAAAGCTGGTCGTCGTTGACCACGACCGTGGCGCGATTGAGTTCAAAATTCAAGGACGTCTCAACGATCTCGGCCGGCTTGAGCGAGTTGGTGATCAGGATCTGCGAGGACTCGTTCCACCGTACGATATCGATCTTCTCGCCGCCGAGTTCATCCACAATATTCTTGATGCGGCTGCCGCGCACCCCCACGCACGCCCCCACCGCATCAACCTTGGTATCAATGGAGGTCACGGCGATCTTGGTGCGATACCCGGCCTCGCGGGCCAGGGCTTTGACTTCGATGACCTTTTCCTGCACTTCGGGCACTTCAAGCTCAAAGAGCCGCCGGATCAGGTCCGGATGCGAACGGGTCAAAATGATCTTGACCTGGTTGCCCACGTCGCGCACGTCGAGCACGAGGCAGCGGATGCGCTCGCCCGGGTGCTGGGATTCGCCGGGAATCTGTTCGGACTTGGGCAAAAACCCTTCCGAACGCCCCAGGTTCACCACCAGGGCGTTGCCTTCGAAGCGCGCCACCGTGCCGGTGATGATCTGCCCTTTACGCGAGGCATACTCTTCAAAAATGCTGCCGCGCTCATCCTCGCGAATCTTCTGAATCAGCACTTGCTTGGCCGTCTGGGCGGCAATGCGCCCAAACTCCCGGTAGTCGATCAGCGTTTCGCCCTTGCGCACCTCGATATCGCCCGACATCCGGTCGATCTTGCACAGGACATCATCGGCCTCGCCGTAGAACTTGCGCGCCGCCGACAGCAGCGCCGCTTCAATATCGGCAAAAATCGATTCTTTTTCGATGTTCTTGTCGCGGGCAATCGAGTCGACAAGACGAGTCAAATCCTGATTCACTAGCCAAACCTTTCCGTATGAAGTTGTCGCCCACCCGGCTTGCACCGAATCGACGTGCGCCTGACCGCCCGACGCGCGGCTGAAACTTCCGCAAAAACAACAACGGTGGAGAAAAAGCTCCACCGTCCTGTTTCGGCCAACAAAATGGCCGGGCGCCGATCCCTGCCATTTTTTAGGAAGAAAGCTTGCGGCGCCTCCCAGAAAAACGCGAATCAGCCATGGCCGGCCTTCCGATGGTCTGCGGAATCGCCCGGCCGCCGGAAACTGGCAGGACGGCCGCCAGTGCCGGGGAGAGAAGATGCGGCACGTTATGCAACCGCATGGCCCGTTTCTCGTGTTAGCGTGACATTCACGCCCGGATCTCCTGCATCAAACATATGGACCCAACCCAGGTCCAGATAAGCGTTCATTATACCGCCAATCGCCGGTTTGCCAAACTATTACGCAGCGCTCCTGCAAATTACCTGATCCCCGGCGATGGTCGAAAGGCCACCGCCAACCTCCTCCCCGAACGTAAATATATTCGCCAATACGTACTTTACGCCCTCCCCACCCTTCAAAATCCCACTTTTCACCGCCCCTCCCATCGCCCGACGCCTCCCTCAAAAAAAATTTAAACTTCGCGCGCACGATTTGACCACTTTATGCATATCTATTATTAGGCGGGAAGTGCCAGGCGCCAAAGTTATGGCAACTCCAGTGCCGCCGAAACGAAGCGAAACATCATCGGACCGACCAGTCGGATCAGTCCGATACCATCTGTGGCCGCCCCTGTCGGCACCACATCCACAAACCCCAGGAAGGACACGATCATGGGCTACAGCGCCTTAATGCACGAGTTGGTCAATCATCTCATGGCCATGGGTATGTTCATCATTTCCGGAGCCATCGCCATTTTAACCGTGCGCAAACACGCGTAGCTCCGGGCGGCAGCCCGGGGCTTGATTGCTCAATCCCGCAGGTATTTCCGTCGGGCTTCTTCGCCGACCACGCTATTGCTTGGCACCACCCGCAGGCACCCTAATGGACGGTTCCACCGATCCCAGCGGTCGCGTTGCAGGTGCCGCGGAGTCGGCAGGTGCTCTCGTCGCGTGTGGCATCGTCGTCGGCAGCGTCGCCGGAACGCTCGCCGGATTCGTGGCGGGAACCTCCGCCGGCAGGGTTGCCGGAGCCGTTGCCGGCCGCGCCGGGGCCGCGGGCGTCTCCGGCGGTGGCAAGGTCAACTGCGCCACCAGCGTCGCCACCCATTCTTTGACCACCGGATCGCTTTGCATGCTTCCGATCTTGCGCAGGGCCGCCACCGTGTTATCCTTCTGGTCCGGATCCAGGGCCCCCACCGCCGCCATACGCCCACAAGCCAGAATTCGGACCAGGGGCACCGGCGAATCGACCGCCTTGTCCAGCAGATCCTTTAAGCTCACCGGCGCATCTTTAAAAGGTGTCAACCGCAGCAGCCACGCCAGTTCCAGCGGCTCATCGCTCTGGGCCCGCTGGAGCAGCGCCTCGACAATGGACCGTTTCAACTGGGCCGGCGTAATCTGGCCCGCGGTGCTGGGCGTGCTGATGGCCGGCGCCGCTTCATCGCGAATGGTCGCCGCCACCGCCGCCAGCGCCCCGGTATCGAGCAGGCGCTGGTCCAGCGGCAAGGTCGGCAGATCCCCCAGCAATTTCGTCAGCGCTTCGGCCGAGCCTTCCAGGAATCCTTCCCGTTCAAAATTAATCGTCGCCAGGGCCTGCCCGCCCAGGCCGATGGTAATGCGGTCCGCGGTTCCCCGCGGCTCGCTGAGCAAGGTCAGGGCCACGCTGAGCATCTGCATGGGGCTGTGCAGCAGCACGTCACGCAGCACGCCCTGGTCCACCCGTACGTGCTCCACCAGCGACGAATGGCGCTCCAGCCGGAAAACGCGCGGGGAATTGTCCATGGCAAACAGGCCCAGTTCCTGGGCCCCCAGGCCGCGCAGCGTGCCGCCCACCGCCACCCCCACCTTGATCGCCCCTTGCGGCCCCACCGCCAACGCGCGGTCGGACGTGTTGGTAATCTTGATGTCCACGGTAATCGGTTCGCCAAACTTGAAACGCCGCCGCCCCACCGCGGCCTCGATGAGCTCGATATCCCGCGGCTGCCGCTGCACCGTCAAGTCTCCATGCGGATACCGCACGGCAATCGCGTGCAGGCTCTGGCTCAGCGCCGTAGGCTCCAGCGTCACGTTCTGCTTGCGGGCCTCGTTGAGGATATGCACCGCCAAAAGGCCCGCCGGATGCGCGGCATACAGATCCTGCAACCGGGTGGCCACTTCCTTGCTGTTGTTTTCGCGCTCGGCAATACGCACCAGGCCCAGGGCCGCATACACATCCTGCTTCGCCAGCGGGGCCAGCAGGTCCCGGGCCGCCTTAAGATTGCCGGCCCGCAAAAGCTGCCAGCCGCGCAGACGCTGGTACGCCCCATCGGCCGGGGTGACCAGATTTTCCAGCGTGCGCAGCCGCGCCGTGACATCCTCCGGCACCGCCGGAACATAGAACAAATCAAACCAGAGCGCATCGACCAGGGCCGCGGCATTCCTGGCATCGGCCGTCACCGGCACCGCCAGTGCCTTGCCAATGCGTGCCACCAACGGATCCTCGGCGGTGCCCGGCACCACCCCTTGCGGCGCATGAAGGGTATAGGCCAGCAACAGCACCGGCAGCGCGGGCTTCTCCTGCGCCAGCAGGCTTTGCACCAGCAGGGACAGTTCCGCCTGCCGGCCGGCCGCCGCCATCTCCGTGGCCAGAATTTGGAATTCCTCCACCGGCGCGGGTTGGCCGGTCATCTGCATCTGCTCGACGCCGGCGGAAAGCCAATCCACCGCCTGGTCATGCTCGTTATGGGCCGCCAGCAGATGCCCGCCCTCCAGCAGCACCGCCGGCTGGTAGGGATTGGCCAGGAGCGCATTGACCAGCGCCTGGAAATAATCGGCGGTGCGGCCCGGCATATCCGCCAGTTGCTGGGCCATTTCGTGCCAGGCCGCGACATTGACATCGTTGAGATCCAGCGCCTTGGACAGCATGCCGTTGGCCTCGTCGTTCTGGCCGCGCTGCAGCAGCAGGCGATAGATACGCAGCGCCATGGCACTGCGCACCTGGCGCTCCAGGCCGGGCGCATCCAGGGCGGACTGGAAAACCGCGATCTTCTGTTCGACCGTTTGCCGGCGCCCGGCCAGGAGATCCAGAAACGCCACCTGCGCCACCAGGTTATCGGGCTCCAGGCGCACCACGTTCTTGAGCGCATCGAGTTCCAAGTCCGGCTGGTGGGCCTCCCGGGCTACTTCGGCCAGGGACCGCTGAATATCGGCGGAGTCCGGCGTAAGCGCCCGCGCCTGCTGCAACAACACCAGCGCCTGGCGATTGGCCAGCGCCAGGGGTAATCGCCCATTGCGCACCGCCTGGCGCGCATCATCCAGGAGCTGATCGGCGACCAACGTCCGGGCCGCGAGCGTAGCGCCGCGGCAGGCCGTACTACCGATAATACCGGCCACCGCCAGCACCAGGGCCGCCCGGATCCAACCTGACAACTTCATAAACTCTCCCAAAGGTCCCGCAGCCCCACCGGCACATTGTGGCCATACCATTGGCGCAGCGCTGCATCAGCAACCATCGATTGGTTATACCGATGCCTTCTCTATCGGTCAACGCGGACCACCGCGTTTGCGGAACCGGCAGGCCCCCGGGCACGGCCCTCCATGCCCCCGCGCCGCAGAACTCGCCAATCCTGAAATCTCAGATAAAACTAACGCGACGAACCGCAATCGGTTACGCCTGGCCCCGCGGAACAGCGCTAAATGATTCTGAACGTTCAACGTCCAACGTTGAACGTCCAACATTTAACGTTGGACGTTGGACGTTTAACGTTTTTGTTGTTTCCGCCGCCTCCATGGGCTACGCCGCGCCCCGAACCGCCTGAAGGCGGGACTGGCTCTGATGAAACCCCGCAAGTGACGCACAGACGCCGGAAAGACGAATGCTTGGAGTTCCGCCTTTAGGCCAAGACCGTTCAACGGAGGATCTCGATGGAATCGCGGAAGGGTCGTGTGGGCTGAGGTGTTTGGCGATGGCAGGGGCGTTTTTTGAGCCATTTG
>Ga0316217_10002256_pt1 | contig 23486 bp, 10 predicted proteins | sample 1anoAmetaG_FD_203633 | JGI IMG/M metagenome (GOLD analysis project Ga0316217, IMG submission 203633) | Freshwater microbial communities from Trout Bog Lake, Wisconsin, USA - 1anoA | ecosystem: Environmental > Aquatic > Freshwater > Lake > Hypolimnion/Profundal zone | place: USA: Wisconsin...
CACGGCCACCAACAAGGCCGCCATCCTGAAGAGCAACCGCGGCAAATGGACGCTCTCCGGCACGAACACTTATACTGGCAGCACCACGATCAGCGGCGGCACGCTGGCGTTGGCTGGCAACGGTTCCATTGCCAAAACGCCCAATATGACCATCGCTGGCGGCGCGACCTTTGATGCCTCCGGGTTGAGTTCGCCATTTGTTTTGGGTAGCACCCAGACCTTGAACAATAGCTCGCCAACGGCGGTGATCAAGGGGAACGCCAGCACCGGCAGCGGCACGCTGGCATTGAATTTCGCCGCCGGCACACCGGCGTTGATATTGACCAATGGCACGCTCACCCTTTCATCCTCGACGGTGTTCCAGATCAACAACACGGGCAGTCAACTGGCGGTGGCGTACTACAAGCTCATCGCCAAAGCAGGTGGCGGGACGGTGGCCGGCGGGGTGACGACCAACCCGATTACGATCGGCGGCGGGGGCGCGGCGGCTTCATCGAAGCTGGCCATTGTGAACGGGGAATTGAATCTGGTGGTGGGCAATCCGGTCAACACGAATCCGACGAACATCACCGCGACGGTTTCGGGCAGCAGCTTGAATCTCTCGTGGCCGGCGGATCACTTGGGCTGGACGCTGCAAACCAACTGCGTGGGTTTGGCGGCCACGAATCAATGGTTCCCCTATCCGGGATCGGCGTCGGTGACCAATGTAACCGTCATCATCAATCACTCCGCAACCAATGTCTTTTATCGGATGACGTATCCGTGAAAACCAGAGACGGTTAATCCTCAAATGTTAAGATCAAACTTGGGCCTCCCATCCTTAAAATTGCCACCCTGCTCACGCGAACGAACGCTGGCGGTTGCTCTGCTGCTCGGTGTGGCCCAGTTCCTGCCCAACGCGAACGCCAGCTTTAATTACGAAAACGACGCGGGCAGTTCCACGAACTATTTCACTGGCAATACCTTTATCCAGCCCGCCACCACGTTCAACAATTCCGGCAACCTGTCGGCCACGCTTTCCTTGCCGGCGAGCACCGGGCCGTTGTTTGTATGGGACACGCAGGTTGACGGCGGCCAGAATGGCACCCGGTCCGGCTATTATTACTATAGCGTTGGCGTGCTGACTTGGAATGACTGGGTCAACTACGGCTTGACAACCATTAATAATCAGGCCGGTGGCGTGATGAATGGCACCGTCACGGATACCGGCAAAGCGCTGGCGGCCGGCTTCTATTCTTACCAGCAATACGGATATGAAGGGACAGATAGTCTGCGGATCAACAATGCCGGCACTATTGAGGGCATCTCCACCAATAACGACAGCACGGTGGCGGGCATTTATGCGTTTAATCTTTATGGCAACGCCGTCGTCACCAACTCCTATGGCGGTCTGTGTCTCGCCGCCGGCACCTTCGACTCCACCGGCATCAACGTGGGGGTGGATTACGGCTCGGTGAAGGTGGAAAATGACGGCACGATAACCGCCATCGCCTACGGCGGACAGGGTGACGACGATGGATTGGCTTACGCCCAGGGCATTGATTTGTTTGGTTACGACAATAATTCCGGCTCGCCGCTCAGTTTTACCAACTCCGGAACCGTTCAGAGCTATGCCTTGGGAAACGCCAGTGGCATCAACATTTGCTTCGGCACGTTCATGTGGGCGGAAGGCGGGAGCATGACGTTCAACAATACCGGCACAAGTTACGCCGAGTCCATCGGCGGCTGCTCTGGAGCTTATGTCGGCGGGAATCGCGGCCCCGATGTGGCGAACAATTGGGGCATCATTCAAGCCGTGTCGACGACTGGCGGCTGGGCCTTGGGCATGGAGAATGACACTGGAACTGCTAACGACACCTACAACACGATCACCATCAACAACTGGGGCACCCTCGCCCACAACTCGGGTTGGGCCGTGTTTATGTATGCGGGACACGGGTATGCCACGATCAACAACTACGGTGTGATGAGCGCCGGAAACGAATGTATTCATGCCTATGACTATCCCGGCAACACCACAGTCAATGTCTATGGCCCGGTTCAGGCGGTGAACGCCAACAACATAGCGATCAATCTCGGCACCGGCAACAACACGGTGAACGTCTATGGTTTGCCGGTGATTACCGGCCTCATCAATGGCGGACGCGGCGTCAACGCGACCAACACGCTGAACTTCGCTTTGAACGGGGTGCTCCAGCAGGTGAATGGCCAGGCCGCCAATCAGGGAAACAATCTTTCCGCCTATAGCTTGGGCAGTTCCGGGAGCATCGTCGTTTCCAGCCAGACTTACACCTGGGAGAATTTCAGCCAAGTGACTGGAGCCGTCACTACCAACGCGGGCATCACCTTGCTCACTTCTAGCTTTTACGGCAACAGTGGTGCCACCGTCTTGTCCGGCAATGCCGACAACACCAACGGTGCCGCCACGCTCGCCATAAACGACTGGACGAACAATCCGGCGGTAACATCCATTTCCGGCCTGACGGCCATTAGCACCACCAATGGCGGATTTGCCGTCCTCCAAAACGGGGCCGCTACCTATGCCAATGCCAACTGTGTGTTCATCAACGCCAATCTCAATACAAACATCCCCTGCCAGCGCGGTTACAGCTTCACTTTCACCGTCAACAGCCCTTTCAATCTGACCACCTTGACCGTGGCGGCCCGGCATACCAGCATTACGGGCAACCTGGCCCAGCAGTATACGTCGGATCTGCATTATTCAATCAGCGGCGGCACCTTGAGCGCGCCCCTTTCGGGTTATGCCACCGAAACCTATCCCCTCGCACCACAAACTAACTACACCGTCGTCCCGTTTAATCTGACCAACGCTCCCATTGGAGCCGGAACTTATACCGTGCAGGTCTTTATGAGCAACCTGGTTGGCGTCGGTGCCTATGCCACTTATCAGGGTCTTACGCTGGCGGGTATTTCGCCCGGCCAGACTTTGGCGCCTACATTTAATCCGGCGGCTGGCAATTATGCTGCTGGGCAAACTGTGCCCGTGACCATCAGTTCCGCCACCGCTGGTGCCACAATTTATTACACCACGAACGGGAGCCTGCCCACGACGTCATCGCCGCATGGAGTTACGCCGGTGACGGTGGCGGTGCCCGCCTCCGCCAAGATGACCATTCAAGCATTCGCCCAGGCAGCGGGTAATTTTGTCAGCAGTCTGGAAAGCGCAACCTATTCGACCTATACCAACTATACTTGGGTTAATCCGGAGGGCGGCAATTGGTCGGGCGGGGCAAACTGGACCAACAACGCGGTGGCCAACGGCGTCGGCACGCCGGCGGACTTCAGCGAACTGAACTTGAGCGGCCCGGCCACGGTGGTGCTGGACATTCCGGCCACGGTAGGTTCCCTGACTTTTTGCGATCAGGCCAATGCCAGCAGTTGGACGCTGGCCAACGGCGGCGCGGGGCCGTTGACGCTCAATAACGGAACCAACCCACCAACGATTGCCGTGAGCAAGCAAATGACCACGATCAGCGCCGTGCTGGCCGGCACCAACGGGCTGTCCAAAGCCGGGGCGGGCACGCTGGTATTGAGCAATGCCAACACCTATACGGGCGGCACCACAGTCAATGGCGGAATGTTGGCACTGGATTACAACGTGGGTGATACGACGACCGGGACGCTGGCGGCCGGCAGCACGGTCACAGTCAACAGCGGTGGCACATTGCGGTTGGACGTGGAAGATGTCTTGGGCTATTACTGTGGCGCTCCCGCCCAATTGACCATTAACGGCGGCCTGGTGACCTCCGCCAACGTGACCAACACGACGCCGGTGCAAAATGGTGGCTCCAGTTTCCGTGTCACGCTGCCGACGTTGAACTTTACCGGCGGCACGCTCAGTTCGGGCCCCAACATGGTCGGCGACATTTACGGCGGCAGCTACTTGGTTCAGAGCACGGTGAACACGTTGGCCAGTTCAACCACGGCGGTTATTAACGCGTATTCAGTAAGTTTGCAAAATACCACCTTCAACGTGGCGGCAGGCACCACACCGTCGGGAGTGGATTTGAGTATTTCTTCAATTCTTGAGGATTGGCAAGGCGGCGCGCAAAGCCTGACCAAGGCCGGCAACGGCGTGATGAAGCTGTCGGGAGCAAACACCTACAGCGGGGCAACTACAATTAGCGCCGGCACGTTGCAATTGGTGGCCAACGCCGGCAATACCAGCAGCGGGGTTTCGAGTGCATTGAACGTTCCCAGCTACGGCAGTTTTAGTCTTGCCCCCGGCACGACGCTGCAGTTGCGAGCGGATGGTGATGTGAGCTTCGGTGGCGGCAACAACCTGGGAGGGCTGGGCAATGGCACGGTCACTTTTGATGTTAATCAGGTTAACACCGGTAATAACAATCACGCGCTTTCCTTCGCGCCCAACGGCTTTAGCACCTACAATGAAGTGCTCAATGTCACGGGGGGGAATGGCTACTCATTGAGCTTTGGGCCGATCATCGGGGATAGCAGTTCTCTAACCTTGAACCCGACCACGGCTAACCTGACGGTGGGGGCCTTGTCTTCCGTCAGCGCGCTGACCAAGAACGGTGCGGGCACACTGACCATCAACGGCCCCAGCACTTATGCCGGCAACACCACGATCAGCGGCGGCACGCTGGCGCTGGCCGGCAATGGTTCGATTGCCAGCACCCCACGCATTGCCATTGCCGGTGGAGCGACCTTTGATGTTTCCGGGTTGGCTTCATCGTTTGCTTTGGGCAGCAGTCAGACGCTGAGCAACAGCACTGCCACGGCGGTGTTCAAGGGCAATGCCAGCACCGGTTCGGGCACGGTGTCGCTGTTGTATTCCAACGGCAGCCCCTCCCTGACAGTAACCAACGGCACCCTTACCGTCGCGACCGGCACGGTTTTCAAAATCAACAACCCGGGCGGTCAACTGGCGGTGGGCAATTACAAACTCATCTCCAAGTCAGGTGGCGGAGCGGTCGGCGGCACGGTGACGACCAACCCGGTGACGGTCGGCGGTGGCGGAGCTGCCGCTTCAGCCAAGCTGGCCATCGTGAATGGGGAGTTGAATCTGGTGGTGGGCAATCCGACGCCGACAAACCTGGTGACGAGCGTGTCTGGCAGGCAGTTGACCCTGCAATGGCCGCAGGATCACACGGGCTGGACCTTGCAGTCCAACTCCATCAGCCTCTCCAATCCGAATAACTGGTTTGCCGTGCCCGGTGCCACCACGACCAACAAGGTCATCATTACTATCAATCCAGCCGTGTCCAATGTTTTCTACCGAATGACTTATCCTTGAGCTTGTGGTTCAATTGAATACCTTACTCAGCATGAAGTTTTCCCTTGTAATCATCGGTTGCCTGATCGCTGTGCAAACCGCCACGGCAGCTTCCGCGGTGACAGAGCCGGGGCGCGAAAGCAACTTCGACTCCGACTGGCGCTTCTTGCGCGCGGACGCTCCCGGTGCCGAAACCCCCGAATTTGATGACGCAGCTTGGCGCCTCCTTGATTTGCCCCACGACTGGAGTATCGAGGATCTGCCGCTGCGGGAGGTTTCCACGCCGGAATTACCGGTGGTGAAGGGCCAATGGCGTTTTCAAAAAGGCGATGACGCCGCATGGAAAGCGCCCCAATTCGACGACCACCAATGGCAGTCGGTCACGTTGCCGGACACCTGGCAGCATCATTCGAATTACACCAACGAATATGTTTACGGCTGGTTCCGCCGCACCATCGAAATTCCCGCCGACTGCAAAGGCAAGGACTTCGATCTCCTGCTCGGCTGCGTTGATGATGTGGACGAAACCTGGCTGAACGGCCAACGCATCGGCGGCATGGGATCACCGCCCCCCGATTATCACTCGGCTTGGGATGTTCACCGTCACGAACGGTTTCGAGTTGAATGGCGAAGTGGTGAAACTCAAAGGCGGCTGCCTGCACCATGACAACGGCCCGCTGGGTTCCGCCACGATTGACCGCGCGGAAGAACGCCGCGTCGAACTGATGAAGGCTTATGGCTTCAACGCCATCCGCACCAGCCACAATCCACCGTCGCCGGCGTTCCTGGATGCCTGCGACCGCTATGGAGTGCTGGTCATGGACGAAGCTTTTGACTGCTGGGCACAGGGCAAGAATTCGGACGACTACCACCTCTATTTCAAGGACTGGTGGCAACGCGATCTTGAATCCATGATCCGGCGTGACCGCAATCATCCCAGCGTGATTCTTTGGAGTGTCGGCAACGAAATTCCCGAGCGTGCCGACGCTTCCGGCGTCGCCATCTGCGAACAGATTATTCCTGTCATCCGCCAACTCGACCCCACGCGCCCAATTACCGAAGCCATCTGCGAATTCTGGGATCATCCGGGACGGAAATGGACCAATACCGCCCCTGGGTTTGCCCCCCTCGATGTGGGTGGTTACAATTACCAGTGGCGTCAATATGTTCCCGACCACGAGGCTTTTTCCGGGCGGATCATGGTCGGCACCGAATCGTTTCCAAATGATGTTTTCGATAACTGGCAGGCGGTGCTCGCGCACCCTTGGGTCATCGGCGATTTTGTCTGGACTGGCTGGGATTACCTGGGGGAAACCGCCATCGGCCATGCCGTTCTCGACAACGAGAACACCACCACGGGCTTTCCTTGGTTCAACGCCTGGTGCGGTGACGTTGACATCTGCGGCTTCAAAAAGCCCCAACACTATTACCGCGAAGTCATCTGGGGCGCTGCCAGGGTGAATCTGGCTGTCCACGCCCCCATTCCACCCGGTCGCCACGAAAACGTCAGCGGTTGGGGCTGGCCGGACGAACGTCAAAGCTGGACCTGGCCTGGCTCCGAGGGCAAACCGCTCGACGTGACGGTTTATTCCAGTTGCCAGTCCGTGCGCCTGGAGCTGGATGGAAAGGAAATCGCCACCCAACCCGTGGACAAAATGGTCGCCCGTTTCAAAGTGCCTTACCAACCCGGCGAGCTACGCGCGATCGGCCTGACCGATGGCCAGAGCATGGCCAGCGCCAGCCTTCGCACTGCGGGCGAGCCTGCGGAAATCCGGCTGACCGCCGACCGTGCCAGCATCCGTGCCGACCGCAACGACCTGGCTTACATCACCGTCGAGATTGTGGACCAGCATGGCACCGTTGTTCCCAATGCCGCCATTCCCGTCCATTTCACCGTTACCGGCGCGGGTGAACTGGTCGCCGCCGGCAGTCCCGCGCCGAACGACGCCGCCAGCTTCCATTTGCCGGTTCACAAGACCTATCAAGGCCGGGGTCTGGCCATTCTCCGGCCACAAGGCGGCTCCGGCAAAATCACGCTTAAAGCCGAAGCCGCTGGCGTAAAAGCCGCAACCATCGTCGTCCAAACCCGCTGATGGCGATGCCCCACGCGAGGTTTTCAAGCACTTTGGTTGGCGGTGTTTCGCCGGGTGAAATTGGCGCAAATGCTTGCGGACGCTTATCTCGCAGGTTGCTACCGCCCTCCATGCGGAAAACACAAATACACAATTCGTTGTATAGACCGAATTCACTGTTTCGGCTAAAGTCACTTTGATTCCGTGATAAAACATCCAGCAAATAAAAGAATCGCAAAGCGCATGAAAACAATGAAAACCGTCAAAACCACCCTTGCCGTGACACCGGCAGCAAGAATGAATCGTAACCATCCTGTCGCCTTCGCCCGGCGTTTGGGCGGCCTAGTTGCCGCCTTGCTCGTCATTCAGCTCTCCGCCCACGCGGACACCACCTTGTTCACCTCCGCCTTCTACGGCACCAGTGGCGCCACGGTCTTGTCCGGCAATGCCGACAACACCAGCGGCACCGCCACGCTCACCATTCACGACTGGACCAACAACGCCGCGGTAACGTCCATTTCTGGTCTGACGGTCATTAATCTCGCAAACAATAGTCCCACCAACGGTGGTTTTGCCGTTCTGCAAAACAACACCGCTACCTATGCCAATACCAACTGTGTATTTGTCAACCGCAATCTCAATTCGGACGGCTTCAACCTCTCCTCCTCCCAGCGCGGTTATAGTTTCACTTTTACCGTCAATAGCGCCTTCGATCTGACCACCTTGGCCGTGACTGCCCGCCATACCAGCAATACGGGCAACCTGGCCCAGCAGTACCAGTCGGATTTGCATTATTCAATCAGCGGCGGCACCTTGGGCACGCCCCTCTCGGGTTATCTCACCGTAGCTTATCCCTTGACAGCAGGCTATTCCAACATCCTATTTAGTCTGGGCAACGCTGCCATTGGAGCCGGAACCTACACCGTGCAGGTCTATCTGTGCAACCTTACCAGCGGCGGTGCCTATGCCACCTACCAGGGCATTACACTGGCCGGCACCCCTGCATTTTACCTCAAAACAGGCGATACAAGCAGCTCCTCCAGCTTTACGACTCCATTGACTGGCAGCGCCAGCGGCTGGACCAACGCGGCCAATCCCACCGCTTCCGCCCCGGCGGCGGGAAACGACTACCACGCCAATGTTCTCAATTTGCGGTCCCCAACCGCGGCGGGAACTTATACTTTTCAGGGAAATCATCTATGGATTGACACGGGTGGGCGCTTCCTTGGCAAACCGGGTAGCGGCACCGTGACATGCAGCGCCAATTATGTTCTCAACGGCGGGTATTGCGACCCGGCGAATGCAACCTCTGATTACAACATTTTTGCCTTGGCGGGCACGGTGACGGTCAACGCCGCGTCGGCCTTGGGGGCATACGGTGCCGCCTCCAGCGGATCTACTTTTGAAACGCTTGATCTTACCGCGCCCATCAGCGGCGCGGCGGCTTTGCAGGTTTCGGGTTCGGCGGCCAATGGTGGCGGGGACACGGGCGTGGTGCGCTTGAGCGCGGCCAACCCATACGGCGGCACGATCACAGTGACGAACGCAAATAACGGGAACGTTGCCAGCACCGTCAGCCGCATTCTGCAGTTGAACCACCTGAACGCCTTGAGCAACGCCACCTTGAACTTGATGGCCACGGTGGCCAATCCGCTGTCGTTCTCCAATGTGGTCAACACCGGCACATTCAACATCGGCGCGTTGTCCGGTTCCTCCTTGCAAGCGTTGACCGACACGGCCGGCTCGCCGGTGACCTTGTCGGTGGGCGGGAACAATGCCAGCACGACCTATTCGGGCGTTTTGAGCGGCACCAACGGCGCATTGATTAAAACCGGCAGCGGCACGTTCACGCTGGCGGGAACGAACACTTACACCGGCAACACGACCGTGAATGGCGGCACGCTCGAACTGGCCGTGGCGTCGCTCGCGGCGTCTTCGACGGTGACCGTGACCAGCGGCGCGCATCTGCAACTGGACTCTGGTGTCACCAACCTGATTGCCGCCCTGGTGCTGAACGGCGCCAATCAGCCGCCGGGCCTTTACAGCAGCGCCAATGCGTCGCCTTATCTGACGGGTTCGGGATATCTGCTCATCCCGCCGTCCAACCTCACTCTTGCGCCCACGTTCAACCCGCCGGCAGGTAGTTACGTCGGCGCCCAAACCGTGACGATCAGTTCCGCCACCGCTGGTGCCACTATTTACTATACCACGAATGGCAGCACGCCCACGACGTCATCGCCGAGCGGGACTACGCCGGTATCGGTGGTGTTGCCCGCCAACACGAGCCTCACGATCGAAGCTTTCGCTCTGGCGTCGGGTTATATAGCCAGCAGCGTGGTAAGCGCCGGTTATTCGACTTATACCAACTATACCTGGATTAATCCAGCGGGCGGTAATTGGTCCACCGCAGCGAACTGGACCAACAACGCGGTTGCCAACGCGATTCGCGCCACGGCGGACTTCAGCGAGTTAAGCATGAGCGGCAGCGCGACGGTTACGCTCAACACACCAATCACGGTGGGTTCCCTGACTTTTGGCGATCAGGCCAATGCCAACAGTTGGACGCTGGCCAATGGTGGAGCTGGCCCATTGACGCTTAATAACGGAACGAACACATCGGCCATAGCCGTGAACAATCAAACCACCACCATCAGCGCGCTGCTGGCCGGCACCAACGGGCTGGTCAAAACGGGTTCCGGCACGCTGGTGTTGACGAACGCCAACACCTTCACGAAAGGCGCCACGGTCAATGGTGGCATGCTGGCGCTGGACTACAATGTGGGCGACGCGACGACCGGCACCTTTGCGGGGGGTAACCCGGTTACGGTGAATGTCAATGGCACCTTGCGACTGGATATTGAGGATGCGCTGGGATATAATGGCGGCAGCCCCTCGGCGTTGAACATCAACGGCGGTCTGGTCACTTCGGCCGACGTGGCCAACACGACGTCAGTGCAAAACGGTGGCGCCAGTTTCCGGGTGACGCTCCCAACGCTGAACTTTTACGGAGGCACGTTGAGTTCGGGGGCTAACAATGAGGGGGATAATTATGGCGGCAGCTATCTGCTGAACGCCGTTAACACGTACTCAAACACCGTCACCGCCGTCATTAACGCGTATTCCCTCAGCTTGCAGGGGAGCGGCACGATTACGGTGGCTGCCGGCAGCACGCCGGCGGGCGTGGATTTGGATGTGTCATCCCAGCTTCGGGGCTGGGTCGGTGGTAACAGCGCTTTGACCAAGGCGGGGGCAGGGGTCATGGAGTTGGATCAGTATTCCACTCCTTACAACAATGCAGTGAATGTAAATGCCGGAACGCTGATCTTAAATGGAACGCTTGGCAACGGCGGGGTTAATGTGGCGACAAACGCCACATTTGTCTTAAATGGAACGCTCGGCACCGGCGCGATTACGGTGGCGGCCAACGCCAAGTTTTTAGCCGCAGGGAGCCTTAACGGCGCGATTGCGGTTTCCACCGGGGGCACTTTTGGGGTGGGTTACACCAACATCAACTCGTTGATAAGTTACAGCACCTTGACGTTCAACTCCGGCAGCACGAATTACATGAAGGTCAGCAAAAATGGCGGTTCGGCGCAGTCTGACCAGGTGCAGAGTTTGAACAGTGTGACCTTTGCCGGCACTTTGGTGGTGTCCAATATCACTAGCGACACAACGCCCCTTGCCAGTGGTGATGTGTTTTCCTTCTTCCCGTCGGCGGTTGCTTATAGCGGCAACTTCAGCAGTGTGGTGCTGCCCGCGCTGCCTGTCGGGCTTGGCTGGGATATCAGCCAACTTAACAACGGGATCATTCAAGTGTCCAGTTCGGCTGCGCCGCCTATATTCAGCCCGGCACCCGGTGGTTATGCCGGCGCGCTAACCGTGACCATCAGCTCCCTCACGCCTGGCGCCACCATTTACTACACGACGGACGGCAGCACGCCCACGACGTCCTCGCCGAGCGGGACTACACCGGTTTTGGTGCTGTTGCCCGCCAACACGAACATCACGATTCAGGCATTTGCTCTGGAGTCGGGTTATTCCGCCAGCAGTGTGCAGAGCGCAGCTTACTCCACCTATGCAAACTACGTTTGGGTTAATCCAGCGGGTGGCACTTGGTCCAGCACGGGGAACTGGTCCAACAACGCGGTGGCCAACGGCGTCGGCACGCCGGCGGACTTCAGCGAGTTGACCTTGTCGGGTGACACCACCGCCTCCCTTGACACTCCGACCACCGCGGGATCCCTTACGTTTGGCGATCAAGGCAACGCCTACAATTGGATTTTGGCGGATGGCGGCGGTGGCCCGCTGACCCTCAATAATGGAACCAACGTGCCGGTGATTCTGGTCAGCAATCAAACGACAACCGTTTCAGCAGTGTTGGGTGGTGCCAGCGGGTTTGTCAAATCGGGTTTGGGCACGCTGGTGTTGGATAATCACAACGTGAATACCGGTCCGCTTGTGGTCAATAACGGAACCGTGGCGTTGGGCTACAATGCAGGCGACAATCCGCCCGGCACGTTGGCCGCAGGAACAACCAACACGGTCAACGCCGGAGGAACTTTGTTGATGAATATCGAAGACGCGATGGGTTTTGGCAGCGACAGCACCGCGCTGCTCAACGTCAATGGCGGCTTGGTCACTTCGGCTGACGTAGCCAACTCGACCCCGGTTCAATGGGGAGGTACCAGTTTCCGCGTAACGCTGCCGACGGTTAATTTCACTGGCGGCACGCTCAGTTCGGGGACCAATAATCAAGGCGACCAATACGGCGGCAGCTTCTCGGTTGGCAATGTCAATACCCTTGCCAGTTCAAACACGGTGACATTGAATGCTTATTCCGTGAGTCTCAACAACGGTACCTTTACGGTCGCCGCAGGCAACACTCCTTCCGGCGTGGATTTGAACGTGGCCTCGATTCTGGGAGATTTTTTTGGTTCCAAAGGCTTCACGAAGGCGGGTCCGGGCGTGATGGAACTTTTGGGAGCGAACACCTATAGCGGCGCAGTCCAGCTTAACGCCGGCACCTTGGATCTCGCGAACGTCAATGCCCTCGGAGTCAATGGCAACACGCTGTTTATTAACTCCACGGCGGCCGCAGCCGAATTTTCGACGGATGTTGGTTTCGGCGGCGCCAACCTCTATAATGTGACTTTGAACCAAATTGGACCCTACGTTGGCACGATGATCTTGAATCGCGCCACGCCCGGTGCCAGCACGCCTATCACCCATAATTTGGGCGCGCTGACGCTGAGCCTGAATTATGGCGCTCCGACCGCACTGTATGTTGCGGCCGGACCGAACGCCCCGACGGGCGGCGCGGTGGACACGCTGGCCTTCTCCAGTGTGAACTTTGGTAACTGGTATAGCGTGACGGAAACTATCGCCCCGACCAATGTCAATGTCGTCATTGGGTCAGGCGCGGCGGAAGCGAGTGCTGCTTACGCCTCAACGCAGGTCGCAACGCTGGACTTGGATGGCACCTCGACGGGGAATCAAATCACCGGGGCCATTGTTGACAACGGCAGCGGCAGCACCTACGCTGCCGCCGCCATCCTCAAGAGCAACAGCGGCAAATGGACACTCTCCGGCGCGAACACCTACACTGGCAACACCACGATCAGCGGTGGCACATTGGCGTTGGCCGGCAGCGGCTCGATTGCGAACACGCCGAACATTACCATCGCTGGCGGCGCGGCCTTGGATGTCTCCGGCTTGAGTTCGCCGTTTGTTTTGGGCAGCAACCAGACGTTGGGCAATAGCTCGTCAACGGCGGTGTTTGCCGGCAATGGCAGCACGGCCACGGGAAAACTCTCTTTGAATTATACCAACGGACTCCCTGCTGTCACGGTCAGCAACGGAACCTTGACGCTGTCGTCGTCAACGGTTTTCCAACTTAACAACCCGGGCAGTCAACTGCCCGGAGGCATTTACACGCTCATTTCCACAGTTGCTGGCGGGGCTGTGGCGGGCACGGTGCCGGCCGGCGCGATTACGGTCGGGGGCGGCGGAGCAGCGTCAACCGCAACGCTGACCATTACCAACGGCCAATTGAACTTGATGGTGGCCAGTTCGGTCAACACCAATCCGACGAACCTCACCGCGACGGTTTCAGGCGGCAGCTTGAATCTCTCGTGGCCGGCGGATCACTTGGGCTGGACACTGCAAACCAACAGCGTGGGACTGGCGGCCACCAACCAGTGGTTCCCCTATCCCGGATCAACCGCCGTGACCAATGTGAGCATTCCGATAGATCCGACCAAGGCCAGCGTGTTCTTCCGCATGACTTATCCGTGAATGAAATGGGACGGTGGACGAAGGCGAGCGGAGGCCGGCCATAAACCGGCCTCCGCATTCACGGAGCAAAATGCTTAAAAGGTAAAACATGAAATATGTGAAATGGAAATCAGCAACCCACAAATCCCGAGGTGCTTTTACGTTGATCGAGTTGCTGGTGGTGATTGCCATCATTGCCATTCTGGCGGCGATGCTGTTGCCGGCCTTGAGCAAGGCCAAGCAGAAGGCGCAGGGCATTCAATGCTTGAGCAACGGAAAGCAACTGACGCTGGCTTGGGTCATGTATAACGGTGACAACAGCGGCAATCTTTGCCCAAATGTTATCTTGGACACCACGGGTATTCCAACCTGGGTGTTTGGCATCGAGAATCCCGGGGCCAACACTCCGGACAATACGAATTTGACGGTTCTGGAAAATGGCTTGTTGTGGCCTTACACCAAGTCCCAAGGCGCTTATAAATGTCCGGCGGACAGCAACCCGGTGGCGGGGGAGGGGCCGATGCTGCGCACTTATTCCATGAATGGATTTATCACCGGTGGCTCAGCCAATGCCGCCATTCTGGTGGCGGCTTCGTATCTGCAGATCGCCGGAAGCTGGAAAATGTATAACAAGGAAAGCGACATGATCGCCCCGAGACCGACCGATCTCTTCGTCTTCGTGGATGAACACCCCGACAGCATCAACGATGGATGTATTGTCATCAATCCCTCCACGCCGACCCGCTGGCAGGACGATCTGCCGGCCAGCTATCATAATGGCGCTTGCGGAATTAGCTTTGCGGATGGACATTCGGAGATTCATAAATGGCTTGAGTCAACCACCAAGGTGCCGGTCGCCATGGCACACAATTCAGCCGGCTGGCCGGGAATCTCCCCGGCGGATCGGGACCTCAACTATATGGATCAACACAATACCGTGCGGGAACCTTAACGAAATGAGCTGTTTAATTTCAGGTCATATTTTCTTATCGTCTCGTCTGCGGTTGGCACTTGCTGGGCCTTTTTGACGGGGTATTAGAATAAGGCAAGAATCGCAAGTTGACATTGACGGCAGATAAACATAAATTTTTATATGAACTATATTATTCGAGCCATTACCATCTGTTGGTTGTGCGTCGGCGCGGTATCGGCCGCGGAGGTGGATCTGGGGAACATGAAGACGTTTTCCTCGATCGGAAAAGAGCTTGCCGTGCTCAACGGCTATCCGGAGGCGGAACTGCTGCAGCACCAAGGCAAGGGATGCTTGACGCACATGTGGTTTGGCGGGGACTGGCCCGGCTATGATCGGACCCGTGTTCGGGTTTATGTGGATGGGGAGGCAACTCCGTCCATCGAAATGGAATTGGGACTGGGCCACGGAGTTGGTTTTGGCGATAACAACGCCCCTTGGGGCAGCGAGAAACTGGGCAAAACCGGACACCCCAGCGGATTGTACAACACTTACAAGATTCCCTTTGGAAAGAGCATCCGGATCACGGCCCAACGCGCCAAGGATTCGCCCGATGGAGCCCCGTTCTGGTGGATTTTACGCGGCGCCGAGAACCTGCCCGTGACCATCGCCGGAACCCGCCTGCCCCCCAACGCGCGGCTCAAGCTGCACAAGCTGGAAAACCACGTCGCCCAACCGCTCGAAGAATTCGCTTTGTGTGACGTTCCGGGCGCGGGCGCGCTTTATCAGGTCACCATTGCGGCGGAAGGTTCGCGCAAGAGCGACGACTGGACCAGTTTCAGCTTTTTGGAGGGCATCATGCGCGCCTACATTAATGGCGACAAAGCCCCCACCGAGCTTTCGTCCGGCCTGGAGGACTACTTCCTGGGCACCTACTACTTCAATCGCGGCCGCTACGCCAACGGGCTGGCTGGACTGACGCATTTCGACGCCAAAAACAAAGCATTTTCTGCCTATCGCTTCCATGATGAAGATCCGGTGCTTTTTCAGCAAGGGCTGCGTCTGACGTGCCGCTGCGGCGAACAAGCCAACGGGAAGACCGTCGGCAATCCGCCCGCGACCCGTTACACAACCTATGCATGGGTGTACCAATGGTGAATTATTTTTATTTTCCACATCATTAATCAACCAATATTCATGAACACAAATCATATTAAAGTCTTCCTTGCAATCCTGTCTTTGATTGCCTCCCTGAGTCCGTGCGCCCACGCCGCCACGTTTGGCGAAGATGCCGCGTTTCTGAAACAGCACACTGAAATTATTGTTTTGAGCGACCCGTCGGGCCAGGCCCAGGTGGCGGTTTCGCCGGCCTGGCAGGGCCGGGTGCTGACCAGCACGGCGGAGGGCGCGGCTGGCGCGAGTTTTGGCTGGATCAACCGCGAATTGATTGCCGCCGGCAAAATCCAGCCGCACATCAATGTTTTCGGCGGTGAGGACCGGTTCTGGCTGGGACCGGAAGGCGGACAATTCTCGATCTTTTTTGCGCCGGGCGCGAAGTTTGAATTGAGCGACTGGTTCACCCCTGCGGCCTTGGACACCATGCCTTACCGGTTGGTAAAGCAGTCGCCGGAGCACGCGGAATTCTCCGCCGCGTTTTCCCTGACGAATTACAGCGGCACCCGTTTGGACGTGCAGGTGGATCGCGAGGTGAGATTATTGTCCGCCGCCAGCGCCTGGAAAAAACTTGGCGTGAAACCCGCGCCAGGTGTTAAGCTGGTTGCCTACGAAAGCAATAGCCGGATCCGCAATGCCGGGAACGAGCCGTGGCGGAAGGAAACCGGGCTGCTTTCAATCTGGATTCTTGGCCAGTTCAACTCCTCTCCCACGACGACGATTGTGGTGCCGATCAAGTCCGGGCCGGAATCGGAATTGGGGGTGAAGGTCACGTCGGATTATTTCGGCAGTGTGCCCCCGGAGCGGCTTGTGGTGCGGGATGATGGGGTGTTTTTCAGCGCGGACGGCCAGTTTCGCAGCAAGATTGGGGTGAATCCCCGGCGCAGCAAGGGCGTGTTGGGCAGCTACGACGCCGCCAACAAAGTATTGACGATTGTGCAATTCACGCAACCCGAAGGCGTCACCGATTACGTCAACTCGCAATGGAAACTGCAGGAGCATCCTTATGCCGGCGACGTTGCCAATAGTTACAATGATGGCCCGCCCGCGCCCGGCGCGAAACCGCTCGGGCCGTTCTATGAGATGGAATCGTCGTCTCCCGCCGCCGCGCTCGCGCCCGGCAAAAGTCTCACGCACATCCACCGCACGATGCATTTGAGTGGATCGGAGAACGATCTCGATGCCGTGGCCCGCGCGACGCTGGGTGTTTCCCTGAAGACGATTCAAAATGCGTTGCAGCACTGAGCCTCGCGACGATCGCCGCAGGCCTTTTGAGTTCATCAATGAAAACGGTTTGCGTTCTCGCTTTTTTGCTCGGAGCCATGGCCCTGGCATTTGCGCAAACCCAGCTCACCGCGCGCCAGGAGCAAATTTTGGCCGCCGCCGCCAATGATCTTGCGCCACGCTTCCATGGCGCCAAAGTCATCGGCATCCATCCCAACACGCCCTTGCTTTTCCGCCTCGCCGTCAGTGGAGGTCGGCCCATGCAGTTTTCGGCCGACCCGCTGCCCGCTGGCCTTGGTCTTGATTCCCGCACCGGCATCCTCACCGGCACACTGAAAAAGGAAGGCAAGGTTGCCTTCACGGCGACGGCGGCGAACGCTGCCGGCAAGGTTTCCGCGGAATTCCAAATTGTCTGTGGCGATTCTCTTGCGCTCACGCCACCGATGGGCTGGAACAGCTACGACGCCTTTGGCGATAACGTGGTGGAATCCGAGGTGCGGGTAAACGCCCTTTGGCTGGCGGATAAAATGCAGCCGTTCGGCTGGGACACCGTGGTGGTGGATTACCGCTGGTATGATCCGGGTGCGCACAACAACGATCCAAACGGTCGCGCCAATGCGCCGCTGGTTGCGGATCAATTCGGCCGGTTGATGCCAGCCACCAACCGCTTTCCGTCCGCCGCAGTGGACACGGGTTTCCAACCACTGGCTGGCGCCCTGCATGCGCTCGGTTTGAAATTCGGCATCCATATGATGCGTGGCATCCCGCGCAACTCGGTCAAGCTGAACCTGCCGATTGAAGGTTCGAGTTTTACCGCCGCTGAAGCAGCCAATACCAACGACACGTGCAGTTGGTGTCCTGACATGTTTGGCGTGCGTCACCATGCCGCCGGGCAGGCGTGGTATGACTCCTGCGCGCGGCAGTGGGCGGCTTGGGGTGTGGACTTCGTCAAGGTGGATGATTTGTCCTGTTCGTATCAAACGGCGGAAGTGGAAATGCTGCGACGCGCGCTGGATCGTTGCGGGCGCAGCATTGTGTTCAGCACCTCTCCTGGCGAAACGCCCGTTGAGCAAGCCGCGCATGTGATGGCGCACGCCAATCTCTGGCGGGTTTCCGAGGATTTCTGGGACAACTGGAAGTCGCTCAAACACGCGTTCATGCTCGCCGTGCGCTGGCAGCCGTTCGTGAGGCCGGGCCACTGGCCGGACGCGGACATGCTGCCGGTCGGGCATCTATCCTTGAAGCATCGCTCCATCGGCGACGATCGCTTCACGGCCTTGACGCGTGACGAGCAACTTACCCTGCTATCGCTCTGGTGTCTCTTGCCTTCTCCGCTGATGGTGGGTGCCGATTTGCCGGACAACGATGACTGGACGCTGGCCTTGCTCACGAATCCAGAAGTGCTCGCAGTCAATCAAGATCCGCTCGGAGCCGCTGCAAGACAGATTGCGGCAACGAATGACGTTGAGATCTGGGTCAAGCCGCTGGGCGACGGCTCTCGTGCCGTGGGCGTTTTTAATCGAGGCCGGTTCGCGGATTTTGAAGAGTCCAATGCGATTTACAAAAGTCCGCTAATCACCCGGGATACACCGGGAAACGCCGTGGATATTAATCTCGATATAACCGGTGCGAAAAAGCTCTGGCTGGTGGTGGACGACGGCGGCGATGGCAATGGCTATGATCATGCCGATTGGTTAAACCCTCGGCTTTCCGGTCCAGATGAAGAAACCAACCTTACCCAAATCAAATGGCGTTCCGCGACGGCCGGGTGGAATGCGGTGAATCTGAATCGCAGCGTGGCCGGAGGTCCGTTGAATGTGGCTGGGCAAGATTACGCCGAGGGGATCGGAACGCACGCCACTTCGCTCATCGAATACGACTTGCCTCCCGGATATACGCGTTTCACCACCCGGGCCGGATTGGACCGCAGCGGTGTGTTACCGTCAACGGTTGGCGCCACGGTACATTTTATGGTATTCACGCGCGACCCGCAGGTGGCGACAGCCGCCGCGAAAGTCAGTCTCGATTGGCAACCGCTCGGACTATCTGGTCGCCACCGGGTTCGCGATCTCTGGCTGCACCAAGACCTGGGTTGGCGGAACCAAGTCAGCGCCACGATCCCGCTCCATGGTTGCCTCCTGCTGAAGGTGGATTGAAACAAAATCAAAGATTGACATTCTGTTTGAAATTCAAAAGCCCCCCAATGCAAAGTGTGGTTCGTGCGGTTCTTTATGGCCCAGGACCGGAGAGACAGGCCCGCTTTTCAACATTGTCCGGTATAGCGTTGCGGGTTAGAATCCAAGCGATGTCTGGCTGTGCAACCAAATTTCACGCCTTCAAGCAAGCCTGCCTTCAGGTTTTGCCGGGGCTGCTGATTCTCTTGGTTTTGCGTTGCGGCACTTGGGAAGTTCTCGGCGCCAACTCCAGTCCGGAACGGTTCACCAATTTGCAACAAGTCGTCCGGGCATTGAATTCCGCCAGCCGGGTGACGGGCGATGTCCAATTGACGGTCACGATTTGTGCCGCCAGCGGTACGCCCACCGGTATTGTGGTCGTGCGGGATGACACGGCGGCGGCATTGCTTGATTTGGGGCCGCAGCCGGAGGCTTTGGCTCCCGGCGAACAAATTATTATTAGCCAAACGAATTGTCTTCTGCGCCGCCGCGACTTCGGGGTGCAAATTGGCGGTGCGCCCGTCGTGGACAATGACGGTAGTCACCGCATGGAGGAGGCGCAGGGTGAGGCGACCCTGGTGGCTGGTCGGCACCCACTTACCGTCGAGTGGTTCAACGGATACAAGGAATTTGGTTTGGAAGTTTCTTGGGCGGGTCCGGATATTCCGTTGCGGCCGATGACCGCTGCAAATCTTTGGCGCAGCTCCGGTGACAATTCCAGTCTGGCACCAGGGCTGACTGTGGAATGTTACGAGGGAGCTTGGAATATCCTGCCCGACTTCAACCTGCTCACGCCGGTCGAGACGGGGGCAGTCACCAATTTTGACCTTGGGTTTCGCACCCGGGACGAACGCGTGGGTTTGCGCTTTAGCGGATTCTTTGACGCGCCCCGCGACGGCAAATATGTCTTTCATGTCCGTTCCGACGACGGAGCGATGTTGTTTTTGGATAAGGCCGGTCCCAAAGTTCAAAAGCTGGGGATGACCGCCGTGCCGGTTCCGGCGAATGAATTCATTGGTGAACCTTTTGACAAGACGAATGAACTGGAATGGATGGCCGTGGAGGGCCGGGCGAAATTTGTCACGCAAACGGGAAAAGGACTGGAGTTTCAACTGCGTTCGGGCTATGCTGCGCTCACGGTCCATTTGGCGGATGCGGCGACGATTCGTCCGGCGGCGCTGGCGAATGCCCGCGTGCGGGTCGCCGGGGTTGGGCGCGGCATTTTCAATGTCGAAAGGCGGTTGGTTTTGGGTGAATTGTCCGCGGCCAGCGGCCGGGATGTGGACGTGCTGGAGGCGGCCACGATGAGGACCAATGGGTCCCCGCTGCTCACCACGGCGGAGCAGGTTCAGGGTTTGCGCGTGGAGGAAGCGGAACGCAAATTGCCGGTGAAAATTCGCGGCATCGTCACCTGCGCTCCAGCCAGATATGTGGCGGGTTTGACCTTGCAGGATGGAACGCGGGGAATTTATGTGAGTCTGGATGACATTCCCTATTGGGTGGCGCCGGCAGCGTCCGAGTTTTGGGAAATCGAAGGGCACACGGGGCCGGGCAATTTCGCGCCGGTGGTGATTGCGGAAGAATTAACCCAGGTTGGAAACGGACAATTGCCCGAGCCAGCACACCCATCCTGGAATCAATTGATCAACGGCAGCATGGACGTGCAATGGGTCGAATACCAGGCGCTCGTCACTGGAATTCGCAGCAACACGCTGACCATGCTATTGCCCGAAGGCAGCCTCAATGTGCAAATCGGCGATGCTGACGAACGCGACCTGAGCCGGTTCAAGAACACGGTCATTCGCATTCGCGGCACACTCTTTGCCGGCTGGAACCCCGCCACGCGTGAAGTCCGGGTGGGTGAATTGAGAATGGAGAACGCGAGCATTAGTGTGGATCGGCCGGCGCCGGCGGATTTTTCCGATGCGGTTCCGAAGAGTATTCACGACCTGTTGTTGTTCGATGCGCAAGCGGTGGCCTTTCAGCGCGTCAAAATCAGCGGCCAGATTGTTCACGATGGCACGGGGCAGATTTTCTTGCAGCAAGGAGACTCCGGTTTGCGGATTTTGCCCGCGGAAGTCTCCCCCACCAATCTCCAAGCCGGCGATCTCGTGTTGGCCATCGGTTATCCGACCATCGCCGGACCGTCACCGACTTTGCATGAATCTTTCGTGCAGAAGATTGGCCACGCGGCCTTGCCCGCCCCCAAGTTCCTTGGCGAGTCGGAGCTGAAAGATAGCCGCATGGATTCGCTGTTGGTTCGCGTGGAGGGCAAATTGAATGACTGGCACCGGGAACAGAATGCCGTGGTGTTGGAAATGCAAGCCGGTTCGCAACCTTTTTTTGCGCGCCTGCCGGCGGATAACCTGCACGCCTATCCGAGGGTCGGCAGTCGGCTGGGCTTGGTGGGAATTTATCTCGCCCAGGGAGGCGACCAGCGGACGGGAAACGGTGTCGCTGGCTTTGAGCTGTTGTTAAATTCCCCGGCCGACATTGTCGTTCTGTCGCAACCCTCTTGGTGGACGCTTCAGCGCTTGTTGGGGTTGGTTGGGGTCTTGTTGTTTGCCTTGCTGCTGACTAGTGTTTGGATTACCCAATTGCGGCGGCAAGTCGAACAGCGCACCGCCCAACTGCACCTTGAAATTCGGGAGCGCGAGCAGGCGGAACGGTTGCGCGCTCTCGAAGCGGAACGGGCGCGCATTGCCCGCGACTTGCACGATGATCTTGGTTCCAGTCTGGCGGAAATTGCCATGCTCTCCAAGACCCGGCCTTCGCCGCGTGAGAGCGACCCCAGTGCTTCCACGGTATTCGACCTGATCGCCGAACGGGCCCGCCGACTCATTGCCGCGTTGGACGTGATTGTCTGGGCGGTGGACCCGGAGGAGAACTCGCTGCAATCGCTGGCGGACTATTTCAACGGCTTCGTGGACGAGTATCTGTCCCACCAAGGCATCGCTTGCCGGTTCGACATTCCGGTGGAGTTTCCGGACATTACCCTGGACGGCAATTTGCGCCACGACTTGTTTCTGGCCGTCAAGGAAGCATTGCACAACATCGTGCGCCATGCGCGGGCCAGCGAGGTGCAATTTGGCATGGCGCTCGCCGGAGGCGTTCTGGAAATTGTGATTGCCGATAACGGCACGGGTTTTGAAACCACCGTCGAGCATGGCGGGCATGGGGTGAAGAATCTCTCCAACCGCCTGGAAAAACTGGGCGGCACCTGCCACATTGAATCGCAGACTGGCAAAGGGACCACGGTCAGATTTCAGCTTTCGCTGCCAACGCTCCCGCGCACGAATGTTACCCGTGTCTGATGAAATTGGATATACAACATTTTGATGATTCCATTGTTCAGAAAAACGCACTAAACTGATGCCTAAATGCATTTTCATCGGCGAACACAGATGACCAGCCGGCTTTGGCCAACTAAATATGGGAACTGATCCGACCACCAAAGTTGGCATTGTGGAGGATAACGCCACCTTGCGTCAGTGCCTGGCCAGGCTCATTGACAATGCGCCCGGCCTGCATTGCGTTTGCGCCTGTTCCTCGGCGGAGGAGGCGTTGGTTGAAATCCCGCTCCATCGTCCAGACGTGGTACTGATGGATATTCATCTGCCCGGCGAATCAGGCATCGCCTGCACCGCGCGCTTGCGCGAGCTGCTGCCCAACCTGCAAGTGATCATGTTGACGGTGTACAAGGACATCAAAATGATCTTTGAGGCGCTCAAGGCGGGCGCTTGCGGTTATGTGCTCAAACGGTCGGACGAAAAGGAGATTCTCGAAGCCATCACCGAAGTGCGCTCCGGCGGCGCGCCGATGACCAGCGAAGTGGCGCGCATGCTAGTGCGATCGTTTCACCATTCGGCGGCTCCGGCAAATTCGTCCGGCGCTGAAGGCCAATTGACGGAGCGCGAACTGGAAGTGCTGTCGCTGGTCGCCAAGGGGCTTTCCAACAAGGAAATTGGCGCCCGGCTGCACATTAGTGACGCCACCGTGGCCCGACATTTGGTGAATGTCTTTGGCAAACTGCACGTTCGCTGCCGGACGGAGGCGGCCGCGAGGTATCTTCAGTCCAGTTCTTCCTCCCAATTCTCCAGCCGGCAGTCTGTTTCTGGAGGTTAATTTTGCTTCAGTGACAATACCAGGACTGCAATGCCGACTTTCGGTGTGGCAACGGTTCGTGAAACTGCGATGCCTCCCTCATTTTTGTCATGATCTCGGTGCGGTATTGTTGCTGGTAAAAACAAACACCCGGCGGGGTTTCATCTCGGGCAATCGCCACACGGCAAGTCCTGATTCATGAGTCACCCCGATGCCTCACTCAACTAGTGCTTAATTGCGTTGACAAGCGATATAATATGTGCCAGCTTGAAGCATGTCCAGAGCCGCCCGCCCGATCA
>Ga0316217_10002258_pt1 | contig 23471 bp, 10 predicted proteins | sample 1anoAmetaG_FD_203633 | JGI IMG/M metagenome (GOLD analysis project Ga0316217, IMG submission 203633) | Freshwater microbial communities from Trout Bog Lake, Wisconsin, USA - 1anoA | ecosystem: Environmental > Aquatic > Freshwater > Lake > Hypolimnion/Profundal zone | place: USA: Wisconsin...
ATATCGCCCATTCTGCGGTCGCTGATAAGGGAGTTTGCACTTGCTCACCCCTACATTCCCTGCTGACGGGCGTTTGTGCAAACGTCAACAGTTCATCCGCCGGCAGCACCCATGGCTTCTGCCATGGCCGACGTGCCGGTTTACGCAGCGGAGGCACGATACGTGAGATGGAACTTTATGCATATGTTCTGGAATCTATGGAGTGCGGTGTCGTGAAGAACGCTGCCATTGAAGGGGAAATACCCGGGGTTGGCGGGGCGAATTCAGGCCAATAGCCCCCGCAGCCACGGAAATCAGACCCGCCAGACGGGCCTCCCAGACCACAAAAACCACCCTCAATCCCCGGTCATTCGGCACCCCGAAAAGCCTGGATAGCCCAGCGACCTTTCGTACGGGTTGAGCCAAGCGCAGTGCGCACCCATATTGACACCTTCTTTCGGTCCCTGGCGGAAGACCAGGCCGAGCGGGCCATCGGCGTGGTTCTTTCGGGCGCAGGCAGCGATGGGACGCTGGGCCTCAAGGCCATCAAGGAACATGGCGGCATCACGATGGTGCAGTCTCCGGCCTCGGCCAAATACGACAGTATGCCGCTGAGTGCCATTGCCACGGGGTTGTTAGACTTCACGGTGCCTGTCGCCGAGCTGCCCGCCAAGTTAGTCGAGCACGCCGAGTACCTGGCGAATCCAAACCCCGCTTCGTCCTCACGGATCATGGCTGCCAGAACTGGAGCAATTATCCGTTTCCGGGCCTTCACGGGTCGTGTTTTGATACCAGAGCATGCTCACGTTATTCCTTCGTGATTATTTAATTACGGGTATTTGTTCATATTTTCGGTCACCCACGCTCCGCAACCGATCGATCGCAAAGCGCCCGCGTCATACCGCGCCGCATGGCCATCCCAGAACAGCAGGTTGGCGCCCTGGTTATGCCGCAGGTGGATCGCACTAGCATAAGTGCTGTTTTCGCCTCCTGACCAGGTCGCTACCGAGATCATGTCCGGTTGGGAATACGGAACGGCACCAAAGGTGACGTTGGGGTACACCGAATCAGCGAACATGACCCCGGTGCCTGGGGCCTCGGCGCGGGATAACGATAGAAAGCGAATCTTGCCCAGCGAGGCGTCCATGAAATACGGATCGCCATTCGCCGCGGCCGTGGCATCGCGATATCCCAGCTGCCACGGCACAAACTTCGTCTGCGGCAAAGCGGTAGGCCCCGGCCAAGGCGGGGAAAAAGGACCCGGGGCATCACTGTTCATGCCATAGGCCCAGGGGTATTCGCCGTGCGCGGGAAAAAGCCCCGGGCCCCAGAAGGGGCAGGCCAGCAGGTTGGGATTGTTGCAGTAGACCGACGAAATAGGGTACGCCGACGTCCACGGCGGACCTTGGGAGTCCCCGCCCAGCAAAAAATTCTGCCAGCCTCCCCAGGTGCCGTTCCAGAGGAGGTTGTAACCAATCCATCCCTCGAACTCAGTGGCATACTCCGATTCGAGCAGGTAGACCTGCTGCAGATTGGAGGCACATCGGACCGCCTTGGCCGCATTCCGGGCCTTATTCAGGGCCGGCAGCAGCAAGGCGATTAACAGTACCATGATCGCCACGACCACCAGCAATTCGACCAAGGTAAAGCCCACGCGAAATCCGCGGCCCAAACTTCTGCCATCCATCATCGCTATTTCCTCGGTATCTTGGTTTCGCCTGTCCAACATACCTCACCTCGTTAAAAAGACTCCGGGCCGGACGTCGATGGTCCAGCCCTGGAGTAGCGTCACGGCAAGTGGTGTCCCGTCACTTGCCGGACGCCGCAGCAGATCCGCTCTAGCCGTTGCGCCGACGTCGCCCCAGCAGGGTCGCAGCGCCCAGGCCCAGCAAAGCCAGGCTGGCCGGTTCAGGCACGGCGACGGGCGCATCTAAAGCATTCAAAGCATTGACGTAGGCGGCGCCAAACCACTGGGTGTGGAGGGCGATCTCGCCGGCGGCTGATGTGGCACCGCTTTGATGGAGGTAGTTGTTGTCGATGATGGCGTAGTCTTGGACGGTGGGTGCGAGGCCGGTTTGGGCGAAGTCGCCGTGGGTCCAGCCGGTGAGGCCGAAGAGGTAGCCGAGGTTGAGTGCGAGGTAATCGGCGGCGGTGATGCGGCCGTCGAGGTTGGCGTCGCCGGCGTAGGTGTAGACGCCGACGAGGTCGTCGGGCTGGATGGTGGCGTCGTCGAGTTGGTTGTCGGTTTTTCCTAGGGCGATGTATTCGCGTCCGGTGAGGAGTGCGATGGCGGCGGTGGGAGTGCCGCCGTTGTTGTCGGGGAGGATGGTGGAGGTGATGACGGCGCTGCGGAAGGCGGAGAGGTGGGAGGCGGCGCGGGGTACGAGGAGGTCGTGGTTGGTGAGGTCGAGGGTGCCGGCGGTGAGGGTGAGGTTGTTGAGAGTTTCGAGTATGTGGTTGCTGGTGCCGGCGGTGAATTGCAGCGTGCCGCCATTGAGCGTCACGGCCGCCGATGTACCGCCCAGGGCGGCGGTGCCGTTGACGGCCAGGGTGCCGGCGTTGATGGTGGTGCCGCCGGAGTAGGTGTTGGTGTTTTGTAGAATCAGCGTACCGGAGCCGCTCTTGGTGAGCGAGCCTGTGAGAATGCCGCCGCCGCTAAACGTGTAGGTGTTTGTGCTGTTGACCGTGACGGAGCCGGGGGAGACCCCACCGGCGGCGATGGAATTGTTGTACTGCCCGGGATTGTGGCTGTCGTCGAAGGTCACGTTGTTGCCGGTCTGAAAGGTCACCGCGCCCGTGCCCGGTGGGTTGACGAAGTTTGCCGTCGTGGTGTCCCAGTTGCCGTTGCTGGCCGAACCGGTAAAGAACACGTTGGCCGGGGCCGCCATGATGGCGAAGTCCTTGTATGTCGAGTTGGTGAACGTGCCTGTCGAGGTGAACATGCTGTCGACCGAATCGACGGTTCCGGGAATGCTAATCCAGTTGCTGCCGTTGTAGCCGTATAACGAAGGGGTCAGCCCCTTGGCGGCAACCTGATCGTAACGGAACGTGAGGGCCAAGCCGGGATTGTTGTTGATGTTGTTGGAACTGTAGATCCAAAGACCGATCGGGGTTCCGGCAAGCGAAGCGGTGGAGGGCGCGGCGGCTGCGTTGCCAGACATTAGGCTCATGCTGACGCTGGCGAAGAGAGTTGATGGCTGAATGCTGAAATCAAGCTCAACGCTGTTGACCAACCGGGCCAGGCTCGATGGCCCGCTGGCGGGAACTCCACCCCAGAAGTATTGCGTTGTGCCGCTGGCCATGTTGACACTGGCCAGCTTGAGCTGGCCCTGATTCTGGGCGTACCAGCCGTTGGTTCCGGTCCCCGCGGTGTTGTCAATCGTGTTGGCAACGCTGTACACGGAGGAAAAATCCAGTATGCCGCCGTTGGCGGTCACCTGTCCGTTGTTAGTGAACACGGTTCCGGTAGAACCGCTGGCGAACTGCACCGTGCCGAATCCGGAAAGTGCACCGCTTCCATCAGCGTATTTGCGGACGGTCAGCTTGGATATAACACCGCCGTCGACTTTCACCGTACCACCGGCGATGGTGAAGGTGCCGGTGCCGTGGTTCCCGATGACATCCTCAACATTCGAGGCGGGCCTGAAAGTGCCCGATCCAAGGCTGTAAGTGCCGGTGCCACTATGCTGATTACCCAGAATCAACGTGCTGCAGGTGACACTGGCCGAGGCGCTTTGGGTAAACGAGCCAGTGCCGGCATCGCCGATCGTCAAGCCGTTTGTGTTTTGATTGAGGGTTCCGCCGCTTATGGTGTAGCTACCGTTTGAGCCTGCCTGGGAACCAATAACCACGGCGCGAGCGGTTGTCAGTGTCGCACCGGTCTGCGTCACGACACCGGTGCCTTGATAGCCAACAAACAAGCTGTTGCTGTTGCCGTCAAAGCCGGTGATGTTGAATGCTCCGCTACCGGACAAAATGATCGAGCCATTGCCGGTCGAGGCGTTGCCCAGAGTCACGTAATTGGCATTGACGGTAGCCGAGCCGCTCTGGGAGAACGTTCCCGTACCGGCATCGCCAACCAGGTTCGGGTTGCCACTGTATTGGATCGTCAGGGTGCCGCCGCTTATGCTGTACGTTCCGTTGCTGTTGGCCAGCAATCCGAGGTCGATGCCGTATTTGGATTGCATCGTACCGCCCGTCTGCATGACGGCGCCGGTTCCCGCGTTGCCAACCACCAAGCCGAAGCTGTTATTGTGGACGCCGTAGGAGCCGTTGATCTGACAGGTCCCGTTGCCGGACAGATTGATCGAGCCGTTGCCGGTCGAGGCGTTGCCCAGAGTCACGTAGCAGTTGAAGGTCGCGCCCTTGCCATCGGTATTGCTTTGGGTGAACGTGCCCGTGCCGGCGTCGCCGATGATTGTTGGGTCGTAATATGCGGTCGCGTTGAGGCTACCGCCGCTGAGGCTGTAGGTTCCGTTGCTGTTGGCCCGCAAGCCGATGTCGATGCCCCTATTGCATTGCATCGTCGCGCCTGTCTGCGTGACGGCACCGGTTCCCAAGTTGCCAACCACTAGGCCGTAGTTGTTGCCGTTGACGCTGTAAGCACCTTTGATCAAGCACGTTCCGTTGCCGGACAAATTGAGTGAGCCGTTGCCGGTCGAGGCGTTGCCGAGAGCCACGTAGTTGGTAAAGGTCGCGCCATTGTTGTCGGTATTGCTTTGGGTGAACGTGCCCGTGCCGGCGTCGCCGATGATTGCTGGGTTGTACTGCGCGGTCGCGTTGAGAATACCGCCGCTGAGCATGTACGTGCCGCTCGATCCCTGGAGATGTCCGACTTCAAATGCGTAGGTATTGATCGTCACGGTTCCAGCGGTTTGCGTGAAGGAGGCGGTGCCGGCGTCGGCGATATCCAGGCCGATGTTATTGTTACTGCCACCGGTGGTCAGACTGCCGCTGTCCAACTCCACGTAGCCGGTGTTGGAGGCGCTGGTGGAGCCGAGGAAAAGGGTATTGCAGGCGGCACTCGTGCCGCTGTTGATGAGTACTGGGGTTAGCGCACTGCTGCCGGCGTTGATCACAGCATTGGTGCCGGAGGTTGGCACAGCAGCGGGGGACGTCCAGTTGGCGGGGTTATACCAGTTGTAGTCATTGCCGCCGTTGGTCCACGTCTGTCCCAATGCCGTACTGACCAAGCTCATGCTGCCAAGAAAAGCCGCCAGATGGATTGGCCGCCGAAATTGCTTCGAACCGCACATAACTCCTCCCGAAAAGAGAAAAGAAATAATGTTGCCTAGCCAACGCCCGGCCAACCGTTTTCGATATCGACCACTGATTTGCCTTTCATATCGATATCGTTTCAGTGAGTATGACACCGTCCCGAGAAAGGTCAAGAAAAATCATTATTTTTTAGAATCCACTTCTCGTGGACGATTTATCGATGATGGTATCGTTTGGGGCTTGGCCCAGATGCGGCCGATAATCTATTATCACGCAACCCTCTTTGCCTAATCGCAGAGGATATGACTTGACGCCCCAAATAACATCGATATAGTATTTCCATGCCATGGGGTATTGTCAACAGCAAATACTTGAAGCTCGCACAGCACTTTCAGCGAGAGATTAGCTGCCTGCGCCCGGGCGACGCGTTACCGACGATCGGTGAGCTCAAAAGTTCCATCGGGGTATCCTAAGCCATGGTGGGACGGGCGCTTGATCGTCTGTGTTGCATTGGTCTAATCGTCCGCCCGACGGTCAGTTTCGTCCGGTGGTGGCGGCCCGTGCCGACCCGGCCAAGCACCACATGTCCCTGATCCGACCTGATTTCCTGACCCGGCAAAGCCAATGGGTGAGCCAAGTGTAAACGTCGCGGGCCATTCGGTACTTTTATGAAAGGCAAAAAATGGGCTTGTGCAGATACATCATGCTGGCCGCCCTCACTCTCACCCTCACGCCGCCGCTGTCGGCGGCGGTCAAGGTGGACTGGCTGTTCCGGGACAAGATGGTGCTGCAGCGCGAGGTGCGGGCGCCGGTCTGGGGCACGGCCGATCGCGGCGAGCGGGTGACAGTCACTTTTGCCGAGCAAACTCAGACGGCTGTGGCGGATCAGAATGGCGAGTGGATGGTGCGGCTCGACCCGATGCCTGCCTGCGCCGAAGGACGGACCATGGTGATCCGCGGCCGCGAAGGGGAGTACAAGTTCGAGGACATCCTGGTGGGGGACGTGTGGTTCTGCTCGGGACAATCCAATATGTCGAAGGGAATCCAGGATGCGCTGAATCCTGAAAAGGAGTTGGCGGACAGCGACTATCCCCAACTGCGTCTCTTCGGCGTCGCCGGATTCGAGCCACTGCGCCCGCCGACTCGCGTCGTCCCGCAACACTCCGGATGGTGTGCTTCCAATCCGAAGGAACGCGGCATGGGGTACTACTCGGCGGTAGCTTTCTTCTTCGGTCGCAAACTGCACAAGGAACTGGGTGTCCCCGTCGGTCTGATCGGCGCGTCCCTGGGCGGCTCGATGGCCGAGGCGTGGATTAGTCGCGAGGCTCAAGTCCATGATCCGCAGCTCAAGAATTATGTGCATGCCTGGGACTGGCTGGACGCCCGCATGCGGATCGATCCGACCGCGAACCATGATCGGCCCGCCCACTTCCTCGACCCGCAGGGCAACCGCATCGAGACCCGGGCATACTGCGAAAGGTTCCGCGACTGGTCCGACCCGATCAAGAAGACCGGAATCGACGGGCCGGTGTCGGCGGAGTTTCCACTGGAGTTTTACAGGTTTTCATGGCAACTGAATCCGCCCACGCCCAACTCGATGGATCGGCCGGGTGTTTGCTTCAACAGCTTGATATCGCCCATCCTGCAGTACGGTATTAAGGGGGTCATTTGGTATCAAGGCGAGGCCAACGCCGTAGCACGCGACCCGCGGAATTACAGCCACGTTATGGAAGTGCTTATCCAGGACTGGCGCCGGAACTGGGGCATGGGAGACTTCCCTTTCCTGATCGTGCAGCTTCCCAACTTTTCCGACCCCAATAAGACGCTGGGCGACGGCGACTGGGCCATTTTGCGCGAGCAGCAAATGCTGGCCGCCAAGAGAATTTCCAATGTCGGATACGTAGTGACTCAAGATACCGTCGTTCATGGCCAAGGCGACGTGTGGCACCCGGCCAACAAAAGGCCCGTCGGCGAACGCCTGGCCCTGTTGGCGCTCCACCAGGTCTATGGACGCAAAGACGTGGCCTGCTCCGGGCCAATCTACAAGAGCATGGCCATCGAAAAGGATCGGATTCGATTGGCGTTCGATCAAGTTAGCACTCGTCTGATCGCCCCGCCCGCTGATGCCTTTGCCCAGTGTTCAGAATCCCCCGATTCGCAACTGAAAGGATTCATGATCGCCGGCGAAGATCGCAAGTGGACCTGGGCCGACGCCAAGATCGACGGCGATACCGTGCTCGTCTGGAGCAAATCCCTGGCCGCGCCCGTGGCGGTCCGCTACGCGTGGTCCAACTTCGGCATCGGCAACCTTTTCGGCACAGATCACCTGCCCGCCGGTCCCTTCCGCACGGATGACTGGCCCCTGAAGGTGGAGTTGATGAAGTAAATCCGTGGAGTGTCGCTACGGGATCATCCGCCGTCCATCTGGGAAGGGTTGATTTGCAATGCATATCATTGACTGGCTACTTATGTTTTCTCCGCTGGCGATCGTGGCGGGAATTGCTCTTTACGCTCGGCGCTATGTGAAGAGCGTGGCGGGTTTCATGTCAGGCGGACGACTGGCGGGGCGTTATCTGCTCTGCACCGCCGGCAGCGAGATGATCGCAGGGTCCGTGCTGCTGGTGGCGTCCTACGAGCAATTTCGCGTAGGCGGGTTCGCGGTCAATTGGTGGGGGCTGTTTCAGGGACCGTTAATGCTGATTATCGCCGTCAGCGGTTTCATCGGCTACCGCTTCCGCCAGACCCGGGCCATGACGCTGGGGCAGTTCTTTGAAATGCGCTACAGCCGCAGGTTTCGCCTTTTTGCCGGCTGGCTGGGATTTCTCGCCGGGCTCATGAACTATGGCGTGATTCCGGCTGTGGGCGCCAGGTTCTTCGTCTATTTTCTTGGCATGCCGGAGCAGATCAGCCTCTTCCATTACCACCTGCAAACCTGTTTGGTGGTGATGATCTGCCTGGTGACGATCTCGGTTCTCCTGAGCACATCCGGCGGGCAGGTGACCATCCTCCTCGTGAATTGCTGCGAAGGGATGATCTCCAGCCTCTTCTATGTGGTGATCGCCATCGCCATCGTCTGCACCGTTTCCTGGGCGCAGATGAGCCAGGTTCTGACGCACGGGTCCGCGGGCCAGTCACTGATCAATCCCTTCGACACCGGGCATACGAAGGATTTCAACATGTGGTACGTGCTGATGCTCATGGCGATGAACATCTACGGCATCAACGCCTGGCAGAACGCCAGCGCCATGAAGTCTTCGGCCATCACGCCCCACGACGGCCGCATGGCCGGCATCCTGTGGAACTGGCGCTGCTATGCGTATTACACGATGCTTACCGTGCTGGGCCTGGGGGCCCTGACCGTCCTGCAGCATGTGGATTACGCCGCGCAGGCGGCGGCGGTTCAGGACTCCGTGAGCCACATCAGCAATCCGCATGTCGCGAAACAGATGGTGGGGCCGATCGCGCTGTCCCATCTGCTACCGCCGATTATCAAGGGGATGCTGTGCTGCGTATTCCTGATGGGCGACATTTCGGCCAATGCCATGCACCTGCATTCCTGGGGCTCGATCTTCATTCAGGACGCCATCGTCCCCTTGCGCAAAACCCCGCTCAGCACGCGCGGGCATCTCCTGCTGCTGCGGTTGGCCATCATCAGCGTGGCGATTTTTGCCATCTTCTTCGGCAGCTTCGTGACGAACATTGGCGAGCTTTACATGTGGTGGGGCATCACCCAGGGAGTTTACGTGAGCGGCGCGGGCATCGTCATCATCGGCGGCTTGTACTGGTCGCGCGGAACAGCCCCGGCCGCGTGGATCAGCATGATCCTGGGCGGGTGCCTTGCCCTTGGCGGCATTCTCCTGCGTGAATATTGGGTGGGCTTCTGCAACACGCTGCTTCCCAACCTGGGGATGGCCTTCCTCGGCAGCTCTCTCCGTGGGCAATGGAGGGACTTCCCTCTCAACGGAATACAGGTGGCATTCTACACCGCGATGATCGTGGTGATTGCATATGCGATTGTCGCGGTGATGACCTGTCGTCAGCCGCACAACATGGACCAGCTCCTTCACCGCGGCCGGTATGCCGTCGAAGCCGAGGAATCGAGCAGCGCCGCTGCGAAGAAGAAGCGCGTCCCGTTCCTTTTCCGTCTGCAAGGCATCGACGAGCACTTCACTCTCGGCGACAAATGGATCGCCCTGGGGGCCATGGGCATGAGCCTGCTATGGCTGGGAATATTCATCGTCGGCACCGTGTGGAATCTGTGGCATCCCATCTGCGTTCTCGTCGGACTGGGCGGCACCGGTTGGGATTGCGCTCGCCCATGGTCCGATGATGTTTGGCTCCACTATTCCCACATCATGTGCGTGTGGTTCCCGCTGATCCTGGGCGTTCTGACAACCATCTGGTTCACCATCGGATGTACCAAGGACATGCGGATTTTTTTCCGCCGCTTGAAGGAGGAAAAGGTGGATGCCCACGATGACGGAACTGTCAGTACGGACGAACAAATGCGGGGCAAGGCCGTGGCTCTGGCACCAGCGGCCTTGGACGGATCTGTTGCCGCAGACTGACACGATAACGGGAAACGCTGGCTCCGATGAAACGGCAAGGCGCGAAATGCTGGAACCTCTGAACGTGGAGCAACGCATGATGGAACTCCTGCCCGCTATTGTTTTGCCGATTCTTCTCTGTGCGGTCATTGCCTGCGGCAGCGAACCGGGCTTGCCTCTCGCTGGGGCCACTGAAAAGACACCCTCGCGGGCGCACTATTTCAGCTGGATCAATCAGCTGGACAGCGGGCCGACCGAAAGCCAAACCTTAGCCAATATCGCATTCTTCAAATACCTTAAAGATGAATTCGGCATGCAGCTCGACATCTACGCCTGGGACGAGGGCGCCTTGGACCACGGGCGTGGCCACGAGACGCTGGATTCGCCGCGTTTCCGCAAGCTCTTTCCGAACGGGTTCGATCGGTGCGTGGAAACGGCACGGGCCGGCGGTATTCGCTTGGGCATCTGGGGCGGCCCGGACGGATTCGGCAACACGCCCGAGGAAGAGAAGGCCCGCATCGCCATGTACGTCAAGTTCTGCCGGGATTACCAATTCGCCGTCTTCAAGTTCGACGGCGTGGGCGGCGACCTCCGCACCGAAAAGCAGGACGCCTTTGCGCGGATGATGACCGAATGCCGGCAGTACTGCCCGGACCTTATCCTGCTCAACCACCGCCTCAATCTTGGCAAGGCCATGCCGCACGCCACCACTTCACTCTGGGAGGGTCAGGAGACCTACGTGGACGTGAAGATGTCCAACAGCGGCACCGGAACGCACAACCGTATCGGGAATCTTGCACGCGGGTTGCCCCCCCAATTGACCCGGCTGGTCGAGGACCACGGCGTGTGCCTTTCGTCGTGCCTGGACTACTGGGATGACGACCTCATCCTGCAGGCCTTCAACCGCTGCATGATCCTGGCTCCGGAGATCTACGGTGACCCGTGGTTCCTGAGTGATGAGGAACTGCCGCGGCTGGCGCGCCTCTTTAACCTGCACCGGCACTACCGCGACATTCTCGTGGAAGGCATGGAGTTGCCGGAAGCGCAGTACGGCCCGAAGGCGGTATCGCGCGGCAGCGATGCCACACGGTTTCTCACCCTGCGCAACCTGACATGGAACCCGGTGAAGTACAAAGTCCGCCTTGACAAATCCATCGGGCTCGCACTGCCAGGGGACGTCACGCTACGCCAATTCCACCCGGAGGAGAAGGATCTCGGGACCTTCCCCGACGGAAGCGAGGTCGAGGTGGCGGTGGCGCCGTTTCGCGCCTGCCTGCTCATGGCGACGGTGAAGCCGATTGCGGAGGTGGGTGTCACAGGCGTTGCCTACGAGGTGGTCCGAGACCTTCCGGGCAAGCCCGTGCTGCTCAAACTGCTCGGGTCGCCGGGAAGCCGGGCCGAGGTGAAACTCTGTCCCGGATCTCCGGTATTTGCCGATGCCAAGCTCGACGGCCAGCCAGCGTCCGCCCTGGCGCAAGGCCAGGCGGTCACGGTGGAGTTTCCAGGTATTCCCTTGAAGGAGCCCTGGCACCGCAAGCTCGGCGCTCTTGAGCCCGTGCCGGTTCCCGCCGATTCCGAGGCGCTCTTCGAGGCCACCTGCTTTTCCTCCGATAATGACACGCTGGCCTGCCGCGCGGTGGCGCGCTCGGGCCCGACCCGCATCCCCGCGGTCCAGGCGGCCCGCGACGCTTTCTTCAAGGCCCCGCTCTTCCTCGATCGCGGCGTGTGGTGCGGGTTCCTGTTCGACGGCGATCCCAAGACGTATTTCCGGAACACGGGCGCCGACAACGTGATCCGGTCTGATGACTGTCTCCTGCGGATCGACTTTGGCGCGCCGATCCAGATCGACCGTCTGCAGGTGACGGCGGAGGGATCTGATGCCAAGCCCACGCCGGCACAGGTGTCAGCCGACCTGGCCCATTGGACCACAGTGGAGACCAAGCACGAGGGCAAGAGCCTGATCCTGTCGATCCCCCCGGCGAAGCCGGTGCGCTATGTGCGCCTGTTCCCGGGTGATTGGCGACTCAACGAGGTGGAGGGTTCGCTGGGGGGGAGCAGGATCGACCGGGCGAAATGGAAGGCCTCGAATCTCTTCTGGAACTACTCAAAGGTCGCGGCGACGGCCGCCTGGTCGGCCACTTACACGCTGCCGGAGGTGCCCCCAGGGAGCTATCTGTGTGTGGCCCTGGAAGGCCGGCATGGACGCGAAGGCGCCTACGCGGCGGCACGCGTTGACGGCCGACTGGTGGGGGCTCCGAACCGCGCCCCCTCGATGCTTTACAATCAATGGGAGACCAGCGGCGGTCAGACGGACCGCAACTACACCTATTTTATCCCCCTCACGGCCGATATGGCAGGCAAACCGGTCGACGTCGTGGTGCTTACGCTCCGAAAAGGTGTCAACGAATACAAACCCCAGACGTGGATCACCGCCTATCCGGCGCCCCATGTCACACGAATGCTTGAACTGCAGTCTGTCGCAAAGTGAACGAAACGATGGCGATTTGCCATGATTGGAATAACTTCGGCATCCCCAACCTCAATGGCAAGAACGGTCGCGCCCTCGGCACTCTCCCTGCGGAGATGATTGAAATACCACTGCTCACCGGAGAACGCAATGCATGCTTTTGGCCTCGTAGTTAAGGTATTGGGTGTGGCCCTGCTCCTGGGTCTGCTGCTGGAAGCGTGCCACCATGGGCAGGCCCAACACGCCGGGCAGCCGCTGACAATTAACGGCGGATTCGAGTCCGGCACGCTCGCAGGCTGGACCACCGTCGGCGATGTTGTCGTTGTCGCCGAGGGTGCTTTCCAGAGCAAACAGGCGTTGCGACTGTCCCGCTCTGGCGACAATCTGGTCGCCACCTCCGCCACCAGCGTTCCCTTTCCTCTCACGCCCGGCGAGTATGAGGTCCGATGCGCCCTGCGCAGCGATCTGTATGCCCAGGACATGTCGTTCAACGTGGCGGTGCAGATTCGCTTTGAAAACGCCGCTGGCAAGGCCATCCAGAGTCTGGAGGTCGCCACCGCTCAGGGAAAATCCGCCTGGAAGCCGATCGCCAAACGCTGTACCGCACCTGCCGGAACCACCCGCGGACAACTGATCGTCGAACTCAACAAGACCTTCGGCCAAGCCTGGCTCGATGCGGTGGCAGTCACACCGGCACAGAGTTCGTCCGAGCTTTCCCGCCGGGTCAAGTTCAGTTCAGCCTACCTCGGCAACATGCTGTACCCTGAAGATCGCGTGCGCCTGAGCACGGACGTGCGCACGCCGCAGCGTCTGACTCCCGAAGCCAGACACATCCAATGGGACGTGCGCGACTACTGGAACGCGCCGCTGTGCCCGCCGCGTGCGGCAACACTCGTTGAAAAGGGCCAGGCTTCCGATGCCACCTGGGAATACCAGGCCACGCTTGATGCCTCTGACCTGCCATTGAAGGTTGGGCCATACTACGAACTGCACACACTCTTGAAGGTGGTCGGATGCCCACCGGCGGAGGACAGCACTTCTTTCGCCATCCTGCCCGAATCCTCCGCCACCGCCGCCGACCCGCTACAACTACCGTTCGGCACGCACACTTGGGACGCACGCCTGTCGGAGTACTTTGCGCTCTCCGCCCGCATGGGGTTGCGGCGCTGCATGATCTTCTGGAGCTGGCCTGCCCAACCGCCTTACACTCCCGACTTCAAGGGGTGGGAGCTGGATTGCCGCATCAACACGCCCAAGCGCTTTGGCCTGCATCCTTTCGCCATGGTTTATCCTGCCTTTGACATCGAACGCGGCGACTCCAAGCACACGGATGAATCCCTGCGCCAAGGCCTGCGGCAAACCATTGAAATGTACAAGAAGGATGGGCTTTGGGGATTCCAGATTGGTAACGAGCCGCCGCAATGGAGCCCCAAAATGGTCCAACGCGATGTGGAGATCTACCGCGTGCAGTACGAGGCTATCAAAAAAACCGATCCGGACATCGTCGTGATCGGCTCGGCGATCGGGCCCAACGAGGACTTCTTCAAACTTGGAGTCCAGAACTATTGCGATGCCGTCAACATCCACGGTTACGGCGACCTGGGGGAGCAGCGACGCAACATGCGCAAGTATCGCGACCTTTTCGCTAAGTACGGCGGCGCCAAACCGATTTATGCCACCGAAATCGGTTCGATGAGCCAGGGGCTCACCCGCCACGAGATCGCTTGTGACATCATCCGCAAAGCCGCCACGTTCTTCGCCGACGGGGGCCGCTTCTTCACCTGGTTCGCGGTGACCTATCCCGACAAGGAAGGCACACGCCGCGGTTCGTACGGCGATTCCATGGATCTCTTCAGCGGCTACCTGGAACAATACAACCCGCGGCTCGATGCCATCGGTTATTTCCACTTCGTCGATCTGATGGGGGTGAAACGCTTCGTGCAGGAGGCCAACTACGCCGACGGCACCGACGCGATCCTCTTTCGCGATGCCCAGGACAACTGTCTGCAAGTGCTCTGGAATCTTAATGGCCCCGCCAGCGATGTCATCGTGCCGCTCCCGGACGTGCATGAGGTGCTGGTTCGGCACATCGATGGCACCGGTGTGCGATTGGATGCCGCCGGCGCAGGCGTTCTGCTGCATATCGGCTCCGAACCGGTAATGCTGGCCTACCACCAGGCGGCCCAGACTCTGCCGGCTCAATTAGGGAATGCGCCTATCCGGCTGGCAGCACCTCCGCCAGATCTGATCCAGGGCGGAACCGCCACCGTCGCGTTCGATCTAGGGAAGGATTCCGGCACGATGGATCTGGTCGCCCCGCCTCTCTGGCCGGTGGACAAAGATGAGCAATCGCTGCCGGAGGGCGCCAAGCGCGTGAGCTTCCACATCACGGTACCGGCCTCTTCGCCGGCGCGTGCCGGGCGCGTGGCGGCCCTCCTGCACGATGTTAACGGGCGAGCCTTCGGAGAACTGCTGCTGACCATCCCGGTGAAAGGGCGGATTACCTGCGAACTCCAACCCCTGGCGGCGATGGCGGTCGGTAAGGCCGGGGTGCGTTTGACGCTGCACAACAACGCCACGGAACCGCAACCGGTGAGCTGGAACGTCGAGCTGTTGGGCGAAACCCCGATGCGCGGCGGTGAATTCGACCATAGCCACGCAGGCACCGCCGAAGCCTATTTCGCCGAGGTGCCCCAAGGGCAAACCACTTTGCTGGCGGGCGAGGAACGGCATATCGACCTGGCTCTATCCGGGGTGCAACCGCTGTCTCTTTATGATGTGCGCGGACAAGTCAGCGACAGCGCCGGCAAGACAGCCCAACACCGGCGTTTCATGGGCGGTTTTGCAGGAGTCCCCAAAGCCCACGCGCCCATTCAGGTCGATGGCACGCTGCGCGAAGCTGACTGGGCGCGTGCCCCGGTGTTACGGATCGATGATATCCGGCAGTTCTTCACCTACGATCGCGCCACCGTCTGGAAGGGGCCGACTGATCTGAGTGCCAAGGTACGGTTTCTCTGGGATGACCGCTTCCTTTACCTGGCGGCGGAGGTCACCGACGACGTGTTCGTCAACTCCAAGTGCGACGAACATATCTGGTCAGGCGATGGGCTGCAGATGCTCGTGGACCCCTACCGCGACCAACCGGAGAAACTGGGACGATACGACTACTTTGCCGGCGTCGGCACCAAGGGGCCGCAGGTCTGGCGCAGTCTCTCGGCCCAGGCCCGCCTGCCCAGCGGACTGGCTTCGGAAATTCAGTTCATCGGCAAGCGTACCAACCCCGCCAATGGCGCCATGACCTACGAAATGGCCATCCCTTGGAGTTCCCTGGCTCCTTTCACCCCGACTCCCGGCCGCAATCTAGGGCTGGGCTTGATCGTCAACGAAGACGATGGCCCGGGTCGAACTTCATTTATCGGCTGGTTCGGCGGCGCGCATTCCAAAACCGTGAATCAGGTAGGTGACTTGATTCTGCTGGCGAATTGACAACGCCTGCAAGTTGGAGCCAGAGGACTGCGCGCCAAGCCCGTCCTGCAAAAGAAGAGATGTGTCTTTGTATTCAGTGGGGCGGTCCACACCGGCGCGGCCAAGAAGGTCAGTCGCGCAGCGTCCGCACCCAATCGTTAGGCCGCCGCGCGGTAATGATGTTTGATCAGGCCGGCGAACCACTCCCGGCCGCGCCCTTTTCCGATCGGGTCCGTGTCGTCTGCCAACTGCGGGTTAGGGCTTGCGGTTGGAAGGTGTGGCAAAACGTGTCACGCACGCCCCCAGAATTGCGAATCGCTGACTGGGCCGGTTTGTTCTTGACCCAGTGCTCGTTTCGTAGTATTTTATAACGCTATAGTTTTGTCGGTTAGACTACTACGTGTGTGCGCAAATGCCCAAGACCTTGGCCTCCACTAAGCATTTCCGACTGGCTCAACAACTGCGTGAGTATATCCAGCGTTCGTCAGTCGGGCATGTCCTGCCCACCGTCACCGAAATTATGACCCAGTACAACGTTTCGCAGGCTACGGTTGACCGTGCGTTCATCCGACTACGTCAGGAAGGTTTGGTCTCCCGGCCCACAGGTCGCCTGCGTTACGTGGTTGCGGAAAGCAGTGACCCGGCGACGGTGCGCATTGCGGTCATTCGACCGGATTACCCGTCGCCCACGTACGAGGAGCTTTCCCGGACCATCGTTGCGGCTGGCGGTTCCAAGAACTGGGCTTTCCAGCAAGTCAACTATCGCAGTCTAGAGGGACTCGATCTGCGTCGGGCAATTGGCGAAAACGATGCGGCCGTGCTGCTTCCCACCTCGGAACCGTTTCCCCAGCACTTGATCTCGTCGCTCCGTCGCCCGCGCCAGCCCGTAATCGTTATCCAGGAGCCGCCGCCGGGCCTGAGGGTTTCATCGGTGGCGATTGACGATGTGGCCATCGGTCAGAAAGCGGTCGATTACTTAGGGTCGTTGGGGCATCGCCGGATTCTCATCCTGCTCAACGAGCCGTCAAGCCCCTCGCGGAACCTGCGTTTTGACGGATGGCGCAACCAGATGCACGCCATCGGCCAGACCGACTACCAATCGCTCATCATCGATTGCGATCTGGAGCCTTTTGAAAACAGTATTATTGGCGCCTATACGTGCTTTAAGAAGTGGCTGGCCGACCCACATCCCGCGTTCACCGCAGTGTTCTGCCCTGCCTCGACGGGCGCGATGGCAGCGCTGCGGGCGCTGCGTGAACAGGGGGTTCGCGTACCCGAGGACGTCAGCGTGATCTCGCACGGCGGCGAGGAGCAGATTGGCCCCTTCCTGCATCCGGCTCTGACGGCGTTAGAAACCGATATGGTCCACTACGGCACAGTCTTGGTGAAGGAAATCGAACGGCAACTCAGTGACCCCTCCGCGCCAGTCCGCCAGGCAGTAATTCCGTCGCACCTGGTCCTTCGGGAATCTGTAGGTCCCGCCCCCAGCCACCTCTGATTCATTCCATCACTACCGTTGACTTTCTTGCCCGCGTGTTTTGGGACATGTGCTGGCCTATCGCTTGATTTTTCCTGGGCACGGGCGGACGGAGGCATGTGAGGGTGACAATGAAACTCGTCGCCGCCCTCATGGTGGGGGACCCCTGAAACCCCGCTACTCACGTGGGTCTTGGTACTTCATGCGTAGTTTATGGACATATACTTATTCTATACCACAGACCGATCAAACCGCGCTGTGCGAAGCTCGTTTTGGCAAAAGCAAAAATCTCGTTGACAGGCCAAGAACCGGCTGTACAATATCGATATAGTGTAGTGACCATCACATTCTGGAGGTGCGGAATGATCAAACTCCATGCGTGGCTCGGCGTCGCGGCGTTGCTGTTCTGTCAAAGTGTGTTTTCGCAACCACGCACCGTGCTGGCAGCGGAGCCGACGGTGCTGAGCCTCGGCGATTTCGAAAAAGGCGCCGACGGCTTTAACGGGGCGGTCAAGCAGGATACCAGTGAAGGCAAGATCGGAAACGCTTGCGCCAAGATGACCAACGAAAAAGACAAGGGGTGGGTGGAAGGGCGCAAGACCTTACCCGCCGACCTGATGTACGACTTCACCGAAATCCGCCTTTGGGCCAAATCCACCACGGCCAAGACGATCGCCATCCGCCTCGCCGACGCCACCGGGCAGAGCTTCCAGCATCGCTTGGGATTCAAGAATGATGGCCAATGGCAACAGCTGAAAATTGCTGACCTGTCGGCTTCGATGGAAGTTTGGGGCGGCGCCGGCGACAAGAAGTGGCATGGTCCCTGCAAGTCCATCGATCTGATTCTCGAAGGGGGCAACAATGAGGTCCAAGTGGATGGAATCGAGGCCGTCCTGGCGGATAAGCCGATCCCCGAACTTGCGGCCAAAGCCGAAGCCCTGGCCAAGGCCGAAAAAGTCATGATCGCTGATTTTGAAACCAATACCGATGGATTCTCCGGCACCATTGCTCAAGATGCCTCGATGGGGAAGATCGGCAAAGCGTCCGGGAAAATCGACAATCCCGGTGAAAAGTGGGTCGAGTGCGGCAAAAAGTTGGATTTGACCAAAGACATCGCCGAATTGCATTTCTGGGTTCGTTCCACCAATGCCACCAATATCGCCGTACGGCTGACGGATTCCACCGGCCAGGCTTTCCAACATCGTCCCGCGTTTGAGGCCGACGGCAACTGGCAACTGATCAAGCTGAGCGATTTTGCGCCCGGCATGGAGTCCTGGGGCGGCGCCGGTGACAAAAAGTGGCATGGCCCCTGTAAGTCGATCGATCTGATTGTTGAAACCAAGCATAGCACGGTTTGGGTGGATGGCATCGAAGCGATTATTGCCCCCTGATCCGGTCGCGTCATGACAACAATGAAGCGACGCGGGGAACGTTGGTCTTGAAGTACTCGCAGTTCATTGGCAGTGTTCGCCGCGTCCCCACCTTCGGAAGAGGCGGGGGCTGCAGGGGATGTCTTTCTGGCTGCTATTCTGGCATGGCGAAGCCGTTCATCCTAACAGCGTGCCCGCCGAGGGGCTGATCTTGGGTCGCTCCATCATCCTGCACAAATCTGCCGTGAAGACACATTGGAGACCACCGCATGACTTACCCGACCAAGGCCTCAGGTTTCGGCATCCTGTTTCTCCTGGCCCTTCTGCTCTCAGGCCTGACGCTGCCGCGTACCGCCAGTGCCGCAGAACCAACCGTGCTACATATCGCCACCATCGGTTTTGATGGCGCCGTGCAGCAGGATGCCACCGGCGGCAAGGACGGGAAAGCCTGTGCCACCTTGCAGAACGACAAAGCCAATGGTTGGGTCGAGGGGGGCAAGAATTTAGATGGCATCCGCAACGACTTCACCGAAATCCGCTTTGGGGCCAAATCCATCACTGCCAAGATGATCGCCGTCCGCCTGAAGGATGCCTCGGGCCAGGAGTTCCAGCACCGCCTGGGTGTTCTGAACAACGGTCAGTGGCAGCAACTCAAGATCACCGATATGGCCAACTCCATGGAATCATGGGGCGGCGCCAACGACAAGAAATGGCATGGCCCCTGCAAACGTATCGAATTCATCCTGGAGGGCGGAAAAAACCAGATCTCCATCGATGGCTTGGAAGCCGTTCTGGATTCCAAACGCCTCATCGCGCCCTTTGAGATCCTGGGCCAGACGCTGGGCAATGTCTTCCTGACCAACGAAGAGGTCGTGATTCCCATCGAGACCACCGGCGACACCGTCACTTGGCAGGTCACCGATTTCTGGGGAGCAGCACGCGGCTCGGGCCAGGAGAAGGTCGTCAACAGCAAGGCGCTCATCAAGCCCGCGCTGCAGCACAACGGCTATTACGTCATGCGTATCATCGCCAAGAAGGGCGAGCAAACGCTGGCGGACCAGTTCACCAGCCTGGCGGTGATTCCGCCCGTGGATTTCGCGACGCTGAAGAATAGTCCCTTTGGCGCCATGACCCACTTTGCCCAAGGTTGGGAAACCGACATCATGCCGTTACTGGTGAAAGCAGGCATCTCTTCGATCCGCGATGAGCAATACTGGGAACACATCGAGAGGGACAAAGGCAAGTTCGTCTTTCCCTCCCATTTCGAAGAGTATATGGCCGACGCCCAAAAGAGCGGCCTGGGCCTGATGTACTCGGCGACGTTCGGTAACTCCGCTTACACCGGCACTTGGGACGGAGCTCCCGCGACGCCCGAAGCCCGCGATGCCTACGCCAACTATGTGCTGCAGGTCCTGCAACATTATCCTCAACTCAAGACCGCGGAAATCTGGAACGAGTACAACGGCTCCTGGTGTGGCGGCGTGGCCTCCACCGATCGCCCCAAGTATTACGCCGAAATGATCAAGGTCGTCTATCCCAAGATCAAGGCCGCCCATCCGGACGTGCAGGTCGGCGGCTGCGCGACCGTATCGATCCCTATGCCCTATATCGAGGGAATCTTCAAACACGGTGGCCTGCCTTTCATGGATGCCGTCGTGATCCACCCCTACCGCGCTCAGCCCGAAGGCGTGGAGTCGGAAGTCGCCGACTTGCAGGCCCTGATCCGCAAATACAACAACGGCCAGGATAAGCCCATCTGGGTCACCGAAACCGGCGCCATGCCCAACCCCCAGGAATATGATTGGGAAAAAGGCAAGCACATGTGGGAAAAGGCCCGCGCCGCCACCGCCCGCTACCTGGTGCGGCAATATACGCTGCTCTATTCCACTGGCACCGTCGAGCGTATCTACTGGTATCTGACCCGCGACTACAATGAGTTCAAGCTCATGGGCCTTTTGCGCGACCCCAAGGATGCCGCCGGGCGCTATGCGGTCGCTGCCCCCTACGTGGCCATGGCCACGCTGATCCGCCAACTCCATGACACCAAGCCAGCCGGCCGGGCGCAGCTCAAGAGCAAGTTTACCTACGTGATGCAATTCAACGCAGGCCCCCAGCAGACACGTGTTTGCTGGGCCACGCAGCCGGCCCATATTTCCCTGAAGGTTTCGGCCCCCGTGACCGTGGTAGACATGATGGGCGATGCCGAGGTATTAACGCCCGTCGCCGGCTGGGTTTACCTCACTCTAACCGATGCTCCGGTTTACGTGAACGGTCCTGTGGAAGCGATCACCGAAGGCGGCCACTTCAACATTATGGCCGAGCAGACGACTGATATTCTCGACGACTGGGGGTTTGGCTACACGGTTGACGATCCGACCCTGGCCGGCACGCTTGAGGTCATGGGCAAGGCATTTCCCGTGGCCGGCAAAAATGCCCGGGTCATTATTCCCGGCCAGGACACCACCACGCCCCGGACTGACATGATCTGGTATCGCCTGCTGGTCGGTGGCAAGCCGGCGGGCGAGGGCGCCATCCGACTGAGCGTGATCGATCCGATCAACTTCCGGGAGCCCGCCAGTCTGCCGGCGGCGAACGTGTTGCGGCTCAACATCGCCAATGCCTCCAAGCATAAGGATTATGCGCTGACAGCGGTAAACTGGCAGATGGATCAAGCCCGGGGTTCAGAATCGTTGTCGGCCGCGCTGACCAACGCCACATACTCCATGATCGATTTGCCCATCGCGGCGCTTCAACCTTATCGCCCCTATGCCATCAAGGCCGAAGCATCATTTGGCACCGCCCGCTCGGTTTTGGTGCAAACAGGGCAAGCCTCCTACAACCCCTGCGTCCGGAAGGCTATCAGGATTAACGGCAGTTTTACAGACTGGGAAGGCATACCGGTGATCGATCTGAAAACTTGTGGGCACGCCATCAACGGCGGCGTCACCGGCAAGGCGCAGATCGCTTGGGATGACGCCAATCTTTACCTCACCGCCAAGGTCGCAGATTCCACCACCCTGCGGTTTGCACTGGCGCCGGCCTTCGCGGGAAAGTGGAGCGATGGTTCCGACCTGCGTGCCTGGTACGAATTCCAGGTTACGCCGGAGGGCAAGTTCAGCAGCATCCAGTCGCCCACAGGTGGGGAGAGCAGGGTCTCGGTGGCCGCCAAGGTTGTCGATGGCGAACTCGTCTACGAACTGGCTTTGCCCTGGAGCAGCGTGGGACCCATCAAAGCCGCACCTGGCGGCGCTTTCCGCATGTCACTGCTCTTGCAGAATGGCAACAACGCCGCGGAATGGGGTGGCGGCATCCTCAGCGAACATACGCCAGAGGCTTTCCGCCTCTGCCAGTTCCGAACCGTAGTGACCGCCGTTGCGGGTCCCCGAAGCGTGACCGTCCTGCCCCTGCCCCACCAAACCCTAGTGCAGTCCGCGGAGCAACCATTGGCCGACTCCAAGGACGATTACAGCAAAGAACAGGGGAAGAACAACTGGTACTACGGGTTATACGCGGGTAATGGCCAGGGCAAGGGGGATGGCCGCGCCCCCACCGGGCCCTATACCGACGATGATTTCGTCCCGATGACCCAGGTGCAAACGATGTGGGGCGAGAACTGGAAAGGGACAGCCGACTTCAACACCCAGACGTCCGACATGTTCCATCCTGGCGTGTGGGAGGGCAGACAGGTCTGGGCCGTGCGGCGTTGGAAGAGCACGATCACAGGCACGATCCGCATTATCGGCAGTTGGACACACGATCAGCAGGGCCATGGCGTTGGCGGGAAGATCCTGGTAGATGGGGTACTGGTTTACTCTACGCTCATAGGTGGCCCCAACTATCCTGGAGTAGGCAATTTTGATGTTGTCGTTCCGGTTAAGGAGAACTCCTTGATTGATATCGCCGTGACGCCGGGATCGGGGTTGGATGTCAGCTACGGCGTCACGGGGCTGAAAGCTAAGATCCTGTTGGTCAGTAGTGCCAAATAGTCACCGCGAAACTACTGGGATCTGGCTGGAATTCTGGTTCAGATCCCTGAGCGGGTTACAGGCTCATATCACAAGTGCTTGATACCGCGGTAATTGCAGTAATATCGCGGGTTTACGGCCGCGAACGGTACTTTACACCTAACCCTCTTCGAGCGCGCAGAACCCACGGGAACATCACACCAACGGGCAATTCTTAATTATTTTCGATTTTGAGATTCGTCGCGGGTCGGGCCGACCGCGCGGCGATTTTTGGGGTATTTTGAATCTGGTAGGCGAGGGTCCAAATTGAGACTATGAGCAAGCCCTCCAGGCGGTGCCGAGGGGTAGACTGTTCGGCACGGCCCATACACGAAAGGAGGCTTGCATGTATTACGTCGGATTGGATGTGCACACGCGGCGGTCCGCGCTGGAGGTGCTGGATCAAAATGGCGGCTTGGTCAAGCGGCTGGAAGTTCGAGGCCCTTGGCCGGTGCTGCTCGAGAAGGTGGCGGAGTTGCCCCGTCCCTTTGCCATCTGCTACGAAGCCTCGTGCGGCTATGGGTACCTGCACGAGAAGCTCAGCACCATGGCCCAGCGTGTGGCGGTGGCCCATCCGGGTCAGTTGCGGCTAATCTTCCGTGCCAAGAAGAAAAACGATCGGGTGGATGCCGGCAAGATGGCCAAGCTCCTCTACCTCAACGAGGTGCCAGAGGTGCACGTACCGGGGGCTGACGTACGGGCGTGGCGGGCGTTGATCGAATATCGCCGGAAGATCGTCTCCAAGGTGGTGAAGGTCAAGAATCAGATTCGGGCGTTGCTGCGTGGCCTGGGCATCGCGAATTGTTTCATCGAATCGTGGATTGGCAGCATGAAGCGGGAGTGTCTGAATCACTTCTGGTGCTGGAGCATCGGCCACCTCAACCACATCGTGGCCGAGTATGTGCGCTACCACAACACGCACCGCCCGCACCAAGGGCTGGGGAA
>Ga0316217_10002259_pt1 | contig 23461 bp, 33 predicted proteins | sample 1anoAmetaG_FD_203633 | JGI IMG/M metagenome (GOLD analysis project Ga0316217, IMG submission 203633) | Freshwater microbial communities from Trout Bog Lake, Wisconsin, USA - 1anoA | ecosystem: Environmental > Aquatic > Freshwater > Lake > Hypolimnion/Profundal zone | place: USA: Wisconsin...
TATAATACTTTGATAACTAATTCTAATACAACAATAAGCATCCATTTTCGTTTAGGGGATTATAAAGATTTACCAGAATTTCATCCCATATTAACTTATGAGTATTATTATAAAGCATTAAAATATTTAATAAAACCTAATGAAAATTTTAATGTGTTATATTTTTGTGAAGAAGTTGATAAAGGTATTGTTGAATTTATTATTTTTAGATTAAAAAAACAATTTGTAAATATAAATTTTATTCAATGCCCGTTTGATATAGAAGATTGGCAACAAATGATATTAATGAGTTTATGTAATAATCATATTATAGCAAATAGCACTTTCAGTTGGTGGGGTGCATATTTAAATAATAGAGAGAAAAAAGTATGTTATCCATCTATTTGGTTTGGAAAAAAATTACAACATCATAATTTAAAAGATTTGTTTCCAAATGATTGGACTGAAATAAAATTTTAGGTATAATAATTATTTATTATATAAAAAGTTGCATTATTTGTTATTGGAAATATTTGTCTATTTGCTATATTCATAATTTTACTAGCTTTCATATTAAATTCTTTAATATCATCATTTAAAGAATTTAATAATTCTTTTCCATTTTTTTCAGTAATTCCATAAATAACATGTCCGTTTATTTGTCTCCAATAATATTTATTTTTATGTTGAAAGAGAGAAAAAGTTATGTAAATTTCTCTCATATTTACTAATTTATCTTCATTATTCAAATTTAATTTTGGATAAAATCCAATAGAATAATCATGTAAATCATTAATATTATAATACATTTTCTTTACTGACATATTTATTATATATAAAAGATTTATTTATATCTAACATTAATTTTGAATAATTTGTTTCTCTCTTTTCAATATCACTATAATCTTCTCTTTGAACTACTGATAAAGGAGTTATTATAAACCAATTATCTTTTTCTTGTAATTTAAACCAATATTTATCAATAGCATACTCAATATGTCTTTCTGGTTCTTTTAATAAAAGTTGGATACTTTCTTTAATATTAGAAATAAGTATATCATAATAATGTTTTTTAACCAAATAACCAGTTGTTGTTTGACATCTAGTAACTTTTACACAAAAGTCTCCATATATTTTATAAGGAGGTAAGTTATTTCCAGCAAATAAAATAACATCCCATTCTATAGAAGAAGAGAGAAATTTATTTAATTGTTCTTTAAATAATTTTATATTCATAAAATGAATATCATCTTCTACAATTAAAACATGATCTAAATCTTTTTCTTTTGCTTGTTGAAGACATTTTAAGTGACTCATACTACAACCAATTCTTCCATTTTCCAATTTAACTGCTTTCATTCTTTGAATTGGAATTTTTAATTGTTTAAATTCTTTTTTTGTTTTTGTTTTCCTATCTTCTCTCTCATCCAAGTTAATATAAAATGCATTTGTAATATCTTTTATATTTTTCATTAATAATTATATCTTAATTTATCTAAATAAATATAATGAAAAATAAAATAATTAATATATATATGAATAATATGAATAAAAAGTTTGTATTATTACAAGGCAGTAGGTGTTCTGGTAAATCAACAATTTGTAATTTTTTTAATAAAAAACATTTTTCTTGTTTTCAACTTGATAAATATAATAATTATTGTAATAAAAAAGTTTGTAAAAAATTTATACAAACTTTAAAAAATGCAAAAAATGAATATAATCCTAAAAAGGAATATTATTATAATGATATAGCAAAAAAAATAATGTTTGAAGATTCTTTAAAATGTAAATCAAATGTAGTATTTGATATGTTTGAACAATCTAAATTAATAAATTTTTTAAAAAAAAAAAATTTAATAAATAATTTATATATAATAAATGTTTTTGCTAATTTAGAAACTATATTTAGAAATTTAAAAGAAATGAAAAATGAAAATGAACCAAGAACAAAATTTGTCTTTACAGATTTTTCTGAAACATATATTAAAACTTATGAAGATAATCCCAAAAAGATAGAAAAAATTAATAGAAATAATTTTAAAAATTTATTATTAAAACATTTAAAATATGAATTTACTGATAAAACTCATTTAATAAATTTTGCTAATGATATTTTTAAAAAAATGGAAATAGATGATGATAACGATCATTATATTAGAGTACGCGATAATATAAAATATGACTATTTATTAAATACATCAAATAAATCTAAAACTGAAATTTTTAAAGAGTTACAAGAAAATGTATTTAATAATAACAAGTTTTTTTTAAATAATACAAATTCTAAAACTAGAAAAAAATTATCCAAATAAATATTTATCAATTGTTGTTCTTACACAGAATATTTTATGTAATATTATTCCTAGTATAAATAATAATATTAGTATTATAAAATAATTTATTTTGGGAATGAATAAATATATTATATAAGCACCAATTATTGTAAATAATACATCTGCAACTGCTATATTAAATATTCTATAAGAATGAATTCCTTTCCCTGGTTTTCCTAGAATATTTTTATATTGACATAACATATAAAATTGAATAAGATTTTAATAATATTATTATATTATTAAAAACGAGAGAAATGAACGAAAACTTATTTAAATTGATTGATGAATTGGATTGCCCTCCACAAATTAATAAAATATTTTCATCTTATTTGTATTATTACAGATATTATACTTGTAGTGTAGAAAGTTATCATAGAATTTCTATTTTCAAAAAATATATTAAAAATAATATAGATTCATTTATTGAAATATTAATAAATGAAAATAGTCATCATTTAATGAATAGTTTCATTGGAATGTTTATAGATTCAGATTCAAATATGTATGGATTTCAAATATCTACAAGTGACTTTTTAATTTATTTTAATTCTGTTATTGAAGAACTAAAATTAAGTAATCCTTCTTATGCTTGGGAAAAATGTTCGGAAGAAACAAAAACCAATTTAAGTTTCTAAAAATGGATTTTGTTTGAATAATTTACCATTTTCACCACATTTATTTTTTATTATTCTACAAGTATCCGCATACTCATATGTATAATCTCCTGTAACTAAATTGTGTTTCATAAATTTAGAACATTTTCCATAATATTTATTATTTAAGTTATTATCATTAAGAATTGGTTGTGCTTGTATGAAATTTATACAATTTACACACAATGGTTTTGGTTGATTTAAAATAGAAGAAAAAATAAGATAAGAAAACAATTTCATTAATTAAGTAATTTATTCTATTTAAATTATTTTTTATTTATTTTGAATTATTTTTATATTTTTTTAAACCATATATAAACCATTTCTACATAATTATTTTGTTTTTTTGATTTTTTATAAGGTATTATTTCATTAGCATCTCCTAACAAAGGTCGTAATACATTATCATATACTTCTTTACAAATATTTATAACATATGTTCCTCCTAATGATAAACCATTATAACTATTTTTAAATAATGGAATATAAAATTTTTCATTCATTTCTCTCTTTGAAGAATATATATTATTATTTTCATATTTTTCTAGAAAGTAATAAGGGGGTGATGATAATACAAAATCATAATTAATTTTTGTATATTCAAATAATGATGCGTCTTCATAATACATTTTTATATCCGTTTTAGAGTTATTCTTTAAAAATGAAATCATATTTTCATAAGGTATTTTTAAATTTTTATTAATATCTATTCCAGTATATGTATTTAAATTTAAAGCACAAGCAGATACTAATGTTCCTCCCCATCCAGAACAAAAATTTAATACATTTTTTGCTTTATATTTTAAATATATTTCTATACAATATAAAGGTCTTAAAATATTAATGGAAGAAATACATATATTATATATTTCTTTGTAAACAGTAAATTCATTTTTTTTATTATTTTTATTTTTTACTTCTTTATAATAAGTTATCATATTTTGGATAAATTTTTTTTGGGAAAAAGTTTCTATATTTTGTAGAAAATCAAAATAATTACAATTATATTTTCCTTTTGTTTCTAATCGTTGAGTAAATGTAAAATGATCTACAATTTTATTTCCTATTCTTGAATAAGGAGAGAAAATTGGGTAATTTTCATATTTGGGTAAATTATTACTTTCAGATATTTGGCTAAATTTTTCAATGTAACCACGAAACATTATTAATTTATTATATTCTTTCTGTATTTCTCTTAATGATATATTTTTTATCTGTTTGGATATATATTCTTTTCTCTCATTTGTAAAAGAATTCATATAATAAATTTCAGTTATTATAAAATATATAAAAATACATTTAATATATTAGTATCTATGAATACTATTGCTAACATAGAAAAAAAAATTTTGAAACAACTAAATGATAAACTAAGTTGTCTTACTGGTAATATTGGTAATATAAAATTTGATAATTTACAATTCCTTAAAAGAGTAAAGATGTTGGATTCATTATATGAAGAAGTTATTATTCAAAAAATATGGGATGTAGTTGACAATATAAAAGAGTATGGTAATATAATTGTATTAGAAAATTCAGTTTTTGAAGAAACTTTACAAGTTATATTTGATACTATGGATAGAGTTGGAAATATGAATAAACCTTGTTTGGAACATAATATTAATAATAGTTTAAGAAATAATTTCATTTTATAAACAAAAGCACAAGATTCCGATTTCTCTCATTTAAATAAAAAACAACTAACATTATTAGAAATCGCATATAAAAAAGAAAATAAATTTTTTAATAAATTAAAATTTAAATTATTATTTTAAGTCCAATTTTTTCTGTAGAGGATATTTATTTTGAAGTTTATGCTGTCCAACAAGTTCTGCCATTTTTCTATAAGGACAATGATGAGGAAATACTTGACTAATACTAGTAATATTCATTTCCACTTTATAATTTTTTAAAAATCTTTCATTCGTATAATTATCATTATCTCTCATTATATCTTGTCTTGGAGTTCTACCTCCAAAACAATTCATATATTGTATATATTGTGGTAATTTACTTATTAATTTTAATCTTAAATCATCAATTTCTTTCTGAATAATATCTTCATTTATGGTTTGTAAAATTTTTTCATTTTTATTATTATTAATTATTTCCATTCTTTTTTCATAGGATGTTGTCATATTTCTTTTTAATAAGTTTAAACTAAATAAAAATAAATCAATTTAATAAATAATATATGGAATCTGTAACCGTCCATAATGGAGAGAACTTTGTATTTCCAAAAATAACTATAATGGAAAATGGAGAACTTAAATTTGAAATAGAAAAAGAAAAAGAAGATCTAATTATTGAAAACAAAAATAATTCAAAAAAAGGTTGTATTAAATATATTAGCACATGTACTTCTACATAAAATTTGAAACTCTGTTTATTTTTTTTATTTATATGAATTTATTTATTTTAATGAATTTATTCATTAAAATAAAATTGAATAATAATTATTTTTTTAAATTATGTTATTATTGAATTATGATGGGAGTTAATGAATCAGACTTATTTACTGTTGAAGAACCTACCTCTATAAAAATTAAATACAGAAATATTGATATTTACTGTGAAGGGGAAGAATTTAAAAAATTGGAATTATTAGCAAAAGATTTATTACATAAAATAAATGTAGATAAAGTAGATCGTATAAAGTGTCCTATTAACAAAATTGATGGATTAAAATGTGAACCTGTATTATTAATTACATATAGTTATAACTTACATACGAATGATTATAACATGACTATTATAATTAATATTATGAGTAATACAATAATGTATAATAATAGTACAACTGAAAAAAATTATTTTATGGAAAAATTATACACTAAAAATAATAAAATAATAACAGTTATTGATATAATAAAAATTTTATTAATTGTTAAATATTTGTTTTTCAATCTTAAATATTGTTATTTAAGCAATTTGTTAGAATTAAACACATCTATTAATTTAGATTTATTTACATCAGTTTTTGATAATCCAAATATAGAAATATTTGGAGAGAAATGTTGTGTTTGTTTTATGATAACAACTAATAAAACACAATGTAATCATTCATTATGTTTTAAGTGTTGGGAAGAAATAAAACCTCAACAATTTGAAGAAGAAGAAGAAGAATATGAAGAAACTATTTTACCTTGTCCGTTATGTCGTCAAAATATTTATTACATAAATTAAATTATTAATTTAAAAATACAATAATATTTAATATTTATGAGAGAAGAATTATTTTTTACAAATAATAATTTATTGGATATTATTAACTGGTTAAAGAAAGGATATATTGTATGTCTTTTTTCTTATAATAAAAAATTATTTTTTTATAATAAAGAAATATTGGATCATATTACAGATGAAAAACTAATTAATATAAATATGAGTCATTATGCTTCTCTCTTATCAGATGGAGAATGGCCTTGGTATATAATGAAAGAAAATTTTGTGGAATATAAAAGTACTGATAAATTACCTACAAATGAAGAAAATATATATCATTTATCATTAGCATATTAAAATTGATTATTATTTCATTATATAATGAAATAATAAAGTTAAAGAATGTTGGAAAAAATAATGAAAATATTGGTTTGCATGAGTATCATTCAATTTATATTTACAAAGCTACCAATTCTTATTGGATATTTTATTAAATTCATGTATCAAATGTATGTGATATTATATATTTGTTTCAAATATATAATATTGTATGGACTAATATTATTAGGTGTATATATCATTTATAAAATAAATTCTTTAATAATAGTAATAAAATGTGTTATAAAAAATTATGATAAAATTAAAGAGCTAATTGAAGAAGAATTAGTAAACTCCTCCTAATTTAATATTTACACTTTTGGTTGCAGTTGTTCTTGGCTTAGATTGTTGATATTGCTTAGATTGTTGATATGGTTTGGTAACATAATGTGTATGATTATATATATTTTTTTTCCAATCATCTGTTGTTGTTACCACATTTGTAATCAATTGTTCTTTTTTAGGTTTTATAATTGTATTTGTTGATTGTCTTAAATCATAATTATAATATTCACTATTTTCAAATCTTATAGAAGTTAAAAAAGAGAGAATATTAATCATTTTTATTCTAGGATTATCTACTGTATATGTATTATCAATTAAATTTAATGATTCAGATGAAATAGTGCTAGTAACACGATGTAAAGAAGAAATTCCATCAATTCCACTATCATTTAATCCAATTTTATATTCTCTCGGAGAGACAATTCTCTTTACACCATCAAATAATTGTAAGATTTCAGGACTTCCAATATTAAAAAATTGTGATCTATCAATATATAATTGATTTCTTAAACATCTTGTTTGAAAAACACTATCTTCATTACCCCATCCCCAAAAATTGGGATATCCATTTGTTCTCTCAAAGTCTTCTCCTTTAATAACAACAATTCCTCCTAAAGCATATTCAAAACCATAATAGTGTTTTACAACACCTTTTTTTGTTTCATAATCAAAAATTTTATGGAAAGGTAATGTATCAATATCATTGAATATAAATGTAATATTTTTATAATCATTTGGATATTTTTCTTTCATTTTTAAAAATCCAATATTTTTAGTAGCTCCTCTATTAAAAGGTCTCTCATCAAATTGATGAGAGAAATATATTTCATAATCAGTTTTTCCATTAAGAATAAAATTCATTTGATTACAAAAAAAAAATTTATGTTCTTTTCTATTTCTATAAGGTACAATAAATATTTTTTTGGGGATAATATTTTGTTCTACAAATTCCATATTATAAACATAATTTTATTTTATAAATAAAATAACTTATGATTTTTTTTTCTTTATATATTTTTTCTTATACATTTTTCCTTCTTCTCCACACATATCATTAAACTTTCTTGCTATAGAACAATAATTATAATTTTCTTCTGATATATTTGTTACTAAACATTGTTTATTATTTTCATTTATTATTGGAAACCGTGAACATTTCATAAATTTATTATTATTATATTTATCCAAATCCATATTATTTATTGCAAATTTACAATTTACACAAAATTTTAGTTGCAATGAAACACCTAAGAAAAAAGTATTAAAAAATATTAAAATAATAGTTTGCATTAATACTATTTTTATAATATATATTTAAGTTATAATATAACTAAAAAACACTACGAAATAATCTTGGATTTGTATTAATCAATTCTATTAATTCATAATCTTTTTTAAAATATTCTTTTATAAACTGTAAATCTTCTTCATCTAGAATAATTTCTTCTCTCTTTTTACTAATATTTATATAAGGAATTTTAATATTTAAATTGGGTATATTTAAAGTATTAATCATTTTTTGAAATGGTATATTCAAATCTTTACAATATTTAATAATTATTAAATATTTATAATTACTAACTTTTATCCAATCTGTAATTGGAGAATAATGTTTATCCCATGTATATGAAGTATTAAGTATTGGAGATTTAATTTTTATTAAATTTATATAATCTTTAATATTAATACCATTTTTATTATAATTTTTAATTTTTGAATTGTTACTATATTTTTCACTTCCATATTTCCAATATTTATACATAGATTTAAATCTATCAACTGGATCTCTAACTAAAATAATAGGATTATTTCTATCATAACATAATGTCTTATGTTGATGAACTACTGTAAAAAATTTGGAATAATTATTTTTTAATATTTCAGCTATACTAGTTCCTCCACATTTAGTTGGATGTACGAATGTAAATTTATTTGTATTTCTAATATTTCTAATATTTCTAATATTTCTAATATTTCTAATATTAATCATTTTTTTTAAAATATTATTTTTAATTCTATTATTTATAGAAAATATATTCATATTATATTAAAGAATATTTTTTTAAAATTCCTGCTGGAATTAAATCATTTTTTATTTTTTCTATTTTTTTATAACATTTATTAATAGTTACTTCACTAATTTCACTCACATTTTTAACATCTCTTTTACTGATATTTAGATTACAAATTTGGGTAATAAAGAAAACAACTCCTGCTGCAATAGAATTTGGAGTATTTTCTGGCATATAATTCAACTTTTCTATTTTCATTGAAATAAATTTACACAATTGAGTTAACTCCGCATTAATACTCAATTTACTACAATATCTATCAATAAATGATTCAGGAGTTGTTTTACAAAAAGAAGTCTTTTCTTTATTATCCATATCTTTTTCAATATCATTAATAATTAATAATGCATTTTTACAACCTTTAGTAGCACTAGTAACATCTAAATAAAATATAGCAGCTATTTCTTTGGCAGTTCTAGGATAATTATTAATCCGACAAGAAATATAAATAGATGCTGCCAATATACCATCCCGATTATCTCCTCTAAATGTTAATTCATATTCTGATATTTTTTTATGATAAACAAAAGCATCATCTATTATTGATTTTGGTATTCCTGCATTTTGTGACATAATAGTAATTCTTTGAAATTCATCATATTGTGATTTTTCTTTATAAGACATAGATTGCCATTCTGTATATCTTCTAATTTTTCTCATTTCATAACTATTAGATCCATTACAAAGAACTTTACAACCAAATGATGATTCTTGTAATAATGGATTAATTGGCATACCACATCTAGTAGGATCAGAATTATGATTATCATCTGCTCCATAATATCTCCATTCAGCAGTTTGATCTACAAAATCTTTATAAATAATAGCACATTTCTTATTGGTACAAGTAAGAAATCCTTCATCTGAAAATGCTAAAATATTTCCACAGTAATCACAATTCTCTCTATTTCCACAACTTCTATAAACACATTCTAGTTGTTCTTTCTTATCTGGAAAGATTTCATTATCAAATATATTCCATAATTCCTCCTTATTAGATTTTATTGATTTATTTTTTTTACTTTTTGTCAAAGAATTTGTTTGATGTTTTTGGGTAATTGTTAAATCTTTAATTAAATTCATCTCTTTAACTTCTTTCATGTAATTCTTTAAATAAGAATTTTATGTTTTTAATTCAATTTTATAATATAATATAATAAATAACATGGGTAATAAAATTTCTATGGAAAATGAAAAGATTTCTCTCTCCGATGAATTTATAGAACACAGTGATCCTTCTTTTTTTCATACTCTTGATTTTATTGCTTGTCATTATATTTTTACTACTAACTTTGAAAATATGACAAAATTATACGATAAAAAATATTGCGACGAATTAGTTATTTTAACTGGAGATATTATTAATAAATATTATTCTCAATTAGAAGTAACTCATTTAAAAGAGAGAATTGAAACCGAAAAAGTTACTCCTTACAAAGAACAATTAATTTATATGAATAAAAGTAATTTGAATGAAACTCCTTCCAAATTATCAGACTGTTATCAAATCGCAAAGTTTTATGTAAAAATTACTCATTTATTTTTTGCTATATTAATGACTATTAATCCTATTTTCATCTATGAAGATCCTATTACTCATAAAATAGTAAAAGCTACTTTACAAGAAAAAAATAGTATACCACAATCTATAACTCCCAAAATTATTAGTAACAGTTTATGTGGTAAACAAATAAATATGTTATTTGGTAATGAAAAATATCAACTCGTTCATAAATTAAATGATGAAGAAGGTATTCCTGAATTAATAAATTTGTATTATGATTCAGGATACGACCATAATACAAATACTTTTACAAAAATGTCTGACAAAATGAAGAAAAAATATAATCATGATTTAAAAGAATTTTATAAAACATTTACTCAAAGTAATTCTATGCCCGAAAATATCCAATCTTTTTCTGATATTAAATTAAATAATTATTCATCCGAAGAAAATTTCTTTGAAGGAGGAAGAAAGAGAGAAAATTTAGTAATTATAAAAGAATATGCAAACAATTTAAGAAATATGATTAAAAATGTTAATAAAATACAAAAAAAATTATTAGATATATTAGAAAATATATTTATATATGACAAAGATCCAGAATATCCAGATAATGAAGAAACTATACGCATCTCTCCTCATTTAACTGAAAAATTATTACAAAATTATATTAATACTAGTCGTCAGTTAATAGTTCAATTATATATTGATTGTGAAGAAGACTTTTTAGAAGGTGTAAAAATATATGAAGCTCTTATTGAAAATATATTATTTTATACTAGTTTGTCCCAATTGGAACATTTACATGAAGAATTAATAAATTTATAAAATTGAAGTTAAATATATAATTTAACTTATTATAACTTATAAATGACATCTAAAATTATGATTCCTCAAAATTTTCCTTTATCACTCAAATTTTATATTTTAAATTATGTATGTAATTCACAACCATCTTCTTTATTAGAAGATATAAAAAGTTATTATAATGATAAATTTGAAATTAGTTGTTTTTATAAAATTTTATTTGAAAATATGGAAATATTTCATCCATTTCATTCAGAAGATTGGATAAATTGGTTATCAAATGATTTATATTCTTTTATGAATGATTATGTCGCAACTATGTATGGATATACTCCAAATTTTTATAAAAAAATGTTACGAATTCCAATAATCAACCCACAATATAGAGAAAGGTTTTTTGGAAAAAAAAGTTTAGATGATAGTGATTATACTTACAAGACATATAAATATATTTTAAGATTAAATACATTACAATCTAACCAAATATTTAATATAATGTTTGGAATTTTGACTCCAGCTGAGAGAAAACAATTTATAACAAATATTATATATAATAATTAATTTAAAAAATTGAATTAAAATTATTTTTTTACAAAACTTATAACAAATGGTTATTATGGAAACGATCAAAATTTATATCAAAATTTATACGGCAAATATGGAAAATATCTCAGATGATATCAAAAATATATTACATAATAAAGAATATGAGTATTGGCATTTTAATGATAGCCAAACAAATCTTGTATTTGATTCCATTAAACAAAAAATTAAAATGGAATTAAATTTAGATCCAAATATGTATACATTTTATTATAACTTAAATGATAACCCTCCATCATTTGATATAGAAAATACTAATTTATTGTATCAAGAATTCTCTCAAATTTATAATGGAAAGTTAGCATTTTATATTAGTGTTGATAAAACTTATCATAATACTTTATTAGATCATTTAAACATTGAGAGAGGAGAAGATTCTTCAGATGAAGAAGTTTGTCCTGTATGTTTGGAAATACCTGAAACTAATAATTTTCTTAACCAGTATACATGTTCTCATAAAATTTGTATGTCTTGTTATCATGAATGTATAAGTCATCAAAGATATACATGTTCTTTATGTCGTGCACCAAATTTATTACAACACCATTATATTTTAACTTAAATTTAATAATTGGTCTTTGTTGTAAATAAAATTACCAGTTGGTTTATAAGAAGTTATTGGTGTATATTTTTTATCGTTATTATTTGTGTTGGGTTGTTTGGGTTTATTTAAGAATAAATTATTTATTTCTTCTTTTTGGACGACATTATCTGTTTTCTCATCTTTTACTGGATTACCATATTCATCTATAACTAATCCAGTTTTTTTCTTTAATTCTGTTCTTACATAACTTGGAACAAAATGATTCCAACAAATAAATAAAGTATTTGGATGATAATATTTTACTGCAAATCCGTTTTCTTTTAATTTATTAAAAATATAACCAATACAATCTCCCTGATCGTATTTTGGAACACCTATAATAATTTCAGGAATAACAAACCAACAAAATCGTTCATCCAACTTTTGTTTTGATATTGTTTTAATCTTAACATGTATTCTATTTAGAATTTTGTTATATAATTCTAATTTACTTAAATCATGTTGTTTTTTCTTTTCATATAATTCATCTAAATTAATCTTTTCTGAAAAATCTTGAACATTATCCAAAGTAAAAATGTCAGCCATATTATTGATAATTTTTTTATTTTACAATATTTCCTAACATTGTAAAATAATTTATATATCCGTATTTAATTTACCATTTTTATAATAATTATAACTTGGACTATATCCAAATTTAAATGTTTCTTTATCATTCTTTTTATTAAATATCTCAACTCTATGATTTGGATATTTTTTAGAAATTTCTATTGCTTCTTCCTCTGATAAAAGAATACGAGTATCTTCCCATTCAGCTCCAAATACAAATACAAAAATTTTATTATTTTCAATATTATTACCATAAAGATCCATAAAATTTATTTTAAATTATATTTAAATACTTTATAAAATACAAATACAAATAAAAATATAATTCTTTATTATATGAATAATTCAAGTATTGGAATTGGAACATCAAATAATAGTTATGGACAATTTTGGTATGGAGGTAATAAATTTCCTGGTTTTTATTTTAAAAAAAATAATGGTGTTGGATCACGAAAATCTACTCAATTTACTCCAGGTGGAACAATTATTTGTAATCAACCAAATGAATTTTGGAATAAATATAAACCTGGAACAGGAGGAGTTGGTGCTAGCACCACTTCAAATAGAAGAGCAAAAAATAGACATGCTACAATTTGTACGAATCAAAGATGTTTTCCTTGTTATATGACTTTAGGACAGTATAGTAATTATACTCATAATCCAAATGGATATTATAATTGTATAAATAATAAAAGTTTAAACTTAATACCAAGACCAATACCAACTCCAACACCAACACCAACTCCATATAATCCTTATCAAATTGATGCTTATTGGGCTACTTTTAGAGGAAATAATCCAGATTTATATGGAAGAACAAAATTTTTAGGTCCTATTAAAACTCCAAGATTAAAATACAGTTATAATGTTTTTGATAAGTTAAATAGTAACCTTAGTGGTTCATGCGTAATAGATAAAAATGGAAATGTTTATACATTAACTAGTAATTCATTTCTTCTTTCTTTTAATACAGATTTAACATTAAGATGGGTTTTTGACCCACAAACTTTAAATTTTATTAATTATTCTCCATTATTTACTCCAGTTATTAGTTTAGATGGAACTATTTATTTTGCTACTAATATAAAGGATAGTCAAAATAATATTATTTTATATAATAAATTATTTGCTATAAATCCAGATGGTACTAAAAAATGGGATATTATATTACAAAATTCTTTAAATGTTGATGGGTTTCCTTATATGATTTTATTATCAAAAGAAGAAAATATTTTTGTTATAACTCATGATACTAATAATGTCAATAGTTATGTTAATATAATAAATAAATTCGGACAAATTATAAATCAAATAACTTTTAATAATATTTATTTAGGTGGTTGGAATATGAGTTTATCTATGAATACTGATGAATTATATATTACTGGATATAATGGAAATATTAGTTTATATACAATTAATTATAAAAAAAATATTAGTAAAGAAGTTATTTTGTCAAGTAGTCAAATACCATTTTTATTTTCAATACCATTAAAATTAAATGAATATATTTACATTGGTTCAAATGAAGGTATTTATAAAATTAATTCTATAACTAATAATATTGTAAAACAAAATCCTACAGATTTAATTTTTGCAAGTTCTCCATGCATAGATAATGAAGAAAATTTTTATGTAGGAGTAACAGAACAACAATTTTCATATTTTATTAAATTTGATAAAAATTTAAATAAAATATGGAGTTATAATTTTAATAATAGTTCTTTTGATGTTGGTTCTCCTTTAATTAGTCAAGATAAGTATATTTATTTGACTGATACAAATAATAACTTACTAATATGTCTTGATAAAGATAATGGTAGTGAATTATGGAATGTAAGTATAAGTGGTAATAACATTATTTGTAATCCATGTATAGGTAAAAATAATTTAATTTATGTTATTGGTGGAGATATCATACAAGCATTTGGTACATAATAATTATATTTAATATTTCATTATTATAATGAAGTCATCTAAAAATTTATACAAACCAAAAGATTCATTTTATATTATGATAATGAAAAATATTATATGGGGAATATTAGGTATAATACTAGGTGTTATTGTTAATAACACTGTTATATTTATATGTAATAAGTTTAAAATAACTATTTTAACTTTACAAAATGGAATACAACTTTTTTTATGTGCTGTTATTTTAGCAGTAACACAATATTTTTTTAATTATTTTGGATGGACTTGGCAAAATACAACTGCTGGATTATTTTTTGTTTCTTTTTTCTTTGGAATTCAAATTGAAATTTTTACAAATATTCAAAATAAATATATATCTAAACTAAAAATAAAATAAATAAAAGTATATGTATTTAAATATGACAATTCATCATTTAATATTATCAGGAGGGGGAGTTTCTGGATTAGCTTCTCTCGGTTCTCTCCATGAACTTATAAAATTAAATTATATTAATATTAATGAATTAAAAACTATACATGCAACATCTGTTGGATGCATTAATTCTTTGTTATTATGTTTTCATAAACTAAATGTTGATAATGAAAGTATTAAAGATTATTTTATACAAAGACCTTTTCACGAATTATATAAAATAAATATAGAAAAAATAATAAACTTATACCATTCAAAAGGATTATTTGATGAAAAATCATGTAAAGACTTATTAAAACCATTTTTTAATACTATTGATTTAGATCTGAATATAACTATGAAACAATTATATGATATAACTTCTGTAGAATTGTTTTTTTATTCTGTTGGAATTAATAACTTTGAATTGAGAGAACTCTCTCATATTACTACTCCAGATTTATCTATTATAAATGCGATTTATATGTCTTCAACTATACCTATTGTTCTAAAACCATTATATTATGAAAATGAATACTTTATTGATGGAGGATTTTTATGCAATTATCCTATCAAACAATGTATAGATATGAAATATAAAAAAGATGAAATATTAGGAATTTATTTTTCTTATGAAAATAAAAATAATTTAATTATAACTGAAAATACAAATATAATCAATGTTTTATTAATTATATTCAAAAATTTGATAATTTTATTAAACTCTATTCTGAATAATTATAATAAAGAAGAACCAGAATTAAATGAACTTAATATTGTATTAAAAGATTGGTCTTTTTCAGATATCAAAGGAATATTTTCTTCTGCTGAATCTAGAAAAGAATTATATGAGTATGGAGTAGAAAAAGGTACTGAATATTATAATGCTGTTTTTAAGAACTGTGATAAATGATCGTATGTAACTTTTGCATCATAAGTTATTACTTCATTATTTTTAAGTAATACTATTGTGGGGAACCCTTCTACATTATATTTATCCATCATACTTGTTGTTTTTGAATCTGGATGAGTACAATCCACATCTACAAACAATACTTTATAACCATCTACTATATTATTATTGTATTCCGCTTTTGCTTTTTCCCATTCGGGTTTAGCTGTCTTACAATGAGGACACCAGTTAGCAAAGAAAAACATTATTTCTACTTCATTTGTATTATCTTTCGTCCATTCTGGCATCTTTTCATTATTTGGCTTATATAATTCTAATAATTTAATTGAATAATACTTTGTATATACATAATAAATAATAAATGTTAATAATAATAAGAATAATATTGAAATAATAGTATATTTGTTACTATTCACAGTTTGATTAAACGAAGTTAAATAAGATGAAGTTGGTAAAATATTTGTTGACATAATTATATTAAAGTATATTTTTTGGATTTATTTTTAACGAATTACTTATTTTCTATTTAATAATATGAAAACTAAAAAACAAAAAATACATTTTAATAAAACTATAAAAAATAATCAAAATAATGGATTTATGACAAGCATTTGGGGTCCAGCTATTTGGCATTTTTTACATATTATTAGTTTTAATTATCCTGTTGAACCTACTAAAGAACATAAAAAACATTATTATGATTTTATAATGAGTTTAAAATATATTTTACCTTGTAAAAAATGCAGAAAAAATTTAATTAAAAATTTTAAACATTTACCATTAACAATGAAAGATATGGAAAATAGACATACATTTTCATTATATATATATAAACTTCATGAACTAATTAATACAATGTTGCATAAAAAATCGGGATTAACTTATGAAGATGTTAAAAATAATTATGAAAAATTTAGAGCATCAGATTGTCAAAAAAATATAAAAAATGAAATAGGATGTTCTAAACCATTAAACGGTCAAAAAAAGAAATGTATTATTAAAATTATATAATATATTATTAAAATTATATAATATATTATTATGAATAATAAAATTATATTTCCTCTTTCTAGAGAACATCGTGGATTATTATTATATCCAAAATTTTTAATTGATAAATTTAATTTAGATAATAATATTTTTAGTAAAATTTTAATACAATTTATAAAAAATAATATTTTAATTTTTATTCTTATTTTTTATATAGTCCATTGTATTTTTTATTTATTCTTTTATGATATTGTATTTGAAGATTTTTCTTCTTATATATTTTTAATTGCAACAGTTCCTTCTATTTATCATTATTTAAATGGTTACCTTGTATGGAATGAATTTATTTTTGGAAGTATGATTGTATGTTTAATTACATATTACATAAATATTTATTTACATAATTATCTTGGTTATTTTGTTTTAGAAATGTTAATTATTATTATTTCTGTATTTTTAATGTTATTATGTGGTTCTTACTCTATGCCTGCTTTATTATATGGATTCAATAGTTATAATGTTATAAAACAGATTAAATTCAAATTTGTATATCAATATTTTATATATATATTGTTATGTTTTATTGTAATGGAATTAGTAATTTTATTATATAATTATTTTATAATCCAATTATCTAAATATTTTTAAGTTCCAAAAGTAGAATATGGTGATAATATTGCGTCTGGAATATCATAATTAGTTGAACTATAATTAGGAACTTTTTTGCATTCAAAACTTGGTTCAGGACATCTTGCACATGGAGGACATGGTGCACATGAATCTGTTTTATTTTGAATACATGGAACAGGTGAAGGACATGCAGGACAAACTGGAGGAACTATCTCTGATTTTAATATATACAAATCTTCATGTCCTGGAGGGATTTTACTTGCTGGTATTCCTTCTGGTAAATCATTTGAATAATTATAATTTTGGTTATAATTTTGAGGTTGATTGGAATAATTCATATATTTTTGGTTTGAATAAACTTGATTCTGATTATTAATAGGTTCATTCATTTTTGATACAAATATAATTTTAGTTCCATTTGGAAGATATACTTCAATAATAAAGCTTCCATTATTTAATTTAATTAATTTAGCAGAACCTCCATTAGTTCCAATAAATGTAGTATTAGAAGCAATCATTGGTAATTTATCTGTATTACTAGGTGATGAAGGAGCATAAATATATTCAACTCTATTGCCATATTCATCTGTAGTAGTTAAAATATAATTATTATCTTTGTAAATAATTTCTGCACTATTTCCATTATCAGCAGTAAAAATAACATTTATAATTTCATTTCCATTGATATTAATACTTTTAGCATGCATATTATAATTAGTTCCATATCCTAAAACTTCACTAGATGAAAAGCCTTCTTGATACATTCCTAAAACATAAACTAATAAAATCAAACAAAATATGGCTAAAAATATATTTAATGGGTCTTTAAAAGAATTCATAAATGACTTCATAATATTATATTATATATTATAATATATTATTATTATATTATGAGTTTGGACAGTGGTTTGATAAAAGACCATCTATTTGAACCTCTTGAAACATTTTGTTCGGAAGTACCAGTAGAAAAAGAATCAGAACTATCAGAAGAATTAGAAGTAGCAAAAGAATCAAATCTTACTAGATCATATTCAATAGGAGCACAAGTTCAACCAGATCAAGACAAATTTGGTTGTTGTGCATATATGAGTAATAATAAAATTATTATAAGTGTGTTTAGAAGATTATTAAATGATATAATTACAAATGAGTCATGTTCACTAGAAAATATTCAATTATTACAAACTAAATATAATATTATAATTAGCCAAGCAGTTATTGATTTTTTAAATTGGGCGGTTAACGTTGGAATTATTATAAGATTATTAAAAAATGATTGTAGTAAAGCAAAACTTGAAGAACTTGTAAGAAGTATGACATCAATATATGTAACAACAGAATTATATACTAATTCTTACTACGCAGGTGATAATCCTTTTAGTAATGAAGAAATTATACAAATTTGTGTATTTTATTTGGGTCTAATAATATTTATATATTACTTAACATGGACTAAATATAAATCATTAAAATGTCTTACATTAAAAACTAAAAAATTTGTTTTTGAATCATCATCTCAATATCAATTATTATTAGAATTATTTACATTACCAGATATAGATATAAATAGTTTGATGCCAGAATTCATTCATTGTCATGGTATGAAGGAAGATATTACAAAATTTTTACATTTAATTAAACAGTGTACTCCTTCAAATATATTTTGCTGTCCTTTTAATATAACATATTATTTTGATGAAAGTTATTTTGTTATTATATTTTGGGATTACGAACGTAATAATACTTTCAAAACATTTATAAGTGTTGATGATGTTTTAAAAATTGTAAGTTACTGTGTTAGTATTCAACATACATATGTTGAATTTTCAACAGAATTAGATAATTTTGATCTTTTTACAGGTACACCAAACCCAACAGTACATTCTGTTACTATTAAAGAGTATGATTATACGAAAGATAAAGCAGGAATAGGAAATTCCTGGGGTAGAATTCATCCTTATTTTTATATACCATTAGGTAATACAATAATAAATACTATTAAAAGAGGAATCAGAGATAGTAAAGAACAACATTTAGAATTAAATGGAGTTTTTATTATAGATCAAAATGTTGGTCCTCCTGAAATATATAATAAAATAGTTTCTCTAAGCAAATTATCATCAGGAGAACCAGAAAGATATGCAACAGAAAAAATAATTAATGAAGAACTAATACAACTACAAGAGATAATACGACGACGCACACAATTACAAGAACGAGAAGAAAAGAGAGAAAAAATTATTAAAGAACAAACTAAAAAAAATCAAGAAAAAAGAAAAGAAAAACTTCCTAAAAAATCAAATAGGAAAAAAGGAGGTTCAAAAAGAAGAAAAAGAAAAACAATAAAAAAAATAAAGAAACGAACCAAACGAAAACATTCTAAAAGAATAAATTAATTTCTGTAAACTTTTTGATAAACTAATACATTCCGATCACTTTCATAGTTATAATCATATATTTCATATCTATATTCTCCATTTGAATATGTTATACGAAACTCTTTTGTATAACTATTTTCATATTCTGTTTCCACCACAGTTTCATTGTCAAGTCTATCATAATATTTCAAAGGAATTGTATGCAACATATCATATCTATAATCATTTTCATCAATTCGGTTAATAACAATTTGAGTATTCATTGTAAATGTTGATAGAGAGAAGATAAGTATTATCATTTCAATTTTTTATTATTAACTTTGTTGGAGGCCTATTGCCTCTGGATGCAGAACATCCGATAATAAAAAATAAAGAAGAGAAGTTTCCAATTTTTATTATCAACAAAGTTGATAATAAACAATAACCCCAAATGGTCTAATTTTATTTATTATAAAATTGAATTATTTATAATAAAGATAAACATAGTATATTTGATAATGAACGACAGATTTGTTTTGATTTTTGATTTTGAAACAACTGGATTACCCAAAAATAGTTGGGAGAAATATGAAATTGTTACTACTTATAACACTTCCAAAGGAATTTTTGTAAATCCTTCTAATGAAAAAGATTTTCCTTATGCGGTCCAACTATCTTATATTTTATACGACAACTTATTACACAAAAGTAAAATAGTAGATGAAATTATCAGATTACCTGAAGGGGTAGAAATTACTCCTGAAAGTATGAAAATACATAATATTTCTCTCTCTATGACTCAAGGAAAAAATAGAAAAGTAAAAAATATTAGAACAGGTAGATTTAGAAATCAATATCATTTAACAATAGATGAAGTATTATTAAAATTCATGAAAGATTTTGAAAAAGCAGAAGTAATTGTTTCTCATAATATTCAATTTGATAAAAATATGTTATTGGTAGAAATGGATAGATTGCGTAAACTTCCTGAAAAAAGGTATTCAGTATTTGAGAAATATATAAGTGAAATTTATTATAATAAAAAAGAGTTTTGTACGGCGAAACATGGAAGAAATACTTGTCAGGTGATAGGAATAAATAAACTAGGGAGAGAATACTATAAAATACCTAAATTGAAATATCTATATGAATTTTTATTTAAAGAATCTCCAGATGAAAGTAAATTACATAATGCATTATATGATGTCATTATTTGTATGAGATGTTTTTATAAAATGAAATATGACCTTGATATTACAGAATATGATGAAAAAATTAAAAAATTATTTAATTAATGTAATGTTATTATAATTAATAAGTAAATCATTTTTTTTTAATTATTAAAATAGGATATAATTCATATTGTTTATTTATTTCCTTAATTAATTTTATAAAAGAAAAAATGAATACAAAATTATATATATTCATAATAGAATATATATAATAATATTTTTTTAAGCAGAACATAATTCACAATCTGTTAATTTATCTTCTTCTTGAACTTCCATAGTAGGTTCAATTGTAAATTGTTGTGCTTGATGTTTTGCTTTTCTTCTCAAATAATAAATACCAGTTTTCAACCCTTTACTCCAAGAATAAAAATGCATAGATGTTAATGTGCTATAATTTGGGTCTTCTAACCATAGATTCAAACTTTGACTTTGACAAATAAAAGCACCTCTATCTGCAGACATATCTATCAAATGTTTCATAGGAATTTCCCATACAATTTTATATTTCTCTCTAATTTCAATAGGAATTATATCTAGATGCTGGATACTTCCTTTATTAAGAATAATATTATTCTTCAAGTCTTCATTCCATATACCTAAATCAATCAATTCACGAATCAAATATTTATTAGGAAGAATAAATTCTCCTGCTAATGTTCGTCTGCTATAAATATTACTAGTAAAAGGTTCAAAACATTCATTGAATCCTAAAATTTGAGAAGTACTAGCAGTTGGCATAGGAGCTAATAAGAGAGAATTACGAATACCATCTTTTTTTATTTTTTCTTTTAAATCATCCCAATCATATCTATTATTCGTAGGATCAACATTCCATAAATCAAACTGAAGTTTTCCTTCAGAAGCAGGGGAACCATAAAATGAACTATATGCTCCTGCATAACAATCTTCAGTAAACATTTCTGCTAATATTGGATTATATATATTAACTTCTGGTTCAGAAAAATAATTCACCAAAGGTTTATCTATTTCTTCATTTATAATTTCATCAAAAATTTGAGTACTCATCATACTTTTAATTTCTAATATTTTCTCTCTTCTCTCTACTGAATTTTCCCAACTTTTTTCTAATGCAGCATGATAAATTGTTTCAAAAATATATTTATTAATTTCTTTGGCTTCATCACTATGATAAGCAATATTCATAAGAATAAATGTATCTGCTAATCCTTGAACTCCAATACCGATAGGTCTATGAAGCAAATTACTTCTTCTTGTTTTTTCTGTTGGATAAAAATTAATATCTATAATTTTATTCAAATTATTAGTAACTACCTTCACAACTTGATGTAATTTTTCATAATCAAATTGGTTAGTTTCTTTATCTACAAATGAAGGTAAAGCAATACTAGCTAAATTACATACAGCACTTTCTTTACTATCAGAATATTCAATAATTTCAGTACATAAATTACTACTTTTAATTGTTCCTAAATTTTGTTGATTTGATTTTTTATTAGCAGCATCTTTATATAAAATGTAAGGTGTTCCAGTTTCCATTTGGGAATCCAAAATTTTAAACCATAAATCTCTTGCATTTATTTTTTTACTTATAAATCTTTCTTCAGATTCATAATATTCATACAATTCTTCAAATTTATCATCATATACATCAGATAATCCAGGACATTTATTAGGACAAAAGTAACACCAAGATTTATTTTCTTTAACTCTTTTCATAAATAAATCAGGAACCCATAGTCCAAAAAATAAATCTCTTGCTCTCAAATCTTCATCACCATGATTTTTTCTTAATTCAAGAAAACTTTCAATTTCAGGATGCCATGGTTCTAGATATATAGCAAAAGATCCATTTCTTTTTCCGGATTGATTAATAAAACGAGAAGTATCATTAAATACTTTTAACATTGGAATAATTCCATTAGATTGTCCGTTTGTTCCTTTAATAATAGAATTTTTAGAACGAACATTATGGATATGTAATCCAATACCTCCAGCAAATTTTGAAATTTTAGCACATTCATGTAGCGTATTAAAAATACCATCCAAACTATCTTCTTCCATTGCTAAAAGAAAACAAGAAGATAATTGAG
>Ga0316217_10002260_pt1 | contig 23461 bp, 13 predicted proteins | sample 1anoAmetaG_FD_203633 | JGI IMG/M metagenome (GOLD analysis project Ga0316217, IMG submission 203633) | Freshwater microbial communities from Trout Bog Lake, Wisconsin, USA - 1anoA | ecosystem: Environmental > Aquatic > Freshwater > Lake > Hypolimnion/Profundal zone | place: USA: Wisconsin...
TCGTCAATATTAATATGAGCAAAAATAGAAAGATACTGCATCAGTATCGGAATTTGGGCTATTGTTTGAGTTGGCCTTTAATGATGCTCATTCTCTCCGCTTATTTAATGGAAAAAGGGCTATTTTTCGGATAACCTTATTTATACTATCTGTGAATTGGAGCTAACTCTTTATATGAGTCCTAATTGCCATTTTATTTCACTCTTTTAGTGCTGGAGTAAGGGTTGAACCTTGATTCGTGAATCCCTTTTATCTTCATAGTCTATTTTATGAGTGGCCCCTTTTTGTGTGACTCATCATAATCACCATCAACGAACTCTCCAATAAAGTTAAACAATGCTGCTTGAGCTTTCTTTTCAGTTTACTGCGCAATCCGGAAAATCTCCTCACTACTCTTCACAGCCCAGATATAGTTATAGTAGTTTTGAAGTGGAAAATACTTTTCCTCCACAACCTTAACTTTTTCGTGCTACTACAGAGGGTAGAGTGAAGGGTCGAAGTTCGTAAACTTGTTGTCATTTATGACAGGCTCAACGGTGATTTCCATAATCATGCTTCTGAAATTCTTCTGCGTCTTGGTCTCTTTAGACCCTTCCAAATCAATTGACAATTTGGAACTTAATCGATCGAACTCGTCCTCTTTGTTGAGCGCATAATTTTTACTTTTGAGCTCTCTCTTCTTCCGTGCGTAGTAGGGTACCGCCTGTAGAGTTTTTTCATAGGGCATGTAAACAAGATTAAGATGTTGCTCTTTAGATGTGGGCATAAGTTTGTTTCCCTCTTGGAAATTCCTGCTCTCTTGATTGTCCATTATTAGCAAATAATAATAAAATAAGGACACCCGGCATAGGTTCAGAAGATGATGGCGTAAGTTTAAGACCTTCATTTAATTGAAAAAGAAAAACTGAGACAGATCTAAGTAGAGGAGAAAATTTAGCTAAAAGAGTGTTTAATGAGTATTATTAGAATAAAGAATCGACTATCACCCTTAACCCTTGCATCATTCCTCCCCATTCTCCACTTTGGGCTGCCCTCTGCTGCGTGTCCGTATCCGGTATTAAAGTTCAGCCACCTCTTCTTCTTCCTCTCCCTCATCTTCTTCGTCTTCAACGTACTGGAAAAGGTTGGTATTTTTGTATTAAATGTAGGCTTGCTTGTTGGCCATTTTCCCCTCAACTAACAAATATCTGAGATACCTCTCCTTCAGAAACCACTTGTAAAACTGCTTGAATACTTTTTTACAGCTAGAGATGCTTTCAGGCTCATTCGCAGAAGGTTTAAATAGTTCTGGCAGGTGACTTGGCCCTGTCACAAGCTAAACCTTTCTCAGGTAGTAGCCCTTGCACTCCGCATAATCACTATGGTACTTTCTCACTAGATCACTCACCTCCTTTTCGTAGTTTTTGCTGACAAACTCTCGGATAACCTTCTTAGTAATGTATCCACAGATATTTTTGTCGTAGTCGCACTTGCTCCTAACTTTCTCCTTCTTCATCTTCTTGAAAATATGCAGGCCAGGGTGTTGTTGATCACTAGCTTTTTCTTACTTTATCGTTTCGTGAAAAGGACGATGAGTATTGATAATTATGTTGTTCATCAAAGTCTGTGGTCCCATTTCGAACACAAGCGATCTCTCAGGTACCTAGTTCGGATGAGGTAGAAGTTTGCCGAGAAAAGAGTCAACGGATTTACTCCGATTGAAGTTAAGGAATAAAGCCTGTTGGTTCTAGTTCATGACTGAGGAGTCCTAGAGGTTGATATTATCTGAGTCTTATTTGGAGTCATTCTGGTTCATACTATATTTCATAAAGATTATACACTTAAATCCAAAACCAAACTCAACTCTTGTCCAAAATCACCTGGGATCTGATTATGCGAGGAACCCAAATGGGCCGCCTTTTTATAACATTTTATGAGTTATCGATCCACAACAACAAAATTTGCATCATTTCTTGGAGTAAAATAGCAAATATGGAGAACTGCTATCTAACTGCTCGCCCATAGAAATTTAGCTCACTGAACTATCATTAAAGCAATACCAACGGCCGTTTATAGGATTCTTACAATCAGCCGTATAATGCCCATAGTTTATCTCACCCATGTGGTTGACAACCCCCACCAACTCATAAACTGGGTCTTTTACTGAAGAGTGATGGTTATAAGCGATTACTTTTGAAAGGTTCAGAACTGAAGGCACCTTTACGCGGTTATTGAGCTTTTGTTTGCTGAATTTGCCGTAAGAGAAACGCTTAATTTGAAGAACCATGATCTGTGGGAGCCGATAAAGATAAAGTTTCCGCTTGCATTCCTTAAACCCTTCATAACCTAAGAACTACCTTTGCATTTGGAACAGTAATAATCGGAAGCAATAGTTTCCTCCTTCAAAAAATTCTCAATCATTTTGATGATTTCTCCATTATCATTGTAGCTGAAGTTCAAGGCAAAGTCCCAGGTGTTGTCGAAAGCGATAGATTCGTTGCTACATTTGCTACAAACAACCTTTGAGAGGATTTGACCTGCGAAGTAATCGCAAACTACTGAGTTTTCACGTTCTTTGTTGTAATTCCACCACTATTCACTCTGTATTAGCACATTTATACGATTTACTGTAAAGTGTTTTTGCTTAAATCGGCTTTCAATTCTTTGTATTTCGGATTTTTGGATCGATTTAGCTCCAAACTCAGCAGTTAAAGCAAAGCGAGCAAAAACTACTGAGCGTCTTGCTGCCCATACCCACTAAACCTAGTCTTCTTCGCAGCCACCGCACTTTTGATTTCAGTCGGAGTTTAAGAGCGACTAGTCGAGTTTTTTATGAGCTGGACAAGTCTCCCATAAGAAATGGCCACCCGACAAGAAGAGTTCATTTCTCTTTGATGGCTATTGAGCAGAAATTAGTCATTGAACTTCGGCAGATTGAGCATACACTGTAGAGTAGAATTCCTAGATAAGTTACGTTCTACATGAAGCAAGTATTGCCAATATTGTTTAACCCAACCAGCCCCAAAGTTTTGGGCTTGAAAAGTTCCTAGTTTTCCTGCCTAGATTGACGCAAAATCGTTTATTTTTACTACTGCATCTGCTTGAGGTAACCTACACTCGGTTCGTACTCTTTGGGTTTTATCTGACTTTTCTGTGATTCACCAAGACGTCGCAGTTACGAAGTGCTCAAGGTTGAAGAGGTAGGAGTTTACTATCTTTTAGAACTATTTTAACGATTGTATAGATTCTTGTTTTTTTCCTCCTCTTTCTTATCGTTACTCTGATCTATTTTAGGTAGAGTTCCGGAGACTTTATTGGTGGTAGATATGTAAGACAAATAGGGTGGCGGGGAAGTGATAGGTTTTATATCTTTGGACAATGAGGGAGTGCCGTAATGATTGTTATAGATCTGGGAAGAAATGTTCTAATTTTTGCGGATTGATGCTCCGATGTATTGATTACGGTTTGAGCCTCTACTTTTGGGCTGGGAAATGATACTCATAAAGAAATTTATTCAAATAAAGTTAATTACAAAACTTATTTCTAATCCTAAAAGCTAGCATTTTCAGCAATTTCCAAAAAATATTGGATTTTTGTCACAAACTAAGCTAATATAATGAGATTAGATAAATAGAATGCAATGATACATTATAAGTTGGTCGATGGATCGTTAAGAAAACTTAAGGATTAGCATTCAGAGGGTAAAATAGTCAGACACCTCAAGATCCATGTCTCTTTGCTCAGTTTTATTAAGCAAAGGGTTGAGTAAGTATTTCGTTTTTGCGTTGCTATTGTCGAATATGTCGTAACGACTCAAAGTCTTCGAAATGTTGCCTTATATTGTCTACGTTATCGCAAATTTACCTTTTTGCGTTCGTCTTTTGCCATCTATCCTTCGAGCTCTACTTAGCCGAACATTGCGCAGTATTTTTAGCATAGGGTTTTCAAGTCAGCTTCAAAGTTAGGCATAGTGAGAAATATTTGGACAACCTTGTCTTTGAAGGTTAAAACAGATCTTTCCTCGCTTTAGAGGCCTAAAGGTTGATAAAGGTGTGGATTGGTAAGTCTATGCTTTCCCCTTATTTTGATGAAATCCTTCTGACTTGAGAGTAACTGTCCCACACTTTTTTACCATTGACCTCCATAGCCCATTTCATAGTTTTCATTCAACTTCTCAATAATAGTCTCTCTGGTGAGTCCTTGGTTATTCATCTGCAAAATCTGAATAGTTTTCTTCATCAAAGAATCCTACTCAGCCTACTCTCCCTTCTTGGTTTTGATGAGTTTCTGAACTTTTGAAGCAATCGAACTACTGGATCTGCCGAGCTGCGTGGCAAGATTTTTGAGGACGGATTGAGTAAAGATAATGTTTTCATTAATGCATCTTTGGATACGCTCAATTTACTCCTTGCTCCACCCTTTTCTTTTCTCTTTGGAACCAATCGTATTTGAACTCTCACTCTTCAGCTCAGAGTTGCTGGAACAATTGTTCGAAGATTCCATTTCTGGTGCACTTTTCTTGAAAAAGTTTAGAGTGAATTTTGAGCTATATTTTCCAATTTAGCTCACGAAATCTTTAAAAGATTTCATCCAAAACTCATAAATTGACTGAAATAAGCCAATTCCAGGGCCTTTGATTTTTTTACAATTGGCAATCATCCCTTTGAAATTATCTTGAAACTCCTCCAAAAAGCTAGATTAACCGAAAATGAGCGAAAAGTTCTAGAAATGCTCATAAAAGGACTGAGTCACAGTTTTGTTTAAATTGATGCTGCCAATAGTCTTCTGATTAATCTATTACATTCTCTTGCTCAGCAAATCCAGGTGTTTTTGCATTTCCTATCGATGAGGTCTACTCTATCTCCCATCAAACAACTTGTCCAATTAAAAATTGCCCATGGAGTTGTCTCGCAAGGCGTCAGATTCGATGTTCTCCATGAATTCTTAGCCATTCTAATCTTACTCCGCCAAGCTGAAGAAGTGTTGAATGCCGTTCAACCCTTTGTGGTTGTTGAACATATGCATGAAATAATGCTTGTCCTAGGGTAGGTGCTTAAGACGCTCTAAAGGATTATAAGCTTGGAGGGTGGCTTTGCTTTCCTGTCTAAGATTGGCATTTTTGGAGTCTGAGGCAAAAGTACTGTTTTTCCTTTAAACATACTGAGCTTCAGAGTTATACTAAAAGGGGTTGAGATTCATATACTCCCCAAAGAAATCGCGTTCGCTTTAGTAAAAATAATGCTCTTCACCTTCCATAGCCTATAATTGAATTAAGTATTAGTTGGTTTAAAAGAATATTAATGATCGATCAAGGCTTACAAGAAAAACGACAAAATTAGCTAAATCAAAAATGAACTCAGCCTAAGCTTATTTTTATAAATAGACCGAGATTTTATTTTGCTGTGAATTCGGCGAAATCGAGAGTAGCATAGCAGATGGCGCTCAAAATTGTGAATATTCTACCGTCAACATTACATTTAGTAGACTTACTACTATTGATTGTTCACAATCGTTCAAGTTCGCCAACCCCAGATCTCTCCTCTTAAGCTACATTTAGCTCAAATATGCCCAGAGAGAGTAATCCGGATCTTGTAATATTATAAGTTGGACTTTATTTGCTACTTGGCAGCTCATAAGGTTAGATCTACGTCAGTTTGAGTGAAGATTCAGTAAATTATGGCTGCTCAAATATAAAAAGCAAAGAAGTTTTGAAAAATCATTAGATCCAACCCTTCTAAAAAATTTGATCTTTCCGATCCTCTCTCAAAATACCTTATAAAATCACTTGTTATTCGCTAAAACATAGTTTTCTGGGGTTCCGCACTACTAAAATTTTATTCCCACCTCAAACTACTCAATAAATGTAATAGCGGTATATGAAGATGCACCTTTTTATAAATCAAAGAGTATCCAAGAACGTCCATTTCTGATCATTTACGCAGTTTATTGATGTTTGTAATAATTAAGAATGACTACACCCAATAGCTACCTTGATGACTTCATGGACAAGATGATCACTGTCCCCAACGATATAAACCGCTTTCTACGGCTAATCAGAAAACTGGACAAAAGGACTGAGGACATCCAGGCCACCTTGATCCCCCAGCAAGCCAAGTTTCTGGCACAACTCAAGGAACTCAAGGACAGGAAGATCACCTAGCTTCCGCCAGCCATGAAAGCAGAGCTGGACATCATCAACAAAAAGCAGAAAGAATTGTGGGGGTACAGCAAAGAGAAGAAAGAAATTGCGGATCAACTCGCTTATTAAATCAGTGACTACTCTAATCAACTCTTAGTTGAGCTTAAAAACAAATACAAAGACCGCCCAGAGGAGGAGATCTTGAAGAGGAAAAAAAATAAGCTGGATGCCTGCAAACAGGTCCAGCCCAACAAAAAAGAAGACTTCTACTATGAGGCCTCTAAAGATAAGTACTGCTTTTGTGGACGCGCCTCTTTTGGAGAAATGGTCGCCTGCTAAAACCCCTACTGCTAAAGATAATGGTTCCACACAGTCTGTCTCGAATAAAAGAATCTCCCTGAAAAGTGGTACTGCGGCGACTGCCAGAAGCAAAGAGACAAAACAAAGAACCCCAACTCTCGGGGATATTTCGTCAATAAGTAGTCTACAGTCCTTTGAATGATACCATAAGAATTATCACTATTCTTTCTCGTCTTAGTAGTACAACTTTGAATCCATCTGCCAGATGTGCACACAATTGTTCTCTTAGACACTCCCCAAAAGCAGCTTTTCAGTGGGATGCCAATCGAAATCAAGAACTTTGGAGCGATGTCCCTTATGTCGAAGTAAGTACCGAAGATCCTAGTTCTCCTCCTTCTTCGACAAGTCCCAAATGTCAACGTTTCTTCCAAAGCCGCCTGAAGCCAGTAGACTCGTCATGCAAGGACTCCACTGCACCTTTATCACCTAATTTTTGTTAGCATGAAGCGTTGCAAAAGGTCTGGTCAAATTCCGAAGATCCCAAACTGACACATTTTCATCTCTTGACCCCGAAGCAAGTAAAAATTCGTTTACTGGGGAGAAGTCCAAAGAGTAAATTTAGTCAGTATGGGCCTTGATTTCAAAAATAGGCGTAGTTGGACCAATGGCTGCCTATCCTGATCTGGCATCCCAAATGTCGATGAGTCTGTCATCAGAGCAGCTGGAAAAGATGCTTGGGTGAAATTTATGCCAACTGACGTCCTCAATTCCGCATTTGTGATACAAAATTTAGCGAGCAGGCTTAATTGAGCCATTTTACTACTTATTTTTTAGTATGTCCCATATGCAAAGTCTCCCATCATGAAAACCAGACAAAAGCAAGCTATTCTGCATGTTATTCCAACTGAGTCCATACCCCTCTTCTGTATGCCCAAGAAGTTTCGTAGTCGGCTTAATCGGGTTGTTGTCCATCCTTACCAAACTTATGTCTCCTCTGTCTGTTGCAACTGCTATTATGTTGGAATTGACTGGAGAACAACGAGCCCTGGTTATTTCACCAGCATGGGCCACCTTCTTCACCACTGTTATTTTGTGCCCTTTTCTTTAGAAATATTCTTGAGCTTTGGATTGGTTTGGATAGTCAACTTTGATCTTCAGCAACTCGCACTAGGAATGTTATGCATGGCTGGCGCCAATGATAGCGAATAAGCTGGTGTATTACTCATGAACTTAGGTCTCGGGAAGCCATTGAAAAGTGTAGGTAGGCCAATCAACCGAATGCTATAGCATAAATTCATAAAGACTAGGCGCCTCCTTCTTCCAGATTTTGTACTCCAAGTTGATCTAAGCTTGCTCCATAACTTCATATTCCATTTGCTAGGATGGTTCGCTAATTTCCTCCATGGCAAGCAATCAATTATTATACAATGGCTAGTCAAGATTGATATATTTAAGTATATTTATAGCTAAGATTTATAACTATCAAGCGGTAGTTAAGAAAGTGCATTAGATTTGTGAGTATTGGCGTGGGTGATCAGAAGATGCTTTGTTTAGGATTGTGGCAATTCTATGTAGCTCTGACAATAATTGTAGCCAAAGGTAACACAAAAGGTACAAAGATGCCATTTCGACTCCAGAAAGAATAAAAGCAATTTATGACCTCACTTTCCAGCCTCTTTGATAGCCTTTACAAATCTTGATGATAGTAAGCAGACAACAGTTGTAAACAATCAGAACTCAAACACAGATTTGATGGTAGGATTACCATTCATCAGAAACTCATAGTCAATGATCTTATAATCGCTACTCAAATCCGGCGTCTGCTTGTTCGCAGGCCCATTCCACTCAATCTTAACCCTCCTCAGATGCTGCTCATTAACCCTGACCAAAAGGTCGGTCTTGGTACAAAAATGCATGGAGTACTCCTTCCTCTTGCTCTTGCGCACGATGTACTTGACCCTGACTTTGGGGTACTTGCTGGCCAGCAGCAGAGTAGTGTTGGGATTGTCGATTTCTCTCTCCTCGATGATGTAGTCTTCCTCCGCCCCGTTTTTTTTGCGGTTGTGCTTCACATCCACCCAGAATTCGTACTCGTAGCCCACCACCCGCACCACTTCGATGTGGTTCTAGTACTTTTGGATCTAGGACATGATGTCGCGGATTCGGTTATTCAGTCGCAACTCTTACTATTTGTCCTATAGGATGTCCTCATCTTCATTCTCCTCATCGAATATCAAGGGCTATTGTTATTCTTTTTACTCAACCTTGGTCTAGGATGCCTCGGCTAGCCTTTTCTTCTCTCTCAGCAGCCTCCTCTCCTACTTTTTCGATTGTTTGACCTCACCCAGCCTCTTGAGCTTTACCCCTTGGATCATGAGCTCTCTCCTTATCGTCAACAACTTCTTTACCAGTCCTGGTTCAACTATGGCTTCCAGCTTATCAGGAAACTCCAAGTTGTTTATGAAGAAGGTGATTAAAGCATTCAGAACTTTATCAGTGCGCAGATCATTCAGATAGATTTCGTGCAGATATTTGCTATCGGGCAGCTTCGGAGGCGAGATTCGATCATAGTCCGAATGTTTGTTCAAAAGCAACGCCTCAAGTTTTTGGTAGTAGGGGTTGAGAGCTACTTCGCTCTCTGCAAAATTTTCTGCCCTAAACTCATAAAATTAGTTATCATCGACGTTGAACTTATCTTTCTTGATCTCTATCTCTATCGCTTTTATCGTTTACTCCGGCAGACTGCACAACCTATCGAAACTCATCACCTCCCACCCCAAATTATGCAACCTCGATCTCATCTAAGCATATGACTATGTCTTCGCCACCTCCGCCTCAGGCTGCTGACTCTCGCTGTGGATACTTATCTTCGCGTCGGGGAGCTATCTGACTCGTTTGACTTTGGCGAAAAAGGAAGCTAGGGTTTTTGTGAGGGTGGTGAAATGTTTGAACGTTTGCATAACTTAATTAAAAGAGTATTATAAATAATCGTGGTGATAAAAAGCACCCGCGAAGGGGCTCGAACCCTCGACCATTAACTTAAAAGGCTAACGCTCTACCGACTGAGCTACGCGGGTTGTTCATCACACTTACCATCAACCCCCAGAAATGAGTCGGAGTTTTTGTGCTCACCTTATTTCCGATAAGACAACAGTAAATTTTCGCAAGTTACTCAAACTGCCAAAGTCAGCAGTTTGCTTGTTTCGGAAGGTTTTATTTGCCTAATTGGGCTGTATAGCACCTAAGTTCCATAAGTTTGCTGTTTCTTTTTTCGAAAAGACCAACAAATTTGTTTTGCCTTTGTTTGAGGTTTCTAAGCTTGTTTTATGTGTCGAATACCCAAATCACAACTATTTACCCGAACACTGCCATTTTTGCCTATGCTAAAGGCCAACCCTCGAAAGAAGGCAAGCCTGATCTCCAAGCAAAGCATTTTTCGATGATAAGATCAGCTTATTATAGGCTAGCTCGGGAGGCAAAGTTCTAAGCAATACCTATATAACGTGATTGGGTAGTTAATTTTAAGACTTTCTATCGATTGTTAAGTACACCCAAATTCTACTACCTTATAATACGCGGATAGACTTATATTGTAACCCCTCGCGGCAAAAAGGGCGCCCCATCTTCACAAAAATATGATGTTAACTGTCTCGTAAAGCGCCAGCTAAGTGTAATGATGCAATTTACAATCATCACAACGTTTGGATCTTAAGGTTTGTCTCACGAACAAGAAAGATAAACTAACTGAAAGAGAAGAATAGTGATAGTATAACTAAGGGAAAATCACTATATGTAGAATTTGTGGCAAGCAGTTCAACTGGATGGCTGTAACGTCCAAAGACTACTTCTTCCATGTAAAAATTAATCAGATTCAACACACTAAGAAGCCAGCTCAATTGATCGGAGACGCGAAGTTTTGTTCCATAGTGATTGATGCTATAGATAAAGCAAGGCCAGCAGAATGCTGAGCCACATTAAAAAACTGGAAAACGTATCATTAGTCGAAATCAAGTGCCAGGAAGTAACCCCACAGCATTAGAGCTAAGAGATGTTGGCCGATCTAGATTATTCAGGATGGGAAATATGAGGAAAGAGCAATCCATCAAACAACACTGACTTTGGTTATCTAATTGACAGGTGATCTAGATTCCAATCCATTTTTCATCGGGGCTAGCAGAGAGCTTCCATTTAAAGGCCGACTACCTACTCTACCAATAGTTACGACGTGTAGATTTACATGGTTGTATGTTAAAAAGGATACAAGCTAGATAAAAAAATTAGTCAGATGGCTCGAATCAAGCTCAGAGTCAATTCATCGCTTGACCTTCCGCAGACCTACAAATGAGCAGTAACATGAATCTATGAAGTGGACTTCAAATTGCACGCTAAAACGCCTCACGCAGGGTAATGCAAACTGGAATAATAAACTCGGACAACTAAACACAGCGTAGTCGCTACAAAGAACAATGAACTATCCTTACTCCTTAGAAATGACGTCAGCCACAGAAAAGTTCATCAGAGCAGAGTGACCCAACCAAGAATGAAATATTGATTTGATATCGGTCACTATCAGAACTGAATAATAAATTTAAGAAGGACCAAAGAGAACCCATCGATTATTGAATCGTAGGATATCGAGGAAAAATTGAAAAAAAGCAAATGATTGATTGATCCTCAATAAGAAAAGCAAGGAACAGAAAGGGACCGGGTTTGTCTTATATCCCAACTGAATGATGATTAGAATGAAAGCATAACAACTCTTCCCGATACAATTCACTAGAGCTAATTCCACGTAGGCCATCTGGGCAAATACGATGCAACCAGGCAAAACGCAAGACTTTGGTCCCCACCTGATCAGTTTAATACCTTATGTGTGAGATAATAGTTTGGGATGTTGTTGAGATTGGCTGTGGTTGGAGTGGAGGATGATGGGCAATGCTTTCAGGAGTAGTTTGTATACCATCGTTGGGGTAATTTGGCATGTGATTGTCTACACTATTACGACCACACCATGTTTCTGATTATGTTTGGCAGAATGTCATCAAATTACTCCAACCCTCCCTCAAAGATCTTTATGTACCCAACCTTGCGAGCTAGCCCTAGATTTAGTCAACCCGCTAAATCAGACTAGCGGAGCTGCAGTTAATTTGAAGACATGCGCAGACAACCTTAAATATGAGTGATTCTCACTACCATATAATACGCAGATTAAAAAGTCTATCGCCCAAATGCGGCATAGACCCATCCCATCAAATGCACATGGGGTAACATGAAGGCTAACCTAAAACCATCGACTATAACTGAGAATCTATAAAAGAATTAAAGTAAGGTTCGGCAGGGTGGAGCAGAATTAAAACAAATATGAGACAGATGTAAAAATATTGCTATCTAAGTAGAGCAAATTTGGAGATACCTGCCTCACGAAAAAGTTATCTGGTGTTGGTGTTGGCAGGTGACCTAAAAACCATGCCAATCCAGCTCAGATGGAAACTAAATTATCCATCCATCTGATGAAGCAGTAGAGTAAATGATCCCACCAATCTACAACTTCCCCATACCAGCCTATTCGACTTGAACTAAGCTACCTCTGATCCAGAAACAAATTACTCCGATAGATAAAAATGAACAAGAAACTCAATCCAAGATGGCGAAACACACCACACAGTAATCAGAACGAACACATTTATTAATAGGATTAGCATATTGCGCACAGTCAACATCACACATTATCACTTTTTCGGCGCACTGGGCACAAACATAACATATCCATCAGATTGAACACTCAAGAAAGCTAAATAGTTGGACACATCCAATCTTGCCAAACCTTGAAGCAGATCGCTTCGGCAGTCAAATTAAACGACTCTAAACACAAGCATCAAAGGAGAATCCTAGGTCACTAGCAAGGCTATAGAGTCAAACAATAGAAACTGTCTTCAACCTTGGGTAACATACAGCCTACCGACTCAGCTAACCTCAAATATCTCTGAATGATTCGGAACCAATCATGAGAGAAATCTAGGTGTAGTAAAGAGACTCGCGTCAAATCATAGGAATCAGCTTATGGCAGCTGACCTCACTTGAGCTAACTTACTTGCTATTGGTTCGATTTAACCTTGAAAAAAAAGAAATACCAAGAAATGCCACTAAGAATCAAACAAATAACAAGAGAAAGGCTCAAAGTAGCTCAAATATGTTACCATACATCGAGCTAGTAGTCAAATCATCCACAAACAACCTTTTGAGAAAAGGCTAATAAAGGAGAGGCTGGCTCCTAAGAGCGTAAAATTCAGCATATTCCAAGCTCTTGGCAAGCGAACGAAGAAGAAATGGCAAAAGATTTTTCGTAGAGCAATGAGATAATAATTAAGCCAGTTAATCAAAGAGATCATCCAAATGAAAGGTGCCAAAGAATCCAAACACTTATACTACACAATCACGAAACAAGCTAACTATGTTCTCACTCCTGACAAACTGAAACCCTCTAGGAAGTCATCTTGAAAAGCAAGTTGGTTTATAGCACTGAGAAGTGAGAACCGCCAAAAAATGGAAACTAAGAATGCAAGGAAAAGAGCAAATCGATTGCAGGAGATTACTTACTAAAATCATCCTCTTAAAAAACTACAACAAAAAATAAAATCTTCTTTAAACCATGATCCAGCTTATAGCCAATAGCTCTGATCCTACTTGAAACAAAAGGAATAACTGGGAAAAAATCCAGATAGGCTTATAAAGATCTCAAAGATAAAGCATTGTGTGAACCTTCAATCTAATGAACGAAAACCAGGTAAATTAAGCTTACAAAGAGCAACCGAACTAGATTCTTTATTGAAATACAGCAGACAACTTCAAAAGCAAACAACCAACGGGCCAGGACTAGATTCTTAAAATGAGTAGGGTTGGCGATCTCAATTCTATCCCTTTGATTTACTCAACATTGCCAGTACTATTCCTGGATTGCATCTACACCTTCTTGTATTACTTTTCATATCCTATTAAAACATGATGTCAGAATCTAATCTATTAACTCCAATCGTTTCATATGCTCAGAGCAATACTCCTGACCTCTGTGGCTGTGCTTCTGATCTACTCAGTCTATGAGCGTGCGCAGTGGGAAGAAGACTACTCGCTTTATGAAGCACCAACTCTAAGTTTTCCACCTTTCGATATTGCTTTTGAAGCCAAAATCAATAGCAGTACCTTTGATAACTCTATTGTAATATCGGATAATGAACTGTTAGCTTTTCCTGAAGATTTGGCGGTCGGCAGAAACGGAACTATTTACACGGGAATGAACGATGGCTCAATACTTTAGATAGACTCAACTGGCAAAATCAACACTTTGCACAAAAATAATGAAACAGGGGGTGTTTTCGGCATTATCCTCAGCCAAAACGAATCTGAACTGTACTACGTATCCGAATTCCAAGGATTGTCCCGTTTGAACATCGCAACAAAGCGCTAATAAAACCTACTTCCCTCGCTAGAAGGGAGACAACTGAAAGGGCTCAACAACCTATGTCTGGACGAATCTACCGGAACCATTTACATCACAGAATCAACCCCATTCGCCATCAGGCATGCCGGCAAGGACATCCTCCTGAAACACCAAAAAGGAAGAATCTTATTCTACAATATCCATAGTCGGTAGTCCGGAGTTTTTGCTGAACATTTGGCCTATCCAAATGGCATCGTTTTTGAGGAATCAACTCGTTCTGTCATCTTCTCAGAACTCAGTCACTACAGAATATCCAAAATATCACTCTAGTCACCCACTAAGAAGCTGACTTTGGTCGACAATTTGTTTGGGTATCCCGATAATTTGGAACTCAACTCTAAAGGATAGCTTTATGTGGGAATTCCAGCTGTCAGAGATTAAAGTGTCGAGTATTTGAACTAGCAGCCTTAAATAAGAAAATGGCTTATGTTTGTTCCCGAAGCAATTCTACCGCTATCTCTACGAAAAGTGGCGGGCGGAATAAAAGTGGACACTAAGAGCGGCGCAATAAAAGAGTACATCTTCGGAGACACCTCAGTTATTCACTCAGTCACAACCCTCCTATAAAGAAACGGATTGCTCTACATGTCCAGTTTGACATGCCCAACCATTGTTGTACTTGGCAGGCAGGGCAAGATTGGGCAGGAAGGTAGCTAGAGCTTGGAAAAAAGGGATGGCAATGTTTAGGAATCTCAATAGTTATGATATCATAGTTGGTAATATACTATTTTCAATATAAATTTGTTATAGGAAGGAGTAATATTTCTACAACCGCAAAAACCCTAATTTTATTCCCAAACCAAAAGCACTCAGAAACTGTATTTCTACAATAAAATCTACCCAACCCTCGATTTTGAGCCGATTCCAGTCATTTTTATTTTTTTTCCGTCAGAAATATACAGAAATCCAGCATAAATAGCCAGTTTTCCTTATTGATCTATAAATGATGAACTGTCTTGCAGGAGCTAGAAACTCCAGTGGATTCCGCCAGCAGATCCAGCAGGGAGTGTTGCCCCCTGAAACCCATCTCACCTATGAGGGACTCTTCAACGAACTTACCTTTAAGGTTGGACCGCAGACTGATAAACTCCTTGATCTGCATATCGGCTACAGCCGTTTCCAATTCACTGACAGCAAATTCGACCCAAACATCAATGACTACCTCGCCCTCTTCCTTAAGAGCAGCCAAGACGGCAAGGAAAGGGAAGATAGTGTTGCGATTAACATTGTGATTTGCTTGGATGTATCAGGGTCGATGGGCTCTGGCTTGTAGAGCCAATCAAAAACTAGCAGATTGGAGCTATCTGTCTCGGCAATAAGGAGTCTGGTTTCAAAACTAAAACCTAATGATTCCATCGGCCTAGTGACTTTCCATAACCAAGCCCAAGTAGTGTTCGATTCTGTTCCCAAGAAGCTTCTTACTGGTGGGTTGCAATAAAAAATCGATTAGGTGAGGGCAGGGGGAGGAACTACGATCATCAATGGGCTGAGGTAGGCGAAAAGAGTGCTACTCAAATACATGAGCAGTCAAGAAAACCAGAAAAGCTAAAATCGGATCATTTTGCTTACAGATGTATGTGACTCCACTATTTCGAACGAACTCGCTTTTGTTTAGGACGCTGCCAACAACGAAAAGATAAATCTTTCGATTATTGGCATTTCAACGTAGTTTCAGTCCCAAACTTGTGAAATTTTCAAAAACGTCAAAGGTTTTAACTACTTTTGCGCAGTACAGTAATAAGACATCAAAAAGTATGTGTTTTAAACATTCGACTACGGCTTTTTCCCCACCGCCAACAATATCTAAATCAGACTCCAAAGCTAAGACATCTTGGACCTAGAAGTGTTTGGTACTCCAGACAGCTAGCAAGTAAAAATTTACAATAAGGATGCTTTGAAGAGTGAGGAATGGACAGTATCCAGAGTTAAATCAACTTTTCCCTCTGAGATAGAGATTGTGGGAGGTGATGTTTTAACTGTCGGTGGGCTAATTTTGGTAAAACTCAAGAGAAAGACCGAAAACCCTTATTTCAGAGGCCTTATTCGACTATCCTACGAAGATCTGTAGCAGAAGACTTACCATTAAGATTATAAAGTGGACTTTGAGTTCCATCCCAAGGAACAGTTTTTTAGTGGAGAAGAACTGGAGCAAGCGATTGAAGGCTTCGTCTTCACTTCAGAGCTTAAGGGAGTTCTAAGAGCCAGTCGTACTTTGAGTCCAGCACAAATATTTTCGAACTATGGGTCAGTAGTTTAGAAGTTGGAAGGAATCTGTCCAAAACAAAAGCTAAAACAGCTTTAGCAAATCCGCAAGATTATCAAGGAATATGGCAAAGCAGATGAGAAAGAGAAAGTCAAAATGTGAGAACCCATGTGATAGAGATACAATTACATTTAGAATAGTAAGTTTAGCTAAACCAAATTTGACTCCACTCAAACAATCAATTTGACTAACCTTCTGGTATCTAATGAGTTAGTTCTGCTGAGAGTACATAGTAAGACTCTTTTTATTTCAATTTGCATGAAAATTCTTGTTATTTACTTTATCTTCGTCAGCTGATAATAATCATAATACATGGAAGCTGAACGAAAAGCTAGTTCCAACTCGCACAAAGATCCTCCCTAAAATAAATTTGATTCTCTGAGCAAGACCCAAATCTGGGCTTACGGAATGGGCCATTGCCTCAATGATCTCACTGCTGCCTGCTGGTTCAACTATCTTCTCTTCTTCCTCACCACAGTTGTCCACACTCCTGCAGCTCCCCTCGCACTTCTCATCGGACAACTCTGCGATGGAATCGCCACACCCCTCGTGGGCTATCTCTCAGATAAATACAATACCCGTTTCGGTAAGCCAAGATTTACTTAGGAAAAAGAACGCCTTGGTATGTCTTTGGCTTGGTGACGATAATAATCAGTTTTCCCCCGATTTTCCGACCCTTCAGGAGTGAAAATAAGTAGTTAGAATACATCTACTATGCAGTGTTTCCAGGGTTGTTCAATGTGGGATGGGCATGCCTTCAGATAAGCCACATGAGTCTGGTTCCAGGTCTGAGCTGCTCCAGGAAACGAAGAGTAAGTCCCTTCTGATTTAGGATAAACTAAACAACTACAGGAATAGCTTCGCTTTTGTTGCCAACCTGCTAGTCCTCACTCTAGGTCTGACTGTCTTCGCAATTATGGACAATAAAGAGACTGAATATCAACTGATTTCTGTCATTGTCATTGCTGTAGGTATGGCGACAAGTTTGTTCTTCCTTTGTAGCGTAAAGGAGACTCAACTAGTTGCTGAATGCAAATAAAAGAAATAGAAACTCAAGATAAAAATCACAGGACGCAACAATCAAAAATAAGCTGTCTAGACTTACAACTAAAACGTCATCTCTTAAAGGTCACTGAAATCTGGGGAATCACAGTCCACAGCAGACGACAATATCAACATTTATGATGTGGTGATTGTGGAATAGAAGAAGCCTTAGTCTATGTCTTTGACTTTTTGGCTGAAACAGCCCTCATTTTACCTTTACGGGCTGTGCTATATGTGTGTCAGACTCAATAGTAACATTTTTGGCACTTTCCTTCCGTTTTACCTTATCTTCATATTGAAGCTGACAAACGAATAGGGGATGACTACAGTCCCCTTTGAAGTTGCTCTAGTGCCACTAGTTATTTACTTCTCGTCCAGCTTGGTCAGTACTCAGCTGAGCAAACTCTACTCAATAATAGGCCGAAGAAAAACACTACTCTTCGGAACATTCCTCTCAGTTTTATCCCTTGGATCGTTGTATTTGATCGATTAGAAAAGCAGGGAATGGATTTACGCAATTGCTGGAATTATCGGAGTGTCTCAGTCTATGGTATTGTCAACCGGAATCAACTTAATTTCTGATGTGATAGGCAACAAGGGTGAGTCAGGCGCCATAGTTTTTGGGATTTACAGCTTCCTCGATAAGATATCAGCAGGAGTCATAATATTCGCCTTGGCCAAATTGCCACCTTTTGTTAGTCACCTGCAGAGCATCAACGATGAGCAAGCCGGAGTGGTGAGAATGACAGTGGCTATTTTGCCGATGCTGGCTGCAGTATCGGGAGCAGTTTTTGTATTATTTGCCAACGTTTCTGAGTATCTAGGTCAAAAGTAGGGGCTTTCCGAATCCAGGATGTAAAACTAAGAATTCGTGCATTCAGTTACTCTCAAATGATGTTAATATTCTATTAATGATTAATCGATCTACTGGGACGATCCGCTGAATATATCCCAGCCACAAAACGACCTTTTGAGTATACAAATGCCATTCCATGTAGAGATATAGAGTTTAGCTTTTTTTAGAGATATGATGCTTCTTGGAATATGGTTATAACCCTCGTAATTTATAATCAACACAAATGAGTTTATCAGAGTTAGAATAATAAAACAAATTTAAAAAGCATCTCAACGAATACTGGGCTTCCAAGGGCATCACGCAAATCAAAATACCACAAATCGGAGGTCAAGAACTCAATCTCTACAAACTTTACAGGACTGTCTGCAAAAAGGGCGGAGGCCAATCCGTCTCTCACAACAAGCTTTGGAAAGAAATCGTCGATTAGTTTGGGCTACCCTCCACCTGCACCTCAGCTTCCTTCACTCTCAAAAATCACTACCAAAAATATTTGCTTGGTTATGAGCAAAGATTCTTCTTTGGTAAGGACGACTCAGCTGACCTCCCGGAACTGGTTGCAGGTCGTCAAAGAAAGCCTATTATTAAGGGTGAATCCTATTCAAACATTTCGGGGCTGCAGCCTCGCTTCGGGCAGCGGATCGAAGGCTAGGCTACACACTCTTCACTGTCAAATGAGCTCAAAAAATACTACGAGAAAGTTGATCAGAATGCTAACATCACCTATCTCAAGCGTACTAAGTTGTATCCCGTGATGGCGGAAGTCAAGCATCTCATCATGGGCTTCCAAAGCAACATCCGCTAAGAAATCATCTACTCCATTAACACTCTCCTCCTGTTCAGTGTCAACACTGAAGCACCTTTTTTGTTCTCACAATATCCCTTCGTCCTTTAGGCCATACACTCCTATCTACACAAAAACTACCCTCCCAAAGATTTGTTTGCCCTGGAATGCATAAGGGCACTTACTGCGGCTTTGAGGAATCTGATCATGAATCACAAAAATATGCAAGCTGTGTTAGAGTCCGATTTGGTGTAAGTTCTTTTTAGGCTGCTGGAGCAGCAGTCAGACCGATAGCTTGCAAGGAACGTGACAGATATCTTCAGCAGTCTCAGTAGAAAAGGTCTAGACTGCCAATAGCTGTTTTCAACTATCTAGCAATTCCTCTAAAAAGAAACCTACGAAGATATCGAAACCGGCATAGACCTATTGCGTGCTTTGATGTAGTAACATGAGTAGGCCTGTGAGCAACTCATAGCCAATAAAATTGAATATTTTGCTCGGCTGCTTGTCTACTCTTCCCAGGAAATCAGAGAGTCAATCCTTGAAATTTTTGCCTATCTCAGTGATAAGTCATAAATTATCAAAAAATTGTGTCTTGATTCATTCCGCTTCCTTGACCGTCTCTTTGCGATCATTTCGCACGGGTTCTCAGTCAACTAAAAACAAGCTCAGATGGCCTGCATCATAATCAGCAACATCGCACAGTTGGGCCAACCCGCCCTCGCAAAATTCAAACGCTACTAAAAGGTCTTAGCCCTGGTCTCATTCAACGACGAATCTCTCTCGCCAATAACCTCTGTTTTGTTGTTTTCGCTATCCGGAAGGGCAGGGGAGTCAGGAGAAGGAGTTGAGAACGCAGCCGTTGAGAATCTGCGCATGAATATCCGCAACTAAATGGAAGAGGAAAGCGAAAGCGAAATGGAGAACGAATCCGACGATGAATGATGGGCAATCCTAATCCTTATCTAACACCTTTAACATCGATTTCTCAAATATTTCAACACAAAAATAGTTACTTATATGTGATAGAACAGTCAAAAAGACAGAGATGCATAAGTAAGGTGAGTTAAAGTAAGATAAAAAATAATTGCAGCTTATCAGTTACTTTCTCCTTCCTCCTTGACCTGCTACTTCAACCACTGTAGGTACTACAACAAGAACGGTTTTCTCTATTACATAAATTTATGCACGAAATCCTTGTATTTGGCGTTTTACTACAACTAGTTGTTCTCTTTTTGAATTTTGTTGGGATCATAGCTGAGGTCATAGTGTTCTGGTCCCTATGTTTTCAGATTGTTAGTATTACTGAAGCTGGAGAGATCATTATAGGTGTAGTGCAATTTGTCATCGTAAAAAAGCAAATCTCGCAGCAGGGTGAATATTTTGTTTTTGAGGCGTTTACTGCCGTTTTATGCCAATTTCACCAATAGCTCCAACCCACCCAAACGTATAAATATGCGTTTGGCTTCCAAATTCTAACCTCTGATCGTTGCAGACACGGCAGTCAGCATATTTTCCTTCAAAACAATAGACTCCTCCTTTCTAAGGAGCTCAACGATCTCCAAAGCCCCAGTTTCGATAGATTGGTTCTGTACAGAAGCATCATTTTGATTGGCCGCACTATAAATCTGCAGCGCAACAACTCTGCAGCTTTAGTACTCACAGTAAAAGATTATTTTGAGCATAGTTATATGCCCTCCCATTTTATATAGCGTTGAACCCTTATCAAGGGAATCTAACAATTCCTGAAGCTACTCTAGTAAAGAAAGTAGCTACTATTTCTGTAGATTAGTGAAGTTTGTCAGCTAGTTGAGCACATTTTGGATGCGTTTGATCTATGAGTTGCAGTAATGCTGCATGGCCTCCTCGAGCCACTTCTTGTCCTCTTCCGGCATTTCCTTGAAGTTGGTAGCAGCTGTGCCATCGCTGTACTTTAGAGTGAACTTTAGTAATCCTTACCAGTCAACCATTTTATATAAGTTTATTTCTGCCAACACCACTTATAATATTTATATTTCTTGATTACTCTAGAACATTCAGCAATCAGTTTTTTGAAGCATCCATTAAAAAATTATATTGGACCAATTATGAATAGACTTGTTCAAACATCATTTCTTGGAAGATGTGTAACACTACTTCTTTGGTTTCACTTACCACACCAAGTTGCGCAGTTTGTTCCACTTCCTACATCCTTTCCGCAAACAAACTGACAAAAATATAATCAAACTCACTATCACACCACCGCAAAACATTAATTTACAACCAAAAGAGCCCGCTATCAAGAAAGAGTTAGAGTTCGGATGATTTTAAACTTCAATAAATTGTTTGAAACTCAAATTACCTATGTTTTTGTTACCACTCTTCTCCATTTAGTAGTTTTAGTCACTCTCAGAGTGCGAATGCTATTCTTGCGTTAAATAATAATAATAGTTGCAAGTTGGCAGTTATTCCTCCTACTCTTCGTCAAAGTAATACCCATTTTAAGTTTAGTCTTCCTACTCAAGTGTCTAGTACTCACTCTCCTAGATTTATTCATTCTGCGTTTATTGCTAGAGGAAGTTCACTGGATACTTTTTGTGTTGGACCAGCCCCTCATTTTAAATGAACTCAATGAGCTACAATAGTTGATTTTTTTGGTTGCCTTGGTTGCGCTTCTATCTCTATTATGATTCTAGAGGCAACCCCATTTATTTGATCAGATGCTTGACGATTTTCTATCTTGGACCACACATACCTTGGTTTATTGATGCTGGTGTGCGTTATATCGAGCCGCCTAACCCACGGCAGCTTTGATATCTTCCAACTCCTTAGAAAGCTGCGATATCTTCTAATTGAAGATGTCTTCAACAAACTAATGAGAGAGTTTAGAGCTAATTTCCCTTTTGAGCTGTCCGTTCTGCAGGATGAGAAAAAAGAGCAACCCGACTAGCAGAAGCTGCATGAGGATCGTCTATAAATGACGCCATTTCGACATTTTGCCCTTTAATGAGCCATTGTCACTATTCACCGCTGCATACACGAATTCCATGTAATAAATATAATAGCATGTCACGTAACAGCTACAAGATTACCCAACCCATATAAATTACAAAAATGGTGAGAATTAAGCATCATTTTTTGATGCTATCTTCAATATACTTATTGAAATTGTGAAATCATGCTTTTTTTTGAGACTTTTTTATCAATACCTAAAAATCAAAAGAAAGGGAGCTAGCCATCAAAATGCCAGCATTAAAGGCTAGTATGACTTTTGCTTCTAAAATCAATTGATAAGGACATTTCATCATTTTGTTCCAATAGTCATGTAGTTGTCATTGAACTGATCATCTGCGAATCGCAGCAGAAGACAACTTTTGTCCACTGTAAGAAGTCCCACAATAGCATATTTGAGTAGATGGTCGTACTCAAGGCTGCGTTGGCTCAAAGAGCATATTTAACCAACTCTATAATCTATGTTGTAAGGGGAACACCAAATGAGAAGAAGGATGGACGTTCAAGATGCAAAAATAAAGACTATTATCATTTACTGTCAGCTGATTCAAAACTGTCATTTCAGTAATATATGAGTTTGTGTTTCATGAGAATCACATTTTTTCTAATCTCCCCCTAACTATCCGCTCTATTACAGCCTTAAATGGGTGAAATCAGCGCACTTTTATACCTATCCCATTCCATCTTCATCAAAATTGCTTATTTTAATGATTCAATCATAAAAGAAGAGCCTATGAAAGGTACAAACCTTTGAATAATAAGTTCTAAGGCTTCCCACAGTTTATATCTAAAGTTAATTAGATTCGCAAGTAGTAATAATTTTAATTGATTATATGTCTGGGGTTGAGTTCTAAACAATATGCAGGCTAGGCCAAGGCACTTACGGCGAAGTATTCAAAGTCAGAAGGAGAAGTGACAACCGAGAATATGCACTAAAAAGGGTACTAAACCTTTAATCTAGGTCAAGATACTCAAACTCAAGGAAAAAGATAAGAAAAATACGCTGAACTAGGTCAGGATATTGGCCTCTGTTGACCACCCCAACATTGTCCAGTATCGAGAGGCACTCTTCGATGAGATTAAAGGCGAGTTATCACTCATCATGGAACTAGCCCATGGCGGAGATCTCGCTGAAAAAATCAAATCTCGCTTCAACCGAGGGTAAACTTTCTCGGAAGAGTAAATTTGGAAATGGGGAACTGGAATACTCTAAGGCCTTCAATGTTTGCACCAAATGGGAGTTGTGCATAGAGACATCAAACCTGCAAATATTTTGTTTACTCTTTAAGATGTGCCTCAAATAGGCGATTTCAATGTTGCTCGGGAGCTGACTTAGGGTTTGGCCAGTTCTCAGGCTGGAACACCCAATTATGCTTCTCCTGAAATTTGGGATAACTTAAGCTACGGAGCTTAGTGCGACATTTGGTCGTTTGGATGCATTATGTATGAACTTTGCGCCTTCCGCCCGCCTTTCCGTAGCAAAAATCTTGACTAACTCTACCAAAAGGTGCAAAGTCTACAATATGACCCAATTCCTAACCGTTACTCAGTTCATCTTTAGACAGCAATTAAAAAATGCCTACAAAAGAAAGAACAACGTATAAAACTCTAGG
>Ga0316217_10002261_pt1 | contig 23445 bp, 19 predicted proteins | sample 1anoAmetaG_FD_203633 | JGI IMG/M metagenome (GOLD analysis project Ga0316217, IMG submission 203633) | Freshwater microbial communities from Trout Bog Lake, Wisconsin, USA - 1anoA | ecosystem: Environmental > Aquatic > Freshwater > Lake > Hypolimnion/Profundal zone | place: USA: Wisconsin...
TCTATACTTTTACCGACAATACAATTGCTACGCTGATTAAAACCAAGTTCAACAATGGTATAAAGGTGCAGGGGATTATAGATCAATACAGCAAGACTTATGCTGCTTATACTACACTCTCTCCTGTGTTGGGTACCCTCATGATTATGTATGCCAATAATACTTATATCTATCACAATAAAATTATGCTGGTAGATGCAATGCATCCTGCTTCCGATCCACAGGTATTTACAGGTTCTTTCAACTGGAGCAGTGCTGCTGAAACTTCCAATGACGAGAATGCAATTGTTATTCACGATGCCTCTGTTGCCAATCAGTATTATCAGTCGGTATGCAACGATTATTTTGTATTGGGAGGCTCAGCCTGTTTATCGCCACTGCCTATCAATCTCTTGTATTTCAAAGGCAACACAAAAGGTAATGATGTACAATTGCAATGGGCCTGCGAAAGCACTGCAACTGATAATACTTATCAATTGCAACGTTCGGATGATGGGGTGAATTACAGCGACTTAACCGGAGCAAATATTGTCAATAATGATAATACAGTACATCAGTATGCTTATATCGACAATAAAAATAATTATCCTGTTTCTTATTATCGTTTAAAGATAACAGACAACAATGCAACTACTACTTATAGCAATACTGTTGTTATAAATAAGGCGGTAAATGAAATAGGCAAACTGACTGTTTATCCCAATCCTGCAACCGATATGATACATATAGTTTTCCCTCAGGCAAACAATAGGATTAGTATTATCAACAGCCTGGGACAAGTTGTAAAGACCTTTCAGAACAATCAATCAAATGCAATGGATTTAAGTATTGGCAACCTTTCAAAAGGTGTCTATACCATAATAGTTCACAATGCTACAAACAACTATCATCAGTTATTTATAAAAGAATAAGAAATCTTTATTATACAATTTTAAAACATCAAATGGCTAATTGTATATTTTAAAGACCAAAGACCAAAGACCAAAGGCTAAAGACCTAAAGTCTCCATTGGTAATTGCTTCAGTTCCATGTTTTCAAATGTCTGAATAGAAGGCTCGTGATAGGCAATCCAGATCATAGCCTTAGCCAGTATATCGGAAGATATAACCATGGCAGGCCAGAACAATTCGAACAACGGGAATAGTGGAATCATCAATTTATTGAAGAATGCAGCATTCGGATTCTTATGAACGGGTTTTATTCCTCCGGGGCGTACAATGAATAATTTATTCAATCCCATTCTCTTTAATTTATTCTCGGTTTTCCCTTTTATCCGGGCAAATATAGCCTTGCTTGTTTCACTGTTATCGGCACCTGCACCACTCAGGAAAACGAATACCATACCGGGATTCAATATGTTTATTGCTGTTGCTGCAGCAATGGTATAATCATAGGTTATTCTTTCGTATTCTGTTTTGTTTACCTGCGATTGCGATATACCTAAGCACCAGAGAAAAGCATCATTGTTTTCAATCACATCTTTCAACCCGCTATAATCCATAAAGTTGTTATGGATAATTGTCTGTAGCTTGGGCGACTGCAATTTCATTGGTTTTCTCACAATAGCTGTAATGCTTGTGATTTTATTATTTGCAATAGCCTGTCTTACAACTTCTTCTCCTGCCAGTCCTGTAGCGCCTGTAACTATTATACGCATAATAAGTAAATTTAGAAAATGATATAATTCCCTTCAATATTCATTGTGTTAATCGCTGAATTATCAAATTGTCAGATTGGTATTCCCCAGTAATTTTAACAGCTTATCTACTTCTTCCTGAGTATTAAATGAATGCAGTACTATCCTGAGTCTCTCACTTCCTGATGGCACTGTGGGAGATAGTATTGGCCTCACATCCAGCTGATTGTTTTGCAGGTATAAAGCCAGTTCTTTTACTGCATCATTGCCCGGAACCACTACTCCCTGAATAGCGGATAAAGAAGTTAATTTCTGATAACTTAAAGAAGCATTCTGAAACTGCTGAATGTATTCATAAAGCCTTTTCCTTTCTTCCTTCATACAGGGAAATAAATGATAAGATTGAATAATACTATTAACCGCAGTTGCAGGTAATGCAGTAGTATAAATAAAACTTCTTGCAAAATTGATCAGGAAACTTTTCAGTCTTTCAGACCCCAGTACTACGGCCCCATGTGCACCACAGGCTTTCCCGAATGTATGCACCCTTGCAAAGATGGAACCGTGAAGCTGCAAATGTTGAGCAAGGCCTTCTCCTTTATTCCCTATTACACCAGTTGCATGTGCTTCGTCCAGAATAATATGTGCATGGTATTGGTTAGCTGTTTCTACCAGTTCCTTCAAAGGACATTCATCACCATCCATACTGAAAACAGTTTCTGTAACAATATAAATAGTTCCTGTAGCCTTACTGATTTTCTTCTTCAGATCATCCATGTCATTATGCTGAAAAGAGTAAGACTTTGCAAGCGACAATCTGATTCCATCCCTTATAGATGCATGACTTAATGAATCATAAATAATAGTATCATCTCTTGTTGCTATACAGGATAATAAACCAATATTGGCATCATATCCCGAGTTGAAAATAAGAGCAGCCTCAGCCTGATGAAATGTAGCTGTTATTTGTTCTGCTTCTTCAATCAGAGAGTAGTTGCCTGCCAGCAAACGGGAACCCTTGCTGCCATGTTCCAGCTCTTTACTGTCACTTAATAAATGATGTGTAGCTATACCAAGATAATCATTGGAAGAGAAATCAATCCAGTCAGTATGAATTGCCGGAAGTTTCCTTAATAAATTCAAATCGGACCTGTCGGTCAATCTTTTTTGCAAGAAATCGTCCTTATACATAACCCAAAGCTAAGGAAAATGAAGATATTAAGCTGTTTCAGAGCATATCTGTTTATTTTTTTATAACATTGCAACCGTAACTCCCGCAAAATATAATGAATCGTTCGCAATTAGTAAGTTCTATAAATAGTAGAAAGAATTTTTTATGTGTTGGATTAGATACTGCAGTAAATCTGATCCCTCCTCATCTTGGATATTCTGTTCAATCGATTATTAATTTTAATAAAGCAATCATTGATGCTACTAAAGATCATTGTGTTAGTTATAAAATCAATACAGCTTTCTACGAAGCAATGGGTTCAAAAGGTTGGGATATAATAGGAGAGACTATTGACCATATTCCTGATACTCATTTTACAATTGCCGATGCCAAACGGGGTGACATAGGGAATACATCATCACAGTATGCAAAAACCTTTTTTGAAACTTTCAATTTCGATTCTGTTACTGTTGCTCCATATATGGGCGAAGATAGTGTAAGACCTTTTTTAGAATATGAAAATAAAGTAACTATTGTATTGGGATTAACTTCCAATAAAGGTGCTTTCGATTTTCAATATCAGATGATAGATGGAGAACCATTATTCCTGAAAGTAATTAAAAAAGTAGCTGAGTGGGGTACTATCAATAATCTGATGTTTGTAGTAGGAGCCACTAAAGCAAATGATCTGAAACTGATAAGGCAACATATACCTGAACACTTTTTACTGATACCCGGTGTAGGAGCTCAGGGAGGTAGTCTGGAAGATGTGGCTGAATATGGCCTGAATAAAGACGCAGGCTTACTGGTAAACCTCAGCAGGGCTGTTATATATGCTTCCGATAAAGAAGACTATCAGGAAACTGCTTCAGGAGTAGCTTCAAAATATGCACTTCAGATGAAGGGTTTACTGGAAATGCATTGTAAATAGATAAAATAAATTACTAACTTCAATAATGTCAGCTATCAAAAAAATATTAAGATATCCCTTTACTGTATATTCAATAGTAATCTTTCTGATATTAACGCTGATTGTTTTATTCCCGGTAATTTATTTTGCATTAGTCCGGAAAGATTCCGAAAAATGTATACACAGAATATTGAGGTTCTGGGGTAAAGCCTGGTTCTTTTGTATAGGTATAAAATTCAAAGCAGTTAATAATAAGAATTATACTCCGGGACAGACTTATATCTTTATTGCAAACCATATTTCTTATCTTGATATTCCAACTATTGTACTGGCAGTAGATACTCCGGTTAAAATACTTGGAAAGGCAGAACTGAGTAAGGTTCCTTTGTTTGGGTGGATATACAGAATTGCTGTTATAAGTGTAGATAGGGGGAGTGCTAAAAGCAAGTCAGACAGTATTATGAAACTGAAAGCAATGCTTCAGAAAGATGTTTCTGTAATAGTCTTTCCTGAAGGTGGAATACATGAAACGAATCAACCGGTAAACGAATTTTATATTGGAGTATTTAAATTGTCGAAAGAACTGGATATTCCTATTGCCCCCATCCTTTTATTAAACACTAAGGAAAGGCTTCATTACAGCAGTATATTTAAATTGAATCCTGGTATAACTTCCGTTAAATATCTCCCTTTGATCGATCCGGATAATTATCAGACAGCGTTGGATATGAAACAATTTGCATACGAAACTATGTATTGTGAAATGGCACTTAATTATAATTCAAAATAAGTATTTGTATTTAATGTCTGTAAATAAACGAATATAGTTTTCCGCACGATTCCCGACTCCCGACTCCCGACTCCCGACTCCCGACTCCCGACTCCCGACTCCCGATTCACGAAACTCACGATAATAAAGTTATATATTACAGTGTTTACTGTCTATATATTTCTGATAAACAACCTCGCTCATTGTTTTATTATACACTTTTGCTTCCAGCCAGGATATTACATCCAGATAAGCAAATGCCCTTGTTTCAAAACGGTTCTTTTCGTAATGTTTAATGTTTTTCAACAACAACTCAAACTCTGGTTTCAGTTTCCTTGGCGATACATAAAACGATCTTCTTAAGAACTTAAATATTTCCTCTTCCACAATGGTAAAATTCTTCATCTTAGCCATATAACGGAATACAGATTTTATCAGCGATTCAATAATCAATGTATTGCCAAGTTCATAATGAGCCATCAGGTGCATCAACCTTGCATAACATTGCAGGTCAGTTCTCAAACCCACATTTTCATTAATGATTTTATGTAGATAATCAATGGAAGTTTCAAAGTTGCCACAACCATAATGAAGTACAGCTATTTTATAATTGAATACAAGTATCCGGTGTTCATCTATAAACTGTTCATACTCCTTTAACTGATCTTCTATATGAGTAACAAGCCTTAGACCTTCACTGAATGTTCCGGTCATCAGGTAATTATTCAGCTTAGCTACATTTATATAAATAAAACAATTTATTTTAAAGTTGTCATGCTGCATTCCAAGGGGGGAATTGGCAAAATCTTCCAGTTTATGAAGTGTATAGTCAAACTGCTTGAAATTTCTAAGATCAAAATGTGCATTCAGTAAATTATGTAATCCTTTTACATAATGCCCGGTTTCCACTTCTATCATATCTGGGTTTTCCTCAAACAGGTTCAGCCATTTCTGACTATAACGATAATACATCAGAAAATCCTGGCAGATAAATGCCACCCAGCAATAACTCTGATACAAATATAATTTCTCGTAAAAACTATTGAACCCCGATGTTTTGGTAGGTAAATGACTCTTAAAGAAAGTCTTCACGTTCAATTCTTCTTCTTCATTTCTGGCATGACCTATTTTTACATACCAGCTATATAACTGTAATGCAAGATTTGATAACTGTGTAATAACAGTTCTTCTTTCATTTACCATTATAGCTTCTTCAGCCAATTTGTCGGCCCTATCACCCAGACTTCGGGTGATATGAAGTATCTCAATCTTTTTTTCTAATGAGATGGCTTGTAGTAAAAAACTATCCTGACTATGCGAAGTGGCAATTTCTTTTACCTTTTCCAGCAGTTTAAGGCTTTGTAAATAAAGTCCTTTGTTATATAGAATACGCGCATAATCCAGTTGTTCATTTAGTTGAAGCTCAATACTGTCACTGCTTTTCAATAAACGTAAACTGGCCAGTAATTCTTTATATAAATGTGTTTTTAAATTCGAAAGCCTCGATTTATCCATCTCAGGCACTTTTTTAAATAGGATTCTTTCATCATATTCCGACGATTTATCCAATGCGTCAAACAGCTTGATTATCTTAAGATCTTCGTTATTCGAATTACGTTTGATGTATAATTTGAAATTCCTTTTCTCAGCCTTTTGCATGGACTTTATTAACTGAAACAATATGTCGGAATTCCTGTTGGGCATAAATAACTTAGTATATCACTAACCTTTTACAGCTGGTGTTTAAACAAATATAATAAATTTTTGGTAAGTGATTAAAACATAAAGAATATACGAGCCATCTTTTACTCCTATCAACAATTAAATGTAAATAAGAAAATGAATCATACAGCAGGCAATCGTTAAATAAAGCAAGTAATCAGAAGAGGCCAAAAATCAAATTCATCTGCTTTACCAATGGTAAAGTCTGAACATTTCATATGAGCAAATTATCGAAAGAGGTCGTTCCATTTCCACCATTCTGGTAAAATGACTTCGCAAAGTAAAATACAAAATTGCATACAGTTAACATTTATTTCATATTTATTTTTAAACAAAACACACTAAAGGCTCTTTTAAGTCATTTTCTACCTCTTTTCTAAGTTGGATGTAATGAAAAAAATATCGTGAAAATCAATGCTGTATTGGCTTTTAACAAATTAACCTCTTGTTGTTGATAAAGGAATAAGGTAAAACATGATTTTCGTCATGTTTTGCTCTAAAGTATATTTGCATTACAAAAGTTGATCAAAAAAGGATAATTTATCTGAAACTGGAATCAAAAACAATATCAGTGATGAACCTTCAGCTTTTATAAAAGATATTTTTAGTAACTATTTTCATATGGCAAGCAATCGTTAGAGGTCGTTCCGTTTCTACGGAAGGACCCTTTTTTTTGTTGGTCATTTTTTTTTAATTGCAACATCTTTGTTTTATAATTACCTCACAATATATTATAAATAAATAAATGCGTAACATTAAATTAATATTGACTGATTAATAGTCTTGGTTATAATGAGATAAATAGCCTGTATGGCCTGCTGTTACTGTATTTTAACTTTATTTCTCCCTCTTAGCTGTAACGAAACAGCCTGAATGTTGATTTTAAACAACAAAATACCATACTATATTTGCATTATCAAAGTTGTTCAGGTTGAAAACAAATAAGAATAAAGATTCTGAACATTGTTAACCAACAAAATACTGGCAACTTGCATAACATCGAATTTTGAACTTTTTCATATGGCAAGCAATCGTTAGAGGTCGTTCCGTTTCTACGGAAGGACCTTTTTTAATTTTAGGCCTTTCTGTGTTTTAAATTCTCTGTTTATCATTTAGTAGTTAATATATTAACAATAAATAAATGTGTAATATTTTGTTTATTATTAGTAAAATAATTGCCTTGGTTGTAATGAGATAAATGCCTTGTAATACCTTCTGTTGTTATGTTTTAACTTAATTTCTCTCTCTTAGCGGTAACGAAACAGTCTGAATGTTGATTTTAAACAACAAAACACCATACTATATTTGCATTATCAAAGTTGTTCAGGTGGAAAACAAATAAGAATAAAGATTCTGAACATTGTTAACCAACAAAATACTGACAACTTTCATTAAATCGAATTTTGAACTTTTTCATATGGCAAGCAATCGTTAGAGGTCGTTCCGTTTCTACGGAAGGACCCTTTTTTTTGTTGGTCATTTTTTTTAATTGCAACATCTTTGTTTTATAATTACCTTACCATATATTATAAATAAATAAATGCGTAACATTAAATTAATATTGACTGATTATTAGTCTTGGTTATAATGAGATAAATAGCCTGTATGGCCTACTGTTACTGTATTTTAACTTAATTTATTCCCCTTAGCTGTAACGAAACTGTTTAAATGTTGATTTTTAAACAATAAAATCCTATTCTATATTTGCATTATCAAAGTTGTTCAGGTGGAAAGCAAATAAGAATTAATATTCTTAAAAAGCTAACCTTACAAAAACCAGACAACTTTCACAAAATCGAATTTTGAACTTTTTTCATATGGCAAGCAATCGTTAGAGGTCGTTCCGTTTCTACGGAAGGACCCTTTTTTTTATGGCTACTTTATTCAAATTAATACTTGTAAATATCTTGTATCTCTTATTTCTTAGATAAACTATAATAAATAATGTAGAGTATCATACTGTATTCACTCATTAAGTACAATGTGTTTAGTTTTTCGCATCCTTCAATTGATTACTTTTCCTCCCTTCTGTTCCGAGCCTTTCTAAACATTATATTTGCAGCTTCAAGAAAGAAATAATTAAGTATGACAATCAGCTATAACTGGCTTAGTGAATATTTGCCTCAATCAATTGATCCTAAGAAACTATCTGAAATACTCACTTCTATTGGCCTGGAAGTGGAAAGCCTTGAATTTTATGAAAGTATTCGTGGTGGACTAAAAGGATTGGTTGTAGGGCTTGTGCTGGAAACAGAACAACATCCTAATGCCGATAAACTAAAACTCACCAAAGTTGATATTGGTGCAGAATCTCCTTTACAGATTGTTTGTGGTGCACCCAATGTAGCCGTCGGTCAGAAAGTAATAGTGGCCACTATTGGTACTACAATCTATCCTGCCGCAGGCGATTCATTAACCATGAAACTGGCTAAGATTCGTGGCGTTGAAAGTTATGGTATGATTTGTGCCGAGGACGAAATAGGTCTAAGCGACAATCATGCTGGTATTTTAATCCTCCCTGAAGATACTCAGATTGGTATGTCAGTAACAGACTTATTCCACCCGTATAGCGACTGGATTTATGAAATTGGTCTTACACCCAATCGTATGGATGCCATGAGTCATTATGGAGTCGCAAAAGATGTTTGTGCCTATCTTTCACATCATCAGCAGCAAGCCATTGCTCCGGTAAATATTTATACTGAATCTACTTCCATTGTCAATCGTCCATCGTCAATTGTCAATCCAATAGAAATTGAAATCAAAAATACCGAAGCTTGCCAACGTTATGCAGGCATCAGCATTCAGAATGTAACGGTAAAGGAATCTCCTGAATGGCTGAAAGATAAATTGCAGGCTATTGGTTTAAGACCTATCAACAATATAGTTGATATTACCAATTATATCTTGCACGAAACCGGACAGCCTTTACATGCTTTCGATGCCAATAGGATAGAGGGAAATAAAGTAATAGTAACTACTCTTCCCGAAAATACTCCTTTCACTACATTGGATGGTAAGGAAAGAAAATTATTGGCATCCGATCTCATGATTTGCAATGGCCTTCTTCAGCCTATGTGTATCGCAGGTGTCTTTGGTGGTATGGATAGTGGTGTTACTGCTGATACCAAGAATATATTTCTCGAATCTGCCTGGTTCCATCCTTCTTTTGTTCGTACTACTTCTTTGAAACATGCACTTAGAACCGATGCTGCCACCCGTTTCGAAAAAGGGGTTGATATAGATAAAACAGTTGATGTTTTATTGCGTGCTGCTGCTTTAATTGCCGACTTAGGCCAGGGAACTATTGCAGGATCTGTAACCGATGTGTATCCCAACAAAAAACCTAAGCAGACAGTAGTATTTAATTATGCTTATCTCACCAAATTAAGTGGTAAATATTATGCTCCAGAAACTGTAATAAGACTACTCGAAGCCTTAAATTTCGAGGTAATTGCTGAAGACGAAGTTTCTGTTACGCTCACTGTTCCTTACAGCAAACCCGACATTAGTATTCCTGCCGATATTGTAGAAGAAATTCTAAGGATCGATGGGCTCGATAATATTGCTATCCCTCAGCAGATTACCATTACTCCTTCCATCGAAAAGCTTCAATACAAAGAGTCTTTAAAGGAAAAGATAGCTCAGTTTCTGATAGGTGCTGGGTTCAGTGAAATATTCACCAACTCTATTACCAACAGCAAATATTATAAGGAAGATGAACTTACTTCAGCAGTAAAATTATTGAACAATCTGAGTGCTGATCTCGATGTGATGCGCCCTTCTGTTTTAGAGACCGGACTGGAAGCCGTTGCATACAATATCAATCGTAAGAATCATAACCTGTCTTTCTTTGAATATGGTAAAACCTACCATCAGACCGAAGCAGCTAAGTATTACGAAAACGAACATCTGGCTATATATATCACCGGTAAGAATCACGAAGAGTACTGGAACGAAAAGGCCGTAAATCAGGACTTCTACAAAGCCAAAGGACTGGTACAGTCTGTTTTGCAGTTAAGTGGCGTAAATAATATTCAGTTGAAGAAAAGCGAAACTGCAGGCAATACAATCGAGATATGGAACAACAAAACTCAGTTGGGTATCTTGCAACAGGTATCTCCTGCCAAGCTCAAAAAGCTGGAAGTGAAACAGGATGTATTCTTCATCGATATCGACTTCCTGAAACTCCTGAAAATATCTGCTGCCAACAAGATTGTGTATAGCGAAGTATCTAAGTTTCCTGCTGTTCAACGCGATATGGCTTTGGTACTCGATAAGCAGATTACTTATGTGCAGATAGAAGAAACAATTGCTAAGATAAAACTGCCTAAGTTACAGAACTATCGTTTATTCGATGTGTTTGAGAACGAAAAACTAGGGGTGAACAAACAATCCTTAGCCATCAATTTTACCTTCCTGGATGAAGAGAAAACACTGACCGATACAGAGATTGATAGTATGATGAAAAAACTGACTACCACCTTCGAAAAAGAACTCGGAGTAGAAATCAGAAAATAGGAGAGAAGTGAAAGAGGAAGAGTAGTTAGACAATAAATAAATTTTTCTAATACGGCTGTTAGCTAAAAGCTATCAACTAAAGGCCAAAAGCTTTAAATGATGAATATTAAAATAAACCAACTACTCCTTCCTGTTATATGCTGTATGCTCATAAGTATATATGCCTGTACTAAAGGTATAAGTACAATTGGTAATGCCAATGCATATATTTCCTGGAAGACCGATACGGTTACCCATCATCAGTACAGTTGCAGCTTCGATACAGGATCCATGCTTTATTTAACGGCATACGATACGGTATGGGTGGATTCTGTTATAGTCAGTTACTGGATGATTCGTTTCAATAAAAGGCCCACTCAGTCGGGTGTATATACTGTGCGGGGATATACCTACAATTATCCGCCGGCAACAATTCCTGACAGCATGGTAGAAATCAGTGGGGTAAATAATCTGAACAAAAGAATGATAGGGCCTTATGTAGCCAAAAGGGATTATGATTTTTCTGCCACAGGCTACAATATGCCCAAGGTAACCGTTACCATTATCAATGGTAAGATAAGGGTAGATGTACCTCCTTTATGGGTATATAAACTGGATATGCCCAACTTCACACCGCCACCTTATACCGACAGTATAAAAGTAAGTGGAACCATGCTGGAAGATTAACAAATAATGGCAAACAGTATTCTTTGATTTTTCTTTTTTCGTCTAAAGTTTGCCGATGGATAATCTTTATTTTTTGTACCTTAACCATAAAGTTTCCGTAATTTTTTTTTTGATTATGATTGTTTAAGGGAGCTATGTTGGGAATAAATGTATGTTTTTGAGGAACTCCACAATGTTTTGGAAGAGTCCAAAAACCTTTTTGGAGAGTTCCACAATGTTTTGGATAAGTTCCACAATGTTTTTGAAGAGTTTAAAAACCTTTTGGGAGAGTTCAAAAATGTTTTGGATAAGTTCCATAATGTTTTGTAAGAGTTCAAAAACCTTTTTAGAGAGTTCAAAAACGTTTTTGAGTTTTTCAAAAACTTTTTTGAATGTAGTAGAAGCCGTTTAAATATTGAGTGAATGTTTTCCTGCCGTGTTTTAGCGGTACCAAATAAATTCCTTTCCAGCTGTGTCTCCCCATGAACAATCATAATCAGGGACTGGAGGAGATAGCTGCAAAGCAGGCACCCAAATAATATAAGGCAATTATCCCTTAGCATTAAAATACGTAAAAAATATAAATTAACAAGGTACGAGTTGTTAAAATGATTATTTAAAGATAATAAATACATTGATTACATAATCAAACAAGCTTGTGAAAGTGTGCTTTTTGTATTACTTCTTTTATGTTTTTAGACCCGGTTTTATCGACAATTCTTTTTTTATATGTTGATATTGTATTGGATTTAAGGTTTAGTATTCCTGCCATTTCATTAGTACCTACATCATTTATTAAATAATGCAATATTTCTAATTCTCTTATTGTAAGATTCATAAAAATATCTGCATCTACTTTTTTATTTGAATAGGTAATTGGTATTATATTATTAATAAAATTGCTAAGTACTGTCATTGTTTCTTTCTCATCCGAATTATTATGAATTAAATGATGAATATTATATCGTTTTAATTGTTTAATATAAATATCTAAAGGATTCAAAGAATAAACTAATATTTTTAAGGAAGGATAAAGACTACGGATATTGGGAATTATTTCTAGACTATTACCATCTGATTGTATGATGTTTATCATCAGATAAGTAAATTTTTGTTTTTTTAATTCAAGCACAATTTTAGAACAATTGTTCACATTACAAATATGAATTGAATCCATATTGAGTTTTGAGATATGTGAACACATACCTGAATAAACTAAATTATTACTTTCAACTATAAGAATTTTATTTTCGATAATAGTTATTTTTAAAAGCTACTAATTCTAATTATTATTTTGCCAATATATAATTGTTTAACTTTATATTTATATAAATAATTCGATATTCTATAAAAATAATTATTATTTAAACTTTTGTTTTCTGTTAATTAAATTTTAATTAAGATTAATTATTTCATTGAAACCTGGATTTTGAATATAAACCGGTTATAAATAAACAAAATTAAAATATCATTTATTTTAAAAAGTAGAACTATTTCTACAACAAGATTGGAATAAAGATGTATAATTTGTTGATCTAAAACGAAACGATTAATTATGAAATCAATTAAACTTAAAACATTTTATCGTGTATTTATTATACTGATGATAGTCAGCAGTATAAGCTTTTCTGCTAAAGCCTATAATCAAAGTATATGGTTTGGTCATCAATCATCTGATTGGAATGATCGTAGAAACTGGTCACAATGGAATTGGGTGGATCAGACGTATGAATTGGATAATAATGGCAATCTTGCTAATTTACCGTCAAATGGAGATGCAGTAGAAATAGAGGGATATAATGCAATATTAGGATTTGGCATATATATGCCAGTATTGCCTAGCGATTTTACTTTGGAAGGAGTTTATTTTAATCCAAATACGACCCTGGATTTAAATAATCATAGTCTAATTATTACAACTTCGCTCTATTATTCTGATGCATCCAATTATTTTATAGGTTCTCCTACTTCATCATTAACTGTTTATAGTGGATATAATGCCGAAAATAGTCTAATACAATTAGACGCCTCTACTCATTCAGGGAGTTCATTATATAATCTTACATTGATAGGGCCCGGAGGAAATTTTACACTTAACAACGATATTTATATATATAACTTATTGTCTATCCAAGACAATACACATCTTTTTAGTGGTTTGTCATATAATGGTTCTAACCCTGGTAAAGCTATTTTAATGAGCACAGCTGATAATACAGCTTCATTAGATCAGTTTTCTAACCCAGCTGGTCCTGTTTATACTCCTACCTCTATACAAGGTGTAATTACTGTACAGCGTTATATACCAAAAGGACTTCGTGCATATAGAGATTTAAGTGCGGGCGGTGTAAGTAGCGGAACAGGTGATTATTTTACAAACTGGCAAAACAGTGGTGCAACTACACCAGGTAGTGGTGTATATATCAGTGGGGAAAAAGGGAGTGCTGCCGGACATGATGGCACAACCGGATTTGATTACACAAGTTCAGGTAACCCATCTTTATATACCTATCAGAATAGTGTATGGGCTTCGGTAGCAAAAACACATACAGGTAGTGCTATTGATGGCTTTCAGGGAAACAGAGTACTGGTGAGGGGGGATAGAAATATATCCAACTTTGGTTTTGGTACAGACCCTACCAGTATGAATAATTCGACTGTAATATCCAACACAGGTTACCCAATTATAGGGGATGTGAATTATACAGCAAGTTCTATTGAAGCCACTATGGCTGGATTTAACAGACAAGGTGTTCCACTTCAATTAGAATCTGTAAGTTCTACACCAGGATTAACTACAGGAAACGGTGCATTTACATTAATCGGCAATCCTTATGCTGCACCTATAGACTGGGATATAATAGCAGGAACATCTACTACTACGGGTAATATAACAGGTATAACCACCAGTTATTTCTATTTTGATCCTACTTTTTTCAATAGTGGCTATGCTACCTATGTAACGTACAATTCTTATAGTGGGATAAGCAGCAATCCATCGGGTTCGAAAGTGAGCAATATTATTCAACCAGGATCTGCCTTTTTTATACAAAACGATAATTCGGGTACTTCACCAACCATGACAATATCTGAAAATGCTAAAGCAATTGGTAGTTCGAGCAATGGAGTATTTGGTGTAAGAACCAAGCCTAGCTATATATCTGTTGGTTTATGGAAGAATGTAAACGGAATACCTGCAAATATAGATGGGACTGTAGCAGCTTTTGATAAAAGCTATACTAATGCTATAGATAAAGAAGATTCTAAAAAAATGTCAAATGAAGGAGAAAATATGTCAATAACTATAGGTATTAACGATTTAAGTATTGCTGGCTTGCCTATACCTGCTGTAACCGATGCAATTTCTTTAAAGTTAGATCATATAATACCTTCTACAGCATATCAGTTGAAAGTAGATGTAAGTAAATTTACTTCAAATGATGTAGATGCTTATATTCATGATGCTTTGACAAATACAGATGTAGCTGCTGCTACAGGTATTAATTTTACAGCTACTTCTGATAGTTATAAAAACCGTTTCAGCATTATATTCAAATCTGCAAAAACAATAACAGCCAATATAAATAAAGGTACTGCAGTATATCCTAATCCTGTAACCGGAAATTCATTCATTTTACAAATGAACAATCTGGATAAAGGAACTTATGAGGCTACGATATATAATAGTAAAGGACAACAGGTAACAGCTACAATTATTAATCATGCAGGCGGTAGCAATAATCAGACTATAGCTATAAAAACTTTACCGGCAGGTGTTTATACCCTAAAAGTAAGCGGAAACGGTGAAAAGTATAACACTGAAATGATTGTAAAATAAGTTTCAAAATATAAAGTAATAAAGAATATAATGAATATAAATAAAATAACCAAAAGCGGTTTCTTTATAATAGTAGTTCTGCTGATATCGTTAGCATCGCATGCACAATATGGTGGCAGTACACCTGCAGGCCCTGGCTCAGGACCATCAGCGCCAGTATTGCCAGATGCTGGTGTGCCATTTGATGGCGGATTGAGTATTATACTATTAGCAGCCGGAGCGGGATTGGGAGCTAAGAGGAAAAGACAGGCTAACCCAGCTTAGCAAAATGTTTTTGAATTATTTATCAATAAAGGTGGAATTTACAATATGTTTATTCCACCTTTATTTTTGTATATATAAATGATGTTTGTGTTTATATGGGAAAGAAAATCAATATATTTTTACAGGTTGGATATGGTTTATTATTAATATCGGAGTGTATTACAATGTATCTGGGAAGGATCCATTATTATGATGTTGCCAGATTGCTTACCTCTGTAATATTTATTTTATTGACATACGAAGGGGATAAAACAGAAGTTAAAAATTTATACCTTTATACAACAATTGCATTTGTCATTATTGCAGACATTCTGACAATGTTTTGTAATGGTTTTTTGTTTTATATAGGATTATCAATATTTACTGTTTCGTATCTTTCTATTGCCGCTATCCTTTATAGAAATCGCAGAATCAGAGAACGGAAGAATATTCCTCCTGTATTATCCATCCTGGCAATATTTCTTATTTTATTATTGATTTTATTTTATTTTGTACCTGATATCAGAGAAACAATACTTTGGACACATACTGTAATACATACAATTGTATTAGGTATAATTCTGGTATGGGCTATTAAAGTTAACAGAGGCTGGAATGGAAAGAAACCTTTGTATATTTATGTTGCATTGCTGATTGTATTAGCCAATATTTGTTATTTTACAGATATAATTCTGCTAAATAGCCAATATATATTAATGAGAATTTTTGTCATTTCCTTTCATGGAACTTATTTGTTTTTATTATCTACTTCAATCAATAAATATAATAAAACAGAAGAAACTATAGTTCATCAAGTAATAGCATCTTCAAATTAGAGACATTTATAACTGATTTGTAATATATATCCGTTTATAGATTTATATAAAGTACAGATCGCTTCGTTGCTATTGAAAAGATGGAAACAGGCATGTAGTTAGAACGAGCGTTAGTGCCAGAGCGGATTATCCTTTTGGGCGCAGTCCCCGGAACAACCTTGACCTGGAGAAGACTGACGGGCTGCACCCAAAAGATAGCAGCGGCGGCACGGCCGAAGGCAACGCCCAAATGAAAGTAACAAGTATAAACAAGCCATTAGCTGACAGCTATTAGCCTTTAGCTTTAATACAAAAAAACTACAGAATGCAAAAACAAATTATCTGGAGATAATTAATTCATCACTTTTACCACTACATCTCCTTGTTCCATAATGCTTCCAATAGGCTCTGCATATAGGTTGTAATCTGTCAGCAGTTGCTTTATCTGATCTGCTGATTCTGGAGCTACGGCTATCAGTAGGCCACCACTGGTTTGTGGGTCGGCAAGTATGGCTCTGGCTTCTTCCTCATTTAATGAAGGATCAATATGTATCTTATATCCATAACTGTCCCAGTTTCTGCCGGTGCCTCCCGGTATGGATTTGTGCTGAATATAATAGATAAGTTCGGGGGTAATCAAGGGAACTTTATCAAGATGAATAATGGCACTGGTGCCACTGCCTTCAGCCATCTCTGTCAGGTGACCCAATAGACCAAAACCGGTCACATCAGTCATGGCATGTACCGCCGCAAGTTTGCCTAATGCCTCACCTGCTTTGTTTAGTTGCATCATTTGCAAAGGAGCCAGCTGACGGTGCTCTTCTTTCAGCAATCCTTTCTTCTCAGCCGTAGTCAGAATGCCTACGCCAATCTTCTTAGTCAGGAACAATATGTCACCCGGCTTTGCTGTATTATTTTGTTTGATGCAAGCAATGTCTACAAGGCCATTTACTGCCAGTCCAAAGATTGGTTCGGGCGAATCTATACTATGTCCGCCTGCAAGAGGAATGCCTGCTTCCATACAGATACTTCTGCTGCCTTCTATTACCTTCTGCGCTACTTCGGGAGGCAATAAATTGATAGGCCAACCCAGTATAGCAATAGCCAGTATAGGCTTTCCTCCCATAGCATATACATCGCTGATAGCATTAGCACTAGCTATACGTCCGAAATTGTAAGGATCATCCACTATAGGCATGAAGAAGTCGGTGGTAGAAATGAGGGCGGTACCATTGCCAAGGTCATACACTGCTGCATCATCTTTTGTATGATTGCCCACAATCAGTTTGTTGTTGTCGGGCATGGTCAGACTAGAAGAAAGAATCTGATCCAGCACCTTAGGAGATATCTTGCAGCCACAACCTGCACCATGAGAATATTGAGTAAGCTTTATGTCGTTCATTTTATTTGTGTTTTATTATTTGAGGAGACAGGAGATAGGAGTAAGGAGTCAGAATAATACAGGAGACAGGAGACAGGAGTAAGGAGTCAGAATAATACATAAGTCAGGAGTATCTGCTTTATTGATTGTATTTTGATTAATTGATATATTGTTCATGTTTATTCTTTTTGAATTAAATGTATTGCAGCAATGCCCTTGTGTTTTCAACTGCATCTACCTTGTCGCAGGGAATGGTAGTTAATAGTTGACTGATGTTTTCACGGCTTTGCAATCCTTTCAGATAGTGCTTGTCGTAGTATTTCAATAAAATGGCAAAGCAGCTTTCTATATCATCTTCCAGCAGAAAGTTGATAGCATTTTTGGTATCCAGTCCACCCAGCCTTTTCTTGATTCGCATGATGGCGGTCACCAGTTTATCCTTGCTGTGTTTACCATAATCCTTTACAATGTATTTCAGTCTTTCTTCAAAAGGAATATCAAGGAAGAAAACCGGAGAACTCTGTTTATTGTTGTACAACTGAATCGGCATATTGATGTCACCAATCCGCTGACTTTCATCTTCTACCCATATTGGTTGATCTTTCAGTTTGTACAGTTCCAGCGCCAGCAGGTTTTCGAACATTTCCTGTGAAGGTTGAGGAATGGCGGCCAGGTTGCCAAAGGCCGAACCTTTATGTTTAGCAATTCCTTCCAGGTCGATGATGGTGATGTGTTTCTGTTGTAGTAAACTGATGATGCCGGTCTTGCCGCTGCCGGTATAACCGCCAATCACTCTGAACTGATAAGTAATTTCGAACTGTTTCAATGTCCAGTTTCTGTAAGCCTTGTAGCCGCCAACGATGGTATACACCTTAAATCCGTACAAGTCCAGCAGCCAGGCTACGCCTGCACTACGCATGCCTCCCCGCCAGCAATGCACTACGATGGGTATTTGTTTATGATCCTTTATTTTACGGAGAACCTTGTGGGCAGCAATCAGTTTCTCCACTTCTTCAATCATGTCGTTCATCTTAGGACCAAAGAAGGCTAATCCCAGCTTGATGGCCTTTTCTCTTGTTTCCTGTTTGTAGGTGGTGCCAACAATCTTTCTTTCTTCATCTATAAACAATGGGAGATTGAAGGAAGAAGGTATATGGGCATGAGTATATTCTCCGGGACTACGTACATCCAGTAACAGGAATGCAGCAGTGTCCATATTAATAAACTCTTCGATTGTTATTTTTTGAATTGGCATCAGTTGGCAAACTTATTCATTATCGTACAAATAATCAATATTTATAGCTTTGATAGTATATTTCACAAAACATTTTGCCACAAAAAGTTACCTTGCGCCCCAAATACAAGGAATATGTTGCCACAGTATAAACGGGTTTTACTTAAATTGTCGGGAGAAGCTCTTTTAGGTCAGGAGGGATCTATTGATCCGTTTAATCCTAAAGTAATAGAACAATATGCCCATGATATTAAATCAGTAATTGAACTGGGGGTACAGGTAGCAATAGTAATAGGCGGAGGAAATATCTACAGAGGTATGAACGAAGCTGAAAGTGGAATAGAAAGAGCGCACGGCGATTATATGGGGATGCTGGCTACCGTTATTAATGGTATGGCTATGCAGGCAATGCTGGAAAAAATAGGTGTATATACCCGTTTGCAGAGTGCTATCAATATGGAACAGGTGGCTGAACCTTATATCCGCAGAAAAGCAATGAGACATCTGGAAAAAGGTAGAGTGGTAATATTCGGAGCCGGAACCGGTAATCCTTATTTTACTACCGACACTGCAGGTTCGTTGAGGGCTATTGAAATGAAAGCCGATGTTATTTTGAAAGGAACAAGAGTGGATGGAATTTATACCGCTGATCCGGAAAAAGATCCTGCTGCAACCAAATATGAGCACCTTTCTTACCAGGAATGTCTTGATAAAAGGTTAAAAGTGATGGACATGACCGCATTTACCCTGTGTATGGAAAACAAGTTACCGATCATTGTTTTTGATATGAACAGACCAGGAAACCTGCTGAAAGTCATAGAAGGAATGAATATCGGGACTATGGTAAAATAAAGAAATTCAGGAAACATGACGAAAAGCATTTTTTATTTGATTCAAAACAATATTTTTGTCGTCATTAGAAACGCATAAAAAAGAAATATGACAACTATTAACGATGTGCAGCCAGCATTAACGGCTAAAGATTTTGCTAATGACCAGGAAGTAAGATGGTGTCCGGGTTGCGGAGACTATTCAATTCTTGCTCAGGTTCAGAAGGTAATGCCAACACTTGGTATACCTAAAGAAAACTTTGTGATCATTTCTGGTATAGGTTGCAGCAGCCGTTTTCCTTATTACATGAATGTATACGGAATGCACTCTATTCATGGCAGAGCTACAGCAATTGCCAGTGGTTTGAAAGCTGCAAGACCAGACCTTAGTGTATGGATTGTAAGCGGTGACGGAGATAGCTTAAGCATTGGTGGTAACCATACTATTCACTTGCTTAGAAGAAACTTTGACGTGAACATGCTGGTGTTTAACAATCAGATATACGGATTAACCAAAGGACAATACTCACCTACATCGGAAGTGAATAAGGTAACCAAATCTACTCCTTTCGGAAGTATTGATCATCCGTTTAATCCATCAGCTCTTGCTTTAGGTGCTGATGCATCTTTTGTTGCCAGAAGTATGGACAGGGATCCAAAACATTTACAATATATTCTTGGCCGAGCTCATGCTCATAAAGGAACTTCATTTACGGAAATATATCAGAACTGTAATATATTTAATGACGGTGCTTTTGAAGTATTTACCGAGAAGGGATCAAAACCTGAAGAAGCATTATTCATGGAACAAGGCAAACCATTGATTTTTGGTGCTACGCAAAATAAAGGTATAAAGCTGGATGGTTTTAAACCAATAGTTGTAGAACTGGGAGATCAATATACTGCCGATGATTTATGGGTTCATGATGAGGCTGATTTTTATAAGGCTCAGATTCTGACCAGAATGTTTGATGATACCAGATTGGTTGGCCATATGCCAAGACCATTTGGTGTATTCTACAAGACTGACAGACCTTGTTATGAAGAAACAATGGAGATCCAACTGGAAGATATCATTGCATCGAAAGGTAAAGGTGATCTGGATAAATTGCTGAGAGGTAAGGAAATTTGGGAAATCAACTAGTTTAAGGAGGATAATTCATGTTACAAGTTACTGGTTACTGGTAACTTGTAACTAAAAATACTACAGAAAAAGGGGGTGAATTAACCCCTTTTCTGATTTTAATAGGTTACTTAACAGTGAAAAACGTATTAAGTTTTGATGTTAAGTTACTTAATTTTGATTTGAATGCTTATTTTCGTGATATGATCGATTTATATTCTCTCTTCTGGATCTTTATTACCCTTGTATTTATCGGGTTCTTTGCAGGATATGAAATTGCTTTTATTAGTGCAAACAGACTTAGTATTGAACTAAAGAAAAAGCAAGGAAGATTGAGCGGAATACTGTTGAGTAAATTTATGCAGGAGCCTGCAAAATTCATTGGCAGTTGCCTTGTAGGGCTTAATATTTTTCTGGTTATTTATGGTCTGTTATTTACAGAAATGATTAATCAGGCTATCTGGAATCCTTTGTATGTACAACTGCATATAAAGAATGATTACATCAGGTTGATATTTGATACATTTATCTCTGCCGTAATAGTTTTAATATTCGGAGAGTTTATTCCCAAAGCTATATTCAAGGCAAAGAATGATATTCTTTTATCAGTTTTTGCACCTGTTGCTAATCTGTTTCACCGTTTATTTACTCCATTTACCAATTTCTTTGTTTCGCTTTCACAATGGATATTGAAATATCTGTTTAATATTAATATCCGAAAAACAAGTGAGCCTTTCAGCCTGGTAGATCTTGAACATTTTTATAAGCAAACCAAAGATGAGGAAGAGTCGAACCCTGATCTGAATAAAGAACTTTTTGAAAATGCGCTAAGTCTGCCTAATGTGAAAATAAGACAATGTCTGGTTCCTCGTACTGAAGTAGAAGCATTGGATATTGAATGTACTGTGGCTGAACTGACAGAACATTTCAGTAATACTAAACTGAGTAAGCTGATTATTTATCAGGATAATATAGATGAGATTCAGGGTTATGTACATCAACTGGATCTGTTTAAAAAACCTGCCACTATCAGGGATATTCTGTTGCCTATTCCTATTGTGCCTGAAACCATGAGTGCTGCTGATCTGATTAATAAGTTCTCGAAAGAAAGAAAGAGTATAGCCTGGGTGGTGGATGAATTTGGCGGTACATCGGGTATAGTAACCATGGAGGATGTACTGGAAGAAATATTCGGTGAGATTCATGATGAATATGATACAGAAGATTTTGTAGAAAAACAGGTTACAGAAAATGAATATATCTTTAGTGGAAGACTGGAACTGGACTTTCTGAATGAGAAGTATTCTCTTGAATTTCCTGAGAGTGAATCGGAAACATTAAGCGGATATATTATACAGGAACACGAAAGTATTCCGATGCCTAAGGAAACTATATTTATAGGGAATTATCGATTTGATATTATTAATGTTACTGATAAGCGGATTGAAATGGTGAAGTTGAAGAAACTGAAATAGGAAATACAGGAGTAAGGAGACAGGAGTCAGAATAATACAAATACATAGTGTTTGTGTGGTGAATAGGACATTTGGATGAGTAATGAAAAATATTATTTATGAATAAGCATATAGCAGATATCAGGACAGATTATAAGTTGAAATCTTTGTTAGAGTCGGAGGTTTCTGTTAATCCATACGAACAGTTTGGGTTATGGTGGGATGAAGCCATAAAGAGTAATCTGGAAGAAGTAAATGCTATGACTCTGTCGACAGCTACTAAAGAAGGAAGACCTTCTTCCCGGATTATGCTGTTGAAAGGATATGATGAAAAAGGATTTGTTTTCTTCACCAATTATTTAAGTAATAAAGGTGAACAGATTTCGGATAACCCTTATGTAAGCTTATTATTCTTCTGGAAAGAACTGCAAAGGCAAGTTAGAATTGAAGGTAAAATAGAAAAGCTGGAAACTGAGTATAACGATGAATATTTTTATTCAAGACCAGTTGGCAGCAGGATAGGGGCATGGGCCAGTAAACAAAGTAAAGCAATTGAAAACAGGGAAACCCTGGAATCGGACTTTGCTAAATATGCTAAACAATTTGAAGGTATTGATGTTCCAAGACCGGAACATTGGGGTGGCTACAGAGTGGTTCCTGATAAGATAGAATTCTGGCAGGGGAGAAGTAACAGATTGCATGACAGAATAGAATATAATCTGGATAATGCTGCCTGGAGAATAAAGAGATTATCCCCGTAAGTAATTATGAATTATGAATTAATAATTAAGAATTTAATACAAGTAAAAAAGCCTGAAGAATCAATCCTTCAGGCTTTTTACTTGTATTAATATTTCTATAAGTTTATTATGATTCCTCCCATGAAGTAGCGGGGAATAGAATTGTATCCTCTGGTTTCGAAGAACTGAACATTTCCTATATTCTGCAAGTCGGTATAGAGTTTAATATTCTTACTGAACTTGTATTCAACATAAGCATTTACCAGCATATACTGCGATAGCTGATAGCCTCCAAAGTCGTAGCAGGTAGAAACATATTTAGTACTTAATCTATAATACAGATGGCTGTTTAAATTGAAACTTGCTGAAAGATTAAATGTATGTGCAGGTATCTTTAAAGAATAATTGTATGA
>Ga0316217_10002263_pt1 | contig 23436 bp, 16 predicted proteins | sample 1anoAmetaG_FD_203633 | JGI IMG/M metagenome (GOLD analysis project Ga0316217, IMG submission 203633) | Freshwater microbial communities from Trout Bog Lake, Wisconsin, USA - 1anoA | ecosystem: Environmental > Aquatic > Freshwater > Lake > Hypolimnion/Profundal zone | place: USA: Wisconsin...
AATACCGCTTCAACCGCCGCTTCAATCTACGTGACTTGCTCCCTAGATTTGTGAGGGCAGCTGCTGGGAATGGAAGCCGCCCGGAGCGCTGGTTGCGGTTGGCTGAAGCTTAACACCAATCAGGATTAGATTTGACCTTTCCCGGGCCGTCTTCTATGATGGTGTAAAACCTTGCCAAGCAGGTGCTCATGCTTTTCCCCGGAACACCCCGGCGGCCCTGGCTGCCCTATCTCGTAGCCCTCCTCTGCTTCTCCGTGGCCGTCATTGTGCGGCTTCTGCTCTTCGGCGCCAGTACCCGTGTCCCCTACGTGACCTTTTTCCCTGCCGTGATGCTCGCCGTACTCTGCGGGGGGGTTCCCGCCGGTTTCCTGGTGACCTTCCTCTCCGCCCTCCTGACGGTCTACTGCTGGGTGGAGCCGGTCGGCCAATTCGCCGTCCGAACTGCTCCCGACTGGATTGCCCTTTTCATCTTCGTGCTGAGCTGCAGCATGGTCTCCTGGCTGAGCGATTTGGCGCGGCGCTCCCAGAGGCGGGCCATCGAGGCGGAGGGGCAGGTGAGACTCGTCTCCGAACGGGAACGGGCGAGTTCGGCACTGCGCGAAAGCGAGGAGCGTTTTCGCACCTTGGTGGAGCAGGCGGCGGACGCCTTCTTCGTGCATGGCCGCGACGGCCGGTTCCGCGACGTGAACCGGCAGGCCTGCGAGAGCCTCGGCTACCGGCGGGAAGAGCTGCTGCAGATGTCGGTCTTCGACATCGAGCAGGATTTCGACCCGGAGCTGATCCAGCACGCCTGGGATCAGATAGAGACCGGCCGGCATGACACGCTGCGGGGGCACCAAAGGCGCAAGGACGGCTCGACCTTTCCGGTGGAGGTGCGCCTGGGGTGTTACGAGCAAAACGGGGAGCGCCTCTTTCTCGGGCTGGTGCGCGACACCAGCGAGCGCGAGCGGAGCGAGGAACTGGTCCGCGAGGCATCCCGGCGACTGGAACTCGCCACCAGCTCCGGTGGCCTCGGGGTCTGGGACCTGGACGTGGCGGCGAACACCCTGGTCTGGAATAGCCGGATGTTCGAGCTCTACGGCATCAGCCCGGACGACTTTGACGGCAGCCGCGGGACCTGGAGCGCCAGTCTGCACCCGGCCGACCGCGAACGGGTCCTGGCGGCGGGCGAGGCCGCCCTGAACGGCAGCGGGGAGTTCGACATCGAGTTCCGGGCGGTCTCCCCGGAGGGGAAGGTGAAGACCATCAAGGCCAATGCCATCGTGGTGCGCGATGAGCAGGGGCGCGCGCTGCGCATGATCGGGCTCAACCGCGACATCACCAGCCAGCGCTCCCTCGAGGCCCAGCTGCTCCAGGCGCAGAAGATGGAGGCGGTCGGCCGGCTGGCCGGCGGGGTGGCGCACGACTTCAACAACAGCCTGACCGTGATCCTCGGATACGCCGAGCTCTCCAAGCTGGTGCAGATCAACGGGGAGACCTTCCACGAGTACCTCGACCAGATCATCAGGGCCGCCGAGCAGTCCCGCGACATAACCAAGCAGCTCCTCGCCTTCTCCCGCAACGAGATCATCTCCCCCCGCCAGGTGGACCTGAACCAGCTGATCAGGCAGGCGGAAAAGAGCCTGGCGCGCCTGATAGGCGAGGACGTCTGCCTCAGGTTGACCGCGCCGGACGGGATCTGGCCCGTGCTGATCGATCCCGCCCAGATGAACCAGATCATCATGAACCTCGCCGTCAACGCGCGCGATGCCATGCCACTGGGGGGGACCCTAGGGATCGAGACCCGGAACCTGCGCATCGACGAGACCTACTGCCTCGCCAACCCCGAGGCGAGCCCCGGGGAGTATGTCCAGATGAGCTTCAGCGACACCGGGGTGGGAATGGACCGGGAGGTGCTGGGGCATGTCTTCGAGCCGTTCTACACCACGAAGGGGATCGGCAAGGGGACCGGCCTGGGGCTTGCCACGGTGTACGGCATCGTGAGCCAGAACGAAGGGTTCCTGAAGGTCTACAGCGAGCCGGGGAAAGGGTCGGTTTTCGCCCTGTTCTTCCCCCGCATGGTACGGGAAAGCGCCGCCCCGGCCGAGGCGGGCCGTTCCGTCGCCGCGGGGGAGGGTGCCGTGCTGCTGGTCGAGGACGAGGTGAACGTGCGGCAGATGGCCCGGCTCATGCTGGAAAGTGCGGGATACTCCGTGCTGGCGGCAAGCTCCCCCTCAGAGGCGCTGGAGCTTAGCCGGCGGCCGGAGCTCCCTATTGACGTCCTTTTAACCGACGTCATCATGCCCGAGATGAACGGCGTGCAGCTCTCCGCCGCGGTCCGGGAGCTGCGCCCCGGTATCGGGATCGTCTACATGTCCGGGTACCCCTCCGACATGATTGCGCGCCACGGCCTTTTGCAGCGCGGGGTCATCTTCATCCAGAAGCCGTTCGACAGCAACGGCCTGCACGAGAAGGTCCAGGAGGCGATCAGGTCCTCCCGGAAAGGGTGACCCGAAGCTGCCGTCCCCCCCTTTTGCTGGTCACCCCAACCCCCGCTTCCCGAAGAGGACCGGGGCCGCTGCGCGACACCCTCAAGTCCATGAATACCTTTTACTCCCACTATCATTAAAGATTTTCCGCTTCCTGCCGATAACTCGCAATAGAGCGCAACCAGGTCGACCTGGTTACCTCCGCGCCACCCCGGTAAACGGCCCCGTGAGGGGCGCCGACGGCCCGGCTAAGCGGTCAGGCGAGCCAAACGCGGTTCCAGCAGAGGTCTTTAGTGATGTCCCGATTGAACCTGTCCACCAAGATGAGCCTTGCGATATCCCTGCTGATGGCGGGGATCCTGAGCTGCATGGCGCTCTTCACCTTCCTGTATCTGGAAAAGCAGTTCATGGCCACCATCTCCCGGCAGCAGTTCAGCACGGTGCAGGTGATAGCTGATGAACTAGACAGCAAGATCCTCATGACCAGGCGGCAGCTTGTGGCGCTGGCCAGCGTGATCCAGGCGGCCGACCTGCGGGATCTCGAACGGGCAGACCGCTTTCTCAGGCTGCAGCCGGACGAACTGGAGACTTTTGACAGCGGCCTGTTCCTCCTCTCGGCTTCCGGAAGACTGCTGGCGGCCTCCCCCCCGGCGCAGGAGCTGGTCGGCCGGGATTATTCCTTCCGGGACTATTTCAAGCAGACGGTGGCGACCGGCAGGCCGATGGTTTCCGAGCCGTTCCAGTCTTCCCGCAGCTCCGGGCACCCGATCATCGTCTTCACCGCACCGGTAGTCGATCGCGGCGGACATCTGCTCGGCCTTTTGTGCGGCTCCCTCGACCTGCTGAAGCCCAACTACCTCGGCAAACTGGCTGCCTCCCGCCTGGGCCCGCACGGCTATTTTTATCTCTTCAACAACCAGAGGACTATGCTGGTCCACCCCGACCAGGGGAGGGTCTTGAAACGGGACGTCCCCCCCGGGGCAAACCGGCTGTTCGACGCGGCGCTCCGGGGCTTTGAAGGGACCGGCGAAACGCGCAGCTCCCGGGGGGTGACCCTGCTCAGTTCCTTCAAGAGGCTGAAGAGCACCGGCTGGATACTTTCCGCGAACTATCCCCAGTCGGAGGCCTATGCACCGCTGCAGCAGGCGAAGTGGTATTTTCTGGCCGGGCTTGTCGTCGCGCTCGGCTGCACCTTGCTGGTCACCCGGCTCTTCATGCGGCACCTGACGGCCCCCTTGCTCGCCTTCACCCGTCACGTCGAGGCGATCACCGGCATGGATCAGGAGCCGGTGCCGATTGCGATCGATGGCGGCGACGAGATCGGGACCCTCGCGCTCGCCTTCAACCGGATGGTGCACGAGGCGCACCTGCAGAAGGAGGCGGCCCGGGCGCAGGAGGACTTCAGTGAAAACCTGCTGCAAAACTCCTCGGTACCGACCTTCGTGGTCGACTCCGGGCACCGGGTGATCATCTGGAACCGGGCCTGCGAGGAGCTGACCGGCTGCCCCGCCTCCAAGGTGCTCGGCACCGAAGAGCACTGGAAGCCGTTTTACCCGACCCGCCGCCCCGTGCTGGCCGACCTGGTCATCGACGGCACCCTGGGGGAGCCCACCGACCTCTACGGGGTCTGCACCCCCTCCCAGATCGGTCCCGAGGGGCTGTACGCCGAGGGGTGGTATCCGGCGCTCAACGGCCAGGAGCGCTTCCTCTGCTTCGATGCGGCGCCGATCCGGGATGCAGGGGGGGAGGTGATCGCCGCCATCGAGACCCTGAGGGATATCACCGCGCGCAAGCACGCCGAGGAGTCGCTCATGAAGCTCTCTCTCGCCCTCGAGCAGATGCCGGTGACCGTGATGATCACGGACCGGCAGGGGAGCATCGAGTACGTGAACCCCAATTTCACCAAAGTCACCGGGTATCACCCTGAGGAGGCGCTGGGTAACAACCCGCGCCTGGTCAACAGCGACTGGCATCCGCCGGAGTTTTTCCGGGAACTCTGGAGCACCATCCTTGCCGGGCGGGGATGGCGCGGCGAGCTGTGCAACAAGCGGAAGAACGGCGAGCTCTACTGGGAGTCCGCCACCATCTCCCCGGTCAAGGGGGCGGCGGGGGAGATCAAGCACTTCGTCGCGGTGAAGGAGGACATCACCGAGAGAAAGCGGGCGCAGCAGGCCTTGAGCCGAAGCGAGGAGCGGACCCGGCTGCTCCTGGAGTCGACGGCCGAGGCGATCTTCGGCACCGACCTCTCCGGCGCCTGCACCTTCGCCAACCCCGCCTGCGCCAGGCTTCTGGGCTACGGCCACCCCGACGAGCTGCTGGGGAGACATATGCACCAGCTGATGCACCACACCCGGGCGGACGGGAGCTCATATCCCCTGGAGGCGTGCCCGATGCACGGGATGCTTTTTGGCGCAGAGGGGGTGCACGTCGACGACGAGCTGTTCTGGCGGGCGGACGGCAGCTCCTTTGCCGCCGAGTACTGGGCCTTTCCCCAGTTAAGCGACGGGGAGGTGGTCGGCGTGGTGATGACCTTTTTCGACATCACCGCGCGCCGCAGAGGCGAGGAGGAACTGCGCCAGGCGACGGCCGCGGCCGAGGCCGCGACCCGGGCCAAGAGCGAATTCCTGGCCAACATGAGCCACGAGATCCGGACCCCGATCAACGCCGCCATCGGCATGCTCTACCTCTTGCAGCAGACCGAGCTTTCCGAGGCGCAGAAAAACTACCTGGACAAGGCCAAAAGCGCCTCCAACATGCTTTTGAGGGTGATCAACGACATCCTCGACTTCTCCAAGATCGAGGCCGGCAAGCTGGAGCTGGAAAGCGTCACCTTCAGCCTGGATGCGGTGCTGCGCGACCTGGCCGCCGTCGCCTCGGCCACCATCAAGGAGAAGCAAGTGGAGCTGAGCGTCGGCTGCGCCCCGGGGGTGCCGGATTTCCTGGTCGGGGACCCGCTGCGGCTGGGGCAGGTGCTCCTGAACCTCACCAGTAACGCCATCAAGTTCACCGAACAGGGATCGGTACACCTGGAGGTCGCCCTTGCCAGGGAGGAAGCGGGGGAGGCCAGCCTGCGCTTTACCGTGGTCGACACCGGCATAGGGATGGCGCCGCAGCAGCAGGAGAAGCTGTTCAGCGCCTTCACCCAGGCGGACACCTCGACCACCCGCAGGTACGGAGGGACCGGGCTCGGACTCACCATCAGCGCGCAGCTGGTGGAGATGATGGGCGGCACCATCCGGGTGGCGAGCGAACCGGGGAAGGGGAGCAGCTTCAGCTTCACGGTCCGCTTCCTGCGCCCCTCCGGGGAAGAGGAGAGCGCCGCCCGCGCCCTGGCCCGGGAGCAGGCCAGCGGGCCGTGCCTGGGAGCCGAAGGGCTTGCCGGGATGCGCATCCTCCTCGTGGAGGACAACACGATCAACCAGGAGGTGGCCCGCGAGCTGCTGGAGCGCCGGGGGGCGCGGGTGATGCTGGCCGGCAACGGAGCCGAGGCGCTCATGCTTTTGGAGGCGCCCGGCCCCGGCTACCACGCGGTCCTCATGGACGTGCACATGCCGGTGCTGGACGGCCTGGAGGCGACCCGGCGCATCCGGCTCGACCCCGCCTGGGACGCCCTGCCGATCATCGCCATGACGGCGAGCGCCATGACCGTCGAGCGCGAGCTCTGCCTTGAGGCCGGCATGAACGATCAGGTGGACAAGCCGATCAACGTGGCGGAACTCTACGCCACCCTGATGCGCTGGGTTGGGCCCGCCGCCGCACCCAGCTGCGCCGCGCCCCCCAAGGCGTCGGAATGCGCCGAGGCGGGGCTCCCCGAACGGCTCCCCGGCATCGACCTCAAGAAGGCGCTCGGGATGCTGGAGAGCGCTCCGCTGCTCAGAAAGCTCCTGGTCAGCTTCCGCCGGGAGAACCTGTCGCTGTTGGACGATCTGCAGGCCGCCCTGGCCGATGGCGAGCTGGAGCTGGCCCGGCGCCTGGTCCACACCGTGAAGGGGGTGGGTGGGAATCTCGGCGCCAGCGAGCTCTGCAGCGCGGCACTGGCCCTGGAACCGGTGCTGCTGCAGCCGGATGCCGAGAACCGGGACCGGCTCATCGAGGTGTTTGCCGCCTCGCTGAACCAGGTGCTCGGCTCGGTTCTGCTGCTGGGGGAGGAGGGTCTCCCCAATCCTGCCGGGACCCCTCCTTGGGGTGCAGCACCGCTGGAGCGCGCGGAGATCTTGCCGCTGGCGGCAAAGCTGCGCGGGCTTTTGCAGGCGGACAACCTGAGCGCCCTCGGGGTCTGGGAGCAGCTGAGGCCGCTGCTCCCGGCGACGGCGGCGGGGAGGCTCGCCCCCCCCCTGCAGGGGCTCGATTTTGGGGAGGCCTCCCGCATCCTCGGGGAGATCGCGCAGGAGCTGGAGTTAGACCTATGACCGACGCAAGTCTCGCAGCGCAGCCATCGGGACGCCACAAGGTACTGGTCGTCGATGACACCCTGGCGAACATCGAGATCCTGTACAAGATCCTGCATGGCGACTACGACGTCTTCTTCGCCAAGAACGGCCGGGACGCCCTCAAGGTGGTGCAGCGGGAGCTGCCGGACCTGATCCTTTTGGACATCATGATGCCGGAGATGGACGGTTACCAGGTCTGCTCGCAGTTGAAGAGCAACCCGCAGACCGCGCACATCCCGGTCATCTTCATAACCGCAATGGGGAGCGAGGAGGACGAGACCCGTGGGCTTGATTGCGGCGCCATCGACTACCTGACCAAGCCGATCAGCCCGCCCATCGTGAGGGCCCGGGTCAGAAACCACCTGGAGCTGAAGCGCAGCCGCGACATCACGGAGGCGCTCGGCAGGGAACTCGCCGACAAGAACCTGGAGCTGAAAAAGATGGCCCGGGAGGACTGCCTGACCGGCCTGGCGAACCGCCGGCATTTCAACGAGATGCTTGACGCGGAGTTGAAACGGGCCTTCCGCTCCCGCCAGTTCCTGTCGCTCATCATGTGCGACGTGGATTTCTTCAAACGCTACAACGACCGTTATGGACACCTGGCCGGGGACAACTGTCTGCAGATCATCGGGGGGGTCCTGCTTTCCAGCTTCATGCGGGCGGGGGACGTGCCGGCGCGCTACGGCGGGGAGGAGTTCGCCGTGATCCTTCCCGAGACCACCCCGGAAAACGCCCGGATGCTGGCCGAGAAACTGCGTCTGAAGGTGATCGCGCAGGCCGTGCCGCATGACAGCTCGGACGCCGCGCAGGTGGTGTCGCTCAGTATCGGTGTGGTGGGGGCGCTGGTGACCGGGGAGCGGAGCGCGGAATGGTTCATCGGCACGGCGGACCGGGCGCTCTACCTCTCCAAGGAAAACGGCAGAAACCGGGTGACGGAGGCGGTGGCGGATTGAGAGGCGGGGAAGGCTAGCAAGGAAGGCAGCAGCTCCGGGCCAGCGCGCGCCAGAGTCCCGCCGCTCCCATGAGGGCTACTGCGAGCCCGGCCAAGCGGAGCATGGCGCTTTGCAGCGCGCCGGAGATGGCACTCGAGGCGGTCCCCGCGAGGAGCAGAACCGGGAAGGTCCCCAGGCCCAAAGCGGCCATGGTTGCCGCGCCGAGCCCGGGAGTGCCGCTTGCCGCGGCGGCCATCAGGGGGGCGTAGACCAGGCCGCAGGGGAGAAACCCCAGCAGCAGGCCGAGGGGGAGGGCGGCCAGCGGGGAGTTGCCGCAGAGGGCACGCTTGAGCGGAGCTGCCAAATAACGAGCGCCGCGCCCTTCCAGCGCGGAGAGGTTCAGCCGGCTCAGGCCGAAGGCCGAGGAGAGGCCGACCGCGATGACGAAGAGGTTCGCCCCGATGAAGAACCAGGAGGAGACCGCTTTAAGCGCGACGAAGTCGAGTGAGGAGCCGATCAGCCCCGCCAGCGCGCCCAACAGGGTGTAGGTGGTGACGCGTCCCAGGTTGTAGCAGAGCTGGGACCCGAGGCGGCTGGCGAAGGGGTGTCCTCCCCGGGTCATGGCCAGGGCCGCGACGACCCCCCCGCACATGCCGACGCAGTGGAAGCTGCCGGCCAGGCCCGCGAGAAAGGCAAGCCAGATTTCGATCATGCTGTGCTCCCTCAGGTAAAGGGAAATCAAAGGCTTCAACGCTTAGCGTTAATGCCTTAAGGTTTTCCCGGCTTGTCATCGTCATCCAGCATCCTGTGCTTGGGACGCTCAATGTCGTCAAATTCCCCCTTCTGCACCGCCCAGACAAAGACCAGCCAGCAGGCGCAGCCAAGAAATAACGACAGTACGATCAGTATTACCAGTGAACTATCCACGACGAAACCCCGCGAGCCTCAAAGAGTTGCCCACCACGCATAGCGAAGAAAGTGCCATGGCAGCTGCCGCGTAGACCGGGGTGAGCCTGCCGGTCATGGCGAGCGGTATCCCGACCAGGTTGTAAAGAAAGGCCCAGGCGAGGTTCTGCCGCACCACGGCCATGGTGCGCCGCGCCGTGCGGTGGGCGTCGGCCAGCCTCGCCAGGTCGGGCCGCACCAGGACCAGGTCGGAGGTCTCGATGGCGATGTCCGTCCCGCCGGCGACGGCGCAACCGACGTCGGCCGCCGAGAGGGCCGGAGCGTCGTTGATGCCGTCTCCCACCATCAAGACGGTGGCACCTCCCCGGCGCAGTTCCTCCAGGTAGCCCGCCTTTTGCGCCGGCGACAGGTCGCCCACCCCCGCGCCGATCCCGAGCCGCTCGGCCGACTGTCGGGCGGCCTCCTGCCGGTCCCCGCTCAAGAGGAGCGTCGCTATGCCTTTCCCGCCGAAATAAGCCACCAGGGCTGCAGCGTCGTCGCGCACCCGGTCCTTGAGGACCAGGGCGCCCAGGTAGCTTGCGGCGCGGGCGACCAGGACGACCAGCTCGCCGGCCGGCACCTCGATGGCGTCGGGGACCCCGGTCACCCCCAGTCCCGCTAGGAAGCGCGCGCTGCCGACCGCCACCCGCTCGCCGGCCACCACCCCGGTCACCCCGCCGCCGGGCACTCCCTGCAGCTCGCCCCCCACCGGGCAGGAGAGCCCCTTAAGGGCCGCGTGGTCCCGGATCGCCTTGCCGATCGGGTGCAGCGAGCCGCTCTCCACCGAGGCCGCCAGCCAGAGCAGCGTCTCCGGGGAAATCCCCGGTGCGGCGCGCACCCCGGTCAGCTCCGGGAGCCCGCAGGTCAGGGTCCCCGTCTTGTCGAAGACGGCAAGGCTCACCCGGCTTAGGCGCTCCAGGACGTCCCCGCCCTTGAAGATCACCCCGTGCGCGGCCGCGGCTCCGGTCCCGGCCAGGATCGCCGTGGGGGTCGCCAGCCCGAGCGCGCAGGGGCAGGCGATCACCACGACGGCGAGGGCGCTCATCAGGGAGGGTGCGAACCCGCGCCCCGCAGCGAAGTGCCAGGCGAAGGTGGCCAGGGCCAGGATCAGGACGGCCGGCACGAAGTAGGCGCTCACCCGGTCCGCCACCCGCTGGATCGGCGCCCGGCGGCTCTGGGCCTCCTCCACCAGGCGCGCCACCCGGGCGATGAAGCTCTCCGCCGCGATTTTCTCGCAGGCCACCCGGAGCGCCCCGGTGAGGTTGCTGCTTCCCGCGATCACCCGGTCCCCCGCGCTCTTCAGGACCGGCAGCGCCTCGCCGGTGGCCGGCGACTGGTCCACGTCGCTCGTTCCCTCCACCACCCGGCCGTCGGTCGGGAACCGCTCCCCGGGGGCGACCAGTATGAGATCGCCTACGGCAAGCTGCGCCGCGTCGACCGATTCCAGCGCCTCGTCCGCAAACCTGCGCGCCTGGCCGGCGCTGAGCCCCAAGAGGAGTTCGATCCCTCCGGCGGAGCGCCGCTTGGCCGCGTTTTCCAAAAGCCGCCCCGCCAGGATCAGGGTGACGATCATGGCGGCGCTCTCGAAGTAGACCTCCCCTCCGGCCAGGGTCGCGTAGACGCTGTAGCCGTAGGAGGAAAGGGCGCCGGTGGCGATGAGCAGTTCCATGTTGGGCGAGCGGTTGGCAAGCGAGCGCCGGGCGCCGGCCAGGAAGGGCCAGCCGCAGTAGAAGACCACCGGTGTGGTCACCAGCCAGGAGAAGAGCTGCAGGTACCCCTTGATCTGCGCGCCGATCCCCTGGAAGTAGCCGGCGTACAGGGCGAAGGAGTAGGCCATGAGCTGCATGGTGAGAAAGACCGCGGTGCCGAAGCGCACCAGCAGGTCGCGCTGTTCTCGCTTGGCCGCCTGCTGCGCGGCGGAACAGGTGTAGGGGCGCGCCCGGTAGCCGATCCGGGCGATCTGGGTGAAGATGGCGGCGGGGGTGACCTCCCCGGGTTGAAAGACGACGCGGGCCCGGCCGGTGGCGTAGTTCACCCGCGCCTCCAGCACCCCCGGCAGCCGGCCGATGATCTTCTCATTCAGCCAGACACAGGAGGCGCAGCGCATCCCCTCGATGATGACGTCGATGGCGCTCGCCGCTCCTGCCTGGTGCACGAAACGGGCGAGGTAGGGGTCACCAAAGGGATGCTGGAAGGAGTCCGCGGCGACTCCCGGTTCCTGCCATTCCCGGCGCCGGTAGAAGTCGGCGAGCCCCGCGCCGCTTATCAGCAGATAGGCGCCGTGGCAGCCGCGGCAGCAAAACCTGAGCGTGGCGTCGGGTCCCGTTTCCTCGACCTGCACCCCCGGCGGGATGGAGGCCCCGCAGTGAAAACATGGGCTGAGGCTCGCGCTCAATTGAACAGCACCAGCTTTTGGCTTGCGACCGCCTCACCCCGGGTGAAACGGAGCACCCCGCGCAGCTCTTCCTGCCCCGGGTCCGGGCGATGGCCCCGAAATACTCCCGGGGCCGCTTCGCGAAGCTCAAGCGTGCCGGCGGGGTGGCCCGCACCGCCCGCCTGCGGCTCGAAGTAAAGCCTTCCCCCCGCGACGGGCGCACCCGAGGCGTCCCGCACCCGCACCAGCAGTTCGCTCCCGGAGAGCCCCGCGGTAATGGCCCAGGCGAGCCCGGCATGCTTGGAGCCGTCCTGGCTGGCGCCGTAGTGCAAACCGTGGCTGTAGTAGTCGGTATCGACCACGCGGCTCACCCGGCGCACCGCGGTGACGAGGCTCGCCGCTGTGCCGGCCAGAAACACCCCGATCAGGAGCCCGATACCCAGTTTCCAGCGGGCGCCACTGTTTTTGGCCGACTCCGGCATGTGCAGGCTCCTTTTTGTGCTTTTTTGCTTGGGACGGATCAGCCGGATCCGACCGATCCAACGGGTCGGATGGGTAAAACCTTTTCACTGGGTGAGCAGCGGCAGCCCCGTTTCGGCCACCGTCTCCCCCTCGCGGACCAGCTTCAGCTTCAGCTCGCGCCGGCCTGAGGGGGTCGGGGTGACCTTCAGCACCAGGTCCACCCGCCGGTTGGCATTTGCCGCGAGCTTGAGCCCTCTGACCGGACCGAGCAGTTCCACCCGGTGGCCGGGGAGCGCCCCCGCCTCCAGCGAGAAGCTGGCTGGGCTAGTGGAGCGGTTCTCCAGGTAGACCGTGTAGAAATTGACCACCGAGCCGTCGGCGAGCCGCCTCACCTCGCCGTTCCCCGCGCGCTGCAGCTTGAGGGTCGCCTCCTTGCGGGTCGCGATGCCCAGCGCCAGAAGCAGGCTCAACAGGAAGAGGACCGCGGCCAAAAGCGCCGTCCTGCGGTTCAGCGGACGACCGCCTCCCAGCTCCTGGGTGCCAAAGCTGTAGCGGATCAACCCGTCCCGGTCGCGCGCGGCCATGACCTCGCGGCAGGCGTCCAGGCACCTGCCGCAGTTGATGCACTCGATCTGCAGGCCGTCCCTGATGTCGATCCCCATCGGGCAGGCCCTGACGCAAGCGCCGCAGCGCAGACAGAGCTCGCCTGGGGACGGATCGAACTCCAGGGTGAGGGTGCTCCTCTCCATGGTCAATAGCTGGATCCGCCCGTAGGGGCAGACGGTCCGGCAGAAGGTGCGGCGCACCAGGGCGAGGTCAAGATATACCAGCAGTGAGACGCCGACCAGGGTGAAGCCGGCTACCGGGCCGATCTCCCCGGAAGCGAGCCTTTGGAAGAAAACCCCCGGAGGGATGAAGTACCAGACCAAGTTGGCGGCGACCAGGCAGGAAAGGACCAGGTAGCAGAACTGGCGGGCCAGCAAGGAGAGGGGAGCCGTTGCCAGGCGCGCGCAGCCGCGATCGATCCAGTCGGCCAGATCGCCCAGGGTGGTCTGCGGGCAGAGCCAGCCGCACCAGACCCGGCCAAAGAGCATGGTGACCAGGAGAAACCCGAAGACGCAGATGAGGACCGCGATGAGGAAAAGGTAGAATTCCTCGATCCGGATGCTGGCGCCGAAAAAGAGGATGGTGCGGCTTGCCGCGTCCAGGCGGAGCAGCGACTCGCCGCCCAGCTTCAGGAAGGGGATCCCGAGCAAAAGGAGGGTGGAGAGCCACTGCACCAGTTGGCGCTTGGGCGCGATCCTCGACTCATTGCGGCCCGGCACCGTCAAAGGGAGAGGAGGTACTGTGCCAGACCCTCGACCTTTTCGCCGGAGAGGTCGTTCTTGAAGGAGGGCATGCCGCCGGGGCGACCCTCGGTGATGCTCTGGGTGATGGCGGCGGCGCTCTTGCCGTACTTGTAGCTCTTGGCGGTAAGGTCGGGGCCGATCCCCCCCTTGGCGGAGGCGCCGTGGCAGGCGGCGCAGCGCTCGGCAAACTCCTTCTTGCCGAGGGCCAGAAGCTCCAGTTTCCGGGCGCCGGGAATCGGGACGGCAGCTTCCGGGGCCACCCCCTTCAACTGCTGTGCCGCGAGCTGCGCTTGCTTGGCGGACTTTTTCTGGGCGTACTCCTTTTGGGAGCTCCAGCCGCTGAACAGGAAGTGCCCCATGAAGGCGACCCCCCAGAGCACCAGTACGGTGAAAAGGGTCCTGAATACCAGGGGAGATTTCGTCTCGATCCGGTAGTTGATACCGTCGTAATCCTTTTTCTCCGCAGACATGAAAATCCTCCTCTGAAGTTCGCCGGAGCTGATCCTTTTAGGTTCACTCGTCGTCCATCATCCGGTACTTGGGCGCCTCGCCGCGCTCTCTTGCGCGGCTGCGGTAGGTGCGCAGCACGATGAGCGCGAAGACCGCGCATAACAGCAGCGTGGAGCCGAGATAGTATATGCTGGCCAGGTCCATGTCAGTGCCTTCCCTGCAGCTTCAGGAAGGTGACCAGTTTCCAGGTCCGCTCCTTGCCCAGGCTGTCGCCGAAGGGTGGCATGCCAAAGGTCTGGCGGCCGCTGTAGATGGTGGTGAAGAGCTGGGCATCGGACTGGCCCAGCCCGGAGAGCTTGGGCCCCACGTCGCCCTCAAGCTTCTTGCCGTGACACTGGGCGCAGTGCTCCTGGAAGAGCGCCTTCCCCTCGGCAAGCACCGCCATGTTGTCCTGGAACGGGTTTTTCAGCTCGCCCACCACGCTCGTCTGGGCCGCTTTTCTCCAGGGGATGTCGTTGCCGAGCTTCTGCAGGTAGGCGACCATGGCGTCCAGCTCGCTCTTCCCCTTGAGCTCCAGCAGGTCCTCCTGGGTGTAGGGGAAGTGGAGCGCCTTCATCTTGCGCTCGGAGAGGCTCGTGTCGAGCGGCTCCTGGAGGAATGCGTAGCTCGGCATGTTGGAGCGCGGCACCATGGACTGGGGATCCTTCATGTGCTTCACGTGCCAGGCGTCCGGGTACTTGCCGCCGATCCTGGCCAGGTCGGGTCCGGTGCGCCGTGAGCCCCAGAGAAAGGGCTGGTCGTAGGCGAACTCGCCGCTCTTGGAGTACTCGCCGTAGCGCTCCGTGTCGGACAGAAGCGGCCGGACCGTCTGGGTGTGGCAGTTGTTACACCCCTCGCGGATGTAGATGTCGCGCCCCTCCAGCTGCAGCGGGGTGTAGGGCTTCACCGAGGCGATGGCGAGTTTCGGGTCGTTGATCCACCAAAAGGGGGCCACCATGGTGACGGCGGTGCCGACGAGGATGGTCGCGGTGGCGAGCAGCAGGAATATGATGGGCTTTTTCTCGATCATGACGTCTCCTCTCTAGGCTTTCTGTGCCACGGCTTGGGGGGCGCCGCCGGTCATGGTCTTCGCTATGTTGTACAGGAAGAACAGGAGGCTCACAAAGTAGATGGCGCCGCCGACGGACCGGGCGTACCAGTAGGGGTAGAGCTCGACCAGCGTCTCCATGAAGCTGTAGTGCAGGCTCCCGTCGGGGTTGGTCGCGTTCAGCATGGTCGCCTGCTGCACCCCGGCGACCCACATGCTGATGGAGAAGATCAGCTGCCCTGTCACCGCCAGCCAGAAGTGCAGGTTCGCCAGCGGGACCGAGTAGATCTCGCGGTCGTAGAGCTTGGGGACCGTGTAGTAGATCGCCGCGAAGAGCACCAGCGAGACCCAGCCGAGCGTCCCCATGTGCACGTGCCCCGGCACCCAGTCGGTGTAGTGGATGAAGGCGGAGAAGGTGCGCACCGCCTGGGAGGGCCCCTGCAGGGTCTGCAGGCCGTAGAAGGTGATGCCGAAGATCAGGAATTTGGCCAGGTAGTTCTCCCGCATCTGGTGCCACTGGCCGTTCATGGAGAAGTAGCCGTTGAACACCGCGGCCCAGGAGGGGGCGATCAGCATGATCGAGAAGGCCATGGCGAGCGTCTGCACCCAGTCGGGGACCGGGGTCCAGAGCAGGTGGTGGGCGCCGGTCCAAAGGTACATGAAGATGAGGCTCCAAAAGGCGATCACCCCCATGCGGTGGCTGTAGATCGGGACCCCGGTCGACTTGGGGAGGAAGTAGTAGAAGATGGCCAGGGGGGGGGTAGTGAGCACCATGGCGACCGCGTTGTGGCCGTACCACCACTGCACGTTGGCGTCGTTGGCCCCGGCGTAGGCCGAATAGGACTTGGTGAGCGAGACCGGAATGCCGGCGTTATTGACCAGGTAGAGTACCGCGACGCCGACCAGGGTGGCGAGTATGTACCAAAGCGAGATGTACATCTGCTCCTCGCGGCGCTTCACGATGGTCATCACGATGTTGACCGCAAAGATGACCCAAAGGACCACCACCAGGAGCGCCACCGGCCATTCCAGCTCGGCGTACTCCTTGGAGCGGGTCATGCCGAGCATGAGCGTCACCGCGGCGAGCGCTATCACCGTGTTGAAGAGCCAGAGCTGGACCCGGGCCAGTCCCGGGCTCCAGAGCCGGGTCTTGGTGAGGCGCTGGGTGATGTAGATGAAGAAGGCCATGAAGCTGCCGATGCCCCAGCCGAAGATCCCGGCGTTGGTGTGGATCGGGCGCAGCCGCCCGTAGGAGAGGTAGGGGGGGAGGTTCAGCTGCGGGAAGGCGATCTGAAGCGACACCACCACCCCGAGCAGCACCGCGACAAACCCCCAGACCATGCTCGAGATCAAAAAGCCTTTGACGACGTCATCTGCATAGCCTTCCTTTTGATTCATGATGGCCTCCTGGTGATGGGCGAATCCTCGAACTGTATGAACGTCATTTGTATGCAGGCAGGGTTTGTCCGGCATGCTCAGTGGCGCTGCCGGGCTGTGTACTTTCCGAAACCTTGTTAGGGATAGAAAGGATACCAGGTTGCAAATTGTGCTGTACCGGAAAAATTCACGGTTCAGCCCGATGAAGGCATTTCATGGTAAACTGCAGCTATCCGCTCATGTTATGCCAGGAAATTTCTGGCAGGGAGGCAAACCTGACGGCGATACAGTCAGTTAGTTTATGGCATATTTTTCATTTATCAAGGTGAAAAGAACGGAGCAATGACTTTTCAGTAACATTTAGCCGCAACGCCGAGGGGACATGCAGCACACTTCCAGCACAGAAACGGTTCGCGCAGCGCTGCTGCTGATGTTTTCCGGCCTGGACGCCTGGTTCGACCGCACCCTGCCCGAGTTGGAGTCCCGGCCGGATTACGCCGGGGCCTGGAGTGTCGCGGAGCACCTGGAGCATGTCGGCCTGGTGAACCACTACCTGCTCCTGACCATCGGCAAGGGGTGCGCCCGGGCGCTGCGGCGCGCAGGGCGCCTGCCGCTTCCCGCGGCAGAAAACGACCTGCTAGCGCTGCTCCCCATTGCCGACCCGGACGCCTTCGACTGGTCCCCCCCCGCCCACATGGTGCCGACCGGAGCACCAAAGCCCGCCGAGACGCGCGCCCGCCTGCGCAGTCAGCGCGCCCGCTGTCTGGAACTTTTGGCCGGCATGCCGGCAGGGGAGGGGCGCCTTTGCACGGTCCGGATGTCGGTCCAGGGGCTGGGGCGGCTGGACATGTACCAGTGGCTCTTCTTTCTTGCCCAGCACGGCAGGTACCACCTGGCGCTGTTGGCTCGGTGCCCGGCGCCCCGATGCCTCCCGCCGCATGGGAATAATGAATGAGTCGTCGCCCTTTACCTCATTTGAGGTATGCCTTGGAGCATTCGGGGTATGATTTGCGGCAAGAGAAGTCGCCTTCATGAGGGTGATGACGCATTTCCGGGGTGTTAGCCTTCTTTTGGCGACTTGGCACGAAGAGTGCTATATAAACAGCATAGCTTCGCAAAACCCACTTTTAGGAGATTCAAAATGAAAAAAGTTCTGTCCTCTATCGTTGCTGCTCTCGTTGCTGTTGCTTTCGCTGGTGTTGTTTTCGCTGCTGACGTAGCTGCTCCTGCTGCTGCTCCGGCTGCTGACGCTGCTAAGGCTGACACCGCTAAGCCGGCTAAGAAAGCAAAGAAAGCAAAAAAAGCCAAGAAAGCGAAAAAAGCAGTTAAAAAAGAAGCTGCTCCGGCTGACGCTGCTGCACCGGCTGCTGCTCCGGCTGCCAAGTAATTCGCTCTTCAATGAGTCGGAAAAAGGCCACGTCTTCGGATGTGGCCTTTTTTTTCCTTCCTGCCCGTTCAACCTTGCCCCGTCCGAACTGCCTATCCCCAGCGTTTCGCCCACCCGAACCCTCCATTTTTTTTGACATCAAGTCCTCTCAGCACCGCAGTGGCCGGGAGGAAATTCCGGGCCTCGATTGACCTTCTCCCTTTCCAGGTTACCCTTATCACAGGATGTATGATTGACTTTTGCTAATATATGACGGGCTTCGACTCCTCACGGCATTCCGCCCGAAAGGGAGGACGCTATGACCTCTTCGGAACTGATCTGGTGGGTTGGCGGTGCGGGTATCTCCCTCATGCTGCTTGTCAGTATCTGTTACCTGTCGGCGAATTACTTTGCCGGGCAGTTTACCGAGCGGGCTTGTGCAAGGTTTCGCGAGCATCTGGCTCGAGAGGTTGCGGAGGCCATCGGGGTATTCCGGGAAGGGATGTGCGAGCAGATCGTGCCCCAGGGAAAAAGTACGATTCGCTGGCGAGTTTTTATTCCATGCTCATTGACCTCTTACGCTTGGGCAAGGAGCTGGCCGTCAGCTGCAGCAAAGGCGAGCCGCTGCTGATTGAGAAAAGAGTGCGCTCCATCAAGGAAACCTGCCACACCTTCTGCGAGCGGTACCAGAAAGAGAGCCTGCACTTCTCGGAGGAGTTCTGCGGTGCGCTGGATGGTTTCGGGGAGCTGCAGCAGGAGGCGATCCGGGGTATCGAGAACGAGTTGTACCGCAAGGATGCAGCCGAGGCGAGCAAGCTGGCGGAGGTCAGGAAGCAGTGGCTTCGCTTCGAGGACCGGATCACAGCTGTCATGGACATCGTCAGAAAGGAGTTTCACCGGCGCAACCAGGCTCCGGCCAATTTTCTGCTGAAAGGGGTCAATGAGATGCCGCCCCCCAAGATCATCGTGGGGTGAGAGGCAGGGGCCCGACCCCGGCCTGCAGGTCGCGTTCTCAAAGAGCGTCAGGACGCGGGCCCTCAATCTGGCCTGTTACAGGTCCTCCGGTTTACAGAGGTGGTCCTCCTTCTTGGCAGCACGTCCGCACTTGCGGCAGACATACTGCGGTTCCGAGACGATCTTCTTCAGTTCCTTCAGATTGTCCTTGATGTCGTCCTTGTCCCACTTGCAAAGCGGCTTGCCGTCCTTAGCCATGAGAACCTCCCCTGTGCCTGTGCCTGCGAACTGTCGGTGCCTATGACTATACCACGTATTTTCGGCCAAATGGAGCGGTTTCAGGTCAAGGCTTGAAAAGAGGCGGCTACGCGTTATAGTTGCCCCATATTTTCAATCAACGGGGATTGATCAAACGTAACCAAGGAGGAAAAATTATGTCCATGTTTTGCCGTCAGTGTGAACAGGCCGCCAAGGAGACCGGGTGCGAGGTGATGGGGGTGTGCGGCAAATCCCCCGAGGTGGCCTCGCTCCTCGACCTGATGATGTATGGCCTGAAGGGGCTTGCCATCTATGCCGAAAAGGCGCGGGCGCTGGACACACGCCTGGAAGTGGCCGACATGTTCCTCATCGAGGGGCTTTTCACCACGGTCACCAACGTCGATTTCGACCCGGTACAGCTCGCAGGCAAGCTGAGGAAATGCTTCGACCTGAAGGAAAAGGTGAAGTCACTCTACGAGACCGCCTGGCGGGAAAAACAGGGGGGAGCCGCCCCGCAGTTCACGCAGGGGGCGGCCGCCTGGGTGATCGCCGACGACCTGGAGGGGCTGGTGGCGCAGGGGCGCGAGCATGGCGTGAAGAGCCAGCACTCCGATCCGGATACCCTCTCCGCCATTGAAATTGTCATCTACGGCCTGAAGGGGATGGCCGCCTATGCCGAGCATGCCTTCATCCTCGGCAAGACCGACGAGGAGGTCTTTGCCTTCTTCCATAGTGCGCTCGCCGCCACCTGCGATCCCTCCAAGGGGCTCATGGACTACGTCGGCCTCGCCATGGAATGCGGCAGGTTGAACATCAAGGTGATGGGGATGCTGAACCAGGGGCACGTGGAGCGTTTCGGCCATCCGGTGCCGACCAAGGTGCAGCTCGGAACCCGGAAGAACAAGGGGATCCTGGTCTCCGGCCACGACCTGCGCATGCTCGAGGAACTCCTGAAGCAGACCGAGGGGAAGGGGATAGACGTCTACACCCACGGCGAGATGCTCCCGGCTCACGGCTATCCCGGGCTCAAGAAATTCGAACACCTCTATGCCAACTTCGGCGGCGCTTGGCAGGACCAGCACAAGGAGTTCCCGGCCTTTCCCGGCGCCATCATCTTCAACACCAACTGCATACAGCGCCCGGCCGACAGCTACAAGGACCGCCTGTTCACCTGGGGCGAGGTCGGCTGGCCCGGTATCAAACACATGACCGGCTGGAACTTCTCCGAGGTGATCAACAAGGCTCTGGAATGCCCCGACCTCCCCGACGCCCCGGGCCAGGAGATCCTGACCGGGTTCGGCCACAATGCGGTCCTGGGGGTGGCGGACCAGGTGATCGCGGCGGTCAAGGGAGGTGCTGTCAAGCATTTCTTCCTGATCGGCGGCTGCGACGGCGCCAAGCCGGGGCGCAACTACTTCACCGAATTTGCCGAAAAGGTGCCCAAGGACTGCATCATCCTGACCCTTGCCTGCGGCAAATACCGCTTCAACAAGCTTGATTTCGGCGACATCGGCGGCATCCCTCGGCTATTGGACGTGGGTCAGTGCAACGACGCCTATTCCGCGGTCCAGATCGCCCTGGCGCTTGCCGGCGCCTTCAACTGCGGGGTGAACGACCTGCCGCTCTCCTTCATCCTCTCCTGGTACGAGCAAAAGGCGCACGTCATTCTCCTTTCGCTCTTGCACCTGGGGATCAAGAACATCAAGCTCGGTCCGGCCCTGCCGGCCTACCTCTCCCCGAACGTCCTGCAGTTCCTGGTGGACAACTTCAATGTCGGGCGCATCGGCACGGCCGACGCCGACCTCAAGGCTGCCCTGGGGCAGTGACTGACAAAATGCTGAGGCCGTAACAAGCAAGGGCGCTAAACTGTCTGTTTAGCGCCCTTGCTTTGTCTTCTTGCGGCGATAGTGACTCAAGATGCCGGACATGGCAATGCATTAAAGTAGCTGCATTCTGGAATCAAGTCGTGCTATAACACCTTCGCACCGGTGCTGGGGGAGTGTTATGAGCAGAATTGAAGACGCCATAGAAAAAGCGAATTGCCTGCGGCAAAACCAGGCTGCTGGCCGGGGGAGTGCGGAGCCCGAGGTCCCAGCACCCCTGGGCCCCCCCAGGGCGGGAGGCTATCGAAGCTTTGGCCTTGGCGTTGCCTTTTTCTTGCTGGTGGGGTTCGGCGCCTATCTCTTAGCTGAAAACATGCAGACCCCGACCCCGTCAAAATCGCGGGGAGGCGAGCTTTCCGCAGCGGTGCACCCGACTGTGCCGCAGCCCGCAGTTGAAAAAAGCCCAGTGCCTGGAAACGGTTTGCCGGACTTCATTCCCCTCGATGCCCCGGACGCGACGTATGCCTCGGCTCATCCGGGCTGGCAGAGATATGTCGGCAAAACCATGGAGTTCAGGGTGTTCCGGGAGGGGGGCGCGCTTAAGGCGATCCAGGTCATCTCGCGGCAGGATAAAGCTCTCACGCAGGAACTGTTCGCTTCCTTTCTGGTCGAAACAGCCGGGACCGAGCGCTTCAAGGTGCTCTCCCGCGCGCAAAGGGAAGGGTACTTCGTCGAGAAGGGGACCGTGGGCAGCAGGGCGGAAGTGATCGTCTACCGGAAAAAGCCTGCCGGAGAGATCAGGGCGCTCGTGGTGGCATACCGCTAGACCGCTTCCCTGCAGCGCTGCAGCGCAAAGGACAGAGAGAGACTGCTGCAACCAATCCCCAAAAAAGGGCGACGACCAAGACAACGATTCCCATCACAAGGTGCTCCTTGCACCGGCGTTGCGCCGGTGACACGGCAGGGGACGCTACGACCTCCTGCCTCTTCGAAGTACCCAAGCTAACACCGATAGAGCTGGGCGGATAATGACCCAGGTCAAAAAACGCCAGAATGGCTTTCGGCGTGCCTTGGGGCCTGCGACAAACCCGGCCTCTTCGAAAAGAGCTTTTCGGTGGCAACCACATTCGGCAAGTGAACAATAGATTATTATTTGTTGATATTGAGCTTAAATAATTGGGTTGCGCTAAGATGTAAATTGATTTAGATTATCTGCTATGTCTGCAAAGGGCAGCTGTGAGATGATGCCTCATCGGCTGTAATTCAAGTTGCCTGTACCAGGTCCAGTTCCCCTTTTTTTGTGGAGAGAAATGGCATGCCGGAAACCAAAGCAGATACCAGACCGCTCATCCTGATCGTCGACGACGACCAATTCATGCGTACCCTATTCAAAGATACCCTGGAAAAGGGAGCCTTCAGGACCGCAACTGCTTGCGACGGCATGGAGGCGCTTGCTAAATTCACCGAGCTGCAACCGGACCTGGTGCTGCTCGATCTGATCATGCCCGGGCGCGACGGGTTCGAGACCTGCCGCGACCTCCGCTCCCTGGAGCAGGGGAAACACACCCCCGTTTTGGTGGTGACCGGCCTGGACAACGACGAGCTGATCCACCGCGCCTTCGAGGCCGGAGCGACCGATTTCGTCGCGAAGTCAAGCAACGCCGAACTGCTCGTGTACCGGATGCACTGTCTGCTGCGTAACGGCAGGCTGTTAAAAAACCTGCAGCAAAGCGAAGACCGCCTGGCCCGAGTGCAGAGAATCGCCCGCCTGGGCGACTGGGAGTGGAATCCGGAAAGTGGCCGGTTCTGGAAGTCGCAGGAGATGTTCTGCATCCTCGGCACCTCGCAGGACGCCGATGCTGCCTCGCTCACCGGTTTTCTGCAGATGGTCTCGCCCCGGGACCGCGACCGGGTGGGGGAGAGCCTGGAACGGGGGCTGGCAAGCCCCGCCGGCTGCGACTTCGAGTGCTCAATCGTGCGCGGCGACGGCAGCGAGCGCCTGGTCTGGGTCTACGGACGCCCGGAGGCTGCCGACTACGCCCGCCCCGCGCGCCTGGTGGGAACCCTGCAGGACGTGACCGAGCTGCGGCGCGCCGAGGACCGCAGCCGCATGCTGAGGCAGGCGGTGGACAGCCTGCAGATCGGGATCACTTTCTCCGACGCGAGCGGCCGGATCGTCTACCTGAACCCCGCCGAGGCCCGCATGCACGGCTACGAGGTGGAGGAGCTCATCGGCCGCGAGGCGCGCTGCTTCGCCTCGCTCCAGTCCAGACGCCAGGCCCCCCCGGGAAACCTCAAGGAGGGAACCGCCTGGCGCCGCGAGAGCGTTAACCTGAGACGGACCGGCGAGGAATTTCCGGTGCAGCTCACCTCCATTCCGGTCAGGGACCGGGAACAGCGCTATCTCGGGATCGTCACCACCTGCGAGGACATCTCCGAGCAGAAAGAGGCCGAGGAGAAGATCAACCGGCTGGCCTACTTCGACAACCTGACCGGGCTTCCCAACCGCGGCATGTTTCTGGAGCGGCTGCACCAGTCCCTGGCGCTCGCCGCCCGCGACGGCGAGATGCTGAGCCTGGTTTTTCTCGACCTGGACAACTTCAAGGACGTGAACGACACGCTGGGGCACGCCGCCGGCGACAAGCTTTTGTGCGACGTGGCACTGAGGCTTGCCGGCTGCATCCGGGAGTCCGACATCCTGGCGCGCCTGGGGGGCGACGAGTTCGTGGTGCTGCTCACCTCGGTCGCCTGCCAGGAGCGTGTCTCGGCGGCCGTGCAGCGCATGCTCGACAGCTTCGCCACCCCCTTCCAGGTCGACGGGCGCACCGTCTACTCGAGCGCCAGCATCGGGATCGCGCTCTACCCGGACGACAGCCACGACGCCTCCGGCCTGTTTCGCTCCGCCGACACGGCGATGTACCACGCGAAGAACGAGGGGCGCGCCCAGTTCCGCTTCTTCTCCGCCGAGATGAACCAGAAGATCCTGCGCCGGGTGGCGCTGGAAAACAGCCTGCGCCGGGGGTTGGAGCGCAAGGAGTTCTTCCTGGTCTACCAGCCGCAGTGGGACCTGAAAACGAACCGGATGGTCGGCGCCGAGGTGCTGCTGCGCTGGCAGAGCGAGGATTTCGGGCTGATGCTCCCCTCCGAGTTCATCGCGCTCA
>Ga0316217_10002264_pt1 | contig 23434 bp, 13 predicted proteins | sample 1anoAmetaG_FD_203633 | JGI IMG/M metagenome (GOLD analysis project Ga0316217, IMG submission 203633) | Freshwater microbial communities from Trout Bog Lake, Wisconsin, USA - 1anoA | ecosystem: Environmental > Aquatic > Freshwater > Lake > Hypolimnion/Profundal zone | place: USA: Wisconsin...
TCTGCCTAATACAGCTCTGCCGATATACTCGCCAACTCCAATAATACTACCGCTAACAACTAAAATTAAATCAGGCAGATAATGATATAACAGCACCCCCACAACCACACCCCCACCCTCCCTCCCACCCCTCCCCCGCCCAAGCACAGCACTCCTGCCACCCACGCCTCAGACAACCTCTCCTGCAGCAACTATCCAGAGGAAGACCCACAATCCCTCAGCCCTGCGCGCCAAAAATCAACACAGTTTTAATCAAAATAGCCCATCCCTTATCACCAACTTCAGCCGCAGCCTATCAAAGGCAGTCCAACCAAAAAAACAGAATACACCTAGCCGCTCAGAGGACTCTATTATAAAAACCGGCCGACCCTGATCAAATGGATGAAAGTCGAGTGCACCAAGCTATAGCTAACGCGCGAGACTTACGCCAACGCCGTCTATCTGCTGGATAGGTACTACAAGTCCTCCGAATTCAACCCTAACTAGTTTCTATGCACTGCGCTGTGCCTCATCATCCTCGCTTCCAAAGTTAACGAGAAGAAAGTCATCTACACCTAAAGGATGGCCAGAAACTGCGGCATTGAGGTGGATAAAATGCTGTAAACCTAGATAATGCTGCTGCAACACTTCCGATTTCGCATGGATCCTTACAATTATGCTAGGATCCTGACCGAGTATATGCTGCGGTGGGACCAAATAGCCATCAACCAAAATGAGCCGCGCCTGCCGCTGTTCCTCCAATAATCAAAAGCCAGCTTCCTGAACTATCAGCAAATCTTTTTTCTTTGCTAAAACTATCTCTTATAGTTTCGATAGCTTCTAACTTCCAACATCAAACTGCTATTCGCCAAGCTGGTTGCAGCGACCTGCTTCGGTACAGAAGTGATCCAACTGGTGGAAAACGTGTTTGGGTAGGAAAACGTGTTTGCGAGGCAGCAATACGAGCATATCTTTGAATGTAGCAGTAAGAGCTAAAAAGAGCATAGGTATGAAGTGGAGCAGAAGTTGGAAAGATGGATGGATGAGTTCGAAACAGTCAGAGATGTTCTGGCTGCCAAATTTGATAAGTTCCAATGCTCAGGGAAAACCTACTCGGAGTTCATCAACGCTCAGTTTTGAATAATGATAATTAATTTTTGATTTTTTTCTAGTTCTGCCTTCATTTTTATAACTCAAACATATTCATCTATTCTCAAGAAAACGCAGTCTGGAATAGCTCAGCCTACCTCTAGACCTCCTAGGTTCAGCAAGCATGAAGACTATTTATCGTGCGATTATGTAATGATGCTGCGAGACAAAGAGGAATCACTATTGATTTCTCTAAGTTTCATACTTACTCATAGTTACATTAGTATGCGATAAAGAATAGCCAGACAATCAAAGGCTTCTGCCAGTTAGTTTTTATATTGATTTTCAATGATCAACTATCTATTAGCCGATTCCAACTTAACATAGTTCTTATATTATTCCTGTAAAGTGCTTGTTTCAGACTTATTTTAGTCTTCCTTGGAGAAGTCGAATCAAATCGGATATAATATTCAATTATCTCAGTTTTAATGGCGCAGCCGCAACGCAGGAGCTCCACTACGCAGCTCGCAGAGCTCAACGCCACGCTTATGGCCCAGAACAACACACTCGTGACCACCGCAAGAGTCGCACAAGAGGCTCTCGGCACACAGAATAACATCCAAGGCGAGCTATACCGACAGAGAGGAGTCATCTAAGGGAATATCGACAAAGTAACTGGTGCTGTATTCAGACAAAGGACATCAAGACCGAGGTCAGGAAGGCAGATAAGAAGACCAGGGAGATGCGGAGAAGGAACTTTTGTATAAAATTTATGCTGTATCTGCTTATCGTACTCCTATTTGCTGCCAATATCGCACTTATCATTTGGAAAGTCGTCTGACCACCATCTTGTTTGCATTCTATGTGCTTATTATTTTAGCTTTTTAATCTCGATTACTTATTATGATAAACAGGACTAACGCCACCATCAGTGTTCCATATTCTTCCAAAGACAACCTCATTCTCAAGCACGTAGCTAACCCACTACTAAGGATAACAGCTTCAACGCTCAGTATGTCAAAACCGGAGAACGTCCTCAAAACTTTATCAAAAATGTCGACCCTGCCGTCCGATATATCAAGTATCCTCGCATGGCACAACTCATGCAGGAGAAGAACAGCTGGACGAAGAAAAGAAACCACCCTCCAGTCTACATCAAGGCCGATCTGGAAAACTACGATTTGGAGACCCTGGGAAAATTCGACGTGATATACTGCGACCCTCCTTGGGAAGAGTACGAGAAGAAGGCTAAGAAGCTGGGAGTCTTCAATTAGAATTCCAAGTATTACAAGTGTACGATGTGCTCTATTCAGCAATGGCGCTCGATTAGTTGAAAAAAATCAAAGTAGGAGAAATCTCAGACAACCCCTCGTTTATTTTCTTGTGGGCAGGGACTGACCACCTGGAGGACAGTCGTTAGCTGTTAAAAGAATGGGGTTTCAAGCGTTGTGAGGATATCGTTTGGGCGAAGACTAATTTGAACCGTTCTAAATTCCCAGACATCCACGAGTAATCACTGTTCGTGAGAGTGAAGGAGCATTGCTTGATGGGCTACAAAGGGGACTCTAAAAAGGCATTCGACAGTAACTTCATCCACCCCAACATCGACATCGATGTAGTAATCACTGAATAGCCTGACTTAGGCTCCCTCTCCAAACCGACTGAAGTTTACGATATCATCGAAAGGTTCTGTCTGGGCAGAAAGAGGATCTAGCTTTTCGGCACAAACAATAACATCAGAAACGGCTGGCTGACGATTGGCAATCAAATAACTGAGACCAAGTTTATCCTAAACTAGTACAACAAATGGTTCGAACCTGTTGCGGAGGTTCCTTAGAATTTCCATGGAGGCAGGTTTGTAGGAACTACGCCCGGGATTGAGAGTGTTCGGCCTAAGTAAGACCAGCAGCTTGGAACGCAGACGCAACTGCAGAGTCAAAGATCTTTGGAGGATTAAAATGCAAAGAGAAGTATGGCCAAAAGCGACTCAGCAAAAAACTGATAACATTCGACTATGCTTTTATTTAGTGAGTTAAATGGGGCATTCATAGTTGATTTTCCAGTATTTCGCTTGATTCGAGGACTCATATTTGTTTGTTATCATAGATCAAGGTAATTCCCAAAGATTAGCTGTGGATTACTAGCTTCGATTAACACTACATACTAACTAATTCACTAAACCATTTTTGTTTAATGCTTGCCAAAGTTTCCCTTTATGACTTGCACATATTCTTAAGACAAAGCCAATCGCCAGCGATAGTTGATACTGCATTTAGATGACCCGACATATAATAAATTCTTACAAATTAAAACTATTGTCATACTTGAATGTCAAATGTCCCCTAATTTGAATCTCCCCCTTATTAATTCAAAAATAGGATTTGCGTGATTTCGAAGCTCGGCTACGAAATCAAGCAACTTTGCCCTGAAGCAGTTAATATAGTCCTTTAGTATATCTTCAATGTGGCCAATCAACAACAGATGCGCTTCTACATCAACAGTCTAGAGTAGTTACCGCCTAAATCCTAACTAAAATACCCTTTGCTGATATCGGTAATTGAAGACCCTTAGAAAAATATATCACACATAAAGTACATAACAAGCCACAAGGAACTTGAAAACATTGGCATGATTTAGCCATTAATAAATGGGTATAACCATTCCACCTTAACTTAGGTTCTGGACTAAATTAAGGTGAATAAAGATCTTTGTAGCCTTCGTTAATTGTCGCCAGTAAAATCGCAGAGTGTTAGTTATGAAGAAGAGCAAAATATGGCTGTGATGAGTGAGGAAAAACTCAGATAGTATTATTCCAAGAGAATACTCGATTATTTCGGTCGTTTTATGATGAATATTTTCAGAGAATTCCAGCGATGCTTCTAGCAAAAAGATTAGATACGAACTAAGTTCATTGACTAATACAAACGTTTTCTCTAAGACTTACCCCAAACTTCCCAAATTTTTTTGGACTACAACAAATCCAAGCTGCATATTTCTGAACATTCTTAAGCTGACGATATTTTGATACATCACAAGCATCCTGCGAACATTATGGTCGAGGGCAGATAATTTATCGACGCCCTGATCGAATCATCTGGCTTTGTGCAAAGATGGGGAAAGATATCAATTTTAGAAGCCAGACTGCAGCCTGATTGGTAAAAATGGATCAGAGAACATAAAAAGAATCTGCTCTTAGGCCATCCCGATTGGATGAAGTTGAACCAGAAAAGCAAGAATATTATACTCAGCGATGAAGTGGATCATCTCAGGGAGCTTTAGTGCGACTAATAATTTGCTCAGGATCGGGAATGGCTCAAGTTTGTTACAATTAGGTAGCACTTTCTTCTCAAAAAAAATTTCAAAGATACATATCTAAATAACCCCTTTTTCAAAAAAAGCATGGAATCCTTTAATAACCAAAAGAAAAGTACCAAATTCACTGAGAAAAAAATTTAAAACTGTTTGCGGTAACCTCTAACCGTTTACAAAAACTTTAAGAAAGAGTTTTAGCTCATCTAGAAGTTAATGAATATTTTGCGCGATAGTTTTTTTCGAATGAACTTTAAGTAATCATTTGACCGACAAGTCGGAAAATTATCGGAGTTTCTAAGAATGGAAAAGCTAAAGCTCTTATCATACTTGGATAATCATCTTTAGCAAAAGATAGATGAAGCTCCCAGGCAGAAACTAATAAAGAAGTAGAGTTCAGAAATTATTTAGTGTAACAAATAGAAAGGATAGCCTTCATAGATTAAAAGAGTACTATCTAAGGTGAAACTTTTGAGATACTCTTAGTCAAATACTAAGCAGCTTCTAGATTCGATTGAGCACAAAATAAACCAAATTTAGTCCCTTTACAATCAACAAATAACGATGGCAGAGTAAATTCATAACTCACTAGTTTATGTCTCGATCAACTCAGGTAAAAGTTTACATACTTGGAACAAAAAATAAATTCAAATAGCAGTCCAATCTATTTTCTCAAGAAATTTTGCTTGGTAGGTCTATGAAAAATAAATTTTGGCTATCATGGACCGAGCTTTTTAGCTCTGCACCAGCAAAAGGCTAAGGATAACTCAAATGGTGTCAATTTTACTCTTTCTCAGCTAATAGGGCAGCAAATATGTGAATTACATAAAAGGGCATATCAGCTAAATCAAAACAGGTGAGGGAAAAACCACTATAATCGCGTTCTTAGCTGCCGTCAAAGCCTTAAAAGGAAAACTAACTAAAACAATAGATTGCTATCCGAAGGTTGATGTAATAACAAGTAATAGTGTCCTAGCTTAAGAAGCAGCCAAATAGTTTCGATAGTTTTACAGGATTCTCAATCTTTCAGTCAGCCATAATAATTAGAAAGATTTAATAGGTCCAAAACCATGCTATGACGCCAATATAGTCTATGGCACGATTTCTAACTTCCAGTTTGATTTCCTGAGAGATAGGCTTTAAAAGGCCGGCATCATGAAAGGCAGAAAAATTGAACACAACTGGGTGATTCTCGATGAGATTGATAGTCTTGTCCTAGATCGGGGAGGAAATCTCACGAAAGTATCTTAGCAGTATGCCGGAATGGATGGACTCAAATTGGTATACCTCAAAATTTGGAATTATGTAATGGTCAACAAATCTCCAAAAGGATATTAACTTTCTGAAGACTAGCTCACGATTTTGGATATAATTGTAAAGAACGATGAGACTCGATTAAATGCAAGGATGTAGGAATTGCAGAATAAGCTCATAACAAAGGACCGTTTGTTACCTCACATAGAATAATACGCAAGGAAGCAGCTAAAAACTTGGATAATCAACTGCATTTAGGCACTGTGCACCTTTAAATAAGATATTCAATACAAAGTTGTGAAAGGGAAATCCTTTTCCTAAATAATACCAGTTGATAACCAATAAACTGGCTAATCCCTCGAAAAAACTATCTTTTCAAATGGTGTTCATCAATTCCTGCAAATCAAGCACAATATCCGTCTATCCTCTGAAAGCCTAACATCCAACCTCATTTCCAATCTAGGCTTCATCAAGATGTATGGCAATAAGATATTAGGACTCACCGGCACCTTGGGTTCACAAGCATAGCAGTAAATGTTTTTCAAACTTTACGGAGTAAACATCTCGAAAATCCCTCCCTTCAAGCATTCAAAAATAGTAAATTATGGAGGGATGGTCGTAGATAAAAAGAATCATCTGCAAAAAGTCATAGAATTAGCCTTGAGTTAAACTATTAACTACTCCAAAATCAATCAGAGTAATCTCCTAGTGTCTCAAATTAACTAAGGATAACAAACTGAGTCCAGAGCAGTCTTGGCCATTTTCAAATCAATCCAAGAAGTGAACTCGGCTGAAATGCTGCTTAAGATATAAATCTAGAAACGTCTATAGCCGTATGGCATAGAAATAAAAGTAAAAACATATAGGGACGAGCAAGAGTCAAAAATAACACAGTAACTCATCTAGCCATCCACCATTATCCTTGCAACGAACATTTCCGGAAGGGGAACTGATTTTAAAACAACCCCATAGCTCTAGCGCAATGGAGGTTTACATGTTATCATCGCATTTTTGCCCAAAAATAAAAGAGTACATGACCAGGCGTCAGGAAGGACAGCCCGAAAGGGAGAAAGCGGCAGTTTCCAGACCGTCATGTCTAGTGAGTAGTTTCATTCTTTCTGTATAGACAGCGATGAGCTATACAGCTATGAAGAGATGGTCAAAATTAGAGATGAACTTTAGAAAAGCAGAATCCAAAACATTATCGAGAATAAGGTGGCATATTTGTAGCTAAATGACAAGTTGTTTCAGCATTTCAGCGAATACTATGAAAACGTCAGTAAGAGACCATTCTAGCATTAAGAGAAAACTTCTATTTTGAATGACCTTAAGTAAAGATGGGCCTTTTACTATTACTATTAATGCTAAAAATTTAAAGCTTAAGAATATAAAATCCCCAACGCAACAGAAATATTCTAAAGATTTAAAGCCCAATCTCAAAATTTGAGTATTGATAATCTGTTCAACCCTTGCAGCATCATTTAAGCGGTATAATGCTATATGAAAAAAGGTAGCTGGGCCAAAGCAACCCGGTGCCTGTAATTCTACAGCCACAATTAAAATAATAACTACGCGCTTTCTTTTATCTATATCAAGCTGTTTTAGATACAGATCAGTTCGAACGAAGTCATAATGAAACGAATATGGGATGCTCTCAAAAGCTTGAATATTTTCAACAAAGAAAAGGAACCAAAAATTACCAACTTTCACTAATAACGCCTACTAAAGGCTATCCGAACATTAGATTTGGAAAAGAAAGAGTACCAATAGTTATTCGGTATCTAAACAACACCTAAAGGGTAGGTATTGCTAGCTGACTCGCTAACCCTACAAGGCATCGCTCAAGATTCCGAATTGACGAAATTTGTTTGCATAAGGGTGAGCTGTTTGAATATTTTTATCACTGGGATAAATGAGGTGATTGAAAAGGCACAGCTAGCTAAATTAAGAGATAATTCTTATCTCTACTTCAGCGTTTGCGAGCACAATTTCTTATCCAGGCTGAAGAAGTAAGCGGAGAAAGATAAAAGACAGTGGATAACGACCGATGACATCATTTAGTTCGAACTTATTGGCCTCGAGACTTATTATACTCTCAATAAATTATATGAGGTGCCTCCCACTGTGCTTCAAAACGCTGTGTACATGATTACAGGAGGGATCGTTTCAATCGGCATCTCAGTTTGCTGGCCGATAACTGCTCCTTTCATGATCCAACTCGCAATAAATCTCATCTTTTAGGGCTTGATGGACATTATCACAGCATTGCTGAGCAAAGGAGATCAAGGCTTTGATGAAAAATGCTACAATAGCAAGAAACTGACTTTTGCTGCAAGTACTTTTATCAGCTGCTTAACGTATCAGCTAATGGCTAGCAAAGCTTTTATTCAGATGATGATTAAATGTACAACGAGGCTGAAAACAATGACAAAAGGCATAAGATATTTAAATACAGTTGTCTAAAAGATTCATACTTACTTTTTGACAGCCCTGCAGGCTGTAGAACTTCGATAACTATAGCTAGCCAACGCGATACTAAAATCATTGAAGCAAAGAACAAAATAGGTTTTCAAAGATGTGGGCTATGTGATAGCTTAAAGAATCCTGCCCTAACTCAGAGTGAGAAGATTCTAAATATTATAAGAAAAAGGAATAGATTTGTTGAGATACTTATTTGGAAAACGTATACTCTCCTTGGTTCGCTAACAAATTATCAACCAGTTCTAAGCTTGTACTTTACAGGTTAATCTACAAAGCTTGTTTATGGAGAATATAGATATAGCGATCGATGTTGTAAAAAGAGAATTTCTCGCTTTCATATAACCCTAAGCTTAGTAGAATAGCTTTAAAGATTGTTTTCTGAACTAATTAAAAAACGTTGCCCAGGAAGTGCTATCTGGAAATTAAGCTTAGAGCTAATCAGAAAGTTGGAGATCGAACTTAGCCTTCAGCGTAATCTAAACTGCTTTGAATTTCATTAAACTAAGCAATTTGTTCGCAACATCAGTCAATATTTTTATATAATAGCTGAGAAGATTACCAGCGGATTTTAAAGCATAGGACTGCATATTTATTTGGTAAAACAAATCTAAAAAAGATATCTGCATAGAGAAACTAAGCAATGAGATAACGAAGATTCTAATAAACTACCTGTTCAATACATGCAAAGAGGGAGTGTTCAAAGCCATGGATATTGTAAAGCAGTATAAAGAGGCTAAAGACAGGCTGAAAGATAAGGACAAAGATAAGGACAAAGAGAAGGACAAAGATAAGGACAATCAAGTCTAGCCTATCGAGCATATTTCTCTACGCGAGGGTGGAGCACAATAATCTTTAGCACTTGATGCACAGTAATCTTTGGCTGCAATACTGTAAGTCAATCCGGAAGAGATCAATTCAGCCGGCATAGCCTTTTCTTCTCAAGAGAATGCTCAGCTAAATGATTTCAGGTATGCGCTATAGGACCTCGATGTATTAGTAGATGAAAAAAACATCAAAAATCTACAATAGCTGGAAACTAGTCTTATGTTTTAGCAGTCTTGCAGTGATAGAGGCCTTCTTGTTATCAAGAGCAAAGGGGAAAGCCAAAAATAGTATGCGTTTGCAATTTTGAACCAAGGAGGGCGAATTATAGTAAAAAAGTCATCAGCCCAAGTTGGTTTATAAAATTTGACCGAAATAATTAAAAATTTGTCGTAAATTTAATACAAAGTCGTTTTAATAAAGGATTCCAATGAGAAGTCTTTGAAACAAGCACAAGACAGACTATGGTTCTTAAAAATGGAGAACATTTCGAAAAAGCAAAATTAATCAAAGTAAAACTGCCCTGAAAACATTTAGTAATGAGTAATCAAAAAGTTTGGAGTATATGGTAAACAAAAAACCATAGTATCTGCTCTTGATTTCTTCCAATTTTTATAAAATTCTAGCTTATTAGGCTCTCAAAAAATTGAGCTGACTGCTCAATCCAATCCGTTCTTAAACTAAACCTATATCAATTACATAATTCAGCACGTGCCAATTAAATAGCCTAATGCTATACATTATTAGCCACTTTTTACAACCATTGTCAATGCAAAAGATAAAAATTTGATAACTTTATAGTTGTATCAATGCAAAAAGAAAGTATTTTAGCAAGAAAAATATTGAAAGTTATGATTGAGAATTTTCTGATATTAAAATATTATACTACTAAGGAGCATTATAATCATTTTTATCTCATTTTTCCCTTGAAAGTAGTGAAGCAATTGAAAGATTAAGTAAAAAGTGATTCAAAAATCATTGCTTTCCACCCGACCGAGGTTTTACTTCTTCAATGATCTCTGTGCAGAACTGAGTTTATCTAATAGAACTGTCTAATCTTTCGAACCAAGAGTAGGAACCTTGGTTTTCCTACTCTTTTATGCTCAGTCTTTCGACATAATTAACAGCTTTCCTTTTGAGGTCCTATTAACTATCTTTGCTGAGAAGCTGCCACATGTATCGGCAGAAATTGATCAAAGAAATCAACACTAGAAGAATGACTACAGCAAGTACAAGCAGCTTATAAAAGTCCCAGTCCTCATTACTATCAAATTAATTGAAGGTGGATGTGCTTGAACCCATGCACTGGGTATATCGCTTGTCGTTGGCAAAAACGGTGTTGAGGTAGTCTTCTGGGCATCTCCCGAATTAGTTGCAGCAGTAATTCAAGCAGCTGTATTGACAATCATGGTAGTGACTCATCGCTGATTCGAGCCGAAATGTTAAAGTTAATTATAATGAATTAGCAAGACTATTCAAATTAACGCCGCAAACAACAAATCCAAGTTTTATGGTTTACCCAGCTCCATTCCTTAAATAAAGTTAGAAGAGGTTGTTTTTCTTTTCTGATGATGTTGCCTGATCGATATTTATGAGAGTCCTACTTGTTATTATTACGCTACATTCTAGAATCATCTAAGTTGTTTTGGAACATGCTTTTGTTAGTAAATCAGCCTTTTTGTTTCAATAGGTATCTTCAAGATTTGTTTGCGCTTTTTGAAGTAATTGTTTCAAAAAATATAGGGCCTTTCTGTACCTTTACTTATTTTCTTGAAAACTTTTTTCTATTAAGAGAAAAGTAGACAATCAACCAGATTTTCATGCTTAGCAATCATAAGCTTGTACTCATCAGGAGAGATAACTTCATAATGTTGCTAAAATAAGGGTTTAGACCTATTTGTAAAGATTCATTTCTGTAAACCAGTATAATTCTTTTCTGACTAAATTTGCTTTGAATCACCTTATCGGATATAGGTCAGTATGGAGGATTAAGTTTTTTCTTAGTAATATCACAAAATCACGAGTAACAAACTATTTTCATCACACAAGAATCAGCTATGGTATCATAAACCTCTTTTCATAATTTCTTCTGTAACTAATCTTACATTCATTTTAGATCAAAACAACAATATAATTCTTATTAACTACTCAAACTATATCAGATAGTTTTTTATTAATAATCAGCTCATTTCCAAGAGCCAGAGTCACACTAACGTTTCAATATCAAAGTAGTAAGTAGTATTAACTACACTTTACTGATAAAATATCAAGTTGCGTATAGGAATTCGCGAATTCAAAAGAAAAAGAATGGAAACTGAGTTCACTTCGAAATTCTTTCACCCGAGAATTTATGGTATAAACTTTCTCTTTTTCAGTATCTTTAAACAGAAGCAGTTTTAGAAAAAATGACCTGACAGAACAATCAGCCTTAAATCTATCATCCAAACGTAAAATTTCGGTATTCGCAGACGAAAATGTTGAGTAAGGTTGAAAAACAAGCACAATATAACTCTAAAAGATATACGAAAAGCTTGGTTGCTTGGTTACTTTAACCCAAAGCTTGGTAAATGGCTCTTCTTGTATTTTAATTGCCGTATCTATTTATTTTGTGCGTATTCTTTAGTTCTTTTATTAAGCAATATTGTGTATATTTAAGGTTTATACTATACACTTGGAATTCGAGAGTTTGTTTGCAAGTACAATAAATTTGCCTGGATAGCTTCCAATATAAAGATTTCTTGCAAGTTCTTACTTTATTCATTTTTTACGAAACTAACTAAATTAAGCATACTTATATTATAGCAAGCACAATGAACCAGGAACAATAGGCTCCTTTCATCAGCCTCATTGAAGACTAGTGGCGCAGGGCCAGCTCAAACCTTCAATCCAAACGCGCAGAATATTCAAAGGCCTTGGAGTTGAACGAAGGTCTGAAACAGTAGACATCTGCTATTGAATTCTAAATTCTAGGCAAGCTGAAGAATATACGTCAAAATTTCATGGATAAGATCATCCAGTTGAAGTAAATAAAGCAACATTTCGATGCTGAACTGGCGATCCTGTCTGAGCACCAATCATACAATCCACAGCCTTTGTGTGTATTTGGCGAATAGAAGTTGAAACCGCTGTAAATCTGTTTGTAGAACCCGCTGAAATTTGATTCTTTATCTGCCAAAATCGAGCGACTAAGAATAGAGTGCGAGAACAAGAGCAACATTCTAAAGGATGAAATAAAAAAGGTGAAGCTGAGGATGTCGCTTTGCGAAATGGAGTACAAAGAGCTGGTGAACCCTGGAAAAAGAAAATCAGACTGATGCAGCAATTATATTAACTTATCATAAGAAACACCATATAAGAACTTAAGCTTAGAGTTAAGAAACACGCATCATTCGCACAGTCATCAATTACATGCAATTTGGTATTTTTTTACAATCATTCGAATTCTTGGTTTTAGTAGTTTAAAACTTTTTTTTGACGACTAGCGCACTAAGCATCCCGACAGAAAGTAGCAATCATCGATATTGCAGGTTTGCTCGATAGAAGTTTGCAATAAAACTTTTAAAAAAATCAAATTTAAAAATGCTCTAGATCGAGGGGCAGCAACGAACTCAACATTCAGCAAGATTCGATCTTTGAAACCGAAGAAATATGTGTGTATTTGGATATTAAAGGAGTGGCAGCTGCCACACACCGCCAACATTTACTCGTTTGTGTACTATCGCATCATATAATTAATTGATGATGAGACCTATCAACATCTTAGCTTTGGTTCTCCTAGTCGGCCTCACAACACAGCTGCCCTTCAAGCATCAAATCGCCCTGGTAAACTCCCTTTAGGTCGGCAGACTGTAGGATCCTCTTGACTGGACTTGTGTCGGATGTGAGGAAGACAACAAACCCATCTACTCCTATGTGATTGAAGAACAGGCTGTCGAGATCAGATCCATTCTCTCGGTCTACGAAGAATACACTGTGTTGGCTTTCAGATACACTGCTAACCTTAAGAACGTGTGGCAGGACATTCTCTGGGCTTTCCAAGTAGATTTATTACTAACTTAGAGACAAGATGAGCACGCTCCCCAAGGAGCCAAAGTTCAAAGAGAATACGATCGCATGTGGGCCAAAATCAAAGACGACGTCATTGCTGGCCTCAGAATACATGCCCACACCAAGAGACTCATTATTACTGGTATCAGTCTAGGTGGAGGACTTGCTTGCATCAGCTTTGTTGATATCCAAGCCTCTAAAGAATTCAGCAATGTCTAGGTCATCACTTTCGGTGCCCCTAGAGTTGGAAACAAAAAATGGGCCAAATGGTTTGACACCATCACCGATTCCACCAGAATTTACATCAGAAGAGACCCTATCGCTTTTATGCCCCGATGCCTGACCATTTTCTGCAACTACAGACAAACCGGAAACCCCATTGTCTGCTACCCTGGCCGACAGGAATGCGTCTACAAAAACAAAGCTGTTGAAGATGAACTATAAGAACCTTTGTCCTACATTGTGCAAGAACTGGCTGAACACAGATAAGAAATCCAAGAAGGTGAATTTGGTGGACTTCTTGACCACATTTACGGATACAAAAAGATCAGAGACTATCAGCTTATTGGTTGATCATTCATTCTTAAATTCATATTCCGCATTATCTATCAGCCTCCTTTAAAATGGTGAAACAGGCTTGCATCTAACTACGATTAACCCAAGATTATCCTTATGAACCAAAAGATCATATATGTTTAGACTAGCATAATCTAACTTCATCAATTTCATATGAAGTTAATCTTTGAATTCTTAGAAGCTTTTAGTAAAATTTTTTAGAGTTATTGAAAGATCTAGAAATCTTGGTCATTCCTTAGGAAATTAACGCCTAGGCTTGAAAATCCGATGCATGTTGATATATAATTATATAATTGGACAAAAGCTGGAGCAAATCCTCGATTTTCCAATATTTGCTAAAGTATGAGTAAAAGGGCTTCGGTATTTGAAAAAGCATAAATAAAAAATCAGGAGAGCTGCCCTCACTACAGCCTGGAGAGTATTCTATCCAAGATATGCTTCCTTTCTTTCTTGATATATCCCCTACTTGCGGCATTACTGTCTTGCTTTTTTTAGAGCATTCGCTGTATTTTTTAGTAAGAATCATCGTGTTATTTGTAAGCTTTGAGGTTTTTCTAAGAACATTTGTTCAGAAACTGCTGCTCGTAGCTATTCAACTTCTTCAAAATGTTTACATAACTCTTGTTGTGTGTTAATTATTCACTATCTTTAGTCGTGCTGTCTCTCAACTCTGACCATCTTCCATTCATCTTCTTTTCTATACTCAACAATCGCTAGTTTTTGGAATCATTGTTATCAGTCTTGAGGTGTGGAGTTTAGTTATGGCGTTTAAGTACCTTGAGGGAGTGCTTGATGGGACGTTCGATTTAAAGTTTGGGCAGCTGAAAGGCATTTTAAGGTACACGAATGACCAGCTAATTTCTGTTGATTGCTTTCAACATCACTTCCAACCGTCTTAATTCAGTTTTTTTGCCGCTCTCATTGATTTCCTCCCGTATTTTATCATAAACCTTGGGCGAAACCTTGGCATATTTATCCTGCCTTTTTATTATCACGCTACTCTGAGTATTTAGTGACTGTTCAAGCTAGGGTTCTATGGGAGTTGAGTTTTCGGGGGGAGAGGGTTATTAACGCTGTTCTATTTCAAAGGGAGTTGCAGTATCAGACTGGCTGTTCCAAGGGGCGAACTAGCTCTCTTAATAATTTTGATGCATTGATATTTATATTAATTAATCTGATGGGAATTCTGAGAAATCAGCAAATAAACATGTAACTATGCATAACTTACATATATTAATCATAAAATATGTTCCCGATTTATCGAGCAACAAAGTAAAGATTCTGTGCTGTGTTATTTGCCCAAACTTTATTTCTTATCTTGCCATTTATCATTAACAATCCTTGCTTTAGGTTTAAGTAAACCACCCCTAATAGACATAGTTGAGAGTATAAGTCTTGGTACTTATGGCTATCTATGTAGCTGGAATTGCTTGCTTTTATTTATAGCCCAACTGCCTCTTGTAGGCACCAATTTCGATTTAAAGCTTGCCTTTAAGGGTTTCAAGTGGATTGGCTTGTGAATAAAGCTTATCTTCCTTTGAAACAGACATTTTTTAGTTTTCAGTTTGCTAGACCGAGTTTTCTTCTATTCTGCGATAAGCTAATCAAACACCCACATCTTCACGATTTGGTCTAGAAAGTTTCTTTTCTAAGTAGCTGTGTTGGTTTTGCTATTTTGATCGCAAACGCTAGATTTTTTCCTAGAACCTGGTCGAATCCTCAAAATGACTTTGAGTCATAACAATATCTCAATCTCTGCCAATAATAGCCGAAAAAAGGTCACAAGCTTTATAATATTGAGCTTGAGTATGCAGCTGCGTTGTGACAGAATCACAAGATCTACCTGATTCGATCTAGCAATACTCAAGCTGTCTAAAATATCTAGCGTATCAGAATAGCCTTGAACTGTATGCTAGTGTTGCTAGGCTAGAAAAAGTGGCTCAGTGAGATGTCCAGGATTGACCTTAAAGCCACTTGGGGTCTTCCGATAAAATTTTATTTTCATTAAATCAAATCGAATATTATAATTCGAATTTTTTCTAGACTCATTTACAGGCCATACAAATGGTTTGAGTCGGCATACAACAGCATTCCAAGCCTATCGGTAACAGCCTTGTGAAGTTAGTGCAGTTATTCCCACAGATATTTTGGTATGCAGATTATCCCAAATTGCTTAGAGTATTAATTATTTTCTCCAGATTTCGATTTTTGGCCACAATAACCCTACAATCGGCGCGATATCAAATCAGAGAACTGTATAGGGGGAAAGCAAACAGTTTAGTTCTCATTCTGTATAGAAATAACATTAGTAACTTTATTTTTTATGGACTATCTAATTAGTGATGGGATCAGTATTACATCAAGGTGATTGAAAGTTTGGGCTAAAAATACAAAGAGTTAGTAAATCTTGGTTGATAAAACATTGTCGTATTTTTTCACTAAAATCAACTTTTTGGGCGATAAGCCAGCGAATCAGTTCTTATCGTCTGACGGGATTATAGTCTTTGTCCAAAAAATTACTGGGCGAGGGGTTTTCTAAAATATTAAATCCTTCGATAGTTCTGTTATTATAATCTTTAGAACAAAACTAATCGAAATGGCGTTCTATTAGCTTTCAGAATCGTCAGGGATGTCCACGGATAGACCATACGAGTGTGCGTGCAGGAAAACCTATAAAAGTTACCCCGCTCTTTTCACGCACATTAAGAACAAGCACGAAGGAATTGTAAGTTCGTTTTTACTCAGCCGCCCGGCAGCATCAGGAAACCCACTCACTCCACCAAACGTCTTGGCAGGCCTCCCACTAATTTCTCCAAATCGTCCATCTAGACTGAATATTTCCGGGTCAAATCCGAAGATTCGCTTTCTCTTTCCAGAGAAGAAATGACTCGCTAAGAAATTATTCCACCAACTCCAGACCACTGCATCACTCGAATCGCCTAAATTCTGGCGAATCTGCCCACGCAGGCCATATCTAAAGAACGCTTGCCTGAGATCACTGCGATGATGGAGATGACGGTGTTGATGGTTTCAAAAAAGCAAACCCTGCCTGCCAAATCAATAGGCGCAGTGCTGCAGTAGCTGCTGCAGAGGGTGCATGAGAATGTTAGGTGGGAGAAGTTCGAGCAGTTCTTCACCTTGCTGATGGTCTTTAGCCAATATATAATAAAACAGACGGCCAATAATCACATCTTCGAGGATTAATAGGCCGACCTGCTTTGCTCATTCATTAACGGCTTCTTCTAGTCCTCAGTCCAAAAAATGATGCAGGAGTACGATTTCTAGAGCCTTTCCATTTTTGACCGGAAATGCATGCTGCAACTTTTTTATTGGTGTTTCGAGTGGATGCTGCAGAAACAATATACCACCTACAAGATACAGCTTAAGGATACTCCCGGCACTCTTAACTTTTGATATAAACCTTTCTTTATTTGCAGAACATTTCATCAAAATAAAATATCAAAATGAAAACCAACCCACCTCACGCCTCCCACTGCCTTCCTCCAACTCTTTTGCACTGCCCCTGCTTCCTACTCCAGTCCGCCTATCTAATATTACTTGTTGTTGAGGTTTTGCTACTCAGACCTATATGGGGGCTAGTCGTAAAAATATTTGAGTGTTTTCTCTATATAAAATGAATGCTTAGTCTTTCTGATTTGTGTGGTATTTGTTTTTCCTATGGGCCTTTTCTTTTCGTGTGACAGGTCAGCTAAAGCCGGCCAAGCCGATTTCTGGTTGATGTTCTGCTCAAGTTTGACCTTCTGGACCATTTCAACAGGCAGTTGCTTTTTACTCTTGCTACTTCTTTAGCTCCATTCCTATCTGACTGAGACTATGTTAGTTTAGGATGTGCTGCCTCGAAGCCTGTGCTATATTATCAACTTTTCGATTGCTTACTTGAACATAGGTATTTGCTCTTAGATTCATTTAGATTTGGCTAGCTGCTAGGACAATCTTTATTTTTTTGAGTGTAATTAGCCAGCTCTTTGGATGTTGGATTAATAAATCTTGAGCATTTTTAAAGAATCAATCAATCGTCAATTTTTCCTTAGCAGCATAACTGCTGATTGTATTCGCCTGCTAACACTTCGATGCTACCTCCATTCTCCACTACATTCTGACACTGAAGTAAAAATACCCTTGTTATATCTATATTTTTAGAAGGTAGGCTTGACAGATAATGGATTGCTTTTGTAGCTCAGTAAATCCTAAGCTCGATAGGTTATCGAACCTTCTCCCCCAGTTCTTCACATTTTCTTTAAGTAACCTAACCACCATATCCATTTTTTTGAGTCCATCAAAAATTGTCAACCTTGACTATTAACTAAAAGCTTTTAGTTGGTGGAAATGAATTTTTACCGACTGAGCTTATTTCCGCCCATTTATCCTCTTACTACTTGAGCTGGTGTCTCAACTACTAGTTTTACGATTCTAGCTGCTAAATATTTTTGACAACTTACAGCACTTTATTGTGGGTTGAGCAGGCTTGACTTGAGGTTATTTGGGCAGATTTTTCAAGCTAACATATTTTTAGACTGCTTACCGTTCTCGCTTTTTAAGTTTTACATGGTCCCTTATTGGAAGTTCAAATGTTTCACCCAGTCATCTATGTTGTCATTCTTAAAGTTTTTCCGAAGGGGGATAATTATCAGTTGTAGGATACGATCGCTGGTCTGCATGCTTTTCTGGGTTCAGATATGATTATTATCCAAGTATAAAGAAGCTATAATGCTTCCCAATGATATATATTTATCTATATCCATTTCAAATATAAAAAATTAAAGCCCTCCATCTATTCTGCTTGAAGCCCTAACTACAACTATCATTATTGGTTTGTCCTAACTCGTCCACACTAACCCAATCCTTATTGTATCTGTTTTTGCTAGGAATCATTATATTCTTCCCAGCCGTTATTTTATTGCAGCTTTCATATTTCATTTATCACTATATTCAAGAACATTGATCTTAGTTGATGGCAAGCTACTCTCTTAGTTTTTAATCCATTTCTTATGCTTGAGACACAATACCGACCTAAAAGGGTTTGAGGAATTTCCATCGAACTGATCCATCTAACAGAAGGAGGAGAAGCCACTTATATCAGTACGCAAGCAAGATTCAAAATGCAACAAAAATATAATGTTATGGATATCCAGCTGCTTTATTTCTGACTCTCTTCATTATATCAACCCATTTTAATTTTATTAACCCATTTTAGTTAGGGGAGTCATGAAGATTTGGCCTCATATTGTTAAAGGGATGTATTACTTACACTTAATTCACTTTAGAAGCGAGATGAAGATATCTATTTGAGAACATTCTCCCAACTTAGGTTCCTAGAACACTATCTTAGTTTGCTAGACTTATTCGTAATAAAAGTAGTATTTTATTCTGAAGCTAAGGAGAGGCGTTAATATTATTTCATGTATTCTGTATCACATCTCAAATAAGACTAAGCTTAAAGCAACTTTCTTTCTATGCGGATGTGTCAGATAGAGATTTGAAAAATATAAAGCCCAGCTTACCAATCTGGCCTGCAAAGCTTTCAACACTACAGCTGCCGTACTTGAACCTCATTAGACGGCGCTAATTGTAAGAGAAGAAGGCAAAGGAAAGAAATGGAGACCAAAGAAAAGCACGAGACACCAGATAAGTTATTGAATGATCTTTAGTGTTAATATGGCATAAAGCAGACCAAGATCCTTGGTTTTAATTAGACTATATATTGTTTGTAAATTGAGAAGGCAGATTTTGAATTAAGAGCACATTTGTATCAGCTGCTGGTTTATGGGATGGAATGCAAGAGTCCTAGCTTTTTGAAACTAATTTAATAATAGAACTGTTCATGGGAATCGTTAGTCAAAGAACTGAATATGTGAGCATAAGTAATATTTATTCAATCAAGCTCGTAAAGAAATCGGAGATGATGAGTGCAAATAGTTGGCTAAGAGAAACAATCTTCATATTCTTACCCTCAGTACAAACAAAAAAAGTTAGCCAAGAACAACATACGAGCAAAGGAGTTCAAAAGCATAGCGATTGGCCACTGGCCTAATTTAGAGCAAATTCGTCTCTGTAAAACCAGTGAAAGTTAGGTGGCAATTAAATCGGAGCTTTGGGTTGTAAATATCTGGCAGCAGCCAACTGGAGCAAACTAAAAAAAGTTGATCTCAGTAGCGAATATCTAAGCTAGGCTGGAACAAAATTGGAAACTAGGGCTGCAGACATCTGGCAACAGCTCAATGGAAGCATCTCCAGGAGCTGAATCTCGGTAATCAATATTAGACTCAGTGAATAACAAAATTGGAGCCTAAGGGTGCAGGCGTTTAGCTACAGCCAACTGGAAAAACCTAGAATGGGCTGAATTCAGTAAAATTATTTTAATTCAGCATTTAACAATATCGACAACGAAGGTTGCAAATACTTGACGACGTCAAAAAAGAAGCCAAAAACTTTAATACTTGGTAACAAAAATTAAATACAGCCAAAAACCAAATCACCTCACATTATATGTCTTCTTTTGACATACATATTACGCTTTGATAAATTCGTTTCATAAATATCCTGATCATTGTCCAACCAACCATCTTTAGCTTGGCTCAATAAGAAAGAGACCAAGCTAAATATTTTAGAAGAAAATAAGGTTACGGCTACGAAGATGCTCACTATAACCCTCTTTTTATATCCTCATTTTATAGAGGAGACTATTCTCACTAAAAGTCGCTTAGAAAGTATTGCTCTAAGACTTCTAGAAAAAAGCTAAATGTCAGCTAGAAATGAAAATCTTAAGGAGAAAGTGGTAAGAGTAGTTTTTGGAGTTAGTGAACTGTTTTGCAGGTTGTTTGAGTTTTCAAAGAAAGAATAAAAAATTAGGGGCGACTACCCAGACGGATCAAAAATGTGTGCAATACTTTTAAATTTATAGGTAGATGGTGTATAATTTCCATCATATAGCACATAGCAGCTTATGGATTTTTATTAATGTAAAATGTGAATAAGCTCAATTTTTTCGCCCAAAAATTTTTTTCACATATTAAGTCTATTTTGACAGCAATAATGAGTTCTTGTTTTTTTGAAAAGTCCTCAGAAACAACTGTTGTATTTATAGTTTTTTGAATCTTGCTAAATATCTTATAAGACCTGCTAAACTATGACAAAAAACGCATAACCTAGCCCTAACATTCAACACGATAGATCAACAAACTAAATAGAGACTGCTACATCCCATAATAGCTACTGAAATAGGTTGCTGATATCATTTTCACTCATTGGGGGGGGTCAAATATTCCTCCGTGCATTTTGACCAAGTGATCTCCGCATAATTTAGCTGTTTCAAAGAGTTGTAAGCAATTCCAGCAGATGTGTGATTCGCAGCGGGTACAAGTCATGTGGTTGCAGCCTCCATCTTTGAATATCCCCATAGAGCACTTAGGACATTGCTTAGCTCCACTTTTTAGAATATAAGCTCTATCTCCATCTATTAAGTCTTTCCATTATTGGCAGGTCATTCTGAGATGAGTTTTGCCGCATTGTAGACATTGAACATGGCCACAAAAAGGACAAGTGGCTTAGTTTTTTAATGCATATAGGCTCTTCTCGTAGAAGTAGGGACATTAAACACAGGCGACATACTTTTCATAGTTAGCCTAGGCGAACCTTCTAATTTTCAAGTTTGCTATCTTCTTCATCTACTCCTCGCTTAGTAAGGCCTTAACATCATGGATATTAATGGGCGGACGGTTGTCTTTGCACTCGTAATTGGGGCAGCGCAGAACACTCTAGGGCAAGCTTCTGAAACTTAAAGCATACTACACGATGCACTCTCTGCAGAAGCTGCACTAGCAATTGATCAGTTTGTAGGGACTGAAAATGAAGTCAGCGCAAATGCTGCACTCGAACTATTTCTTAGACGGCAAGGCATCTATTTTGGCTTTTAACTTATTGATGTTCAGTTGATTTCCAGTTAACAGCACGTAGCTCTTGTCATATGCGATATCGAAGATGAGGTAGTTGCTGGCTTTGTTGTTTTGGGGATCTTGAAGAATTTCTCTTACTTTATTGGCATTTTTACCAATATAGCAAATATTCACTTAGACTATTTCAAGTGCCGTTATCTAATTGACTAGCTAGTCGCAAATCTTATTGGTTTAGATGCTTTTGGTAAATTTTATCTTGTGATGGAAAAATTAATCTATCTAATCTTTATTCACTGCTAGTGTCTTTTTGCTTTGCAATATGAGTTTTTTCTCATCCTAGTTGAAATACAATATTAACTGGTAGTTGTAACTCTACTATATCTTGTTTATTATTTGTCTTCCCGCCTCACTATTATTCAAAATGTGGTAGTACGTAGTTGATAAAGGTATAGTTTAAGTGGTTGTTAGTAATAGTATTTATTGCTATGCTGGCTAAAGAAGTTCTTTTTCCTCAGTTTCAACATGTATCTAGGTAAATTACTAGTTGTTGAGTATTTTCCTATTGCAAACCAGCTTAAAGAAGGGTTCCATCTAAATGAAGAGGTTTTAGATTGTTTTCAGATCCCATTAGAGGATTTAAAAATACAAAGTAGGAATTGTTGTAACAAGAATAGAATAGTATTGAGTAAAATGGACTTTTTATAATCCAATAGCCCCCTTCCTGCCTTCCAACGAATTCTTCAAACGGTTGTAGCAATCAAGGCTATCAAACTATAATTCCATAGTCAGTCGCACTCTCTAATCAATCTTTTAGTACAGACAGGAAAATTTTGTTTTCATTTTCATTTTTTCTTTAATCTCAATGTGATTGCCACTTACTTTAAGAATTGAAACTTGCTATTTTTCAAGAAGGTACTTATTGAATAATTCTTTTGCTTGTTATATCGATTGCTCGTCTGTAAGCTTAGATAGAGATAATTAGACCCCCCTATTTCTAAGCAGCAAAGGGAAGGTGAATCGCTGGTGCCTCTATTTCATAAAAATCTTGAAAAATTTTTTTAGTTCATTTAGCATCTCAACTTCGTCTAAGTCATTTTGTATGCAAATACCTGCATTCCACACAAAATTATAGCCAAAATTTTACTAAAGATTTACCAATTAGGGGTTTCTAAAAAACTTCGATAGGTGTGATTGATTTTCAGTAAAAGGCTGTTGAACTAGAACTTATTTTTAAAATGAGTTTGGATTCTTTAGAAACTCCTATCTACTTTGGAAGGGTATCTAACTTACTGACGGTACCACTTTCTAATATACGCTGTTTCTTTTCAAATAATTTTTTACACCAGTTAGCAATTCACGACATCTATGCGACCCTTCTCCTGGGTAATACAGGTAAATAGAAGGCTACTGAAGCCAACCTGCAATAAACCTCATTTTGGCCCTCACTTTCTCCCCAGCCCTCTCCCCCAATTTCGTGCTCACTATCTATTTTTTGTTTTCCTTTACTACAAATGATTCTTCTATGAGTATTTTGGCGCCCGTGGATTATTTGAGCACCTATATAAAGTTGTTGAGTTTATTTTTAGTATGTTTTTACGTAAGCAGCAATTTCACGGCCATTTCATGCATGTTCTGCTGATGATAGTTTAGATTAATGCTGTTCTCTTTATGCTGCACCTCAGGCATAACGAATTATATTTGAGCTGATTTTTTGAAGTTTTAGATAATACAATTGATTATTTGATTTGTAGATTTTATCTGGCAGCAAAGAATTTCCTAATTTTGGTCTGGCTAATAGTCGACTATCTGAAACCCATCTGCTAATAGTACTTTCATCTTTTACTAATACAAATAAACGAGTTAAGCCTTCTTCGCATCTTGGAACTGCTTTAGATAAGCTATTACACTTTTCTATAGCGCCTCCTGCTCATTTTTAAGGATCTCTTTGTTTTATTAAAATAATT
>Ga0316217_10002266_pt1 | contig 23431 bp, 19 predicted proteins | sample 1anoAmetaG_FD_203633 | JGI IMG/M metagenome (GOLD analysis project Ga0316217, IMG submission 203633) | Freshwater microbial communities from Trout Bog Lake, Wisconsin, USA - 1anoA | ecosystem: Environmental > Aquatic > Freshwater > Lake > Hypolimnion/Profundal zone | place: USA: Wisconsin...
ATGAGGAGCAGAGTGGGGAGCGGGGAAGCCCTGCGGGCGCACCCGGTGGGCACCATCCTTCCGGCGCCTCATGGAAGTATAGACGAAGGGAGGGGGGGCTGTAATCAAAGGCGGCGCCACGTTGTCCGTCATGGCGTCAGCGGAGGCGCGGTCCGGAGCGTCGGAGACGCTCTTCGGGCCCGCTGAGCGTCCGGGCGTGGGGTCCCTGGCTGGCTGCACGCGGTGTGCCTCGACGTCCTCCCGATCGCGCCCGGCGCTTCCCGAGGCCGCCCCTCACCTCACGGGTCGCCCGCCACGTCCGGGTAGTAGACCTCCAGGCACTCGGGGCACACCCCGTGGCTGAAGAGGACGGTCGAGTGATCCGAGATGTAGGCCTCGAGCTGCTTCCAGTACCCCTTGTCGTCGCGGATCTTCTTGCAGTGGGCGCAGATGGGGAGGAGCCCCGAGAGGAGCTTGACCTGCCTCATCGACTCCTGGAGCTCGGCGAGCAGCCGGGTCTGCTCCTCGAGATGTCGCGCCGCCTGGCGCCGGTGGTCGACCACGGCCAGGTTTCGCTCGACGACCGAGAAGAGGCGGCGAAAATCGACCGGCTTCGGGACGTAGCTGTCGACGCCGATCTCGATGGCCTCGAGGAGGTTCGGGGTGTCGGTGTGGGCCGTCGTGACGACGATCGGGACGTCGGCGTCGAGCCCCCTGATCTGTCGCGCCATCTCCAGCCCGGTCATCTCGGGCATCGCGATGTCGGTGATCACGATGTCGGGCCGCCGCTCGCGGAACACCTCCAGGCCGGCTCGACCGTTGTCGGCGAGGTAGAGCTGCTCGACCCGGCGACCGAGCGACGCCCCCACCGCCGTGCGCGTCAGCTCCTCGTCCTCGACGTACAGCACCGTACCCGTCAGCCTGGCCTCACCGGTCATCGGACACCTCGACTGTGAATGCTGCCCCGTCCGGCAGGTTCTCCGCGGTCAGCTCTCCCCCCGCGTTCTCCACGATCACCTTCGACATGTAGAGGCCGAGCCCGGTCCCTTTGCCGATCGGCTTCGTCGTGAAGTACGGATCGAACAGCCGGTCCATCGCGCCGGGCGCGATCCCCGCCCCGTTGTCGGCGACCCGGATCTGGAGCCGCCCGTCCATCCGTCCGAGGCGGATGGTGATCCGTCCCGGGTCACCGGCCCGCGGGGAGTCCGTGGCGCGGCGCTCGCGGATCGCGTCGATCGCGTTCATGATCAGGTTGACGACGACCTGCTTCAGCTCGTTCTCGTGGCCGACGAGGAGCAGGGGGTCGCCCTCGGGGACGCACTCGACCGGGTGCTCGATGGCGTGGGCGAGGAGCTGGGACGAGACGAGCCCCAGCGCCTCGTCGACGGCGGAGCGCACCGAGAACTCCTCGGTCGCCTTCTCAGGCAGGAAGAAGTTGCGAAAGTCGTCGATGGTGTTCGACATGTAGCGGACCTGGCTCATCGCCGCCGCGACGCCGCGTCGCAGGTACGGCGCGTCGAGCGCGCCGCTCTGGCTGGCATCCTCCATGTCCTGGATGAGCGCCGCCACCGCGTTGAGCGGCTGGCGCCACTGGTGGGCGATGGCGCCGAGCATCTGGCCCATCGTCGCCAGGCGCGACTGGTGGAGCATCACGCGCTCCTTGGCGTACGCCAGGTCGCGCTCGGCCACGACCGCCTTCTCGGCGACGACGAGCTGCTCGTGCTGCCGGGCCTTTTCCACCGCCAGGCCGATGGCCGGGGCGACGTTGAGCGCGAGGTCGAGGTAGGCCTCGCGGTGCTCGGGGAGGGCGAGCCCGCGCAGGTGCACGACGGCGTTCGGGCCGTGGTCGGCCGCGACCAGGAACGAGAACCCGCTCTCGACGCGCGCGAAGGGCGCGTCCGTCTCGGGCAGGCCGCCGAGGCCCTTCCGGTCGCCGGTGCTGGCGAGCGGTTCGCCGGATCGTCCGTCGACGATGGGGACGTACTGGACCTCCGCGGCCCCCGTCATCGCCTCCAGCAGCGGCACCACGCTGCTGGCGACCTCCAACTCGGTCGCCGCGGCCGTCAGGTGCCCGAGGAAGTGGAGGGCCATGGCGTAGTCCGCCACCTTCCGCACGTCTCGCGCGGCCGTCGCGCGGAGCGCTGCGACCTCCCGCTCCAGCGCGAGGGCCTGCAGCCGCCGCTCGAGCAGCTCGTTGCCCACGACCTGTACTTCGACCGGGAGCGCGAGCGCGTGGCCGAGCGCGGCCAGCGACTCGAGCGGCGCGGCCTCGACGCCCGAGTCGAGGAGGACCACCGCCCGGCACGAGTCGGCCATCATCCGCCGCCCCCCCTCGCCGGTGAGGCCGAGGGCACGCGCGTGGCGCTCCCACTCGTGGACCCAGCCGGACGTCACCAGGTACGCGCCGTCGTGGACCAGGGATTCGACCGTGGCGCGGGGGGCGATCAGCTCCTGGCAGGTCTGGAGGGGGTGGAGGTGGACGCCCCGAGGCGCCGCCGGATCGTTCGACATCTGGGCCAGGCACACGCCGCCGAAGACGTGGAGCTCACCGTCTGCGTCGACCGCGGGGAGATCGCTCCACCGGACGGGCCCGCGCCCGCAGCGGCAAGGAAACGTGGTCGCCCGCATGTCGGAGCCGGCGACCGCCGCGGCCGAGGCGAGCTCGGGCGCGAGGGTCTCGCACGCGACGACCGTGACCCTGCCGGTCACGAGGCGCCGGCGATCGGGTACGTCCCCCAGCGCTCGACCAGGGCGCTGACCAGGTCGAGCGTGGACTCCGGCACCTGCCACGGGATCTCGCCGTGGTTGTCCGCGAGGATGAAGCCACCCCCTGGCGCGCCCCGGGTGATCGCCTCCCGCACGCGCCGCTCTGCCACGTCCGGCGTCCACTTGCGCATCTCGATCGCGTCGAGGTTGCCGACGAGGGAGAGCCGCCGCCCCGCGACGCGCTTCACGTCCGACAGATCCTCGAGCACGCTCACCCCGATGGCCGCGGTCCCCGTGGCGGCGAGGTCGTCGACGATGGGGAGGCAGCGCCCCGACGCGAGGTGCGTCACGGTCGGCCCCTTGAGCCGCGCGATCGTCCGCGTCGCCACGCGGTGCCCCGTCTCGAGGTAGAGCGCGCGGGTCACCATCGTCGGCGACGCCAGCGGGTCGAAGTAGCAGAGGGCGGTGGCCCCTGCCTCGAGCTGGGCGTTCCCCCACTGCACGCAGAACTCCTCGTTCACGGCCAGCAGGCGATCGAGCGTGGCGCGATCGCCGGTGAGCAGCTCGAGGTAGGCAGGGAAGCCCATCTGCATCACGGGGAGCGAAAATGGGGACATGACGACGCCGACGATAGGAACGTCATTTCCTACCCTCTCCTTGAGCAGGGCCAGCGTCTCGAGGACCTTGCCGAGCGGCGGAGACCGCCGCACGTCCGGCGGCGAGAGCGAGGCGATCTGCGCCGGCGACCGGATGACGGGCTCGCCGGCGTTCGGGGGGCCGTCGTCGAAGAAGATTGTCTCGCCGCCGAAGGCCTCCACCTCGAGCGCCGCGTAGAAGAGGCCGTAGAGGAGATCGTGCCGGTAGCGCGCCAGCATCCGGAGCTGCCCCTCGGCGACGTGCTCGGGACGGGAGAAGTACTCGCGGATGGAGAGCCCCAGAGCCCTCGCGCCGTGCAGCGTGAGCGGAAGGAAGAGGGGGACGCGGTCGGGCTCCTGGTGCCCGAGCGCGGTCAGCACGCGCTGCATGGACGTGAGGCTCGAGCGGCTCATCGGGCGGCCCTCCGGGTCGCCTTCACGAGGGCGATGGCGTCGGCAGCCGTACGCCCCATCGCGTCCGCGCCGACCTCCCGCCAGAGCGACGGGTCGAACCGAAACGGGGCGCCGCCCACGATGACCGCCGTGGTCAGCCCGGCGGCCCGTAGCTCCTTGACCATGGGGCCCACGAGGAGCGCCGCTCGCAGCATCAGCGTGGAGACCAGGAGGACGGACGGGCGATCGGCGAGGGCCCTCGCCGTGGTCGCCGCAGCGGACAGCGAGCCCCAGTACGACGGCTCGATGCCCGCGCACCGGAGCGCCGACCGGACGAGCTGCGCACCGAGCGCGTGGCGATCTTCGAACACGACCAGCGCGATGTCCCCCGCGACGCCCGCGGGCTCTGGCGGAGCCAGGGCGCGGAGCAATCCTTCGCAGGCCTTCGCCGCCAGGTAGACCTGCGAGAGCGACGCCTCCCCCCGCTCCCACTCCTGCCCGATCCGCTCGAGCGCCTCGCAGACGAGCACGTCCGGCGGGATGCGCTCGCCACGGTCGTCCACGGCGCCCCGGAGCACGGCGTCCGCGCGCGTCGACTCCATGACGAGCAGCGCTTCCGTCAGCGCGTCGACAGAGTCCCCGATGCGAGCCCGGAGCGACTCACCCATGGCCGGTGAGTACCACCCTCCACGACCGCTGTCATGGTGACCGCTCCGCGTCGCCTGCCGCCTGCGTGCGTGCTAGTCGTGGCGGGCGATGGCAAACGAACAATCAGGCGGTGCGGGGCGGGTTGCGGTCGTCACGGGGGCCAACTCGGGGATAGGAAAGGTCACCGTCTCTGCCCTCCTCGCCAGGGGGTTCCGGGTCCTCGCCACCGTGCGGAACAGGGAGCGCGGCGAGGCGGCGCTCGCCGAGTGGCTGCGGGAGACACCGGGGGCGAACGTCGAGCTGGTCGACTGCGATCTGTCGAGCCTCGCGTCGGCGCGCGCGGCCGCGAAGGCGATCGCGGCCCGCGTCGACCGCATCGACGTGCTCGTCAACAACGCCGGCGCCATCGTCGGCGAGCGCCGGGTCACCCCGGACGGCCTCGAGGAGACCTTCGCCGGCAACCACCTCGGCCCGTTCGTCCTGACGCGCGAGCTGCTGCCCCTCCTCGAGAAGGCGGCCCCGGCGCGCATCGTCAACGTCGCCTCGGACGCGCACCGCGCCGTCCGCGACATGCGGTGGGACGACCTGCAGTCCGAGCGCGGCTACGTGTCGATGAAGGTCTACGGCCAGAGCAAGCTGGCCAACATCCTCTTCACCCGGGAGCTCGCGCGCCGCCTCACCGGCAAGAACATCACGGTCAACTGCCTCCACCCCGGCGTCGTGCGGACCCGCTTCGGCGAGTCGGGGAGCGCCCTGCTCCGGTTCGGCATCGCGCTCATCCGGCCGTTCCTCATCGACGAGGCGAAGGGGGCGGATACGTCGATCTGGCTCGCCACCGACCCGTCGGTCGAGGGGGCGACCGGCGGCTACTACGCGAAGCGGCGCCTGGTCGTGCCGTCCGCCGCCGCCCGAAGCGACGAGGGGGCGAAGCGGCTCTGGGAGATCAGCGAGGCGCTGGCGTCGGGGGCGGCGACCTCGAAGGCGGGGCCGGCGACGGCCGTCGTGTCGAACGGCGTGGCGTCCCCGTGAGGTCGGACTCGAGGGGGAGGCTGGGCTCATGAGCGTGCGCGGGACCCTGCTCGAGGGGTTGCGGTTGCCGGTCATCGGCTCGCCGCTGTTCATCATCTCGCAACCGGAGATGGTCATCGCGCAGTGCACTGCCGGCGTCGTCGGCGCGTTCCCGGCGCTCAACGCGCGGCCGGAGCCGGTCCTGGACGAGTGGCTCACCAGGATCACCGCGGCGCTCGCCGCGTGGGACGCCGCGCACCCCGACGCGAAGGCGGCCCCCTTCGCCGTCAACCAGATCGTCCACAGGTCGAACACGCGCCTCGAGCACGATCTCGAGCTCTGCGTGAAGCATCGCGTCCCGATCGTCATCACGTCGCTCGGCGCGCGAGAGGACATCTTCCAGGCCGTCCACGCCTACGGCGGCATCGTCCTCCACGACGTGATCCACATGGCGCACGCCCGCAAGGCGCTCGAGAAGGGGGCCGACGGGCTCATCGCGGTGGCGGCCGGCGCGGGCGGGCATGCGGGGACGCTCTCTCCGTTCGCGTTCATCGAGGAGATCCGGGCCGAGTGGTCGGGGCCGCTCGTGCTGGCGGGGGCCATCTCCACCGGTCGGGGCATCCTCGCCGCGCGGGCGCTCGGCGCCGACCTCGCGTACATCGGGTCCGCGTTCATCGCGACGAAGGAGGCGAACGCCAGCGAAGCGTACAAGCAGGCCATCGTCGACGGCCGTGCGTCGGACGTCGTCTACACGAACCTCTTCACGGGCGTGCACGGCAACTACCTCCGCTCTTCCATCGTCGCCGCGGGGCTCGACCCCGACAATCTCCCTACTAGCGACCCATCCAAGATGAGCTTCGGGTCGGGCGGGGGCACCGGCGCCAAGGCATGGAAGGATATCTGGGGGTGCGGGCAGGGGATCGGCGCGATCCACGAGGTCCCCCCCGTCGCGGAGCTCGTGGCGAGGCTGGCTCGCGAGTACGCGGCGGCCAAGGCGGCGGTGGCGTGATCCGCCTCGCGGCCGTGGTCGCCGTCGCGATGGTCACGCTCGCCGCCTGCTCGAGGGGGCCCGCGCGCGTGCTCGGCACCGAGGGGGAGGAGCTCTTCCATAACGCCTGCGCCCGGTGCCACGGCGACGACGGGACCGGCGGTCCTGACGATCCCCTGGGTCACCCGGGGGCCCGGAACTTCACCGACCCCGTGTTCCAGCGGTCGAAGACGGACGCTCAGATCAAGCAGGCGATCGCGAACGGCAGCCGCGTGATGCCCGCCTTCAGCCCCATGCTGAGCTCGGCGCAGCTCGACCTCCTCGTCACGGAGGTGCGTCGGTTCGACCCGGCGCGCGGCCGTCACGCGCCCGGCTCGGGGGGCGCGACGGCCCCCTCGCGACCGGATCAACCCTGAGAGATGGCGCACGCATGGCGACCGTACTGATCCCGCTCCCGGCGCTCGACTTCGACCCCACCGAGGCCGCCGTCACGTGGAAGGTGCTTCGACGGGCCGGGCACCGCGTCGTGTTCGCCACGCCCGACGGAGCGCGCAGCTTCGCCGACGAGCTCATGATCACCGGGGAAGGGCTCGACCCGTGGGGCTTCATTCCGGGCCTCCGGAAGCTCGTGGCGCTCGGGGCGCTGCTCCGGGCCAACGCCGACGGCAGGGCCGCGTACGCCGAGCTGGAGCGCGACGCAGCCTTCCTTGCGCCGATGCGCCACGACGCGGCCCGCGCCGACGACTTCGACGGCCTCGTGCTCCCCGGCGGGCACCGCGCGCGCGGGATGAGGCCCTACCTCGAGAGCCCGACGCTCCAGGCGCTGGTCGTCCGCGCGTTCGAGCTCGACCGACCGGTCGCGGCCGTGTGCCACGGCGTCCTCCTCGTGGCGCGCTCCGTCTCGCCGAAGACCGGGCGCTCCGTGCTCTTCGGTCGCCGCACCACCTCCCTCACGTGGGCGCAGGAGCACCTCGCCTCGAACCTCGCGCGGGTCGCGCGCTTCTGGGACGGCGCGTACTACCGGACCTACCTCGAGGCGCCCGGCCAGCCCTGCGGCTACATGAGCGTCCAGGCGGAGGTGACTCGCGCGCTGGCGAGGCCCGAGGACTTCATCGACGTCCCCGTGGGGGCGCCGGACAGGGGGCGGAAGACCGACGGACGGCACCGCGACTCGATGGACGACCCGCGTCCGGCCTTCGTCGTGGAGGACGGCCCGTACGTCTCGGCGCGCTGGCCAGGCGACGTCCACACCTTTGCCAGGGCGTTCGCGCGGAGGCTCAGCGCCCCCTGACGTGTCGGCCGGCCACCCTCCCGGCGAGCTGCGCAAAGAGCGCCGGGGCGGCGCGCTTCAGGCGCCAGAGCAGGCTCCCGTCGAGCATCGGCACGCAGTAGAGGCGGCCCGACTCGACGGCGGCGATGGCGGCGCGCGCGACGCTGTCGGCCGTCTTGCCGCGCGCCACGAGCCGCTCCGCGGCAGCGCGCGTGGCCGGGTCGTGGATCCGGCCGCTCTTCGCGATGTCGGTCCGGAAGAAGGTCGGGCAGAGGACGGTCACGCCGAGCTTCGTCCCCACGAGCTCCGCCGCGAGGGTCTCCGACAGGGCGACGACCCCGGCCTTGGCGACGTTGTAGGCACCCATGTGCGGAGCCGCCACGAGCCCCGCGGCGGAGGCGACGTTCAGCACGTGACCGTGAGCTTGCCGCCGTAGCAGCGGCACGAACGCGTGGCAGCCGTAGATGACGCCGAACAGGTCGATCTCGATCGTCCAGCGCCAGTCGGCGATCGGCGCCTCGCCGATCCGGCCAGCGCTGCTCACGCCGGCGTTGTTCACCACCAGGTCGACAGGACGCCCCCCTGGCGCGCCGCAGCTGGCCGCCAGCCCCTCGACCTCGTCGAGCTTGCTGACGTCGCAGCGGACGCTCCTGGCCCCCGCTGCCCCGGCAGCCACGGCGAGCTCGGCGGTCTCGCGGGCCGTCTCCTCGCGGAGGTCGGCGAGGACGAGGTGGGCGCCGCGAGGGGCCAGGGCGAGGGCGAGGGCGCGGCCGAAGCCGCTCCCGGCGCCGGTGATGACGACGTGGGGGGCGCGCGGAAGGGGCATGGGCTCCGTGGTCCAGGGAGAGCCAGAGCCTACACCACGCGGCCGGGCGGCCCCGGGGCGGCGACAAGTAGCGACCCCGTCGCGACCGTCACGCCGCGCGTGGCATCGTAACGGGACGACATGTCGCCCCTCGAGACCTCCATGGAACCCGCCATCCACGCCCTCTTCCTCGACGCCCGGACCCACTCCGCCTGGCTGGACCGCCCCGTCTCGGATGACCTCCTCCGCCGCATCTACGAGCTCGCCCGAATGCCGCCGACCGCCGCGAACACGCAGCCGATGCGCGTCGTGTTCGTGAAGAGCGCCGACGCCAAGGAGCGGCTCCGTCCGGCGCTCGCGCCGGGGAACGTGGACAAGACGATGGCCGCGCCGGCTACGGCGATCATCGCCTACGACCTCGAGTTCTACGAGAAGCTCCCGAAGCTTGCCCCGCAGCGTGACTGGCGAGCGATCTTCGCCGGCTTCCCGGCCGACGCGCGCGAGCGGTCGGCCACGCAGAGCAGCACGCTGCAGGCCGCGTACCTCATCCTGGCCGCGCGGGCGCTCGGGCTCGACTGCGGCCCCATGGGCGGCTTCGACAGCGCCAAGGTCGACGCCGCGTTCTTCCCCGACGGCAAGGTCCGCTCGACGCTCCTCGTCAACCTCGGCTACGGCGACGCCGCCAGGCTCCCCCCGCGCAACCCGCGGCTCGACTTCGACGAGGCTTGCCGCATCGCGTAGGCGGCCTACGCTCGGGCGAGCCTGGTCGCCCCGCGCCGCGGTCGCGTGGCCTGCTGTCGGAACACTCTCACGGCCCCTTCCGGAGGGCTCAAGGTCGTGACTCGTCCGCCGTTCTGAACTGAGCGGAGCGATGAACATCCAGGCCCTCTACGCGAACTTCGCCCCGTCGCCGGCGGCCGCCATCCAGAGCACGCCGCCCGTGCCCCCCCAGGCCGTGGCGGTGACCGACCCGGCGGCCGCGCCTGCCGCGACGTGGTGGGTCTCGCCGCCAGGACAGTACTTCAGCGTCCTGCACCAGATCTCGCAGCAGTATCCGACGGAGCTGAAGTCCGCACTGGCGAGCGCCCTGGGCGGGGCGACCGCGCCGGACGGGCAGGCCATGGCCGTCGTCGCGAGCGAGGTGGCCCACGGCAAGCAGTCGCTCCGCCGAATGTCTTCCGAGGCGGTCGTCCCGTACGGGTCGTATCTCCCGCTGACCGAGACCCACGAGACCGGACAGGCCCAGGCGCCCCCCGTGTCGCCGCTCGACCGGCTCATCGGCACCATGCAGCGGATGGTCCAGCAGAGCCCGTCGGCCTTCACCTCCCTCGCCACGGCGGTGGCCAGCAACTTCCAGAGCGTCGCGAGCGCCGCGACCGGCCCCGGCGCGCTCGCGATGGCCACGCTGGCGAGCCAGCTCAACCAGTCTGCGCAGATGGGGGGGCAGGACCCGCTGAGCCGCGCCGCGTCTCCCGAGGCCCCGGTCCCCGAGCCCGTGGCCCCCATCGTGCCGGTGGAAGAGACGCCGGGGGACCGGTCGCTCGAAGGTGACGGGCAGCGGGGCGCCGACGTGCTGTCGACGATGCTCTAGCGGCCGGTCCGCTGCGGCCGGGGGGAGTCTACCGGCTGCGTCGCCCGTGCAGGGCCTCTCGCACCTTCCGGGCGAGCGAGGCGGGGGTGAACGGCTTCTGCAAGAAGGGGGTGCCGGAGCTGGCGATGCTCTCCTGCATGCTCGCGTCGCCCGTGTACCCCGACATGAAGAGGACACGCATCTCCGGCCGCGCGGTCGCGAGCCGTTCGGCGAGCTGGCGACCGTTCATGCGCGGCATCACGACGTCGCTCAGGAGAAGATGAATGGTGCCCTGGTGCTGCTCGACGATGAGGAGCGCCTCCCCCGGGTTCGAGGCCTCGAGGACGACATACCCCCTGTTCCGGAGGATTCCGCGAGCGACCGCCCGGACCTGGTCGTCGTCCTCGACGAGGAGGACCGTCTCGTCCCCCCCGCGGGCATCGAGGTCGGACGCGGCGTCCGTCTCGCGGTCGGCCGCGCCGCTGACGCGCGGGAAGTAGAGGGTGAACGTCGCCCCCTTGCCCGGCTCGCTCGCGACCTCGATGTGACCGCGGCTCTGCTTGACGATCCCGAACACGCTGGCGAGGCCGAGCCCGGTCCCCTGGCCCTGCTCCTTGGTGGTGAAGAACGGCTCGAAGATCCGAGATAGCGTCGCCGGGTCCATCCCGACTCCGCTGTCCGCGACGGACAGGCTGACGTACGGGCCGGGGGCGACGTCGCCGAGCGAGCGGGCGTGGGCGCTCTCCAGCTCGACGTTCGCCGACGTCACGGTCAGCCTCCCGCCGTCCGGCATCGCGTCGCGCGCGTTGACCGCGAGGTTGAGGACGATCTGCTCGACCTGACCCGGGTCGGCGCGGACGTGCCAGAGGCCGGGAGCGAGGACGGTGGTCAGCTCGATGTCCTCCCCGAGCAGCCGCCGGAGCATCTTCTCGGCCCCGACGACCACCTCGTTCAGATCGAGGATCTTCGCGTCGAACACCTGCTGCCGGCTGAACGCGAGGAGCTGCCGGACGAGGTCCCTGGCGCGCACTCCGGCCGTCCGGATCTCCTTCACGTCGGCGCGTACCGGCGCGTCGGGTGCGAGCTCGTCGTCGATCATCTCCGCGTAGCTGAGGATGACGCAGAGCAGGTTGTTGAAGTCGTGGGCTACTCCCCCCGCGAGCCGCCCCACGACCTCCATCTTCTGGGCCTGAAAGAACTGCTGTTCGAGCTTTGCGTGCTCCCGGTCGACGCGGACCGCCTTCGTGAGGCGCGAGAGCCACCACTCGACCCGGGCCCTCGTGTGCTCGGCGCGGGCTTCCGCGCTCGGCTCGAGGAGCAGGTCGGGGGGCTCGTAGTATGGGTTGTCGCACGCGAGGTCGCCGACGACGATGACCGGGTTGGTACGGAGCACGTCGTGGAGGACCGCCGGAGGGAGCCGCGTCCGGTCGTACTGGCAGAGCACCGCCGACCGGCCTCCCGGCGGGAAGCTCTGCAGCCGCGCCTCGAACTCGATGAGCGGGCGCGTGTCGACCATCGCCTCGCCGGAGGGCGTCAGATCGATGAGAATCCGGAGCCCGGAGAAGCCGTCGGCGAGGGCTTGCTGTTCGCTGCGGACGAGCCGCGCGAGCATCTCCTCGGCGTCGAAGGCCCCGCGGTCTCCGACGCGGTCCCGAGGTGACAGCGCCTGCAGCGCCCCCCGGCTCTCACCGACGTCGAGACCAGGGTCGATGGCGAGGACGGCGTCCGTGATCTCGTCGGGCAGGAGCCCCGGCGTCATGAACACACAGCGCGCCCCGGTCGCCAGCCCGTGGGCCAGGAACGGCGCCGCGACGGCGAGCTGCTCGTCGCGCGTCTCGTAGAGGGCGCACAGGTGACCGCCGGGCTTGAGGGCGGCGATGTGCCGGTCGAGCGATGCGGTCACCAAGACCTCCTAAGGATAGCCTACGTGAGACGGCGTCCGGCGGAGCGACAATCTCTGGCAGCGCGAGCTATGCTGGTCATGTGCAGCCCGCTTCGAGCGAGAGGGAGCTCCCCGCCCCAGGGTCCGTCATCGCCGGGAAGTACGAGCTGGTGAGCGTCATCGGCGAGGGGGGAATGGGCGTCGTCTACGAGGCCCGGCACCTCCGCCTCAAGCAGCGCGTCGCGATCAAGATGCTCCGGCCGAAGGTCCTCCACCTCGACGCCATCACGCCGCGGTTCGAGCGCGAGGCCCGCACCGCCGCGCTCCTCCGCGGACGGCACGTGGCGCGGATCTTCGACGTGGACGTGACCGAAGGGGGGCTCCCCTTCATGGTCATGGAGTTCCTCGTGGGGAGGGACCTCGAGGCCGAGCTGGTCGAGCGCGGCACGCTCTCGGTGCAGGAGGCGACCGGCTACGTGCTGCAGGCGTGCGTGGCGATGCAGGAGGCGCACGCCGCGGGCATCGTCCACCGCGACCTGAAGCCCGCCAACCTGTTCCTCACCGAGGAGAACGGCGAGCGCGTCGTGAAGGTGCTCGACTTCGGCATCTCGAAGATCACCGACGACGCCGAGACGCGCCTGACGGGGACGTTCGCGACCGTCGGCACGCCGCTCTACATGTCGCCGGAGCAGGTGCGCTCGTCGAAGGACGTCGACATCCGGACCGATATCTGGTCGCTGGCGGTGATCCTGTTCGAGGCGCTGGCCGGTCAGCCGCCGTTCTACGGGAGCATGACCGCGACCGCCGCCGCGATCGTGGCCGATCCGACGCCGTCGCTCTGCGCGATCCGCCCCGACGTCCCCGTCGAGCTGGAGCAGGCCCTGGAGCGCGCGCTCCAGAAGTTGCCGTCCCGGCGCTTCCCGGACGTCGGGAGCCTCAGCGCGGCCCTTGCGCCGTTCGGCCCTCCTCGCCTGCCGTTCTCCTCGCTCAACGACGCGTCGAACCCGGTCCTTCCGCCGAGCTCCGGTCCCTCTCTGTCGGCGCGGATCGTCCCGCCAGGCAGCGCAGGGCGAATCTCGGACTCGAAGACCGTGGCCGAGACGATCATGATCCCTCGGTCGGAGGAGGCGCAGCGCAGGGCGCTCCGGCGCCGGACCGGGGGCGCGGCGGCGCTTCTCGGGGTCGTGGTGATCCTTGGCGCGCTCGGCGCCTTGCGCCTGCGCTCGTCCACGGCGACAGCCGACGTCCTGGCGCCCCCGGCCCTCCTCGCCGCGGCCAGCGCTCCCGGGGTCGGGGCGGTCGCGGCGCAACCCCTGCCGCCGGCGGAGGTTCCGTCCTCCGCCGCCCCGACGACGGGACCCCCGCCCGAGGCCGTGCCGGTCGCCACGGCCCCCCCCGAGCCACCGGTCCGGGGGCGCCTCCCGGTCCGCCCGGTGTCCCCTCCGGGCTATGCTCGCCTCGCGCCCCCCCTCCGCTCCACGGCGTCGATGGTGCGTCCCCCCACGGTGTCCCCCTCTGCGGCGGCGAGCCCCCCGCCCCCGCCCGCGAACCCCATCTTCCTTCAATGAGCTCCGCGCCGTTTCAGCCGACCTGCACGACGCGCGTGATCGCGCTGACGCTCATCGCCGTCATGGGGCTTCACGCCGTCCCGGTCTTCGCCCAGACGGTCCCGTCGCCCGGCGGTGCTCCGGGCGTGGACGCCGCGCCGCGCGCCCTCGAGCAGGCCGCCGCGCTGAAGCGGGAAGGGAACGAAGCGCTCGGAGCCCTGCGGCCGGCCGACGCGATCGCGGCCTACCGCAAGGCATACGCCCTCTCGCCCGAGCCCGCGCTCCACTACAACATGGGCCACGCGCTCGAGGCGCTCGGGGACTACCCCGGAGCCCTCTCGGAGTACGAGGAGTTCGGGCGCGTCGCGCCGCCGGAGCTGCGGGCGCGCGTGCCGAGGCTCGCCGAGCTCATCAGCGAGGTCCGGGCGCGCGTCACGGTGGTCACGTTTCGCTGCAACGTGCCCGGGGCGAGGGTCCTCGTGCGCGACGTCGCGGTCGGGGCCACGGGGCCGGACGGCCGGTTCACGCGCGCCTTTCCGGCGGGCCCCGCGACCTTCGAGGTCGCCGCCGACGGCTACGCCGCCGAAAGGCAGCAGGCCACCTTCGCGCCCGGGGGCGAGGCCACGTTCGACGTCGCGCTCGTGACCCGCTCGACCGCGGGGGTCCTGCGCGTCACGACCACGCCCGTCGCGGGCGACGTGTTCGTGGACGACAAGCCGCTCGGCCGGGCCCCGGTGGAGGTGACCGTCGCGGCGGGGGCCCACCGCATCCTCGTGCGTCGCTCCGGCGTGCGCGACACGGCGACCCAGGCGGTCGTCGACGTCGGCGACACCAAGGAGGTCACGGTCGATCTCGAGACGACGCCCCCCATCTACGCCCAGTGGTGGTTCTGGACGGGGGTGGCGGTCGTCGTCGCCGGGGGCGTCGCCGTCACGTACGCCGCCCTGAAGGAGCGCGCCGCGGACACCGGGTCGATGCCCCCGGGCCAGACGACGCCGCTCACATACCGCTTCTGAGGGCGAGCGCTACTTCGGCGTCGCCTTCATCACTGTGCCGTCGGTCGACCCGGACGTGCTCGTCCCCGTGTTCACCCAGTAGACGCTGGTGCCGTCGAGGGCGACGTTGGTCGGAGTGTTCTGTCCGGAGGCGAGCGTGAGGATGCCCCCGCCGCCGGCCTGCGAGGTCTTCAGCACCGTCCCGTGGGTCGGGTCGGCCCAGTAGACGTTCGTGCCGTCGGCCGCGAGATTGACCAGCGCCCCCTGCGCCGACGCCAGGGTCACCACGGGGCCGCCCGCCATGGGGACGCTCATCACCGTGCCGCCGACGGTCGCGGCGGTCTTCCCCTCCGTCACCCAGAGGACGGTCGACCCCTCCACGATGAGGTTCGAGATGTAGTCTTGCCCGGAGGCGAGCGTCGTCACCGAGCCGCCGGTCGTCGTGCCGTGCTTCACGACCGTCCCTCCGGCCCCGCCGGCGTCCGGGCCGCCGTAGTTCGTCCAGTAGACGTTCCCCCCGGCGACCGCGATGCCCCCCGGGAACGGCTGGGTCGTCGCCAGAGGCGTGACCGCGCCGCCGCCCCCGAGCGGGGTCATCTCCACCGTCCCGGTCGCCGCGGTGATGCTGCCGGTGTAGCGCGTCACCCAGTACACGGACCCGGTGTCGAGGGTCAGGCCGAGCGGGCTCGCCTGGCTGGACGCGACGGTGCTGACCGTCCCGCCCGCGAGCGGGACCGACATCACTGTCCCGTTGCAGCCGGTCGTGCACGTCCCCGTCGGAGCGCTCCCCTGGTCCGTCCAGAAGACGTCCGTGGCGTTCGCCGCCAGCGCCCAGGCGCCGTTCTGGCCGCTCGCGAGCGTGGTCACGGTCCCGCCGTCGCCGAGGCCTGTCGTCGGCGCCGAATGGATGGCCCCCGGGACACACGCCTGACCCGGGTAGCAGCCGGTCGTCCAGTAGACGCGGCCGCTGGCGACCGCGATGGCCCATGGCCACGGCTGGGCCGAGGCGACAGCGCTCGGGCACGCCACCAGGCACTCCCCGTTGCCGCAGCGGACGCCCCCGTCGCACAGGGACGCTGCCCCGTCCGGTGCCGCGTCCGCGTGGGCGTCGGCGTGAGCGTCGGCGTGAGCGTCCACGGTCCCGTCCGCGTGGGCGTCGCCCGACGCGCCGGCGTCCGGCACGGGGAGGGTGGCGTCCACCCCCGCGTCGTGCCGGGTCGACGCGTCGACGGGCTTCGCTGCGGAGGCGTCGCCGCCCGAATCGGGCCCGGATGACGCGTCGCCTGGGGGGGGCGACGTCGCGTCGTGGCGGACGGACGCATCGGTTCGAACCGACGCGTCGCCGTTGAGGTTGAGGCACGCGGCGGACTGACAGAGGCTCGTGTTCAGCTGGTCCGAGGCGCACTGCCCGTTGACGCACGTCTGGCCAGGGACGCAGCGGACGTTCTCGCAGTTGAGGAGCATCTCGATCGGCACGACCAGCGGCGTGTGGTCGATGAAGCTCAGCTCGCGCGTCGCGACGATGCACGTGCTCGGCGGGTTCGCCCCCGCGCACTGGTCGGCGGTCGCCCCCGAGAGGCCGGTGGCGACCTTCACCACGAACGGCCCGCTCCCGCTCGCCCCCGGGACCACCACGAGGGTGCCGATGCCGCCGTCGCGGCCGCACACCGCCGTCTCGGACTGCGGGAAGATGGAGGCGTCGCCCTGCGCGGCGAGCGTGGCGGCCCACACCACCGTGACGCTGGTCCCGACGTACCCGGCGTCGCAGGCGTCGCTGCTGACGGCGAAGGTGACCTCGGTCGGGCTCCGACAGCCCGTGAGGCTCGCCAGCGCGGCGCCGGCCGTCGCCAGGCACCACGTTCCAGGTCCGAGGCGCCTCACGCCTCCCATCATACGCGTCCGAGCAGCGTGGTCCACGTGGCGAGTGGGGGCGCGGCGCGCCACGCGAATCTGCTAGCCATTCCGGAGGGGATCTCTCCGATGCGACTGCTTCACACGTCCGACTGGCACCTGGGGCACGCCCTGCACGACTGGGGCCGCGAGGCGGAGCACGCCGCGTTCCTGGAGTGGCTCCTCGAGCTCCTCCCGGCGGAGCGGATCGACGCGCTCCTCGTCGCCGGAGACATCTTCGACGCCGCGAACCCGCCGGCGTCCGCGCAGGAGTCCTGGTACGCGTTCCTCGCCGCGGCGCGCGCGCGCTGTCCCGCCCTCGAGATCGTCGTCATCGGCGGCAACCACGACTCCGCGGCGCGCCTCGATGCCCCGAACCCGCTGCTGTCGGCGATGGGGGTCCGGATGGTCGGTGGCCTCCCGCGAAGGGCCGGCGGCGCCGTCGACGTCGCTCGCGTCGTCGTCCCTGTCCACGGCTCCGGGGGAGAGCGAGCGCTCGTGGCGGCGGTGCCGTTCCTGCGTCCCATGGACCTCCCCGCGGTCGACGGCGAGGCGGGGGACCCGCTCGTGCTCGGGGTTCGCTCCGTCTACGCCGACGTCGTGGAGCAGCTCGGTCGAGAGCGGCAGGCTCACGAGCCGATCATCGCGATGGGGCACCTCTACATGGCGAGCGGCGAGCTCTCGGAGCTGAGCGAGCGGCGAATCCTCGGCGGCAACCAGCACGCGCTCCCCGTCGACGTGTTCCCCGGCGACGTCGCGTACGTGGCGCTCGGGCACCTGCACCGGGCGCAGCGCATCGGACAGGACGATCGGGTCCGCTACTCGGGCTCCCCCATCCCGCTCTCGATGGCGGAGGCGAGCTACGCGCATCAGGTCGTGGTCGTCGAGCTCGAGGGGGCCGCGGTCAAGAGCGTCCGGCCCGTCCTGGTCCCCCATCGCGTCGAGATGCTGCGGCTCCCCGCGCGCGGCGCGGCACCGCTCCAGGACGTCCTCCGCGCTATCCGCGAGCTCCCCGCGGCCGACGCCACCCCGCTCGCGGGGCAGCCCTTCGTCGAGCTCGCCGTCCTGCTCGAGCGGCCCGAGCCGACCCTGCAGCACCAGATCCAGGACGCGCTGGCCGACCGCGGCGTGCGGCTCGTCAAGATCGGTCGCGTGCTCTCCGGCAGCAGCCAGCCGCTCGCGGACGCGCTCTCGGGCCGGACGCTCGAGGACCTCACCCCGGAGCAGGTCTTCGTCGAGCGCCACCTGCGCGAGTACAAGGAGCCCCCCTCGGCCGAGCTCCTCGCGGCGTTTCACGAGCTCGTCGCGCAGGCGCACGCGGAGACGCCGTGAGGATCCTCGCGATCCGCGGGAAGAACCTTGCGTCCCTCGCGGGACCGTTCGCGATCTCCTTCGACTCCCCCCCGCTGTCCGACGCCGGTCTCTTCGCCATCGTCGGGCCGACCGGCGCCGGCAAGAGCACCCTGCTCGACGCGCTCTGCCTCGCGCTCTTCAACCGGACCCCCCGGCTCAACGACCGCGGCGGCTTCCCCGTCGGGCTCGAAGCCGAGCTGGAGGCGACCCGGCTCCGCGCCAACGACGCCAGGGCCATCCTGCGCAAGGGGACGGGCTCGGGGTACGCCGAGGTGGACTTCGTCGGGACCGACCACCAGCCGTACCGCGCGAGATGGTCGGTCCGGCGCGCCCGCGAGAAGGTCGACGGCGCCTTCCAGGACCAGTCGATGGAGCTCCGCGACCTCGCGACCCTCACGCCGATCGGGCGCGGGAACGCCGCCGTGCTGGCCGCCATCGAGGAGCGGCTCGGGCTGTCGTTCGAGCAGTTCCGCCGGTCCGTCCTCCTGGCCCAGGGCGACTTCGCGGCCTTCCTGATGGCCAGCCAGGCCGAGCGCGCAGCGCTCCTCGAGCAGATGACGGGGAGCGAGATCTACACGCGGATCTCGTCCGCGGCGTTCGAGCGGGCCCAGGAGGCGACCCGGCGCCTCGAGGAGCGGAGGGCGCGCGCCGCCGATCTCGCGGTGCTCACATCCGAACAGCGCGAGGCGGTCCAGATCGAGCACGCACGCGCAGCCACGGAGGCCGACGACCAGCGGCGCCTGATCGACGGGCTCGAGGCCGCGCGCGCGTGGCACGCGGCGAGCCGAGCGCTCCGGGCCGAGCTGCGCGCCGGCGAAGACGAGGCGAGCGCCGCGGCGGGCCGCTGGGAGGCGACCGCGGCCCCGCGCGAGGAGCTCGCGGCCATCGAGCGCGCCCGGGGGCTCGATGGCCCCGTCCGGTCGGCCGACGCGGCGCTGGTGGCGGCGAACGCGGCCGGGCGCGAGCTCGAGGCCGCTTCGGTCGCGGAGGTCGACGCGACCCGGGGCGAGGAGGTGGCGAGGGTCGCGTTCGAGGCGGCGGCCGCGCGCGTGTCGGAGGCGGAGGCTGCCCTCTACGCCCGGGAGCCGGAGATCCAGGAAGCGACCCTGCTCGACGCCGAGGAGGCTGCGTGCCGGCAGCAGGTCGGCGCCGCCGACGCCGTGGCGCGCGAGTCGAGCGACGCGGCGACCCGCGCGAGGGCCGTCGTGGTCGCCCTGGCGACCGAGCACACCGGCGCGGTGCGAGCACGTCGGGAGGCGGAGGCGGAGCTGGAGAGGCGGGGGGCCTACGGTCGGCTGGCGACCGAGTGGGAGCGGTGGCAGCAGGACCTCCGGCGTCATCGCGCGGCGAGCGATGACCTCGGCCGCGTCGACCTCCCCGCGCTCGTCGCGAGCGCTTCGAGCGCGCGTGAGGGCGCGCGGCTCGCGGCGGAGAGGTGCAGCGTGACGGAGGCGGCGCTCGCCGCCGCGGCGCGCGAGCTGGAGGCGAAGGAGCTCCTCGTGTCCGGCTTCGACCGTGGCGCGCTTCGCGCGCACGGGGCTCGGCTCGCCGGCGAGCGGAAGCAGCTCGACGCGCTCCACGGGGCGCTCGTCGATGCGCGTCGTCACCGGGACGCGGCGCGCAAGGCGCGGGGCGAGGCCGAGGCGGCGGAGGGCGAGGCGGCACAGGCGCTCGAGGCCGCGGACGCCGCGCGAACAGAGTCGGGGAGCGTCGAGTCGAGGCTCGCCGAGGCGCGACGCGCGGTCGACCTGGTGCGCGCCAGCCTCGACCTCGCCGACCGCCGAGCAGACCTGAGACCCGGCGAGCCGTGCCCGCTGTGCGGTGCGGTCGACCACCCGTGGAGGGACCAGTCGCCGCCCGCCGCCCCGGTGGTGAAGCAGCTCGAGGCCCGCACCAGAGAGCTCGAGGACGAGCTCACCGCGCTCACGAAGCGCGAGGCCGCAGCGCGCGCCCGCCATGACCTGGCGGCCCGGCAAGCGACGACCGCCAGAGCGAGGGGGGACGAGGAGGGCGCCGGTGCCGTCCTGTCCGCCGGTCGCGCGAGCGAGATCGGTGCTCGCGTCGGCGTCGCGGCCGGCGACGCGGAGCTGGCGGCGGAGGGGGTCCCGCCCACGCTCGCAGACGCCTACGCTCGACTCGACGCAGCCGATGCCGAGCTCGCGCGCACCGAGGAGGAGGCCGACCGGGCCGACCAGGTCAGCGTGGCGGCGCGCAAGGAGCGCGACGCCGTCCAGGCGCAGCTCGACCGCGACCGCGCGGCGCATGACCGGAGCGCGCGCGCCCTCGACGCCGCCTCGCGGTCGCTCGCCGAAGCGGAGGGGGCGGTCGCTCGCGCCGACGTCGCGCGCCGGCGGGCGGAGGAGGACCTGTCGCCCGCGTTCGAGGCGATCGCAGGCTGGCAGGGGGAGCTCGCGCGCGACGCCAGCACCTTCGTCGGGCGCCTCGACTCTTCGGTCCGCGAGTGGCGGCAGTGGCGGGCGGCGGCCGCCAGCGCGACGGCCGCGGAGGAGGCGCTGCGGCCGAGGGCGGAGGTCGCCGAGGCCACCGCGCTCGGCGCCGAGGAGCGGGCGCTCGCCGACGAGCGGGCGCGGCACGAGAAGGACTCCGCCTGGAAGGAGCGCGTGGAGCGGCGAGCCCGGCTCCTGGGAGGCGTCGCCACGAGCCTCTTCGAGCGCGCCTTGCGCGGAGCCGTGGACGCGGCCCGCCGCGAGGAGGCCCTCGCGAGGGCGGCGCTCCAGACGGCCAGCGTCGGGCGCGCCGAGGCGTCGGCGAGGCGAGCGGCCGCGGCGTCGGCGAGCGCGGCGTCCGTGGCGGCGTCGATCGAGCGCGCCGTCGCTCGTGACGCGGCCCTCGCGGCGGCGTGCGTCGACCTCGAGACGGCCAGGCGGCTCCTCGCCCACGACGCCGGGTGGGTCGCGGAGCAGGCCGCGCGGTTCGACGGTCTGCGGAAGGAGCGCGAGCGGACGCGAACGGTCGTCGAGGAGCGGACAGCGCGGCTCGCGTCCCACGAGCTGCGGGACCGGCCCGCGCTGGACGAAGCGGAGGTCGAGTCGGGCCTGGAGGCGGCCCGGACGGCGCTCGGCGTCGTCGAGCCGCGGCTCTTCAGCGCGAAGCACCGCCTGGAGAACGACGACGCTGCCCGCGCTCGCCTCGCCGGGTTCGAGGAGGAGCTCCGGCAGCTCGAGGCCGCATCGCGGGTCTGGAGCGCGATGAGCGACCTCATCGGCTCGAAGGACGGGAAGAAGCTGCGCGTCTTCGCCCAGAGCCTCACGTTCGACGCGCTGCTCGAGCAGGCGAACGTGCACCTGCGCGACATCAGCCGCCGCTACTCGCTCATGCGCATCCCCGGAAGCGACCTCGAGCTCCAGGTCATCGACCACGACATGGCCGACGAGGTCCGCGCGGTCACCAGCCTCTCGGGCGGCGAGTCGTTCCTCGTCTCGCTGGCGCTGGCGCTCGGCCTCTCCACGCTCGGCGCGCAACGGACGCGGGTGGAGAGCCTCTTCGTCGACGAGGGGTTCGGGACGCTCGACCCGGAGACGCTCGAGGTGGCGATCGCGAGCCTCGAGGCGCTGCAGGCCTCGGGGCGCCAGGTCGGCGTCATCTCGCACGTCGCGGGGCTCGCCGACCGGTTCGCGGCGCGGATCCGCGTCGAGCGCAAGGGGCCGGGGCGGAGCGCGGTCATCGTCGAGCGAGGGTGAGGTCCGGAGGTCATCCCGGTCCGAGGCGCCGCGAATGGCGCTAGCATTGCCGTCCTGACACCATGCTTCAGCTCGTCCCCCGCAGGCGGCGCCCGGTCGACCGGCCCGTGATCATGACGTGGCAGCTCGCCCAGCCGGTGGCCCCGTTCGGCGCCGACGCCCTCCAGGAGATCCCATCGCGATGACGTCGTTCAAGGAGCGGTACGGGGCCGTCGGGGTGGTCGCGGGGGCGTCCGAGGGGCTCGGAGCGGCGTTCGCGACGGCGCTCGCGGCGCGCGGGCTCGACCTCGTGCTCGTGGCGCGCCGGGCGAGCGTGCTGGACGGGCTCGCGGCGCAGCTCCGCGAGGCGCACGGCGTCGGGGTCACGACCGTCGCCGTCGATCTCGCCGACCCGTCGTTCGCCGAGGCGATCGTGGGCGCCGTGGCCGGACGCGAGGTCGGCGTCGCCGTCTACAACGCGGCCGCCTCGTTCACCGGCCCGCTGCTCGATCGCCCGCTCGCGGACGCGCTGCACCTGGTCGACGTCAACATCGTCGGACCGCTCCGCTTCGTCCACGCCATGGTCCCGCCGATGCGCGCGCGGCGGCGCGGGGGGCTGGTCCTCATGTCGTCGCTGGCGGGCTTCCAGGGGGCCCCCCAGCTCGCGGCGTACGCGTCGAGCAAGGCCTTCAACATCGTCCTCGGCGAGAGCCTCTGGGGCGAGCTGCGCGGAGAGGGGGTCGACGTCATCACGTCGTGCGCCGGGGCGATCCGGACGCCGAACTACGCGAAGGCTTCGGCGGCCGAAGCGCCGGGGATGCTCGACGCCCGCGTCGTGGCGGAGCTCACGCTCGACGCCCTGGGCCACGGCCCCATCGTGGTGCCCGGGGGGGTCAACAAGCTCGCGCTGTTCCTCATGCGCCGGATCATGTCGCGGGGCGGGGCCGTCGGGATGATGCAGAAGAACATCGCCAAGACCGTCGCCGCGGAGGCTCCTGCGGCGGGAGCCTCGGGCTGATCGCGCGCGAGCGCGCCGGCTGGCCTCCGAGGGGAGTGGGGCGGGGTTTCCCTTGGTTGTGCACCTCGCGGGAGTGTGAGAGCCTCTCCCCAAGTGTCACGAGGGGGCAGCTCGACCTCGGGTTCTCGTCCTCGAGCGTGACCGATATCACGAGGACACTGCGATGCTGGCGGACTCTTCAAGCACCCCGGACTCCAAGCGGCCGGGGGCCCTGCCGGGCGGCGGCCGCGCCGCAGACGCGGAGGGGCCGACGCGTACGCGTTCGACGCCTCCGGGCGCCGTCCCCCGGGTCAGCGGAGCGCTGCTCCGCGATCAGCACCCCTTCATGGTCGCCATCGCGGGCCAGGCCGCGATGGATCGGGCGCTGGCGTCGCTCGAGCCTGCGGCCCGCGAAGAGTACGAGTCGATGGTCTCGATCTCGTGGTGCAGCATCACCACGGTCACCGCCGTCGCGCACGCGGTGGCCCGGGAGGCGAACGTGGACGTCACCGAGATGAAGCGGCAGGTCATCCGCGCGGGCGCGTAGAAGACCCTCAACACGCTCTGGCGGTTCTTGCTCAGGCACACGAGCGACGAGGCGCTGATGCGGCGGATGCCGATCATCTACACGAAGACCTACGACTCCGGACAGCTCACGGCCCGCATGGTCGGTCCCGGCCACGCCGAGTCGGTGGTCAGCGGGTGGGACTACCTCCCGACGCTCGACGGCGACGCGCTGGGCTACGGCGCGCAGACCGTGCTCGAGCTCGCGGGGCGCACGGACGTCAAGGTGAAGTGGATTCGCGTCCCCGGCGGGGCCCGGTACGACGCCTACTGGACGCCCCTCGGGCGATCGCTGCAGTGACCCTGTCCACCGGCCTGGCCGCCCCTGCGGGCCCGGCCGAAAGCTCCGACGAGACGCAGCCGCCCGAGGCGCCCGACCGCGTCTTCGTCGGCTTCTCCACGACCGCCATCTTCCTCTCCGCGATCATCCGGAAGATCAGCGGCTTCGAGTACTCGCACACCTGGCTCTGCCACGGCGACCGGCTCTGGGGAGGGGCGTGGATCACCCAGGCCGACTACCC
>Ga0316217_10002267_pt1 | contig 23430 bp, 22 predicted proteins | sample 1anoAmetaG_FD_203633 | JGI IMG/M metagenome (GOLD analysis project Ga0316217, IMG submission 203633) | Freshwater microbial communities from Trout Bog Lake, Wisconsin, USA - 1anoA | ecosystem: Environmental > Aquatic > Freshwater > Lake > Hypolimnion/Profundal zone | place: USA: Wisconsin...
CAAATCCCCGCTGATGAACATCAGGATGACCGCGCTGTTGCCGGCATCGTCGCTGGCGGCGATCTGGATCGCATTGCGGCGTTCCAAAGGCGGCTCCGAGACCGACGAGGCCTTGACGGTGAAGACGCCGAATTCCTGCTTCGCGGCGAGGCGGAACCTCTCCGTTGCCGCCTTGATCAGCTTCAGTAACGCGGCCGCATGTTCCTCTTCGAATTCGTCCGGGGAGAGGCGGGCAATCTTCGAGACCATCATGGAGGCCGCGGCGCGATCCAACTCCAGTTGGAACTCGCCGGGCAGGCTTCCCTCGAGCGCGAGCTTTGTCCTCACCGGATCGGCGATCTCGGTCATCGGCTCGCCCTCCGCCATGGCGGAGAACGACCAGGGAGATCCGCTGGCCTCGGTCATCTCTTCCGTGAGCGCAAGGATGAGCGTGTTCGCGAAGAGATGACGTCTGTTGTCCGCTGCCTGATTCGCCGCCATACTACTCCTTCGCCGGGACCGGTTCCTGCGACCGGGATGTGAGTTGAGCCGCCTTGCGCGTGCCGTTGCGAACCGGCAGTGCGTCGAAAATGTCCACGCCTTCGACGGTGAGCCGTCCGGGGCTTCTGACCGGCGCCTTCATCTTCAGAATCGTCCCCGGCTTCAGGTCGATCAGGTCCTTTACCAGAGCGCGCATCAGGGTGACGTCCGCGGCGACGACGAACTCGCAGTCCAGTATCCGCTCGCGCAGAGAGGGGCTGCGCAGGGCGCGAAGGCTGGATACCTTCTTGGACACCGCCGCCTTCAGATGGCGCAGCAGAAAGCCCACAAACGAGGTCGGCAGCACCATGTTGAAGTTCGCGGTAGTGGTTCCCACGGTCATCTCGAAGACCAGAAGCACCAGCTTTTCGTTCATCAGAAAGACTTGCTGAATCACGGCCGGCTTGATGCAGCGGCCGGCGGTCAGGGTAAGATTCAATGTCTGCCAGGAGCGCTCCATCTGCTTGACGATGATGGCCGTGACGCTCTGCATGATCTCTTCGTCGATCTCGGTCAGCTCGCGCACCTCTTCGGAGGCCACGCCGGCGCCGCCCAGCAGCAGGTCGATGACGGGAAAGACCAGCGAAACGTCCATCTCCATCAGGATGTTGCTTTCCATCACGTTGAGCGCGCAGGGCAGAATATAGCTGTTTGCGGAGATGCCGGCGATGTAATCGCCGATGGCCATTTGCTCCAGCGACAACAGCTTCATTTGCAGCGAAGTGCCCAGGTAGAGTTCCAGCGCGGTGGTCACGTTCATGGCGAACTTCTCGTGCAGCGCGGTCAAGGCGCGCGCGTTCTCGTTCGACAGCCTGCCCGCATAGCGGAAGTTGCAGGAGTGAATGGTGCGCGGCTTGGGCGGCGGAACGGTGTTCTTTGGCGGCTTGACGGCGGCTTGCGCTGGGGAGGGAGTCATAGCTGCTGTCTCCTGATCTGACGGTTATCCCCACCCTGGTAGGTCGATTGCAGGCGCTCGGCCGGCAGCGCCTGTCCGTCGCGCAGATGGCTCAGCGAGGCGCGCAGCTTGACCATCGCGGCGGCGTGGATTTGCGAGACACGGGAGACAACGATGCCGACCACTTTGGAAATTTCCTTCATGGTCAGTTCTTCTCTGTAATACAAGGAGAGGATGAGTTGCTCCCTCTCCGACATCTTGGCGATGGCTTCGGCAAGCAGCGCCTTGCGTTCGCCTTCCAGGCAAAGGTCGAAAGGGTTGTCCTCGCCGGTGCTGGGCGCCGACTCGATCAGGTCGTAGGATTCGGCATGATCCTGGGAGGGATTGGAACGCTGCCCGACCAGATAGAGTCCGTCCAGTTGCGAGATGGTGTTCTGCAATTCGTCCAGGTTCATCTGCATGTCGGTGGCGATTTCTTCTTCCAGCGGCTGCCGGCCCAACTGCGATTCCAGCTTGGCGACCGTGGTGGTGATCTCGCGCCCTTTTCTGCGCAGCGTCCGGGAGCCCCAGTCCAACTTGCGAAGACTGTCCAGAATTGCGCCGCGGATGCGGAACTTGGCGAAGGTGGAGAATTGCGCGTCTTTGGTGCAGTCGTAGCTGCGGCAGGCCTCCAGCAGGCCGATGACGCCGGCCTGGACCAGATCCTCCATCTCCACATGCTTCGGCAACCGCTCGCGGATTCTGGCAGCCACATAGTAGACCTGCGGCAGCTCACGCATCACGAGCTCGTTGCGTTCGTCCGTATCGTCTCCGCTCGCGCGATATGCCAATTCTGCTGTTGTCATTGCACCACTCCCTTTGTATCCCGCTTGCCCGCTTCTTTCGCTTGCCCTGAGACTCTATTCCCCGTTCCAGGCGTTGCGCGTCTCCTGCATTCGCCTTAGTCGCTTCAATGAAGAACCCCAACGGACTGCACCGGCGTCATGGGTGGAATCTCCCCCGGAGAAATGACTACGATCCTGGGGATGAAGGGCTCCAGCAAGCGCCGAAGGTAATAACGTCCCGGGGAAGAACACAGCAGGATGGGCGGCGCCGCTGCGATGTCTTTCCCAAAGTTCGTACGCAATCCATCCAGCACGCGGCGTGCCAAAGTAACCTGCTGGGGAGTACCGACGTTCTGGTTTTGTTGCAGGTTCGATCCGCGCAGGCATTCGTCCTCGATGGCGGTGTCCAGCGTGACCACGCGCAGTTCGCCCTGTTCGTTGAGCAAGGGCCGGATTAGCGCCCTTCCGAGCGTATGGCGCACCGCTTCCACCAGCGCAATCGGGTTCTTGTTGAACGAGGCGGTATCCACCATGGTCTCCAGAATGGTGCCCAGATCGCGGATCGAGACCTGCTCGCGGAGCAGTTGCTGGAGAACTTTTTGCACTTCTCCGAGGCTCATGAGCTTGGGGATTAGTTCTTCGATTAGTTTTGGGTGAGACTCGCTCAGCCGATCGATGAGCCTTTTGGTTTCGTGCCGCGACAAGAGCTCGTTGGCGTTGCGTTTGATCACTTCGGCCAAGTGGGCAGCCAGCACGGAAGTCGAATCCACCACCGCATAGCCGGCCGCAATGGCCTGTCCCTGGGTCTGCGGAACGATCCACTTGGCGGGCACATCGAAGGCCGGCTCGCGCGTGTCCTGGCCGGGCAGGTCGGGGGCATTGGCGTTGGAGCTGATGGCCAGCAGGCAGTCGCGGCGCAGCTCCCAGCGCGCGATTTCGACTCCGCGGAGGTAGATCACATATTCCCGCTCGCGCAAGGAGAGGTTGTCGGTGATGTGAATCGAGGGCACCAGGAAGCCGAGTTGCTGGGCCAGGTTCTTGCGCATGGACTTGACGCGGTTGAGCAGTTGCCCGCCCTTGGCCGCATCCACCAGCGGCACCAGGCCCACGCCGACTTCGAGCATCAGTTCGTCGAGCTTCAGGATGGCGTCCATGGGATCCACCTGAGGGGCCGCCGCGCCGCCGGGCAACGCGGCCGCTTTGGCCAGGGCTTCGAGCTCGTCCACTTCGTCTCTAATAATCTGCGGCTTCATCTTGTATGCCGCGAACCACAAACCCGCCGCTAACGCAAAAAATGAGAACTTCGGCAGCCCCGGAATTAACCCCAGTGCGAAGAGCGCGCCGCCCGCGATCCAGAACAGGCGCGGACTGTTCAAGAGCTGCTGGCTGACATTGACGCCCAGGGATTCCTTGGACGCGGCTCGGGTGACCACGATGCCGCCGGCCACGGAGACCAGCAAGGAAGGCAGAATCGTCACCAGGCCGTCGCCGACGGTCAAGATGGTGTAGGTCTTCAGCGCTTCCTCGAAGGGAACGCCCTGCTGGAAGACTCCGATCAGGAACCCGGCGATGATGTTGATGGCCATGATGAGAATGGTGGCCAACGAATCGCGTTGACTGAAGCGCGCCGCGCCATCCATCGCGCCACAGAACTCGGCCTCGCGCGCCACGCGCTCGCGCCGCGCTTTGGCCTGGGCCTCGTTAATGAGACCGGCATTCAAATCGGCGTCGATGGCCATCTGCTTGCCGGGCATGGCGTCCAGGGTGAAACGCGCCGTGACCTCGGCAGTGCGCACCGCGCCGTGACTGATGACCAGGAACTGAATGGCGATCAAGGCCAGGAAGAGCACGAAGCCGACGATGTAATTGCCGCCGACCACGAACTGGCCGAAGGCCTCGATGACCTTGCCCGCGGCTCCCGTGCCCTCGTTGCCGTGCAGCAGAATGCGGCGCGTGCTGGCCAAATCGAGCGACAGGCGCAACAGCGTGAGCAGCAAGAGCAGGCTGGGAAAGACCGAGAACTGAACGGGGCGAAGAATCTGAATCGCGGTGAGCAAGACCAGGATCGACAGCGTGATGCTGATGGTCAGCAGCAGATCGAGGATGAAGCTGGGCAGCGGCACCAGCATCACAAAGACCATTGAAACCGCGGCGATGGGCGCGATCCAGTCACCCGACTTCCGGAGGATTGCAGAGAGTTTTTCCATCATTGCGTTACGCCCTTCCGTGAAGCGGATGCGAAGTCTATTTTTTGTCCGGATGCGTTTCTGGAGCTGCGATCCGCCTCGGCGCGGCGGACTTCTGCCTGGGCGCGGAAGACGGTGGCCAGAATCTCCGCCACGGCCTGGTAGAGCTTGGAGGGAATCGAATCGCCGACTTCGACGCTCTTGTAGAGGGCCTGCGCCAGGGGTCTGTTTTCCACCAGCATGATGCCGTTGTCGCGGGCCAATTGCTTGATCTTCTCGGCCAGCAGGTCGCGTCCCTTGGCCACCACGATCGGCGCCGGCATATCCATTTCGTATTTGAGCGCCACGGCGAAGTGCGTGGGATTGGTGACGATGACCGTGGCGGTGGCGGCGGCCTTCAGGGACTGCTTCTTGCGCATCGCCCTTTGCAGTTGGCGGATCTTCGACTTGATGACCGGATTGCCGTCCGTCTCCTTGTATTCCTCGCGCACCTCCTGCTTGGTCATCTTCATGTCGCCCTCCATCTTCTTCAGGGTCAACACGTAATCGACGACGGCCCAGGCCAGCAGGACGAGGCCGGACTTCCAGGTCAACTCCAGCACCATCGATCCGACAAAGCTGGAGAAGGGCCTCAAGCCGAGATTGGAGGCGTGCACCATGATTTCCCAATGGCCGCGCACCACGTTGATGGCGATCCACAGAATCGCGGTGAAGGGCAGAAGCGACTTCAAGAGATTGCTCAAGCCGATGGGCGAGAAGATCTGACCCAGCTTGCTGGCGGGGTTGAAGCGATCGAACTTGAGTGCCAGCGCCTCGGGAGCGAAATTGACGCCGCCCTGGGCCAAGCCGGAGAGCACCGACATGGTCATTGCCGCCAGCAGGATGGGGACGATCCAGCGCATGGTCTCGAAGGCGGTCCAGAACAGCACCGGGCCGTTGCTTTCCAGGTCGGTCGATGCGGCGTTGAGCGTATTGCGATAGAGCGCGGTCCAGTGGGTGATCGCATTGGGCGCCATCAGCGCCGCCACGCTTGCCACGGCAGCCAGAGCAAACACGCCGGGCAGTTCGCGCGAACGGGCTACCTGGCCCTGTTCGCGCGCCTTGGTCCGCCGCTTTTGTGTTGCTTGTTCTGTTTTGCTGCTGTCAGCCATGGTGTCCTATCGAGCAATCGCTATCGGGCCAGGTGGAGAAGGTTGTCGGCCTGATCCAACGATCTGAGAAAGAGGTTCTCAAAAAGGTTGGGCCAGTACTTGAGCGCGGAAATCAGAATCAACAAACCGAGAATGCTTTTCACCGCCGGTCCCAGCAACATGAGGGGCAGTTGCGGAGAGGCCTTGCCCAGCAGGCCGAGGGCGACGTCGGCAACCAGTGTGGCGGAGAGTACCGGCGCGGCGATCTGGATGCCGATGGCGAATACGCCGGCGCCGGCGCGCAACGCCGAAGTGGTGAACTCCGCCCCGAAGTGGCCGGAGGCGGGAGGGAGATAGTCGAAGCTGCGCGCCAGGGCGCGCAAGATCCAGAAGTGAACGTTGAGGCGGAGGAAGATGAGCATGGCGATGGTCTGGTGGAACTGGGCCACCACGGTCGATTCCACCTGGGTCTGCGGGTCGAGGATATTGACCAGCGAGTAGCCCATCTGCATGCTCAAGATCTGTCCGGCCATTTGCACGCCGTCGAAGACAATGTTGGTCGCCACGCCGAGCGCGACTCCCACAAGCAGTTCGCTGAAAACCATCAAGGGCCACTGGCTGATGGTCATTTGCGGAATCCGGGGCGCGGCCATCGGATACAGGAGCGCGGTCAAGGCCAGCACCAGCACGCCCTTCACGCGCGCGGTGATTGCGACGCTTCCGAAGAAGGGCGCAAAGAGCATGATGCCGGTGAGACGAACACCGATCGTCAGCAATGCTCCGAGGACCTGGACCAGAGATATGTTCATTACTGCAACACCTTGTGAAAGTCGCTCAGGAGATCGATGGTGTAATGCGCCAGGTGCCGCCACATCCACGGCATCATGAAGAAGAGCGTTCCGCCCGTCACCAGCAGACGGGGCACATGCGACAGGGTCTGGTCCTGCAGGGAGGTGAGCACCTGGAGGACGTTGACCACCAAGCTGACGGCGATCGCCATGAGCAGGATGGGGGCAATCAGGATCACCACCTCCTGGAGCATCAACCGGCCCATCAGAACAACTTCGTCGACGCCCATCAGTTGAAACTCCTCATCAACGCGCCGATCAGCAGGTGCCAGCCGTCGACCATGAGAAACAGCAGCAGCTTCAGCGGTGTGGAGATGACCACGGGCGGCAATTGCATCATGCCGACCGAAGTGGTAATGGAAGCGACCACCATGTCCACAACCAGGAAGGGCAGAAAGAGAACGGCGCCGATCTGGAATCCCGCCTTCAGTTCAGACAGGATGTAGGCCGGCAGCAACACGCGAAAGGAGACATCGTTGATATTGGCGGGACGCGGCTCCTTGGCCATTTCGAGAAACAGCGCAACGTCCTTTTCGCGCACGTAGTGCGACATGAACTGGCGCATGGGCACGCCGCCGCGGGCCAAGGCGTCCATGGTGCCGATCTTGCCTTCCTGCAACGGCACGACGGAGTCGCGGTAGATGGTCATGCCGATCGGCTGCATGAGGAAGAAGGTCATGATCACCGAGAGGCCGACGAGCGTCTGGTTGGAAGGCGTGGTTTGCAAGCCGAGCGCCTGACGGAGGAAGTGAAAGACGATCAGCAACCGCGCAAACGGCGTCATGCAGATGAGGATGGACGGAATCAGCGTCAGGAAGGTCAGCAGAACGACGATGGTCCATTGCGTCGAACCGCCGCCCAAGCCCGAGATCCGCAACTCGTTCGGGTCGGAGGACGGAACGTTGGGCTCGATAGGCACTTCGGCCAGGAGCAGCGGCGTCGAGCGCCAGAGTCCGGCGAAATGTCCCGCGCCCAGGCCCGCGCTTGCCGGCCACGGCGAGGCCTGCGCCGATGTCGCCGCCAGCGGCAACATCAGGCAAAGCATCGCGCGGATGAGGAGTCTTTTCACGCCTGCTTCCTCGTCTGTCTTACGGTCTGTTTGCCTGCCTGCGCAGCTGCCTTCACCGGCTTCTTCGCGGCCGCCTTCACGATCGGCTTGGGGGCCAGCTTTGCGGAGGTCCTGACCATGGGCTTGGGCATCGGCCGTACGGCGGGTCTTGCCACTTGCTTCAACGCGGGCTTGGCGGCGCGCTTTGCTGCCGGCTGTTTGGGCGCGGACAGGTTTTCCTTGAGCATGTCGCCGAACTGTTCCTTGGCATTGACCTGCGCCAGCAGCACCAGGTTCGCCGGTCCGCCGCCCACCAGGAACTCCTGATTGTCGATCTTGATGAGGGCGACGAAGCGCTTCTCGCCCAGCGATGCGGTGGCCGCAACGTGCAGCCGCCGGGGGCCGGAGTGAGCTTGCTGGCGCGCTTTGAACCAATTCCACAAGCGGGAGAGCAGTCCGCCGGGGTTCTGAAGGGACTTCAGGGAGGCGCCGCCGGGAAAGACCGGGAAAGGCAGCGCGGGTCTGGGCGTCGGGATGGAGGCGAAGGAACGCTGCGTCTTCATGATAGGTCCGTAAGCCGCACGGCAAGGCGTTCGCCCACGACCTCAAATTCTGTCCATCCAACCAACTGTCCATTCACGCGCAGGGGCAAGTCGCTGCTTTGGTGATGCGCGGTTTCGACGATCGAGCCCGGCGCCAGGCCGAGCAGATCGCCGACCGTGAACTTGACCACCGGAATATCGAGCGCCAGCCGGCAGGGGAGCCAGGGAAGCAGCTCGCAGGGGTCCTTTTCCTGGTGCTTTTCCACCAGTTGCGGCCCCTGCCCCGACTTCGCTTCCACCATCGGCGCCGCTGTGCTCATTGCCGTATTCATCGCTTTTTCTTCCCCGGCGACCGCAATTCCATCGGGCTGCCGCTTTGCGTGAGTGTCGCGTTTCGATGTTTGTACGAATGGATTGCCGGCCGCAGGCCACGCACCTCGGCCTTCTCGACAAGGTGAAAGCAATCGAGAGACCGTTTCTGGGAAGGGATGGGGCTGGGGGGCAGCGAGGCTGGGGAAAACCAGGCTAAGTAGCCGTGCAATAAGGAGAAATGAACTTCGGAGGTTGCGCCGTCCGCGCCGCGGGGACAAGCCCGCATCCGGAATCGTCGCTGCTTGGTGAGGCAGACATGAGAAGCGTTGTTGAAAATTGGAACCGGCCGCCCGGCAGATTCACCGGGCGGCTGGCCCTTAATGCAATGCTAAGAAACTCCGCGCTTGGCTGCTTACGAGAGCATCTGGAGCGTTGCCTGCGATACCTGATTGAAGGTGGTAATCGACTTGGCATTTGCCGAGTACGCTTGCTGCGCCACGATCAACTTGGCGAACTCCGCGGCAATATCCACGTTGGATTCTTCGACCGAGCCGCCGACCACCGTTCCTCTTCCGCCCGTGCCCGCCAGACCGATGACCGGCGAACCGGAAGCCGCGGTGGGCAGGTAGTTGTTGTTGCCGATGTCGGAAAGCCCTTGGGTGTTGGCGAAGGAAGCCAAAGCCACCTGGCCCAAAGCCAGTGTCTTGCCGCTGGAGAAGGTGCCTTCGATGGTGCCGTCCGGCTGCACGGCGTAGGTGGACAGGGTGCCGCCGGCAAAGCCGTTGGTGATGGTGGCGCTGGTGGCGTTTGCCGAGGCCGTCTGGGTGATCGTCGGCTTGGCAGTGGTTCCAAAGGGCCCGGTGATGGCCATCGGCGAAGCGCCGTCGGAGAGAGCGGGGATGGTGATGGGAACGACATTGGTGGTCGAGGTCAACACGCCCGCATCGCTGAAGTTCAAGGTGCCGGAGCCGACCGTGGTATTCACGCCCTGGCCATTGGCGATGTCCGCGGAGGGCACACTGACCGTGTAGTTCCAGGTGTTGGCCGCGGTCTTGGTGTAGTTGACGGCCAGGGTATGGGCCGAACCCAGCGAATCGTAAACGGTCACCGTGCTGCTGATACTGGTGTCGCCGATCGCCGTGTCGGAATCCAGATTGGCGGTGACCCCGATGGAGGTACTGGCCACGGCCGGAATGGCCACGCCGGTGCCCACTTCCAAGGGAGTCAAAGACCCGGAGGTATCGACGATTCCATCGGTCGCCGGATAGCCGAGGACAAGTTCCCCGTTGGGCGAGGTGAGCTGACCGGCGTTGTTGGTGGTGAAGTCGCCGGTGCGGGTGAAGTTGATCATGCCGCTGCCGCTCTGAGTCACAAAGAAGCCGTTGCCCGAGATGGCCATATTGGACGGCGTGCCGGTCGCGTTCAGGTTGCCCTCGGTGAAGTTCGAGGCCGTGGAGGAGACCGAAACGCCGGCGCCGGTCTGCATCGGGTTGCCCGCGCCGTTGGTGGCGCCGGTCTCGGCGAAGATGTCGCTGAAGGTCAGGTTCTGGTCCTTGTAGCCATCGGTATTCATGTTGGCCAGGTTATTGGAAACAGTTTGCAGCTGGTCTTGCGCCGCCATGAGTCCGGACAGAGGTGTTGAAAAAGAGCCCATTACTTGCCTCCTGACATATTGGTGCTGGTCCCCGAGAGGCCCATGTTCACGACGTTAAGCGAAGGGTTGATGGAGGAGGCCACCGCGCCGAAATTTCCGTAGCCAAGCGGCATCATGGTCTTTGGATCGAAGGGCAGCGGGCTGGTTGCCGCGCCGGCCACCGAAGGCGAAAGCGTGTTCGTCAAGCCGCCATTGGCCGTGGTGGCTGCCGTGCTGCTGGCCGTCGCCCCCACCGGTTGCGCGGCGCCGCTGGCGCTCGTTGTCCCACCGGTGGCCGCGGTGATGCCCTGATTGATGCTGATGAGCTGCTCCAATTGGTTCAGCGAGATCATCTGGCCAACCATGGCCGTCGGGTCAACGGGAGCGGTCGGGTCCTGATTCTGCAATTCCTGGGACAACAAGCTCAGGAAGGTGGTGCCCAGGTTTCCGGCGGAGGTGCTGCTGGAGGTCGAACCTTTCGTGGTTGCCGAACTCGTGGCGTTGGCCTTCGCAGTGGCAGGTTTTGCGAGCGAAATGCCGGCGGCCGGAGTGAGTGAATTCAAAATCGTTGGCATCATATAGTTCGCCATCACACTGTGCATGATCGATCCTCCTCGAATGCGTTGCTGCTCTATGCCGTACCTAGACCGTGATGTCGAGACGGGCGTTGAGCCTGCCGTCTCCCGAAGCCATCGCCGCAGCGACAGGTGAAAACTGCCGCTCGGGGATGCTGTTTGCCGAGTAACTGGAACTTGCGTTGGAGGCTTGCTGTCTGCCGCCCTGCGATTGGTCGGCCGAGCCGTTCGCCGTGCCGCCGGAGGTTCCCGAACCCAGCCCGGTATTGACTCCGTTCATGTCGATGCGCACGTTCATGGGCTGATCGCCGCCCAGCCGCGCCTGCATCTCCGGCAAATGCGCGGCCAGTGTCTTGGCCAGTTCGCCGTGGTCCACGGAAATCTGCGCCGAGATTACGTCCCGCGTCGACGAAGTGTTGATGGAGATATTGCCGAACTCGTTCGATCTCATGCCGACCCGCATCTCGGTCTGGCCCATGCTCTGGATCAATCGCGCGGAGTTGATGGCCGGCGATGCATCGGGTACGGCGATCGAGGCAGATGCCGTGTTGTCCTGGGCCTTGACGGCATGTCCGCCCGAAGCCAGGGTCGGTGTGGTGGACGCCGAAGAGGCAATGGCCGCGCTCTGCACCTGAGAAACCGCCGCGCCCGCGTGATCGGCAAAGCTGACCTGAGGCTGCGCCGCGCCCTGGCCTGTCACGGGAATCGCGCTCTGGCCTTGATCGCTGGAGGAACTTGCATCTTGCGAGCCAGCCTGCGATCCGGCATCCGACGCGGCCTGCACATGTTGCTTGGGCCCCGCGGCATCGGCGATCGTCCCGTTGGACGCATTGCCCGCCGCAGGCTTTGCTGCCGTCGTCGAGTTCACGCCCGAGGCATTGGCCTGACCTTTTACTGCCACTCCGGCGTTGTGCTGCGTCAGGGCGGCGAGTTGATCGGAGATGGAACCGGATGCGCCCAGGCTGCTTGCGAAGAGGCTCTGGGCGGATGTGCTCTGCGAGGTCGCCTTGCCGGTCGAGCTGGCCGCGGTGGTCGAGACTGGGAGGTCCTTGGTGGATGCCTTCGGGGCGGTATGGAGGACCGGGACCGGCTGAGCGTTGAGCAGAGAGTTCGAAACAGCCTTGAGGGCGGCGTCGAGGACCGGGTTCCGTGCGGCATCCGCGTTGACGTTCGCCGTGGCGCTGGAATCTGTCTTTGCGCCTGCGCCGGCAACCGGAATTGCATCCTGCGCTGTATTGACCGGCGTGGTCGGAGCCGCGATTGCCGGTGTGTTCGAAACCGCGATCTGCACTGCGTTCGCCTGCACTTGCGCATCCTGCGCCGGCAGCGTCTGCGTCTGCGGGCCCTGCGCCGCATTCGCCGCGAGATTCAAATTCACTTGCGGAGTTGCATTCGCCGGCTGGAGCGAAGCCTGCGCATCGCCCTGCCCGGCGCTCGCGGCCGGATCGAAGCTATCGCTGCCCGAGTTCGCCAACGTCCCGATGGGTGCGCCCTTGTCTTTGTTCCCCACGCCCGCCGTTGCCAGCACGCTCTGCAGCAAGCCCGCGCCCGCCAGAACGGCCGTCGATGGGATGGCTGTTGGCAGATTGTCCGTCAACTGGGATCCAACCGATGCGGCCCCTGCCAGCGAAGCGGGCGCGGCATTGAGCGCGAGCTTGCCGGCCGACTCGATCGAAGCATCGGAGGAGACAACCGGCACGTCGAGAGGAAGCTGCACCGGAATGACAATCGGCGTGGTCAATTGCGCCAGCAGCACGGGCGAGGGTTGCTGGGCCTGGGGCGTCTGCTGAGAAGAATCCTGCTGCTGCACCGCATGACCGTTGGAAGGGGCGCCGGACGGCTTGTCGTCGTCGGAGCTGGTCTTCTGCTTGTGCGCGGTTGTGGAGCCAGTCCCGCTGGCGACAGCGGGCGCCGCAGCCGCATTCGAGGCCGCTTGCAGCGAATCGCTGAACGATACCGGAGACTGATCGGAGTCTTGCGTCGCAGCGCTCTGATTCATCGCTGGCGCTTGGGTCGGCATCTCGACATTGGCTATTGTGTTCACGCCTTTACTGTGGCATTTGCCGGACCAAACAGGAGGCGTTCCCCGCGGGCAGATCGATTTTCGCAGCTCTCGCCAAATCAACAACTTCCATGCAGGCGGCACCGGCGGCGCACAGCCTTCCCGGCAAAGCAGGCAAAGATTGCCGCACCGGCGATAGGCAAAGGCTGCCGGGTTGCCGCGCGCGCAATTGCCCAGTGGCGGCGGTGCAAGGACTGCTCCAGACGTCTGTGGGGAGTTGGAAGACGGAGTTCCGGCAGGGGAGAGACAAGGGCCGGCGCCGCGGCGAAACAGCGGCTTGCAGCTTTGCCGCAAGGAGGGAAACCGACGCCGGCACGCATCGGATTTCTATTGATCCGGCCCTGAAGCAATTGAATGGAATGAAGGAAGAGCAACCGCAGATCCTTCGACTCACCACCCCCAGACTGAAAAGCGTCTGGGGCCCCGTTCGCTCAGGATGACAGCTCTTTGGGCTGGGAGATGTCGAATTAAGTTCGCTCCTAATGAACGGGCCGGTTGAGGGCATCGGCCTCCCACCCTCGCGCCAAAAAAAGGCGCAAGGATGGGGCACGGAGCCTTTGTGGCTGGTCGGCTCGGTTCATTCGGGCCGTAACCCGGCGTGGCGGGTCAAGATGCTCCGAATGACAGGCCTGAGTGGATGGTAGACTTCAGCGCTCGTCAAGGCGGGATCGGATGCGTCAAGCTGTAGGGGAGTTTCTTGCTTCAGCCGGGAGAGGAAGAACCCGGCCCGCGCTTCTTAGACCCGGCCTCGGCGCGCGGTGAAGTTGTCGTCGAGGGTCTTCTGCTCGCCGCGCGCCATCTCCGCTTCGTAGGCGTTGCGCTTTTCCTGGCGCAAGTCGGCAATCATCTCTCGATTGCGCCGCGCGGTCTCGTAGATCTTCACTTGTTTGTCGCGCAGTTGAACCAGCTTTTCGAGCCGCTCTTCCTGGTCTTTCCTGGTCTGCTTCAACTGCTGCACGTAGGCATAGGAGGCTTGTACGTTATGCCCGATGTCCCGCTTGTTCACCTCGGCGCAGCGCAATGCGGTGGTCCCGGAAAGCTCGGCGTCGATGCGCACGATCGCCTCCCGGCACTGGATCACTTCGAAGAGAATCCGCTGCAACATGCGCTCTTCCTGTTCCTCGAGGATCGCGCGGACCCGCAACACCGTGTCGAGTGAGAACTTGAAGGCCATATCAGCTTGGCACCTCTAGGAGGGCCTTGACGACAGTAGGAAATGCAAAGATCTGCTCCGGGCGCTGATGGAGGAAGGCATTCAATTGCGGCAGGATTTCCACTGCACGATCGAGCGTCGGGTCGGCGCCCTTCTGATATGCGCCGATGCGGATCAGGTCTTCGGAACGGTTATAGGAAGCCATCAGCAAGCGGAGAGCCTTGGACCGTTGCATATGCTCTTCGGAAGTAATCTGCGGCATCAATCGGCTCAGGCTTTCGAGCACCGAGATGGGCGGATAGTGGTTTCTCATGGCCAGGTTGCGATCGAGGATCACGTGTCCGTCGAGCAGCGAGCGCACCGTATCGGCAACCGGGTCCTGCTGATCGTCGCCCTCCATCAGGACGGTGTAGAAAGCGGTGATGCTGCCTTCCTTGAAGCAGCCTGCGCGCTCCACCAGCCGCGCCAGCATATTCAGCACCGAGGGCGTGTATCCCTTGGCCGTCGGCGGTTCGCCGGCCGACAAGCCGATCTCGCGCTGCGCCATGGCAAAGCGGGTGAGCGAATCGACCACCAGCAGGACGTTCTTGCCGCAACTGGCGAAGTACTCCGCGATGGCGGTTGCCGACAGAGCGGCGCGCATGCGCAGCAGAGGCGATTGGTCGGAGGTCGAGACCACCACCACGCAGCGTTTTCTGCCCTCCTCGCCGATCACTTCGAGAAACTCTCCCACCTCGCGTCCGCGTTCGCCGACCAGGGCCAGCACCGTCATGTCGGCGCTGGTTCCACGAGCCATCATGCCCAGCAGGGTGCTCTTTCCCACGCCGCTGCCGCCGAAGATGCCGATGCGCTGTCCGCGCCCGCAGGTGACAAACGCGTCCAGCGCCTTGATGCCGCAGCCCAGCGCCTCGCGAATGGGGACGCGATCGAGCGGCAGCGGCGCGGAGCCATCCACCCACATCGCCCGCTCGCCGCGATACTCGCCCGCCGAATCGAGAGGCTCGCCGGTGGCGTCGATCACCCGGCCCAGCAGGTCCATGCCGACGCGAATCGACGGGCGCGTGCCCCAGGCGACGATGCGATCTCCGAAGCGAATGCCTTGCGGATTTTCGACCGCCATCGATAGCATGGTCGAACCGCGAAATCCAATCACCTGGCCGGAATATTTTTTGCCGCGCGCGTTGGTGATCTCGCACGACTCGCCGATCGAGCAGAACGGGCCTTCGGACTCGACCAGGTTGCCGACCACCTGCAAGACGCGCCCGCGCCAGCGCAGCGTCGAGCCGCGATCCAGGCGGTCGAAATAGGGCGCGAGCGGGCGGGTGGCAGTCACTTGATCTGTGGCCTCTGCGCGAGCAGGTCGAAGAATCCCTGTTCGACTTCTTTCAACTGCGCATCGATGCTGAAGTTGGCCGAGCCCAGGTCGGTTTCGAGCATGCAATCGTCGATGCCCAGATGAGCATCCTCGACGATGGCGATGGTGGAACCGTTCAGCGGATCGGCCAGGTAACTGCGCCACTTGGCTGCGTTGGCGGGGGCAATGCGCACCGACACGCTCGAGCCGTCGTGCAGCTTGTCCACAGCCACGCGCACCAGGGCCGCAACCAGCAGCGGATCGACCTGGGCCTCGCGATGCAGGATCTTTGCCGCGATGGCCAGCGCCAACTGAACCACATCGGCCTCGACCCTGGAGAAATAGCTCTTCCGCTCGGTTTGGAAGACTTCCAGCGCCTGGCGAATCTTGCCCGCCTCGGCCGCCGCTCTGGCGTCGTATTCGGCGCGCAAACGCCTCTCGGTCTCGGCGACCGCTTCGGCACGCGCCCGGTTGACGAGTTCGTTGATCTCCTGTGGCGACGGCCCCTGCGGGACCTGCGGCACGACCTCTTTTTTGGCGGCTTCGGCCTGCCTCAACTCCTTGGCGCTCGGCGGAGCGGGAGCGCAAATGTCCCGGTAGTCGAACGCGGTTACCGGAACCGGAATGGCATGGCCGATCTTTTCGCTAGACGAGATATTCATCGTTCGCCTCGCCCTTCAAAACTATTTTTCCTTCGGTCTCAAGCTGCCTGGCAATGGCAACAATCTCGGATTGCGCCCGGCTGACGTCCTTGCTGCGAACGGGTCCGAGCAGGTCCATATCTTCCTTGAGCATCTCGATGGCGCGCGAGGACATGGTGCGGAAGAAGTGGTTCTTCAGCCCTTCGTCGGTGCCCTTCAGAGCCAAGGCCAGCGTTCTCTTGTCCAGCGCGCCGGTCAGTTCGCGAATGTGCGCTTCGCCGACCTGGAGAAGATCCTCGAACGTGAACATGAGATCGCGAATGCTGATGGCCAGGGTCGGCTCTTCGTTCTCGATGTTTTCCAGAATCTCCTGCGCCACCGTAGTGTCGATGCAGTTCATGATGTCGGCCACGCTCTGGAAGCCGGAGTAAGTGCGCTTGCCCTGTTCGCCGACTTGCTTGAGCCGCTGGCTGAGCAGGATCGAGACCTTCTCGGCCATCTCCGGCGAGAAGCGGCGGAGATTTGCCAGCCGCTTGACGGCCTCGGAGCGGACATCGTTGGGAAGGCTCATCAGCAGAGCCGAGGCCTGGCGATCGCCGAGCTGGCCGAGAATCAGCGCGATCGTCTGCGGATGTTCGGTCTCGAGAAACCGGGCGAGCTTTTGCGGGTCGGCGCGTTGCAGCATCTCGATGGGCTTGAGTTCGCGCGCTTTGGTTAACCGCTGCAAGATGCCCTCCGCCTCGACTTCTCCAAAGGCCCGGATGAGCAGACGCCGGGCGAGTTCGTAACCGCCCTGGATCAGGTAATCCTGCGCCTGGGTCATGCGCTGATACTCTTCGAAAACCTGCACGGACAGTTCCAGCGGGATGGTGCCGAGGTTGGCCACCTCGTCGGCAACGCGCTGCAACTCTTCCTCGTTGAGATCGCGGAATACGGTGGCCGCGGGTTCCTCGCCGAGTACCGTCAACAGGATGGCAGCCTTGCGTGCGCCGCTGATTCTCGCCTTTTCAAACTGCACTGGGATCATTGTGGCGCCTCTTCCCGCAGCCATGCGCGAACTGCTGTCGTGCTGCTTTCAGGTTCGGCCTTCACAAACTCGGCAAGCTGCTTTTTCAGAGCCATGGAACGCTGAGCAAGTAAGGTCTGCGGATCGAGTGCTGCCAATTCGGCGTCTGCGGTCATGGGTGTCTTGACCGGCGGCGGGGGAATCGGACGAGTTGCCAGAACACGTTTTTGGATCGGCCGGATGGTCAACAGATAGACCAGCAGGAACAGGAGCAGGATGGTCGCATAGCGGAGTCCCAGGGCATAGTCGGTCATCGCTTTCTGCACCTGCTCGACCTTGGTAAGGGGTAGCGGTTCCACGGGCGCGGCGTGGTCGAAGGTAATATTCTGCACGCTGATCACATCGCCGCGAGCGGTGTTGAACCCGATGGCCGCCTGCGCCAGTTCTTCAATGGGCTTCAACTCTTCCGGCTGCCGCTTGTGACGAAGCTCGACCCACTTGCCGCTCTCGAACTTGCGTTCGATGGCGTCGTCGAGCAGGACCGCGGCGGTGATGCGGCGGATGCCGCCGGAAGGCTCGATTACGTGGCGCGTGACCTTGTTTACCGCGTAGGAGTTGTTATCGGTCCGCGAATACTGTCCCGCGTCCTTGAGGGTGTTCTTGGCCGCGCCCGCCGTCGGCTTGGGCACGTTGCTGGAAGTTCCGGGCACTCCGCCGACCACTGCGCCCGAGCCGGAACCTTCTTCGGAGTGCTGCGTGGTCAGCGCGACGCTCACGCTGGGATCGTATTTCTCCTGGCTTTCTTCGCTGCTGCCGGTCTCGTATTCCACGTTGACGGTGGTGCGGAGATGGTCGGCGCCCACCACCGGCGCCAGGGTGGTCATCAGCCGTTGCGTCAACTGCCGCTCCAACTCGTCGCCGCCCTCGCCGTTGCTGTTGCCCTGCCCAAGAGTCCGGTTCGAGTCCGCATCCACGATCACCACGTCGGTCGGCTTCAGGTCGTCCACCGCTCCGGCCACCAGCCGCGAGATTGCCGACAGTTCGTCCCTGGACAGTTCTCCGCGCTTCAGCTTCAGGGTCACCGACGCCTTGGCGCCGCGCGCGCGATCGCTGAAGACCGATTCGGTGGCCATCACCAGATGGACTCGTGCGCTCTTGACATTGCCGATGGTCTGGATCGTGCGCTCCAGTTCGCCCTCTAGCGCGCGCTGATAATTTACCTTCTCGTCGAACTCTGTCTGTCCCCAGGAGACCTTGTCGAAGATTTCAAAACCGATGCGCCCGCTGTGCGGTGTGTCGTGCGAGGCTACTTCCATGCGGGCCGCGTCCACCTGGTCGGCGGGCACGCTGATCGACGTTCCGTCCGGGCTCACCACATAGGGGATCTTCTTGGCCGTCAGTTGCGCGGAGATGGCTTGCGCGTCGGCCGGCTCGAGGCCCTTCATCAGCGGCTTCATATCGGGCGTTGCGATCATGTGCACAAGGAAGGCAACCACCGCCAGGGTAACGGCGGCGCCCAGGCCGAGAAAGATCTGCTGTTGCGGCTTGAGGCCGGCCCAGAACAGCTTGGCGCGCTCCATCACCTGGGCCATGGTCACCGGCGGTTGCTTCGTCGCGATTTGAGTCTTGGGCGCCATTGATTTTGGATTCCGCTGCTTCCCTGGACGCACATGTCCAGAACCGGTCTTCTAACTCTGCTTGCCGATGGATGCGTTCTCAAAAACCGCATTCGCTAGAACTGCATCTTCTCGATGTCCTGGTAGGCGCTGACGATCTTGTTGCGAACCTGCATCATGAGCTGAAACGCGACGTCGGCCTTCTCGACGGCAATCATCACGGAACTCACGTCGGCGTTGCCGCCCTTGAGCAAGGTGCCGATCTGCTGCTCCGCGCCGCCGTTCAACTGGTTCACTTGCTGCAATGCGTTCTTCAAAACACCGCTGAATCCGCCATCTTCGCCGGCAGGCTGAAGCGGCTGCATCTTCGGCATATCGCCGATGCTGCCTATGCTTCCGAGACCTGAAATCTGATTGCTCATCTCTTAACTCCTGCCTAGCTCTTGAGAATATCGATCGACTGCTGAATCATCTGCTTGGCCGCGGACACCGCCGAAGCGTTCAATTGATAGGAGCGCACGGAACTCATCAGGTCCACCATCTCGGAAACAGGATTGATGGCCGGATAAGCGACATATCCATCCTTGTTGGCGTCCGGGTGGCCCGGTTCGTAGCGCATCACGGGAGGCGCGGGATCGTCGATCACGTCGGAGATCTGCACGCTGCCGGCGGGCGGCCCGTTGAGGACGCCGGTATTGGACAGCGCCAGCCGGAAGTTGGATGCGCCGGGCGACTGGAAGACGACTTCCCTGCGCTTGAACGGCCCGCCTGCCTGGGTATGCGTGGTCTCGGCGTTGGCCATATTGGCGGCGATGATCTCGGAACGCTGCCGCTCGGCGGCCAGGGCGGAACCACTTACTGCTAACGAGTCGAAGAGTTTCATTATTGACCTCCTCCGCTAATGGCGCTCAGAATCTGGTGGAACTGGTGCTTGAGAAGCTGCGATGCGATCTGATATTGCAACTGCGTCTCGGACATCAGCAGCCCCTCGCGATCGAGGCTTACGTTGTTGCCGTCCGGCCGCTCCAACAAGCCGGACACTTCCTGTACGACCGGCGTCAAGTGCGCGCTGCCTTCGGAAAACGATGCTTGATGCAGCGTGCTGTTCATGGCCTTTTGCAACTCGCCTTCGAAATCGATGTCCCGCGTCTTGTAGCCGGGTGTGTCGACGTTGGCCATGTTCGAGGTGATGGCCTGTGCGCGCGTTTCTGTCAATTGCAAGTAAGTTTGCAGCGTGGAAATCAATGGGTTCGCGGGTGTCATGCGTAACTCCTTGGGGGCAATCCGTATTCCTTGATCTTGTTGCGCATGGTGCGCAGGCTGATGCCCAACATCTCGGCTGCGTGGGTGCGATTGCCGTGCGCCAGCGCCAGCGTATTTTCAAGATGCATTCTTTCCAAAACCGAAATCGGCACGCCCGGCGCGGGCATTGCGGGCGCTGCCGGCGCCGGCGCCGCGACCGGAACAGGCGTGGTGAGCGAGTAGTTTTGCGGCCTTCCCAGCGGACGGAATTCCCGATCGAAGCAGGCGCCGTCGATCGATGCGCCCCGATTCAACGAGAGCACGCGGCGCATGAAGTTCGACAGCTCGCGCACATTGCCCGGCCAGCCGTGCGTCTGAAGCCGTTGCAGGAAGCTCGCATCGAGCACCGGGATCGAGCTGTCCGTTTCCACCGCGAACCGCTCCGCAAAGTGCTTGGCCAGCGCCGGGATGTCTTCGGCGCGATCGCGCAGCGCGGGGATTGAAAGCGGAATCACGTTGAGCCGATAGTACAAATCGGAACGGAACTTACCCTGCTCCACCATCGAAGCAAGAGATGCATTGGTGGTGGCAATGACGCGAATGTCGATGTGGATGGAGCGGGTTTCGCCCAGCCGCTCGAACTCGCGCTCTTGCAGAATGCGCAGCAGTTTGGGCTGCAAGTTCAGCGGCATCTCGCCGATTTCGTCCAGCAGCAGCGTGCCGCCGTCGGCCAGTTCGAACTTGCCCGCCTTGGCTGCGTTGGCGCCGGTGAACGCGCCCTTGGCGTGGCCGAAAAGTTCGCTCTCCAGCAGGTGCTCCGGCACCGCCGCGCAGTTGACCGCGATGAACGGCTTGCGCGCGCGATCGCTGGTCTGATGAATGAACTTGGCCAGCAGTTCCTTGCCCGTGCCGCTCTCCGCCTCAACCAATACATCGGCGTCGGTGCTGGCCGCGGCGCGCGCGCGTTGCAACGCTTGCAACAGCGCGGGCGAGCGGCCCACGATGCCAGGTCCCGTAACTCCCGTATTCGAAATCTCGATGGCCGCCTTGGCTTGCGGCAGCTTCTCCTGGATGCGCTGCATGACGCGTGCGGCCGCTGCCTGAAGCTGTTCGAAGGAAACCGGCTTGGTCAAATAATCGAAGGCGCCCGAGCGCATGGACTCCACCGCTTCCGGCACGCTGCCAAACGCGGTCAGCAAGATGACCGCCGTGGTGGGCGAGTTCTTCTGCACGGTGCACATGACCTCGAAGCCGTCGCCGTCCTTCATGCGGACGTCGCTGACCACCAGATCGAAGCTGGTCAGTTCGCAGGCCCGCTCCGCGTCGCGAACGCCGTTGGCCGTTTCCACGCGCCAACCGTAGCGGAGAAAGTTGGCCCGCAGCGCGGTGCGCATGCCAGGTTCGTCGTCGACTACCAGTACGGAAGAGTTCCGGTCATTGGAAAGAGTGCTGTTCATGCTGTCGCCAACTCCATTTGGAGGACTGGGAATAGGAGCGTGAATTGCGCGCCCGAGTGAAGTTTGTTCGAGGCGGAGATATGCCCGCCGTGCTGTTTCATGATGCGCTGGCAAACCGCCAGGCCGAGGCCCGAGGTGTCGCCGCTGCCGCTGAAGCCGGGCTCGAAGACGCGATCGATCTGGTCGGGGCGGATGCCGCAGCCAGTGTCGCAGAATTCCGCGACCACAAACTCGCTCTCGCGGCCGTTCTCGGCGCGCTCGGGCCGCAACGCCACGGTGACGCTTCCGCCCGCCGGCGTGTGCCGGATGGCGTTTGAAACCAGATTCAGAAACACCTGCTGAAGCGCGCTCTCGTTGCCCATCACCTGGGTGCGGTCTTCGCCGAACTGGCACTCCAGGGCGACCGCGGCCTGATCCGCCAACGGCTGCGCGAAGCGGATCGCATTGCCGATCACGGCCCGCAACGACACGGGCGAGAGCTTCAACGCGCTGGAACTATGGAAGCTGAGAACGTTGTTGACCGTGCCCGAAAGAGACCGGATGCCGGCTCGCAGGTTGGAGATCCATTCCGCGCGGCCCGCGCCGTCTTCCTCGATCAACTGGGCAAAGAGTTCCAGGCTGGCTAATGGGTTTCTAATTTCATGAGCGAGCATGGTGCTGATCTCGGCCAGCGCCATGGCTCTGCGGCCGGCTTCGCGCTCCTGCTCGGAACGCTTCTGCGCGGTGATGTCGCGCAGGATCAAAATCGTCTGGGTGGGCGCTTCGCCGGGCTCGGTCTGGTGGAAGAGGCGGCGGTTGCGCACTTCGATCCAGCGCTTTTCGTTGCCCTCGCGCACACAGAATTCCAATCCCGTGTCGCTGCCCGAGGTGTTCTCATACGAGGCTTCGAGATTGACGCCGCTGCGGGCCGAGATTTGCTTGAGATTGGCCTTGGTTCCCTGGCCGAACTCCGCGCCGTCCAGCGAGAGCAGGCGGATGCTCTCGGGGTTGATCATGGAGATCTCCCCGTCGCGATCCAGAACCAGCACGCCGCAGGGCATGGAGTCCACAATTTGTTGCAGGGCGAGCCTCATGCGCTCGTTTTCCGCCAGGCTGAGGTTGAGCGCCGCATTGCGCTCGGACAGCTCCAAGCCCAGGGCGGAGACTTCTTCCTGCAAAGCGCGATAGGAGTTCTCCAACTTGGCGGCCGCCAGGATGAATTCTGAGAACTCGCCGGCCAGCAGCTGGGCATTTTTTGCCTGCGCCGCCGCTTCGTCCTTCTCCTGCTGGCAGCTTTCATCGACAGGCAAATCAACGACTTGCGCATCGAATCGGCGATCGCTCGGGAGGCTCGCGGGCGGTGCGATTATTGGTTCGAGATGAGAACTAGGCAGCATCTGCCTATTGCTTATGCACGGCGAGGGCCAATTTGGGACGCAGCCCAAATTGGAAAACCGGGACGGGATCAAGCTCGGCTGCGGGGAGACAGGGCGGGATCAACCTGGCCTGCGCGGGAAGCGCGCCCGGCGTTGAGGCACACAGCTCTCAAGCTTGCGGAACAACTCTTGACGCGGGGGCAGGCGGTGTCAGGCAAAGGCTTTACAGGCTGCGAGTCCACCAGGAGAGCAGGCTTTGTAACAGGGCATGACTTCAGTCGTGCCAAGATGCTGATAATAAAGGATGGGCTTTAGCCCCTGCCGAAGCTTTTCCTAGGATCTCCGGCTTTTGGGGCAGCACGAAGCGTTCCTGGGCAAGACGCGGGCATCATCGCGCCCTCGATCCCGGGCATCTCCGCTAGGGGTTGGCGGTTTGGGGATTTCCGAGTTGGCGACCGCCCAGCCAAGGCTGGAAGAAGCAAGCTCGATTCCGCGAGGACTGGTGAGCGTTGAGACAGAATCGCTCGTCGTATCTTCATCGTCCGGTGAATCTATGAAGCTCAAGTGGGAACGACTCAAGGTGCCTGTTGCATTTGCTCTGGTCTCAGGCTTCACAGTGCACCTGCTTTGGTATCCGTTCTACGGTGAACATTTTGCTCGACTCGGAGATCAGATTGCTATTCAGGCACTTCGGCAGTGGCATCTCTGGAACCCGCTTTTCATTCTCGGTTTAGCCGCAGGCTGGGTAATCCTTTACAGCGTTGCGCGTCAAGACGGTGACCGATCACCCATCGTTGCGGCTGTGACATCTGCGACTGCACTTCTGGCGATCGTTGTGCTCGAAGTACTCTTGATAGCTGCGTACAGCTACATTCGATATTCGTTCTTTCGCGCCTAAGGCCGATGTTGGCAGTCTTGGGCGGGATTCCGGCCTTTTTGGACAAGGCACCCCTAGGCTGGCAAATGGCTGAAGACAAGCACGGCAGGGGCTAAAGCCCATCTTTTATTTTCAGCATCTTGCGGCACGACTGA
>Ga0316217_10002268_pt1 | contig 23422 bp, 19 predicted proteins | sample 1anoAmetaG_FD_203633 | JGI IMG/M metagenome (GOLD analysis project Ga0316217, IMG submission 203633) | Freshwater microbial communities from Trout Bog Lake, Wisconsin, USA - 1anoA | ecosystem: Environmental > Aquatic > Freshwater > Lake > Hypolimnion/Profundal zone | place: USA: Wisconsin...
GCTTAACAGCACGCCGAGGTTATCCGAGTAGGTGTCGTTAGCCGCGGTGTTGGTGACCATGACATTGCTGGTGGTGCTGCTGCCGGTGCGGACATTGCCCAGGGCGACGGTGGCGGTATCCAGCGACCCGGCGGCGTAACGGTAGGCGTTGCCGGTGATGGTGAGATTGCCGGGCAGGGCCGTGTTGCTCAGGCCCACCACGCCATTGGCATTGCTGGTGAAGCCGAGGGACGCGCTGGCCGCCAGCGAACCGGCGGTCGCTGTATAGGTAACGTTGCCCGAACTGCCGGCGCTGATATTGCCGGGATTGCTCACCGACAAATTACCGTTGCCGCCGTTGGTCGCCGCCACCACCAGGGAGTCCTGGTAGTTGGGGTTGTGCAAGGTGGCATTGGTGATGGTGGCGTTGAGGGTGGCACCGGTGCGCACGTTGCCGAAAGCCAGTGAGGTGGAGTAACTTGGGCTGGCATAATCGTAAGCGGTCTGGGTAATGGTGACGTTGCCGGGCGTGCTGGCCCACGTGTTGCCAGTGCCGCTGATACTTACGGTTTGATTATTGACGCCGGCAACAGCGGTGTAGGTGCCCTGCACGTCGGTGGCGGCAGCGCCGGCGATGAGACTGCTGCTGTTGCCAAGCGTGCCGCCCAAGGTGTAGTTGGCGGCATCCGAGCCGGTGGGGGCGGTGTTTTGCAGGTTGACACCGATGGTCGCAGTGCCGGTGCGGACATTGGTGTTGTTGGTGGTAGTGGCGTCGACGGCCATCGTGACGGTGGCCTCATGGAAAAGATCGAGAGCCGAACCGGCAACGCCCAGGCGGTAACCGCTGGGAACGATACCGGCGGTGGAACCAAGCGTGCCGATGGCCGCGCCGGCGGTGAGCAGGGTGTAGTTGCCAAGGGTGGCGGTGCCGGCGACGTTGATGCTACCGCCGGTGAGGCTGGCACTGCCGGTGGCGGTAAGCACATTGGCAATGTTTAGATTCAGGCTGCCGCTCGTTAGCGCGAGAGATTTTACGGTGTTGGCGAAACCGGAAACATCCAAAGTGCCGCCGTTGATAGTCACGGTGGAAGCACTGGAAAGGGCATTGATGGCCCCGGCATAGAGAGTGCCGCCGGATACCGTGGTGTTGCCGGTGTAAGTGTTGGCGTTATTAGTGAGGAACAGAGTGCCGGCGCCGGTCTTGGTCAACGTGCCGTTGCCGATGGCGATGATCCCGCCGAGTGTGGTGTTGCCACTGCCGGCCACGGTTAGGGTATTATTGCCACTGGTGATGCCGCCCATCACCGTCAAAACGTTGGTGCTGTTGTTGGTCCAAGTTTGATTTCCACCCAAGACCAGTGCGCCGGTCAGGGTTACCGCCGCGGTGCCGCTGTTGATGGTGATGCCGTTGCCGGCGGTAGCGCCATTGATGGCCAGCGCGTTGATGGTCAGGGCGAAGCCGTCAGCATTGAGGGTCGTGGTGTTGCTGGTATCCTGGAAAGTCAGACTGTTGATCGTCATGTTGTCGCCCAAGGTGGTGGCGGTGGGTGCATTGGTTGGGGAGAAAGACGCATTGCCGAAAAACACGTTTGTGCCATTGCCCGGAACCAATGCCTGGTTGGTCGTAAGGGCGGATTGATTGGCCCAGTTGCTTACCCCACCACTGGCCAGTCCATTGGAGACCGACCACACGCTGGTCGCGCCGCTGACGCCATTACCCGTCCAGGTGGCGTTGCCGAGCTGGCTGGCGCTGGTAATACCGACGGTAATCGTCGAAGCGGTGTAGCCAAGTGCGCCGACATAGAAATTTGAGTTATTGTAAATCTTACCCAGAGTGTAGGTGGCGTTGTTCAAGGTGCTGCTGCTACTGTTGCCAGTCACCAGGGTGTAGGTGTTGGTGCCGCCAACCGGTGTGACGCCGCTGATCCCGGAAACATTTACGGTGACCGCGCCGCTAGCCACCGTCGTTGCCGCCCCCGTGACGTTGATTTGGGCGATGGTGGCGGCATTGCCGATGGAACCACCGATGGTTGCGGTGGCGGTCGTGTTGCCGATGGCCAGACTTGCCAGATTCAACGGCGCATTGGCGGTCGCCAGATAATCCAAGGCCGCACCGGAGGCAACGTTACCGGCATAAGCACTGATAGCGCCGGCATTGGTGATCGCCAGGGTTCCGCCATTAACGCTGGCGTTGCCGGTGGTGCCGCCGGCGGTGGCTGCCGCCAGGATCAAGGTGCCCAAGCCTGATTGGCTGATTGGAATGGGATTGAACTGCTGGCTGAATGCGTTGACAACAGTCGTCCCCGTGGCGTTGGTTTCGTTAAAGCCATACGTGGCGTTACTGGTATTGCCGATCGTAAGGCTGGTGAATGTCACCAAGCCGTTGGTCATGCTGTTGATATAGTTCTTGTTCCCATTGTTTTGTGTGGCGGAGGAATTAACGAGGAGATTGTAATTGCTGGCCCCGCCGTTATTGGTAAACGTTACGTTGCCGTTGCCATCTTTAAGACCCGGCAACATCAAGGTGGTTTGGGCATTACCAGTGGAAAGTTTGTCAACATCAATGGTGATACTGGAAGTATTGGCCACAATATAGGTGCCGCCGCTGTCCACGAACGCACCGCCGATATCACTGCGCAATTTGAGGGTGCTACCGTTATTGAGCGTAACCGCCGAGGATTGGACGGCGTAGAGATTCTGTAACACCAAACCACCGCCGGCAATCGTCGTCGAACCGGTGTAAGTGTCATTGGCGGTGAGGGTCACATTGCCGGTGCCGATTTTGTAAATCAAGCCGGTGCCGCTGATAACACTGGTATAGGTTTGATTGCCGGTGATGTTAAAGGTGATATTGCCGTAATTGGCAATGCTGGACGTGTGGGAAATATTGCCATCGAACCCGGGGGTGCCGTTGCCAAGCACCAGCGTGCCGGCGTCGATATAGGTGGCACCGCTATAGGTGTTGTTAGCTAACAATGTGAGTGTGGCATTGGTGACGCTGCCGCCAAAACTCAAGCCGGTCGATGAAGTATTGTCAGCGATGACGGAACCGATCATTAGAGATTTGGTGCCGTTGATATAAACCCACAAATCACCGCCGGAAGACCCTGCTAACGTGCCGGTGCCGGTAATTGAGGGGGTACCACTGCTGGCGTTGCCGACAATAATACCGCCCGAGGTATCCGTGACCGCATTACTTAGGGATAAACTGCCGTTGCCAAAAAAGCTGAGGCTATTGGTGGTTCCAGATTGTGAGGTAGTGGCGTTAGTCGGTACGGCGTAATTGCCACCCCAGGTGCTGGAGGTGGTCACCGCGGCAACGTTCCCGCCATTGGCAGAGACAAAGCCATTAAGGCCCGCAGATCCCCCGGTGATAGCGCCAACAAGCAAGCCGCCAGCCACGCTGCCGGCGCCGCTGGACGCATTTGTAAAGACGATGGTTTGATTGGTGGTATTCAACGCGACAAACCCACCGGGATTGCGGCTGTAAGGATTAGCGCCGGAGAAGGTCAACGTGGGCGCACCACCCGTGGTGCCCGAGGTGCTGATCGTGCTGTCTCCCATGCCCACGGTCAGAGAAACCAGGCTTTGGCTGTTGGCGGTGGTGGAGCCGCGGACGATATCGAAAGTTCCGTTGGGGCTGGCACCGCCCAGGGTTAGCGTGGCCGCGGTATTAATGCGATTGGCCAGGCCGTTGGTGGCATCGCCGTCGTAAACAATACCGCCACCGTTCACGATCAGTGCCGTGGTGGTGCCGAGGGCACCGGCAGCGCCGTTGAGCGTCAGGTTGCCGCCGGTGACGGTGGTGGTGCCGGTATAAGTATTGTTGGCAGTAAGGACTTGTGCGCCCGCGCCGGTGACGGCGAGATTCATGCCGGTGGCGCCGTCAGCGATAACGCCGGAATAGGTGGCAGTCACACCACTGGCGGGATTCAAGGTCAGAGTGGTAACGCCGCCGGTGTATCCGCTGGTGATAACCGAGGCCAGGTTGGTGCTGCCGGACAAGCCGCCGATCGTTGGTGTGGTGATGCCGCTGAGGGTGACGGCACCCGCGCCGGCGGTGGAAAGCGTGCTGTTTTGCAGAGCTAAATTGCTGCCTAGAGTGAGCGTGCCGGCGCTGGCCGTGGTGGCACCGGTGTAGGTGTTACTGCCGCTCAAGATGGTGGTGCCAGCGCCGGTTTGGGTAAAGCTGGCAGTACCGGTGATGTTGCCGGAAAGGGTGTTGGTAATGCCGGCACCCTCAACACCAGCCACGGTGCCCCCGGTAGTGGTGATATTGTTGGTAATGATGGAGCCGGTCGCCTCGTCAAAGGCCAGCGTGCCACCGGAAAGTGAGGTAGCACTGGCGGATGGGAGCAATCCCGCCGTACCATTACCGATTTGCAACGTACCGTTGCTGACCGCTAGGGGGCAAGAAAAGCTGTTGGCCCCCGTCATCTCCATGATGCCGGCCCCCGACTTGGTCATCGTCGTGCCACTGATAAATCCGATGCTCCCGGAAACCAGCAGATCAATGGGAGCGGTGCCACGCGCCACGCTCCAATTGACGTCATAATAGCTGCTGGACCAACCACCGGAGTCCACTGCGGTGGTGGCACTGGCGTTGGTAGTAACAGTGCCGTTAGGTTGCTGCAGGTAAATGTGCGCCGACAATGTTCCACCGGTCATGTTGATGCTTGGGGGGTATTGTAGATACGGTTGGGTCCCCGCGACCGTACCACCGATGATGTTCACGGCGGTCAACCATTGGGAGTTACTACCGGCGTTAAATGTTCCGTTGCTGTAAACCGTGACGCTATTAGTGTAACCGAATGAAGATCCGCTGCCGCAGGTAAAGGTGGCACTGGGCCCGCCGCCAATGGAGCCGATAACGACATTACCGGCAACCGAACCGCTGCTGCCAAAGGCGAGAGAGCCAGACAACACGGTGGTCGTGCCGGTAAAAGTGTTGGCGTTGTTGAGCGTCAAAGTTCCCGTGCCCCCGTTGTAGGTCAAACCTGATGTGCCGCCGCTGTTGTTAGCGATAACACCCGAAATGGTAATGCTCTGATTGTTCGATTGAACCACCAATTCCTTGTTTGCCCCGATCGTCAGATTCCCGGCCGTACCGGTGCTGACGGTCATCGTGCCGGTACCCGCATTCATCAGGCCGTTTAGGGTTAGCGTATTATTTCCGACAACAAAGGTCGCGCCACTGCCAGTATAACGCAACGTATTGCCGCTGGCGGTGGTGCCGTTGCCGGCGAGAGTCTGCGTCGTGGTGGCCGCGGAACTATAATTGGTGGTCGCGGAGATTAGACTGGCAAGGTTGCCCGTGTCCGCCGTGGCGCTGGCATAGGCGATAATGTCACTACTGCCGTTGACCGCGGCATACTGTAGGCTTGTACCGCTGCCGGTTGTCGCCCAAGTGCCGAGAATGCCGGTGCCATCACCGGTGTTGCTGGTGGTGATGTAGCCGGTGGTGGGCAAAGTGAAATTCACCGTGCCGGCGCCAGTACGGGTGAAATTACCCAAAGCCAGTGTCAAACCATTCGCGCCGACACTGGTGGCAATAACCGATGAAGCACCGGCGTTGATGGTGGTGCCGGCAAACGTTTGCGCAGTGGCCACGCCGCTTTGTTGCTTGACTTGCAAGGTGCCGCCTCGGAGCACCAAGTTGGAACTGGAGTTGATGAGATTAGTCGCGCTGGACAAGTTGGCAAAATCTTCAATCAGCGTGCCCTGGTTGACGGTGGTGTTGCCGGTATAGGTGTTGACCGCCGAGCCATTGAGTGTCCAGTTGCCGATCCCGCCCTTAGTGATTCCCAAGGTGGTAGCGCTGCCGTTGGCGATAATGCCGCTGATAACGTTGGCGTTGGTGTTGGAACCGCTGAGGGTCAGAACGGTGGCACCGGCCGCCCCGCCGCTGATGCCGCCGAGGATATCCAGGGTGCCGTCGCCAGCGCCGGTGCCATTGGCGCTGTTATTGGCCAAAGTATACGTGCCATTGGCGCTTTCAATGACCAACGGCGCGTCGATGGTTTCCAGAGCATTGGTGGCGGTGAGAGTGCTGAGAATCTGGATAGTGCCGCCGATGCCGTTGACGAGATTACCGGTAAGGTAAAGCGAATTGCCGGTGGTGTTGCCGAGGTTGTAATTACCGGCGGCGGTGTCAAAGTTAATGCCGCTGATGTTTTCAGTGCTGGAATCAATCACGATGGGCGTGCCTGAAGTTCCGTATAACCCCACGGAGGTATTGAACAGGGCCACGCTGGTATCGCTGTTGGTACCAGTGATGGCTGCCGTGGAATTGCCCGGGATGGTGCCGCCGGCCCAGTTGGATGCGGTGTTCCAGTTGGCACTGGCACTGCCGTTATCCAGCCAGGTGCCATTGGTGTTGCCCGCCATGACTTGCCGGGACAAACCGAGTGCCGAAATACCGGCCAACGCCGCCAAGGCGATAGAACGCTGATTGTTCTTCTTATTGAACCGCATGTGAAACCTCCGAAAATGCGGCCGCTTCTTTACCGAAGGGGCCAAGTCCACAATACCGGCCGTGTCAGGCGACCAGTCAAATTAGTTCCGGCAAGTCGCCACCGACTCACCTTCCACCAGAGTACAAGGCAGGCTGGTGACCTGCGCTAACGTTTTACGTTCGACAATTTGCCGCGCCATGGCTGCCAGGTGGTGCCCAAACTGGCGCAGGGGCAATTCGATAATGGTGGGCCGCAAGCCCAGCGATTGCTGGTATTCGTCAAAAAACTGATCGAAACTGATAAGGGAAAGATCCTGGGGAATACGCAGGCCCGCAGACTCGATCAACACGTGCAAATGGTGCGCCAGCCAAGCGCTGGTCAGCAACAATGCCGTGGGTTTTTGTTTGTCAAGAAAAATCTTAAGCTTGGTCGTGTTGGCGGGGTTGATTTCGTCGCTGAGCCAGCAAGTCAAGCGTTCATCGGGTTCAATGCCGCACTGCGCCAGACCCTGGAGATAACCTTCATGGCGTCGGAAGGTCCAAGGGTCGGTATCGGGTCTTTGTAGCAAGCCAATGCGGCGATGTCCTTTTTGCGCCAAGTGTTTGACCGCCAAAGCCGCGCCTTGGATGTCGTCTTCGCAGACGGTGGGCAAATGCAAGTCGATAAAACGCGTACCGGTCAGCAGGCAGGGAATGCCCATGCGCTCGGCTTCGGCGATCCAGAAGGCGTGGCGGGTGGTGGCCGGCATGACCACCAAGGCGTCAGGCCGGCTCTGTTGCAAACGTCGGCTCAGCATTGCCACCTCGGTGGTGTAATTGCCCAATAATTCGACGCTAATGCCATGCTCCAAGGCCATCTGGTCCAGCCCCGACAAAATCTCCTGGGCATACCAGTTGGGGGTGGTCCCGTCCATGCAATAGACCAATACCGCCAGACGCACCAAGGTGCGGCCATTGCCTGCATGATTAGAGGGCGCCTGCGGCGATTGCGCAACGCTGGCACGCACGCCCACAAACGAACCTTTACCGGTCTGCCGTTCGATCCACCCTTCGCGTTGCAATGAATCCATCGCCTTGCGCACCGCCTTGCGACTTAGGCCGGATAAATTGACCAATTGACTATCCGAGAAGAACGGCGAACCAACCGCCGGCCGTTGATCGCGCAGATACCCCAGCAGATCATCGCGCAACTTCAACGAAGCTTTACGCGGGGGAAACGGACCTTTGAGGGTCAGCTTATCCATACTTTTCTCAGCCCATCAGGGAACTGGTCGCCAACACTATGCCGAACATGTACCCATAGAATACCATGCATTTTTTGAATTGCAAGGGAAATCACACAAAAAAGCCGGTTGATTTATCGGATACATGTAACCCATGGTTCGCAACGTGAGCTTGCCGATTGTGTGTAACACTTTTGCGGCACGCCGCGTAATACGGTGTGATGGCAAATGACCTGACGGAAACCATCTGGGCATTTTTCAAGACGCACCCCAAACCATAGGGTGCGTGGCGTTTTGTTTCGCCCCGTTTCGGCTTCGTTCCTTCATTGCCGGGTTGCCGGGGTCATGCCAGCGATTAGATTCTGCTGAAAAACCCCCTCCCGAACCAATTTCACCCTGCTGGCGCTATTAAAAACACGCGTCGAAACGAGAAAAACAGGGTTTTTCAGCAGAATCCGATTATACCGCGTAGTGCGGCTAGCGGCTAAGATACCGCCGGAGGATTGACCCGTGCCGTGCAAAGTCAGCAAAGCCGAATTCGCCGCGTTGGTGGAAAAAGCCCTGGAAGAACTTCCTGAGCAGTTTGCCAACCATTTGGAGGAAATCGCGCTGGAGATTCTGGATCGGCCCACCCGGCAACTATTGCAGAAGGCCTGCGTGCTGCCGGGAAATCTGCTGCTGGGGTTGTACGTTGGCCGGGCAATCACGCGGCGCAGCGTACATGATTCCGGGGTGATGCCGGACGTGATTTATATTTTTCAAGAGCCGATCCAGGCGGTGTGCAATGACGCCGACGGGTTGGTTCGGCAAGTGCGGATTACCGTGCTGCATGAGATCGGGCATCATTTTGGCTTGAATGAAGATGATTTAGAACGGCTGGGGTATCGGTAGGTTACACGCCGGGGTTACGCTCGCGGCCCGTGTACGGGCCGGCTAAACGAAGAGGTGCGGTCAATTCGTTTCCTTTCGTTTGGATTCGCCGAAATCCTGGTTGGTCCGTCTGGCCATGCGTCCCACATCGATCAGTTCCTTACGCAACAAAAACTCGATCTGGCCGTTGAGGCTACGCAGATCGTCATCCGCCCAGCGCTGCAATTCGCTCAGCAGTTGCGGGTCCACACGCAGAAGAAAAGCTTTACGCTCGGCCACGAATATTGCCGCCTACTGGTAAATCGAGCCGGTATTGACCACCGGCTGCGGATCGTGTTCGCCGCACAGCACCACCAGCAGGTTGCTGACCATGGCGGCTTTGCGGTCGTCGTTCATTTCGATGATGTGCCGCTTGGAAAGCTGTTCCAAGGCCAGTTCGACCATGCCCACAGCCCCTTCGACGATTTTCTGCCGGGCCGCCACAATGGCGCTGGCCTGCTGGCGGCGCAGCATGGCCGCGGCGATTTCCGACGCATACGACAGATGGCTGATGCGGGCTTCGATCACTTCCACCCCGGCCTTGGCCAGCCGTTCCTGCACCTCGTCCTGCAACTGCTTGGCGATGTCGGCGGTGTTGGCACGCAGCGACATCTGCCCGTCCTGGTGGGCATCGTAAGGATATTGCGTGGCCAGGTTACGCAGGGCGGCTTCGCTTTGCAGATGCACGTATTGCTTGTAATCGTCCACTTCAAACGCGGCCTCGGCGGTGTCACGCACACGCCACACGACGATGCAACAGGTGTCGATGGGGTTGCCATCGTGATCGTTCACCTTGAGCTTTTCGCTTTCAAAATTGCGCATCCGCAACGAAATGGCCCTACGGATATACAGCGGATTGGCCCATTTCAGCCCCGGCTCGCGCACCGTGCCGACGTAATGGCCGAAAAGCTGAAGCACCTTGGCTTCATTGGGATTGACGATGAACAGGCCGCGCAGGAAGAAAATGTCCAGTGCCGCGACGATAAGCCCGGGAATGACCGCCCACGGCTCAGCGATGTCGATCATCAGCAGCGGCACGACAAGCAGCACCGCGATGCCGAGGATCATTGGCACCATGCCATTGCCTGCACTGGATTCCCGTTCTTGAATCATAAACCTTCTCCTGGTTGAGATAGCTGAATGCTATCACATTGATATATCCTAGTCAAGGGCCGCAATTGATCCGTTTCAGCGCGCTTGACGATTGGCCGTTGGGGCGTTTCAATACCGCCACTTTGACCCGGCGCGGTAATGCGCCAGGGAAGTTTGGTGGCCGGAAAGCGCATTGGCCATTGACAGCGGTGCTGGAGCGGGTATGAGATACGCCCTGCGGGCCAGCAGGCTGAAACAATGGTGCTTTCGCGTGGGAAGCATGAGCTTAAAGGCCGCGTGTGTGGAACATTTTCCGGGAATGCTGCTATGACACTGCAATGCAAACAACAGAGCGCGGGATTGCTGATGCCGGTCTGCGACATCGAGCACGATTTTCTGAATCATCCGCTGGGCGCGCTTTTCGGCGCCGGTTTGTTTGGCCCCCAGGCCAACGACTTGCTTCTTCCCGAAGCCGCCAAACGCCGCGCCGACGACGATGAAGACGAAATTGAAGATGAGGACGAAACCGACGATCTCGGCGATGAAGAGGAGGAAGACGAAGACGATGACGATGAGGAGGAAGACGAAGACGAGGAAGAAGACGACGAGGATGAGGAGGACGATGACGAAGATGAGGATGATGACGAGGATGATGACGACGATGAGGAAGACGAGGACGAGGACGATGACGAAGATGAGGATGATGACGAGGATGAAGAGGACGATGACGAAGAGGAAGAAAAAGACGAATTCGACAAAGCCGATGATGATGATGACGATGACGACGATTACGATGACGACGGCGACTTCAGCAATGCCGTCTAACGGCTGGCTGGTCGCGGCTTGACCGCACTAGCAGCCACCGCTACCCTTATCCGCGGCTTAACCAAGGAATTTTTTATGTCCATCCGCGTCACCGTCTGGCATGAATATCAACACGAACTGAAAGAACCGGCCATCGCCAAGGTTTACCCCAAGGGCATTCACGAGGCGATTGCCGCCCACCTGCGTCAAAACCCCCAGCTTGAGGTGACCACCGCCACGCTGGACCAACCCGAGCATGGCCTGAGCGAAGCGGTCGTCAAAAACACCGACATGTTTATCTGGTGGGGCCACATGGCGCACGACAAGGTTGCCGACGCGGTGGTGCAGCGGGTGTATGATCGCGTGCTGGCTGGGGCGGGAATATTGGTTTTACACAGCGGGCATTTTTCCAAGATTTTCCGCAAGCTGATGGGCACCAGTTGCGACCTGAAATGGCGCGAGTACGAACATGAGCGGGAAATTTTGTGGGTGGCCCGGCCCGGCCATCCGATCGTGCGCGATCTGGACGATCATTTCATTTTGCCGCACGAAGAAATGTATGGCGAATTTTTCGATATCCCCGAACCCGAATGCACCTTCCTGATCAGCAGTTTTACCGGCGGGGAAGTTTTCCGCAGCGGCTGCACCTGGACGCGCGGCGCGGGCCGGGTGGTTTATTTCCGGCCCGGCCACGAAGCCTTTCCCACCTATTACGATAAGAACGTGCTGAAGGTGATTGAAAACGCCGTACAATGGGCCGCGGCAACCCCGCAACCGGCCAAACATACGTTTGGCAACCGCAAGTGGGGCTGGCTAGATCAGAAGTAATTCCGCGGTTGCAAACCCCGGGCAAATCAAAACGTGCTGACCACGCCGTAAAGGCTGTGGTACAGATTCCGCGCCACGTCGGCGAAGATGAAATTCATGACGATGATGGAAACAAAGCTGGTGACAAACGCCTCGGTACACGCCCGGCCCACACCGCTGGCGCCGCTGCCACAGTTGAATCCCTTGTAGCAACTGATCAACCCAATGGCGGCACCGAAGAAGACGGATTTGATCACGCCTTCGTTCACCTGCCACATCTCCACACTGATCTGCGCATTGTGCCAGAACGGCGTGCTGGGCACCTGCAAGAATTTCACCGCGATCAACCAGCCGCCAATGATCCCCATCAAATCGCTGTAAATGGTCAGCACCGGGGTGAGCACCACGCAGGCCAGAAAACGCGGCACCACCAAAACGCGAATCGGATCCGCCCCCATCACCCGCAACGCATCCAATTGTTCGGTGACATTCATGGTGCCCAGTTCGGCCGTTAGCGCCCCACCGACGCGCCCGGCCAGCATCATCGCCGCCAATACCGGGCCAATTTGCTTGACCACCGAAAGGAAAATAACGCTGCCCAGGCGGGTTTCCTGGCCAAACGCTTTGAATTCCGAATAGGTTTCGATGGCCATCACCATGCCGATAAAGGCTCCGGTGACCGCCACCACCGGCACCGATTTCACGCCGACTTCAAACATCTGGTAGACCAACAGCCGCAGGCTTTTCACCCGCAGACCACCAGCGAAAAGCCAGGCCAAAGTTCGCCCGGCAAAGATGCAGAAATCCCCGAACATCGCCAACCCATTGTTGGTGTTGCGTCCCACTCGTTCTATAAATCGCACCGGCATGGGCGAGAATCATACGGGCTAGAAGGAAAAGCGGAAAGCGGAGAGCGAAAAGCCGAAACAAAAAAGCGGAAACCAGCGTCACCGATACAAGGCATTGGTTTCCGCTTTTCGCCCTCCGCTCTTCCCCCGTTTCCGCATTCCGCTTTTCGCCTTCCGCTCTTCCCCGTTTCCGCTCTCCGCTTTTCGCTCTCCGCTCTTCTTCTCTCATCCCCCAATCAGGCGTTGCACGCTGCGCGGGGCGCTGACGATTAGTTGGTTGTTGAAATACGAAATGGTCGCCTTGCCGCCGTTGACTTGCCAGACATCGGGGCGAACCGCCGCCTGGATCACCTGGATCAGATGATTGGCCTTGGCTTCCTTATTGCTGACGCCATTGCTGTTGCCACCGTTGTTGCTGCCGCCGAAACTGCCGCTGTTGCCGAAGCCGCTATTCGCGCCGTTCTGGCCATTACTGCCTCCGGCCCCGCTCACACCATTCATGCTCCCCATATTGCCCACATTGGCGATCGGGTTGAAATGATCGTCCAAGCTAATCAGATCGGTGACATCGTACACCTTGATAATCATGATGGCATCATCGGCGGCACGGGTGGTGATTTGCACCACGTTGTCGTCGATGTAAGCCGTCAGCCGTTCTTTCGTCCCGGCAATCGCGAGCACCATTTTCAACAGCCGCCCGGCCGTGACATCATGCACGTCCAGGGCAATGGGCGTATCGCGGGTGATGCCGGCCGCTTCCAGCGTCTTCCAATCCACGTCGATATTGATCCCCGCCACATCGCGCACAAAATCCAAGGCATCGTTCAACGGAATATCGGCAAACTTGGCCGCGGCGACACGCTTGGCCAGCGCCACACTAGCCGACTTTTCCCCGGCGTGCGCGCTCACCGCACAAGCCAGCATCACCGCCACCATCACCGCCATCATTCTTGCACGCATAGCTTCACCCCAGGGTTCATGGCTTATGCCTTGGTGGTGTTGGAATCGTTGCTCAACGGCTGCCCGGTATACGGATCAAACCGCGGCTTGGGCTTGGCCAAGTCAGCCTCGAGCGCGTTCCCAGCCGTCGCACTGGGATTCGGTTTGCCCACGCCGGCGATTTCTTCGCCCACGCCCGCCGAGTGTTTTTTGAACTCGTGGATAAACCGGCCCATATTCTTGGCCAACTCGGGCAGTTGCTTGCCGCCAAACAGCACCAACGCCGCCACCAGGATGAAGATCCAGTTGTCGATGCCAAACAGTTCAGCCAGGAGTATTTGCATGTGGTTGCATCCTTTACGTTAAATTCAACTCCACGGGCCGCAACCCGTCCACGGATATTCTAGCGAGAATCCGTCCGATAGTTAAGTAAATATTGTGTACGAAAACAAATATTCCGTCACCAGTGCCGGTTCACCAATTCCCGCCGAAGCAACCCAATCGCTTACCTTAGACCCCCGCCGCCGGTTGCGTCGCCAATTTCCGCAGCGCTTCCATCTTTTCGCTGACTTCCTGGGCAATCCGCGTGTTGGGGAATTCCTGGATGATCTCATCGCCCAGCTTGAACGCCTCCGCCCAGCGGTGTTCCTGCACCGCCAGCGAAAAACGCACCCGCAAATCATCACGCTTTTCCTTGAACACCCCGCGCACCTCGGCCTGCATGGCCGTGGCCTCGGCGGGCGTCAGGTACAAATCCAGGTTCTTGAGAATCTCGATGCCGCCATCCACATCATGGCGGCTGACCGCCAATTGCCAGTCGTCCAACAGTTGCTTTTTGCGGCTCTGGCGATGGGTTTCGATTTCCTGGCCCAGCCGCTGCACGCCTTGGTCATCAGGGAACTGGGCCATGATCTTTTGCGCTTCCTGCATGGCCGAACCCCACGCTTCGGCCTGCACATAGCGATTGACCGGGACCATGGCGTCGGCAATCTGTTTGCGTTGGATATCCCCACGCTTGGCGAGAATTTCGTCGCGGAAGCGGTCGGCTTCCTGGCGATAGCCAAATTCCTTTTCCATGTCGTTGGCCAGCAGCAGGCCGGCTTCCCAGTCCTGACGGGCGATTTCTTCGCGTAAAGCCCGGCGAACCGTCTCGCGGTCCTTATCGCGGAACGCCACCGCTTTGGCCCGGTCGCTGATCAACTGCTGTTCGCTGATGATGTTCATCATCACGGAAATCTGCTGGAGCCGATCGGTCACCGCCGTCAAAAGCTTGTCCTGATGTTTGGCCGTAAATTGGTTGGCGCGGTTGATGCTGAGCAAAATCGGGCTGGCGATCAGCAGGCCGATATAGCCCAGCCCGCCGCTGCCCAGCGCCACCGCCGCCGCTACCAGCCAAGCCTGGCCGTGCCGCCCGGCAGCGTGCAGCATAAGAACTCCCGCCACCAGCAACACCAGCACGGCGAGCAAAGCCACAAAGTAAAACCACGCGAATGAAGGGGCCGAGCGCTTTTCCACGTTAACCTCGATGTGCCAAGCCAGCACGTTAATTGTTCAACCACCATAGCTTATCGCGTTTTAGGCGCGACAGTCAATGCTTGGATGGGGATTTGTTGGATGAAATGGCGATGCCGCCCCTGGCGGGTTGACCTGTCCACACCATCAGGCAATGATGTCCATAGGCTTTACCGCATTGTCATCGAGTCGGACGAGGATGGGGTTTTTGTCGCCGAGTGCCCGACGCTGCCCGGTTGCATTTCCCAGGGCCGGACCCGCGACGAGGCGATTGCCAACATCAAGGACGCCATTGAAAGCTATCTGGCCAGTCTACGAACGCCTATTTGGCCAACCGGCACAGCACGTCGCAACCGGCGGAGAGCTTTTCCATCGTCGTCGCGTAGCTGATGCGGAAGTGTGTATCGTGTGAACTGAAAACGTTACCGGGGATGATCAGCACGTTGTTTTCGATGGCCTGGGCGACAAATTCACTGGCGGATTTGCCGGCAGGTGCCCTGGGGAAGATGTAGAAGGCGCCTTGCGGCTTGACGACCTCAAACGCCGGCGACAATCGCGAATAGACCAGATCGCGCTTGCGGCGATAATCGTCCACGGCACTGGTCATGGAAATGTCCAAGGCCGCCAAGGCCGCTTCCTGCAAGGGGGACGGGGCACATACGAAGGTGTACTGCTGAAGCTTGGTCATCTGGCCGATGATTTCCGCCGGACCGGCGGCGTAGCCTAGACGCCAGCCGGTCATGGCGTGGCTCTTGGAAAAGCCGCGGAGGATGATGGTGCGGTCGTACAGTTTGCCCGCCGACGGCAGGCCTCGCGGGGCATCGTATAAAAAGGGTTCGTAAATCTCGTCGCTGATAATCAGCAGATCGTGCTTTTTGGCCAGGGCCACGGCGGCTTGTACCTCAGCTTCGGTCATCACCACACCGGTGGGATTGCTGGGGCTGTTCAGGATCAGCAGCTTGGTTTGGGGGGTGATGGCTGATTCGACGCGCTCGGCATGGAAGCGGAAATCGGGATAGGTATCGACCACCTTGGCCACGCCGCCGGCCAGCGTCAGCAGGTGCTTGTACATCACGAAATAGGGATCGAGCAGGATGGCTTCTTCGCCGGGATTGATAATGGCCAAGATCGCCAGCAGCAACCCGCCGCTCACGCCGCTGGTGATGAGCACGTCGCCGACATCGCGGCCCATCTCGGCCGACAAATCTTTCCGCAGCCGCTCGCGCAGCGGGGCAATGCCCTGGGTTTGCGTGTAGCGGTTATGGCCGGCGTGAATGGCCGCAATGGCCGCCAGCTTGGCCGGCTCGGGCACGTCGAAATCCGGCTGGCCAATGGAAAGATTGATCGGATCGCGCATTTTGGCGGCCAGATCGAATACCTTGCGGATGCCCGAGGCATCCACGGCATTGGCACGGTGAGCAATGAAATCGCTGAGGTTGCGCATGGCAATTGCCGCGCGGCGGTGAACCGCGCGGCAGAATAAATGCGGACCGAAGGATTACTTTTTCTTCTTGTCGGCCGAGGCGGCCGGCGCGGCAGCCTTGGCGGCCGGCGCAGCGCCCTTGGCAGCCGGGGCGGCACCCTTAGCGGCGGCAGCACCTGCGGCCGGCGCGGCGGCAGTACCCGCGGCCGCAGCGCCTTCGGCGCCGGCGGCGGCTTCTTCCTTCACCGCCTTAACGACCGCGGCCTTGCGGTGCGCGACTTTCGGCAAGCCGAACACGCTCTTGGATTCGTCCCATTTTTCTTCATCGGCCAACACTTCCAGCCGCTCATTGCGGGTCAGCACGTTGCGGTGCCGGATCAATGCGTTAGCGCTTTTCAAACTGCGATTCAGTGACATAGGTCAACCTCTTTTTAGGGGCGGGAATTGTAGCGGATTGATCGTGTAATGCCAAATGCTCGTGTCGGGCTTGTCGGGTGTCATCTCGCGTGTGGCAAAATATCCGGGAAATGGGTAGCTGGCGATGGTCCGCCCTGCATCCTAATGCGCACTATGCGCACGTTCATTTTCCCTAAGTGCTGATTCCCAGCGGACTTACCCGCGAAAAGTGTATTTTCAGACGAATTTTTCAAATCGGGCTACGTCGCTCAATTTAATTGATAAAACTGCATTGGCGCAATATTATAACGGATGGGTCTGTTTAATAAGCCTGGAGATTTGCCAAGGTTTGCGGCACTTTCGGCGACTTTCACGGGGGGTTTGCGGGGGTTTGCCAGAGGTTTCTCGGAGGTTTGGGGCAGGTTTACCGCCTTAAACTCTTCTGGAGGCCCTCTGGCCCCGGTCTAAACGCCCCAAGAGGCCTCCAAAACGCCCGAAGGTGCCTCCAAAACGCCCCAAGGCCGCCCCAAAATGCCCCAAGATTTGGTCGCCATAAACATGCGTTAAACATGAGGCTATAATAGACAAAACCGTCCGTCAGGTGCTCCAATCACTGGTTTGCCGTATTTTAACACGCGCACTCCGCGTCGCCGCGAAAACGAGATATTTGCTTAACCACGGCTCGCACGTGTCAGACCATTCCGATGCCAAGAGGGTGTGTCGGGCTTGGTCTTTCCCCGGGGCTTTTACCACGCCCGTCGGGTGGCAATACACCACGTTGCCATTCCGCAAGATTGCCGCGACGATGAACAGCCCGATCATATTCGACGGCCGCAACTGCCTGCACCGCGACGTGATGCGGGAAACGGGATTTCAGTATTATCCCATGGGCCGGCCGGTGGTGGAAAATACGTTGCGGTTGAAACGGGGGTAAATCGCCGCCAAAATGCTTGAATCAAGGCGAAGCCACGCATGTACATGCGGGGCTACTGATTTCCTTTGAACCTTTGCATATCTTCGCGCGCTGAAGTAAATGATTATGCAGGAGGTATTGGTATGGTATCGCGCTTGGTTCAACGGATGGTGCTTCCCAGCGTCATTGGGCTGTTCATCCTGTTCGGTTCTTCCGGCTGCGTGTGGATTCCTACTCAGGAACATCCCGAAGTCGGCGAGAAACAACGCGACTTCAGCGACATGGTTGGCCCAACCGGATCGACCAAAGAAATTCGGCCCGGAGGCATTACCAGACAGCAGACTATCGCCCTGCTGGGTGAACCGGAATATGCGTCCGAGGATGGGAACACTATCGGTTATGGAATTACCACCGTCCGCTCCATTTGGATTGGCTGGTTTGGTTTGCAAAGCTCTGACCAACGCACCTACATCTTACGATTACATTTCGCCAATGGGGTATTACGGCAGCCGGAGCTTTTCCACTGGGATGATTGGGGGTTCCCTGGGCTGGAATTTACGCCCGATCCCAACCAGACGTACCACGGATACATTGATGTGCTTGTCGCTGAGCTCAACAACGAGGGTGGACCTAAATTGTTGCCTACTGATCCGACCCGGCGTGCGCGATTTTCTAAAGATCCCGACTTCCCCAGCACACGGTTCACAGCAAGCGAATGATCCGCACGCCCCCCGCATGTACAACCCGCCCTTTTCGCGTACAATACAACTTCGCCGCCGTGGAAAGCGGCCGGGTCCGATGCAAGGGTCGGCTGCGAACCGGGTCAGGTTCGAGAGAAAGCAGCCCTAAGCAGTACCGGTTCTGTGCCGTCGTGTCCCCGGCCGCTTTCCGCGGCGGCGATTGTGTTGGCAATCGTCACGTTTCACCCGGCGTTTTCAGCCATGCGCTTATTTGTCGTCGCCAATATCGCCAAGCCCGCGGTGGCCGCCGCCTTGCCAACGCTGTTGCAGCAGTTGCCGCCGCACGCGCAGGTGCTGGCGGTGGATACCGATAAACAGGCCAATCTGGCCGCGGTGGATGCCGATGCCATTCTCGTGCTGGGCGGCGATGGCACCCTGCTGACCACCGCCCGCCGGCTGCATGGCCGGCAAATTCCACTGCTGGGCGTAAACTATGGCCGGCTGGGATTTTTGTCCGGATTCACCCCCGAGCAGTTCGCCAGTCACGTGAACGATTTTGTCGCCGGCAAACTGACCATCAGCCGGCGGGTGATGATCGAAACTTCGGTGCTGGCGGCCGACGTGCATTGCAATATCGCCCAGCCCGGCGAGTTGCATTGTTACCGCCGCTTTGGCGCCACGGCGCTGAACGATGCGGTGATTTCCGCCGGCGATCCCTTCCACATGATCGCCCTGGAGATTGCCACCGATGGCGGCGGGCACCTGGAAGCCTCCAACGCCGGTGGCGCGGGCATGCGCTATTTTGGCGACGGCATCATTGTCGCCACGCCCAGCGGTTCCACCGCGTACAATCTTTCCGCCGGGGGGCCGATCATCAGCGGCAATGTGAATGCTTTCTGTATCACGCCGATTTGCGCCCACAGCCTGACGCACCGCCCGGTGATTATCAGCGACAACAGCACGGTAATGATCACCGCCGCACGCGTGAATCCCGGCACCACGCTGTTTTGCGATGGCCAGGAATCGACGCACCTATTGGCCGGCGACCGCGTGGTCATCCGCCGCAGCCCGCATCCGCTCTTGCTGGTGGAGAATCCGCACGAGCGCGAATGGACCACGCTGGCGGAAAAACTGCATTGGGGAATTAGTCCGGGGTATCAATCGTTAGGAAATGAAACGTAAAACGTAAAACGTGACAAATGCATTTGGCTTTGTCACGTTTCACGTTTCACGTTTCCGAACCATTTGATCGCCACCGGCACCATCAGCATCAAATCCAGCCCAACGAGCAAACCCCAATACCGCCAGTCATGATGTCCGCTGCCAATGCCGGCGTAGAACAGCAGCGTGGGAATGTTGCCGATGAGCGTGCCGATGATCACGTCACGCACGCGGATGCGGGTGATGCCGAAGAGATAATTGCTCAGGCCAAAGGGGGTCAGGTGCATGAGGCGCAGGGCCATGACTACCAGCAGGCCGTTGTGGCCGAGTTGGTGGTCGAGTTTTTCAATGGCGGCTTTGCGCTGGATGATGCGGCTCTGGAACCATTGGCCGATCAGCGTGCGCGACAATAGTTGCGCGCCGACCGCGCCGATAACCGAAGCCACGGTGCTGAGCAGAAATCCCCCGCACAATCCGAAGCCCAAACCGCCGACGATTTGCAGCCACCAGAGCGGCAGTGCCAGCACCGCCAATAGCACGTACAGGCCGACGAAAGCGCTGCCGGCAGTCAGGGGATTGCGCTGCGCCCAATCATGCAATTGGCCTCCCAATTCCAGTAAATGTTGCTGGTGAAGGAATTCTCTGCCGGCCGGCGAGTGGCACCACCGCCCCACCGCCGCGACGGCCGTCACCAGTATCACCACAATTGCGATACGTACAACCACCAGCCATTTGGCCGGCGGTGCAGCGGCGGTAACTGGTTGGACGGGTGTACTCATATCACGGCAGTGATTTCCAGGTCTTCGACCCGGCAGACGACATCCAGCGCATCCAGCCGGGCGGCAAAATCAATGTCGGGTTCAAGTCCGGCAGCCACCACGTTATGTCCGCCATGCCCGGACGCCAGGGTTGCGCGCAACTGGTCGCGCCGCGCGGTAAACAGTGCCTCGGCGGCCAGGGCCGCATCATTGCCAACGGTGATTTCGCCGGTTTGCCGCAAAGCCGCCAGCACCGCCCCGGTGCCGATAAAATCCTCCAACGAAAATTGGCCTTCGGTGCCGGCACACAGCAGCGTGACATCGGCGCCTAGTGAACGGCAGAACTTGGCGGTGGCGGCGGCATTAACCAGCGCGGCGGTGAGGACCGTAGCCGCCCCGGATGCCGCCATGATGGCCCGCGTGCCATTGGTGGTGGCCAGAAAAATCCGCCAGCCCCGGTGTGAAGAATTGTATTGCCGCGGACTGTTGCCCAAATCGAATCCCGGTGGCCGCAGGGCCGCTACTTCACCCGCCAGCAACGGTGGATCTTCCTCCGTGTTTTCCCGTGATTCCGCTTTCGCCGCAGCCGCGGCCGATGCGATATCAGAAAAAATCCGGATCGATCTCACACCCACGGCGATGGCCGCGGCAATGCTGGTGGTGGCCCGCAAGACATCAAACACCACGGCGGTTTTCCCCGCCAGATTCGCGGGGGTCAACAGGCTGGGGAGAATGACAACATCGACACGCATGTAATTTGCCTCGCATTATCTTTCGCTTCCCGGCAGCGTAACGATAAAATGCCGGGGAGTGAAGGAACTAACCATGAGCAAACGTGTCTGTGTGATCGATCTGCCGGGCCTGGATCATAATCTCTTGAAGCACATTCCCCCGCAAACGGCGCTGGGGCAATGGCTTGCCGGGCAAACCGCCGCGGCGTTGACGCCGCCCTTCCCGGCAGTGACCTGCACCGTGCAAGCCACGCTGACCACCGGCGTTTCGCCAGTGCGGCATGGGATCATCGCCAATGGCATCTCCACTTTCCGCTCCCCCGCCGATCAAGCCCTGATTGATCCCGACAATCATGCCGCGTACCGCCGGCAAATCAGTTTTTGGGAACAGTCCAACCAACTGCTGGACGCCCCGCGTTTCTGGCAGAATGAGTATGGCCAATCCAAATGGCGCACCGCCCTGCTGTTTTTCCAGCAATCGATGCCCGGCTTTGGCGTTGGCCCCAAACCCGCCGCCGACATTGTTTTGACCCCCAAGCCTGAGCACGGCCCGGACGGCAAAATCACCAGCCTATGCTGGTCCAATCCGCCGGACTTGGTGCCGCGGCTTTTCCAACAGCTTGGCCCGTTCCCGCTGATGAACTATTGGGGGCCAATGGCCGGCATCCCCGCCAGCAAATGGATCGCCCAAGCCGCAGCCATCGTTTGGAATGAATTGCACCCGGCCCTGCAATGGACTTATGTGCCGCACTTGGATTACGACCTCCAGCGTTTCGGCCCCAATTCACCACAGGCGATTGCGGCAATCATCGACGCGGCCACGGCATTAAATCCCTTGATCGAAGCCGTGCGTGCCAGCCACGGCCAAATTGTGCTGCTCAGCGAATACGCCATGAAACCGGTGAACACGGTTATCCAACCCAATCGCATCCTTCGCCACGCCGGCTTGCTGACCACGCATCGCACGCCCGATGGCGATGTGGTGGATTATCAAAACTCCCAAGCGTTTGCGATGGTGGATCACCAGATCGCCCACGTTTACACCACCGAGGTTACGGCCACGCGAAACGCGCTGGAGAACACGCCGGGCGTGCAGATCGTGGCTATCGCCGACCGCCATCGTCGCGACGGCGAACTTGTTTTAGCCGCCGCGGACAAGGCATGGTTTGATTACCGCTGGTGGGCCGACGCCGACGCCCCGCCGACATTCGCCCGTACGGTGGACATCCACCGCAAGCCCGGCTACGACCCGCTGGAACTCTTCTGGGACCGCGCCGCCAACGGCATCACGCCAAACGCCGGGTTGATCAAAGGCAGCCATGGCGTGCCGCAGACGGGCGAAGCGGTGCTGGTGGTGGAAGGCGCGACACTTGCCAGTGTGATTGAAGCCACCGAAGTGGCGGGAATCATTACACGGCTGCTGAGTTGAGATTTATCCCCCTCGCCCTGTACTCAAGGAGATGGCAGGGGTAAGGGTTCCGCGTGTTTCCCAGACGGAATTGTCGCCCTATTATAAACTTTGATGAATATAACCAATAGCTTATAATGTAGAAGAACTGCGAAAGGAAGGCTTGATCCAATGGCCGGACACCGAAGCATTAATGTGTTGCGTGAAAAGCTGGGCCCGCAGCGCGTGGCCAAGGCCAAGGCACGCGCCCGGGAAATGCAGGCCGAAATGCTGCTGGCCGAATTGCGCAAGCTGGAAGGCGTGACCCAAGTGGAACTGGCGGAAAAACTGGGCATTAAGCAACCGGCGGTTTCGCAACTTGAGCAGCAGGACGACATGCAGGTCAGCACGCTACAGCGGATCGTCAAGGCGCTGGGCGGCGTTTTGGAAATCACCGTGCGCCTGCCCGGCGGCGAATACCGGCTGGGGCAGTTCGACAGCCTTGCATGGAAAAACCGTCAATGAAAGTCTCGCTGGGCCACCGTTATGAAGGCACTCATCACGCGGCTGCTGAGTTGACCGTTATTTTACGACAGCGTTCTTGGGGTTCTTGGGATCCACATAAACGCTGACGTAACCGCGAACTATGCTGACGGATTTCAAGTCAATCCAAAGATGCTTTCGGTATTCTTTCCCATTCATTTGATATGACAATGTGACGCGCGTGCATGTTGGAGGCGAAAAAAGCCCCTCGAACTCGTCATTGGGGATGAACGGCCAATGTAATTTGCTGCTGATAATGGATGCTTTTATTTCAACGCCACGCACCAAAGTTTTCCAGAAGTAGATCACCAAGTGGACAGTCAGAAAAATAGTGGTAACTGTGGCAACCACGGCTGAAAACAACGTCCGGCGAGCAAGGTCAGCGGATGCCGGGTCGAACTGGAAGAAGTAGATCGCCCACAGGGTATAACTGGCAACTAAACCCAAAATTATTCTGCCGTGTCTTATCAGACGCGGTATGATCTCCCGTGGCCGATAGCGGAATTCGACTTGCTCAACCGGGTTACCACATTCAGGGCACCGTTCTCGGCTGGCGCGAAGATCATAGCCGCAATGCGGACAAAGTCCGGCCTGGATCATTCGCCGCCTTTTGTTGCGTCGCAGCCAAGAGACCAGTTCCGACCCGCCAATCACGGTGATTAGAACGGCGGCGCTGATTGGGACTAATACCCACAATGGATCAGGGCCGTAATTCACGACAGATTCTGTTCGTCGAGGCAGACCATGGGCCAAAGCATATTCTGTTGATTCCGCTGAAAAACCCCCGTTTGCGAACGCTCTCTGCCCGACGGTTTGCTCGTCAATTTCCCGAAGCACGATCAACTACCTGAACGCTAACTCGT